>ENA-OPTA01000099-OPTA01000099.1-human-gut-metagenome-genome-assembly--contig:-NODE-99-length-57590-cov-10.103120_pt1 | contig 57590 bp, 40 predicted proteins | sample MGYA00241813_ERZ501917 | MGnify/ENA primary metagenome ERZ501917 (study PRJEB25962, sample SAMEA2042408) | human gut metagenome | biome: human gut; feature: human-associated habitat; material: faeces...
GGCTGGTCCGCCGTTCGGTAGAACGGCGGAACCTACACAGCCTGCGCCAGCTTCTCGGCTCGCTCGGCGGCGGCGAGTGCCTCGATCACGGTGCCGAGCTGATCGCCCAGAAGGACGCCGTTGTAGGTGGAGTTGAAGCCGATGCGGTGATCGGTCACGCGGTCCTGGGGCTGGTTGTAGGTACGGATCTTCTCGGAACGGTTGCCATGGCCGATCTGGCTCTGGCGCTCGGCACCGAGCTCGGCCTGCTGCTTCTCGAGCTCCATCTCGTACAGACGGGCACGCAGCATCTGCATGCAGACCTCGCGGTTCTGGATCTGGGAACGCTGCTCCTGCGACTGCACCACGGTGTTGGTGGGCAGGTGGGTGATGCGCACGGCGGAGTAGGTGGTGTTAACGCACTGACCGCCAGGGCCGGAGGCGCAGTAGGTGTCGATGCGCAGGTCGGACTGGTTGATCTGGACGTCGATTTCCTCGGCCTCGGGAAGCACGGCGACGGTAGCCGTTGAAGTCTGGATGCGGCCCTGGGACTCGGTCTTGGGAACGCGCTGGACACGGTGCACGCCGGACTCGTACTTCATAACGGAGTAGACGCGGTCGCCCTCGACCTTGAACTCAATGGACTTAAAGCCGCCGGCCTCGCTGGGGCTGGAATCGAGCACGGTGGTCTTCCAGCCGCGCGACTCGCAAAAGCGCTGATACATCTTGTACAGGTCGCCGGCGAAGATGGCCGCCTCGTCGCCACCGGCAGCGGAGCGGATCTCGACGATGGTGTTCTTGTCGTCGTTGGGGTCGCTCGGGATGAGCATGTACTTGATGTCTTCCTCGAGTTGGGGGAGCTTGGCCTCGTTTTCGGAGATGTCCATCTGGAGCATCTCCTTCTCATCGGCATCGGTGGTATCGTGCAGCATTTCCTTGGCGGCCTCGATGTCATCGAGTGCGCCGATGTACTCGCGCGAGGCGGCGATGAGGTCGGACTGGTGCGCGTACTCCTTGTTGAGACGCGTGAACTCCTTAATATCGGAGGCGACGGCCGGGTCGGAGAGCTTCTTCTCGAGCTCCTCGTAGGCCTTGATGATCTTTTCGAGCTTGTCGCGCATGGCGGGACTCCTTTATATGCGTGAAGGTGAAAATCGGCAGAGTTGATGGGGCGCGCGGCGCCACTGCGGGGGTAAGCCCGGCTAGAACATGTCGATCTTCAGATACATGCGCATCCCTTCGCGTATGGGGTACATAGTTGCGGTCTAACCCATACATGATAGCGTGCGCAGGCAAACCTGCATATAACCCGCACGGATTGGTGCAAACAAACCTGACCCCGTTGCACCAAGAGTTTGCTTTTTGACTAGAGCGTTTGGAGTAGAGCGACGAGGAAGCGGATGCCCTGGAGGTAGGCGCGGCGGGTGATGCGCTCGTTGGTGCCGTGGACGCCGCGATCACACTCGTCGTCATCAACCACAAAGGCCGAGAAGCGAATGCACTCAGGGCAAATGTGCTGGTAGTTGGCAGCGTCGGTCGCACCGATCACGGTCGAGGGCACAATTGCCACTGGCTCGAATGATCCATTTTCCTCCGTCCCCTTTGGATCACAGAAATAGCGGGCGGCGATGGAGCGAACCGCCTCGAGGCCGGGGCCACCGATGCGCGGGGACGGCGAGGGTTCGGAGCTGCCGGGGCCTAGCTCCACTTCGACACGACCGGCAAGGTCCGCCCCGGCAACCGCCTCACGGCAGCGCGCCACAACGTCGGCCACGCTCGTGCCCTCGAGCATACGGAAGTTGATGTTGGCCCACATATCCTGCGGCATTACGTTGGCGCCGGTGCTGCCACCCTCGATCTGCGTGGGTGCGCAGGTGGTCGTCACCAGCGGATAGAGCTTCTTGCTGGCGAGGCAATCGCGGACAATGGCGCCCCCGTTGGCGGCAATTTCATCCGCCGTGTAGAGCCCCAGCTCGACGAGCTGGGCGGCAAGCAAATCGGTCACGCGCGTCGGCCACTCGATATCGCAGATTGCGGTGATGGCACGGCTGAGCACCTCGAGCGACGTGCCGCCGTAGGGGTTGGAGGAATGCCCGCCCACGCTCTTTGTCTTGAGCACAATGTCGGCATAGCCCTTCTCAGCCAGGTCGGCGTGCATGAGCCAACCCTCGCCCGCGCTGTACTCGGCATCCGAAACGATGCGGTAGTCGCCCTCGTCGATCAGGAACTCGAGCTCAACACCGCGCTCCTCGAGCGCACGGCCGATGGCGCCTGCGCCGCACTGCGTCGTCTCCTCGTCCTGGCCAAAGGCCAGGAGCAGCGTCCGCTCGTGCTGCCAACCGTGCGCCAGCGCATACTCGACAGCCTCGAGAATGCCTGCGACCTGGTCCTTCATGTCGATCGCTCCACGGCCCCAGATGTAGGTGTCGTCCACGTGCCCGCTAAAGGGGGCATGCGTCCAGTCAGCCTCGGTGCCCGGCACCACGGGAACCACATCCATGTGGCCCATGAGCATAATGGGCTTGAGGTCAGGGTCGGAACCGCTAAGCGTCACCAATAGCGAATGGTCGATAAGCTCGACCTCGCCCGCCGCAAATACGTACGGCCAGGCCTGCTGCATATAGGCGCGCAGGTCGTCGAAAGGTTGCCAGTCCACCGCCTCGGCATCCATGCTCGAGACGGTCGGAAACGACAGAACGCGGCCCAAGCGCTCGCACGCGCCTGCCTCGTCTATATCGGCAAAATCGTCCTCATGCGCAAAGAAGCGCCAAACCTCGGCCATGACATCCTTTCGATTGTGATGACGAGGGCCGCCCCACGGGAGCGGCCCTGCCACATAAGCGTTTGCGGTCGGTTATTTGTCCTCCAGATAACGAGAGAGGAACTCGCGCGTGCGCTGGTGTTTGGGGTTGCCGAAGAGCTCGGCCGGCGCGGCGTCCTCGAGCACCACGCCCTTGTCCATAAAGACCACGCGGTCGGACACGGTTCGGGCAAAGGCCATCTCGTGCGTGACGACGACCATGGTCATGCCGTCGGCAGCGAGCTTGCGCATGACCTCGAGCACCTCTCCCACGATCTCGGGGTCAAGTGCGGAGGTCGGCTCGTCGAACAGCATGATCTGCGGATTCATGCACAGGGCGCGTGCGATGGCTACGCGCTGTTTTTGACCACCGGACAGGCGACCCACGGCGGCGTGCGCGAACTTTTCGAGTCCCACGCTCGTCAGATGCTCCATCGCAATTTTTTCAGCCTCGGCCTTGCTCATCTTTTTGAGCATGACGGGCGCGAGCGTGCAGTTGTCGAGCACGTCCATGTTGTTGAACAGGTTAAAGCCCTGGAACACCATGCCGATGTCCTCGCGGAGTTTATTGATATTGCAGCGCTCGGCCGTAAGGTCCTGGCCGTGGAACCAGATGTGGCCCGCGTCCGGGGTCTCGAGCAGATTGAGGCAGCGCAGGAAGGTCGACTTGCCCGAGCCCGAGGCGCCGATAATGGTGACGACCTCGCCGGGGTTAACGGACAGGTCGATGCCCTTGAGTACCTCGAGCGAGCCGAAGCTCTTGCGCAGGCCCTCGACGCGGATGAGCGGCTCATTGGTCTGTGCGGCGGCCGCAACGCCGGTAGTGGCGGTATCTGCCATGATGATTCTCCTCGTCTTAAGCCTAGTTAGAGCTGGGCAGCGTGGCCGGAGCCTCGGCACCGAGCTTTTTGCCAAAGGCTTCGAGCAGGCGGCTCGCCACGAGCGTCAGGATCAGGTAGACCACGAGCGCCACGCAGTAGACCTCCATCTGGCGGTAGTACACGCCGGCGACCGTGGTAGTAGCGTACATAAGGTCGAACACGCCGATGACCGAGAGCACCGACGAATCCTTGATGTTGATGATGAGCTCGTTGGTGAGCGCCGGAATCGCATTTTTAATGCCCTGGGGGAACACGACTTTGCGCATGGCCTGCCACTGCGACAGGCCCAGCGATCGCGCCGCCTCGGCTTGGCCGGGATCGATGGACTCGATGCCGCCGCGCAGGACCTCCATCATGTAGGCGGTGGAGTTGAGCGAGATGGTGACGAGGCCGGCGGTGAAGGTACTCCAGATCTGGTTGGCCTGGGCGGTCTCGAAGCCCATGCCGCGCAAAACGGTGAAGCCCGCGTAATAGATGAGTAGGCCCTGGACCATCATGGGCGTACCGCGCACGATGGTGGAATAGATGGTCGCAAAGCCGCGGCCGATACTCTTAAAGAAGCGCACCAGGTCGTTGTCCACGCGGTCGAAGGTCTGAATACGCAGGAACACAAAGAGCAGCGCCAGGAAGAATGCGATGACGGTGCCGAAGGTGGCAAGCGCGATGGTGATCTCGATGCCGCGGATGAAGAAGTCGCCGCTCTTGTAGGTCATGTAGACCAGGCTCGACAAAAAGTCGCTGGGGTTGGAATCCGAGACAATGCTCACCTGCACCAGGTCGATAAACGACATGATGCAGCGGTCCACGAAAAAGATCGCTGCGATGGCGACCACAACATAGCTACCCAGGCGCGCGCCGCGGCGGAAACGCTCGGAGGCGAACGGCGACTTTACGCGATAGTCGCTCCAGTGCATAAGCTTGGTGACCAGCGCCGCCGCCGACACGACGAGCCAGGCCCAAAGGATTGCCCAGAGGCAGTCTTGGAACACGCCCGTAGGCGCCAAGAAGCTCAGCGGCGTGGGGTTGCGCTGACTAAACGCCAGGCCGAGCGCCGCGATAACGCTCGTGCCCAGGTACACGTAACGGTGGTCGGCCTTGATAAAGGAGGCCAGACGATTGATGGTTTTCATGCTGCCTCCCTATGCCGGCTGACGGTCGAGGCACGCGTCCCACATTTGGTCGCGTTCCTCTTGGCTAATGCCCTTGAGTGTCTTGTCGATGAGTTTAAGCAGCTTGTCCGAGCCCTTGCGGCAGCCGACGTTTGCCGCGACCTCCTGCTTAAAGCCCTCGCCCTCGGCAAAATGGATGGGGACGATACCGGGATTTTGGGCCATATAGCCCTTCTCGTTCTCGGTGTTGTAGGTCACGGCATCGCACGTGCCCTGCAGCAGGTTCGAGAACACCGTGGGAACCGAATCGACCGGGTTCTTGTGCACAACGCCCGGGATCTCGTCGATGACGGTGTCGAGCATGGTGTCCTTTTGGCCGAGCACCGTGGCACCGCTAAAGTCGCTAAGCTTGGTGGCGTTTTGGTAGGGGGAACCCTCTTTTACGAACAGGCCAAAGTAGCCAATGAAGTACGGGTCGGAGAAGCCGACCGACTCCTCGCGCTCGGGCGTGGCGCTCATACCGGCGATGATGAGGTCGATCTGGCCGTTGTTGAGCGAATCGATAAGACCCGAGAAGCTCTGCTTGACGGCAACGGGCTCGCCACCGAGGGCCTTGCAGACGATCTTGGCGATCTGCACGTCGTAGCCGTCGGCATAGGCACCCTGCACGTTGTCGATGGGGATAGTGTACTTGCTGGCTTCGGAGACCTGCCAGTTGTACGGGGCGTAGGCCGCCTCCATGCCAATGCGAATCTTGTCCTTGCCGATCACGGAATCGGACAGGTCGTCGCGACCGCCGCCCGTCGTGGGCTGAACTACTTCCAGCGTGGAGGGGCGCTGGCAACCGGCAAGTGCGCCGGCGACGACAGTAGCGCTCGCAGCGAGAGCGCTACCCAAAAAGATGCGACGGCTGCATACCGGCTGGCGCTGCGCATCGCACTGTTGGGGAGAATGCATAATCTGCCTTCCCTGTTGAATCGTACGCTAACGACTTAACAGGATACCGCTCAGCGTCACTTCCAGCAGATGCATATATAAGATGCATATATACAAATTAACGAACTGAAAACGATTGGTAGTCGTTGGGGACGTTCTTAAACGACTAGTCAAACAAGAACGTCCCCAACGACTAGGCATGAAAAAGGCAAGGCATAGGCCTTCTGGTCATGCCTTGCCTTTTGAATGACAAATTGTCGCTCTGGATGGCGCGCAGCGTCGACCGGCCCGCCGTTCGTCAGAACGGCGGAACCTCTAGAGCAAAGTGACGCTAAAGCTGCGGACGTCCGTCTCGCCCGGCGCCAGCGTAATGGTGTTGACCTTGTGCTCAAAGACGTCGTCCTCGGTGTCCATGGTGGTGTGACCGGTCCAGGGCTCGAGCGCCACAAACGGGGCGTCGTTGGCGGCAGACCACACGCCGATGTACTTAAAGCCCTCAAAGTCGATCTTGACGCCATGGCCCGACTTGCGACCGCGCAGCGTGAGCGTGGAGCCCGGGGTATCGGTGAACATGATGGCATCGTTATCGAAGCTGCGGTGCGTGATGGGCAGCACGTCCGAGTTATCGGGAGCCTTGTAGCTGTCCTCGAACGTCATGAGGCCATCGGGCGTGATGATGGGGGCCTCGTTGGTCCAAGCCTCGGTAAATGCCAGCTCGTAATCCTCGAATGCCTCGTCCTCGGCACCGGGAGCGGGCACGTTAAATGCAGGGTGACCGCCCACCGAGAACGGCAGTTCTACATCGCCGGTGTTGGTGACGGCAAAGGTCTGCGAGAGGGTGGCGTCGCCAGTCAGGGCATAGGTCATGTTGAGCTTAAAGTGGAACGGGAACGCCTTGAGCGACTCGGGCGTATCGGTGATCTCGTAAGTTACCGAGGAGCCGTCCTCCGAGACCTCGACCAGCTTGTGCTCGACGATGCGCGCGAGTCCGTGGCGCGGCATCTCGCAGGTGCCAGCCGCAGACGTCGCCGTGTTGTTGCGCAGTGAGCCCACGATGGGGAACAGAATGGGCGCATGCTTGCCCCAAAAGGCCGGGTCGCCCTGCCACAGATACTCGTTGCCGTCGAGGGCAAGGCTCGTGAGCTGGGCTCCCATGGAATCGATGGCCGCGGTGAGGCCGCCGCGCTTGATAGTGGTGACGGTGGACATGCTACTTCCTCCAAAAGTAAACAATAGTGTCGAGGGCTATTGTGCCACTCTTGGCGGCAAGGAGAAGCGGCAGGCGCAGTTATTGAGCGATTGCGTAAAGGTCGAATCCGCCCTGCGGCGTGCTGTCGACCGTATCGGGCGCCTGCGAGTTAAAGCTCACGGGAACCATGCGCTTTGAGGCGCGGAAGCGCGTGCCATCGGTGGCGACGGGCGGCTCGTCGACCGTGAGCTCGTAGTCGCCGGGCTTGAGTTCGATGCCGTCGCCAGCGGAGTTGACATATTGATACTCGTCAATCGCCTGCCCCCTGAGTGCGCGGCCCACGATGTGGATGAGCATCTGGCTGTCGCCGCGGGCGGTGTCCCACGTCGCGCCGTCCTTGACCTCGACCGACACATGCACCGAACGCGTGCGGCTGAGCGATTGCTCGACAGACATCTCGACCTTGGCAGCATCTTTGCGCTGTTGCTCCACATGGCTCCAGACATTTCCGATTGCCGAGCAGGCGATAACGCCGGCCATGAAGGCGATGAGGATGGGGCCGAGCGGAGAACGGCGGCCCGCGTCTTCCTCACGAGCCAGGTCGGGGCGATGTGTGGGCGCAGGCGCCTGGGCGCCTTGCGCGGGCACGTCGAGAATGCTGAAGGATGCCGTGCTGTCGGGGTCGATGGTGTGACGCGGCTGCGGGATCTTTGCCGGCGAGATGGACATGTCCGCCGGCTCACCGAGTGTGGCCGTGGCATCGGCCTTAGCCTCATCGGCCTCGGCTTGGGCCCAAGCCTGCTCAAAGGTCAGGGGCTCGGCGGCATCGGAGGCGGCATCAGGCTCGACAGCGGCATCGTTGCCGGTCTCGTCCTCGTCGCTCGACACGTCACGCGACGCGGGCTCGTCCCACTCCTCGTCCGGAGCCTCGCCCTCGCTATACCACCATTCAAAGTTATCGATATCCATACGGGGCGCCCCTTAGGCCTCGCAAATAAACACTTGTTAGCCTTATACCCGCAGATGGCGCTGGAGCTCGCACGGAATGCGATAAAGGGACTGCTCCTTTGTCGCATCGAAGTTGCGGTGGAATAGTTCCTGTTTGCACGCCCACTCGAGCTATTTAGGGACTATTTCACCGCAAGTTATTTGAGGGCGACGGGGATTTGGATACAGCAGAAGTCCTCTTGGTGAGACTCGTCGTAGCTCGTGGTGTCCAGGTAGCAAAAATCGAAAGCATTGCCGATGGGCTGGAGCGCGTGCCTGTCCATGCAGGCCACGATGGCGCGGATACCCTCGGGCTCGTACGGCATGCCCCAGCGACTCATGCACAGGTACGTGCCCTCGGGCAGCACCTCGACGCCAATCTCCGCCAGCTCGGCAGGATCGCTCGGCAGTATTTCCTCGGCACCACGCGGCAACACGGCAAAGGAACCGGCACCGGCGATGGGGTCGTCGGAATGCAGCGCCTCGCAACGCAGCATGGCGCCCCAACCGCGCATGGGGCGTGTGCCCGTGAGCGCACGCATGCGCAGAATCGCCCGCATGAGCGTGGGGTGCAGCATCGAGCGGCCACGCTCGATATCGCTCGGGAACTCCTCAAAGACCACGTAGCGGCGCTCGAATTGCTTGAGCTCCGGTTTGCCCTCGCGCTCGCGCCAATAGACCGCCTCGTCGTAAAAACTCAGCCGCTCCTGCACGCTCGCGCGCTCGGCTTTGAGCCCGGCAATCTGCTCGTCGAGCGCCTGCACCCGCGAGCGCAGGTGATCGGTCATCTCTCCAATGTCGAACGTCGAGGTCAGGCGATCGATCTCATCGAGTTCCAGTCCCAAGTCGCGCAGCATGCAGATCAGACGCATGAGCGGGATCTGCGTGGGCGAATAGAAACGGTAGCCTTTTTCGTTAACCACGGCGGGTTTAAACAGACCGATCTTGTCGTAGTAGATGAGCGTTTGGCGCGAAACGTTAAACAAGCTCGCCATCTCGCTAATCGCATACATACCCGTCTGCATAGGTCCTCCCGACACACCCTTTGACACGAAAAGCCCGCCGCCCACAGGGGCAGCGGGCTCAAACACTACTCGTATCCTACCCTAAAGATGCCTATGACCAGCGCTTATAGTTGGCGCACGACACGCCGACGGCCTCGAGTGCCTTGGCGGCGATGTGATGCACCGCCTCATCGAGCGTGGCGGGGCCGTTGTAAAACGTGAGCATGGGCGGCATGAGCATGACACCCGGCACGCGCGCCAGGCGTGCCATGTTGTCGACATGGATCGCACTGAAGGGCGTCTCGCGCACCATAAGCACCAGGCGGCGCTGCTCTTTCATCTGCACATCGGCCGCACGCAGCAACAGGTTTTCGCTGTAGCCGCTCGCGATGCCGGCGAGCGTCTTCATGGAGCAGGGAGCCACGATCATGCCGTCGACCGGATAGGTGCCGCTTGCGATGGCAGCGCCAATGTTCTTGTTGTCGTAGACCACATCGGCATAGCACGCAAACTCGTCGAGCGTCATGCCGAGCTCCTGCTCGATGGTGATCTCTCCCCCGCGCGTGACGACAAGCGCCGACTCAGCGCCGGCCTGGCGCAGGCATTTGAGGCATTCAAGGCCCAGTGCCGCACCGCTGGCGCCAGACACGCCAACGACAATGCGACGGGGACGAACAGAAGACTCAGGCATGACAACTCCTTAACTACTTGGTAGGGCTACTTACTAGAAGGCGAGCTCGGCGGCCCACTTGTCCTTGTCGATCTCCATGAACTGCGAGCGGATGAAGTTCTTCTTGAGGTTAAACGGAACCGTGCAGTCGAAGATGGCCTTGCAGGCGATACCGTGCTCGCGGATCGAAGGATCGAACGCGGGGTCGTTGGACGGATCGAGCACGTGGCAGTGGCAACCGGGGATGGTGATGAGGTCCACGTCGGCCTGGAAGCGCGTGGTCATGGCCCACATCACGTCGCTCATATCGAAGATGTCGACATCCTCGTCGACAAGGATGACGTGCTTGAGCTCGGAGAACGCCGAGAAGGCGAGCATGGCGGCGTTGCGCTGACGGCCCTCGTCATTTTTGCTCGACTTCTTGAACTGCATGATGGCAACGAACTTGCCGCCACCGCAGGGAGCGGCGTGAACGTTGAGCAGGCGGCCCGGGATAGCGGTCTCGACCATCTTGTAGATGGAGGCCTCGGTGGGGATACCGGCCATGGACACGTGCTCGTGCGAAGGGCCGATGCAGCTCTCCATAATGGGGTTGACGCGCGTGGTGACGGCGGTGATCTTGATCACCGGGCAGACCTTGGCGCCACCGGTGTAGCCGGGGAACTCGGGCATGGCGTAGCCGTGGCCGTTGACATCCTCGTTGATGGTCTCGTCGTGCATGAGGTAGCCCTCGAGCACGTACTCGGCATTGGCAATGCACTTCTGCGGAACGGTGACGCAGTCGGCAAGCTCGACGGCGCGGCCGCGCAGGGCGCCGGCGATCTGCAGCTCGTTGAAGCCGAGCGGCGTGGTGGGAGCCTCGAAGCCGCAGCACATGTACACGGCGGGGTCCAGGCCGATGGAGATGGAGATGGGCATATCCTCGCCGCGCTGGCAGTACTCGTCAAAGAACGCACCCAGGTGACGGCTGCCCGGGGTGATCCACATGGCGAGCTTGTCCTTGTCGACGCAGGAGAAGCGGTGGATGGTTACGTCGGACTGGGTGCCATCGGGGCTCGTGCCATAGGCGAGGCCCATGGTGATGTAGGGGCCGCCGTCAACGGGCGTGTTGGTGGGAGCGGGAACGATCTTGCGCAGGTCAAAGCCCTCGTCGGTCGCCTTGTACACGACCTCCTGGCAGTCGACGTGCTTGCCCTCGGCGATCTGCTCGGGGGCGATCAGGTTCTCGAAGCGCTTGCCGATCTCGAGGCCCAGGTGCTCCTCGTCCAGGTCGAGCAGGGCGGCAACGCGCTTGCGGCTGGCAAGCATACCGATGCAGACCTTGGCGTCGTCAAAGCCCTTGACGTTGTTGAAGACCATCGCCGGACCCTCTTTGGTCGGGCGCATGACGGTGCCGCCAGCACCGACGTGACGGTAGACGCCCGAGACCTCGGCATCGGGATCGACCTGGGTGTCGGTCTCGAGCAGCTGGCCCGGCATCTCACGCAAAAAGTCGAGCGCGGAACGCAGGTCGTGGATCTGGGAAGCATCGGTAGTGGACATGGCGTACTCCTTTCGGGAGAGTGTCCGGCGACGGGGTGCCGCCGGACGGGGTAACGTAATGGGGCCGCGGCGCTCACAAATGGAGCGCTCGACCACTCGAAGTTCAAGCGCTTGGCTGCTTACAGCCGGGGCGCTCGACCGCTTACATCAGGCCAAAGAGGTGGAACCAGGCGGCCTCGACCAGCACGACGACAAAGACGACCGCGGTGAGGGGGATGCCCATGCGCATAGCCTCTTTGGAGGTGTAGCCGCCGGCGTCCTTGCCTTCGCCGATAAGGATCGGCAGGTTATGGAACGGCAGGATGTAGTGGATGTTGATGGACGTGAAGACGATGAGCGCCACGGCGAGTGGGCTCACGCTGGAGCCGGCGGCAAAGCTGATAAATGCCGGCACGCACACGCCGAGCACGGCCATGACCGAGCCCATGAACATGTGGATGATCATGGAAAGCGCGGCGACGAGCAGGGCGAACAGGAAGATGTTCTCAGGCACGGAGCTGGGGAGCACGACGTCGGCGATCCAGGCGTTCATGCCGGTGGCACCGCCCACGGAGCCCACGGCCATGGCGGCCGTCAGGAACATGAGGGACTTGATGTCGACAGCGTTCCAGCTGGCGGGAGTGAGGACTTCGCCGATGATGGGCATGGCGAGAGCAACGCCAATGGCCAGGGTGACCCAGCCGATATAGTCGCCCGAGACGGTGAGCCACAGCGCGATGGCGATGACAAGCCACACGATGGTGCGGATCTCCTTGACGGAGAGCTTGCCGAGCGCGGCCTGCTTGGCCACGATCTGCTCGCGATCGTAGACGAGCTCCTTGCTGGGCTTAAAGAGGAAAAGGCCCAGGAACAGGGTGCACAGCAGCGCAACCAGCATAGGCACGCTCATGTACAGGAACCAGTCGACGAAGGACGGGCTCATGCCGCCGGCCTCGGCACTGTACTGCGCAACGAGCGGGTTAAGCGTGGAGTCGCCCGTCAGGAAGAACATGGAACCCGGGGCGGCAGCGGCAAACACGAGGAAGCCGAGCTTGCCCTTGTCGTCGTCACCGTAGCCGGCGGACTCGGCGATGACCGAGACGACGGCGAGGATGAGGAAGGCGCGGGGGAACGGATGCGGGATCAGCAGCGACAGCACAAAGGTGAGCGCGAAGATCGAGATGATGAGCGACTTGGCGTCGCGCACGAACTTGAGCATGAACGCGTAGGCGATGCGCTCGCCCAGGCCCGACTCCTTGACCGCGCTGGCGATGAGGTAGGCGCCGATGACGAGCCACATGGTGGCCTTGGTCCACGAGCTAAACGTGGAGGCGACCGTCGCCGAGATGCTCGCGGCGCCCGTGTCGTCCACGCACACCTTGAACAGGACGAGCAGTGCGCAGTAGAGCAGGCCCACAAAGCCCGGCTGTGCCACGCCGCATGCCCAGAACACCACCGTGGCGAGCGTCAGTGCCAGACAGGTCTGACCGCCGACCGTGAGCTCGACCGTCGAGCTCAGCTCCGCCAAAGGAAGAAACTTCACCAGCAAAAAGACAACGATACCCAGCACAAAGCCAATTTCGCGCTTGGTGATCTTAAACGCCTTCTTTTCCGCTTCCATCTCCCCACCTTTCTTGTTGGGGGCGCTCCGAATTCGCAGCCATGTTGCCGCTTAAAAAGGGGCGCCCGTTATCGGACACCCCTTACGTTGCGCTGTGTTGCGGCAATACAGTCAAGCGGATTTTTTGGATGAGAAGCGATTCCCTAGACAAAAACCGTCACAACATTCGACGCTTTTCCTCGTTTTCGAGATTTTCGCCGAATGTTGTGACGGTTTGGATGTGGCAAAGGGACTGTCTTTTTTACATAGCGAGGGCCGTGCGGATGAATGGGTCGCCGAGGGCCTCGCGGAGCCAGGGGGCCAGCTGCTCGGGGTGACCCTGCAGGTAGCCTTTGAGCTCGGACGGAGCCACGCGACGCACTTCCGAGATCTCCTCTTGGTTGATATGCAGCTCGCCCGGCTCAACATGGGCAAGGTAGACCTCGCACCATTCGCACTCGCAGCGACCGTCGCCGTGGTCCTCGCGGTACACCACGTGTCCGAGGTGCTTGAGCTGATCGGGCTCGCGCGTAATGCCGAGCTCTTCGTTGATGCGGCGCGCCGTGGCGGCCGCGACGTCTTCCCCGGGGAGCGGATGGCCGGCGCAGCTATCGGCCAGCACCCCGCCCCACAGGCGCTTGAGCGGACTGCGGCGACAGAGCAGCAGGCGCGCGTCTTCGCCCCGGCCCTCGACCAAAAGCGTCAGAAATGCCTGATGCAGGATGCCCTCACCAGCATGGGCCTCGATGCGGTCGACGGGGCCAAGCGCCTCGCCGGTCGCAGCATCGACCGCCACGACCTCGGCGCCCGCACCGCCCTCATCCCAGCCGGCGCGCAGAATGCGGGCTGCGGCTTCCTCGAGCGCGGCGATGAGTTCCTTGGTGGTGTCGAGCACGCGCTGCAGGTCGTCACCGCTCGCTTGTTCAACATGAAAACCCGTGCTTGCAACTACCGGCACGCCAAAGCGCGTGGCCAGCGCCGCCGCGATATCGTGCGCCGGGATCTCGTCTCGATGGCACGGAACGGCCAGGATGCTCACCGTTGCCGTACGGCCGGGCTCGGGGCGCGGAATGGCCTGCGCCGTGGCGCCCAGGTGCGCAAACTCCGGCGAGCAGGCGTACACCGCCATGCCTCGCGGCGTCACCGTCAGCTGGGCCTCGAGCGCAAACTTGCCCTCGCCCACTGCAACCTTTGTCGTGTGCATACCCATGGGATCTCCTGCCGCCCGCGATGTACCTGAGACCATCTTCGCCTGTATTGCGACTATACAGGCAAGCCCTCCATGTGACAAAGGGACTGCCCCTTTGTCACATTCTGTTAGAGTTGCAGGAAGTGAATCCCGCTTATTCATGCGACATTGGAGTGACAACCTTGACCGCCGCAACCACGCCTAAAAGTAAGCCAACCGCCGCCGCGCTCTCCCCCGCGCGCACCAAGCTCTGCCTGGCGCTGCTCGTGCTGTTGGGATTCTCGCTCGGCTGCTCCGAGTTCGTGGTCATCGGCATCGAAAGCGACTTGGCAACGGAACTCGGCATATCACTTGCCACTGCGGGCCAGCTCATCAGCGTGTTTGCGCTCGTCTACGCTATCGCGACGCCGGTGCTCGCGCTCAGCACGGGGCGATTCCGCCGCTACCAGCTGCTCGTGTGCTATAGCGTCGTCTTTGTGCTCGGCAACCTGGTCATGGCGTTGGCTCCCAACTTCCAGGTGCTGTTTATCTCACGCATTGTCCTGGGCTCTGTCTCGGGTGCGCTGCTCGCCGTGGGCGTGACGTACATCCCTGAGCTGCTATCCCCGCAGCAAACCTCACTTGCCATCTCGGTCGTGTACGGCGCGTTTTCCGTGGCGATGGTCTTTGTGACCTCGATTGGCAAGTTTGTGGCCGACACACTCGATTGGCACGTGGCCATGTACGGCACGCTGACCTTTGCCGTTTTGATCTGTAGCGCGCTCGTGGCGTTTATGCCTCGCGCCGGGCAGACCGATGAGCCCGCCACCTTCCGCGAGCAGGCGGGGCTACTACGCGAGCCGAGTATCATCACCGGCATGCTCATCTTCTTGTTTGGCGTGGGCTCGGTCTACGTATTCTACGGCTACGTGACGCCTTATCTGGAGCAGGTGCTGGGCATGGATACCGTTCAGGCGAGCACCACACTTATGGCCTATGGCGTGTTCTGCCTGATCTCGAACATCCTGGGCGGATGGATCGATGCGCGTTTTGGCATGAAGGCGCTGCTGGTTACGTTTGTGCTGCAGGCGGCGGCACTGCTCGGGCTGTTTGCCGTGGGCGCCGCCATGCCGCTCGCGCTGGTCTTTGTCTTTAGCCTGGCGATGCTCATGTACCTGTTCTCGGTGTCGTGCATCACGCACTTTATGGACGTGGCACGCAGCCGCCATCCCAAGTCGATGGTACTCGCAAGTTCGGTTGAGCCCATGGCGTTTAACGTCGGCATCTCGTTTGGCACCGCAGTGGGCGGCGCCGTGGTAAGCGGAGTTGGCATTGCATATGTAGGCGCGGTCGGTGCCGTGTTCTCGCTTGTGGCCTGGGCGCTCACGCTGGTGACGATTAAGTTGGCTCGCTGGGAGCGCCGTCGTCAATCAGCACAGCCCCGGATGCAGGCATAGGGGCGAACATAGCCCAAGGTGGCGAGCAACCGGTGAAAACCGTCCCATACGAGTAGTGTTTATCCGCCTGCAAGCTCCAGCAGTGCAATTTCGTGTACTTCAGATACACACTTTTCCACTATTTCGTGTATTCCAAGTACATGAAATCGTACTAAACTATGTATCTGAAGTACACGAAATTGGAAAGGCGGCCCCATGCGCAGATCAATCGAATCCGTTATCGAATCATGGGCGACAAAGGACGCGTCGCGCCCCATCCTCATCCGTGGTGCGCGACGCGTAGGCAAAACGTACGTTGCCGAGGAAATCGGCAGACGAATCGCCGGCGATGCGTTTGTCAAACTCGACTTTCAGACCGATCTTGAGCTGATCGCTCCGCTGTTCGACTGTCCCACCGACGACGTTGACGCCATCGTGGCGCGAATCTCAGACTATAAACGCACCCCCATTCGCAAAGAAACCGCCTTCATCCTGTTTGACGAGGTGCAGCTCTGCGAACGGGCGCTCAACTCGCTTCGCTTTTTTTCGGGTTCGGGCTGGCGCATATGCGCGACCGGCAGTCAGCTCGGCGTCGCCACGCGCAAGCGCAAGTTGCCTTTTCCCAGCGGCGTTCGTCAAGAGACCATGCATCCTATGTCGTTCGAGGAGTTTCTCTGGGCGCTCGACGAGGAGCAGATGGCCAATGCCATTCGTACCCACGCCGGCACGCTCGAGACCTACGCCGCGCACCAAGCCGCGCTCAGCCTGTTTCATCGATACCAGATCGTGGGCGGCATGCCCGCCGCCGTCAACGCATATCGCAAGACGTTATCCATCGAGGATGCGCGCGTCGAGCAGCGCGAAATCGACGAGACCTATACCGCCGATATGACCGACCCCGAAAACGGGATCAGCGGCGTGGCGGCGCGCAAGGTCTGGCGCTCCATTCCGTCCCAGCTGCTGAGATCGTCCACAAAAAAATTCAAGTACTCCGAGGTCGAACGCGGAGGCCGTCGCGCCAAGCTTATCGAGCCGCTCGACTGGCTCGAAGGCGCCGGCATCATATCGGTCAACAACCTGACCGAAGGCATCGAGCCTCCCCTCGTTCCCTTCGACGACGAAGATGGAAGTTTCTTTAAGGTCTATCTTCTCGATACCGGCCTCATGTTCTACAAACTCGGCATCAACCCGCGGCTCTGGCTCGACCTCAAAGAGGATTCCGCCATAGCGCTATCTTCCGACTTCCGAGGCGCCCTGGCGGAAAACTCGGTCATGCAAGCATTTTCGGGCAATAGCTTGCAGACGTATTACTGGGTGCCGCCGTCGTCTTGGAAGACGACCGGCGAGCTCGATTTTTTACTTCAGACCGACCGTATGGAAATTGTGCCCGTCGAAGTAAAGTCCGCACGTAACGTGCGCGCGAGAACCCTCGGGTCGTTTATGGACAAAGCCCGATCGCCATATGCCTACATTTTGTCCGAGAACAATTTTTCCCGCAGCGAAACCGATGACGGGCGCGAGCTGCGCCACCTCCCCTTGTACGCAGCGGGCTTTATTGGAGCAAACTGCCTCAAGAGCAGTCTGTAAGCCCTGCGCGACCGCCTAGAAAGGAAGCCGCTCATGCAACGCATTCTTTTTATCTGCTATGGAAATATCTGTCGCTCGACGATGGCTGAGTCCGTGTTTACCGAGCTGGTGCGGCGCGCCGGGCGCGCGGGCGAGTTTGTCATTGACTCCGCTGCGACCTCAACTGAGGAGATCGGCAACCCGCCGCATCATGGCACGGTCGCCAAGCTGCGCGAAGTCGGGATTCCCGTCGTTGCGCACCGTGCCCGCCAGGTGCGTCGCGCGGAGTATGGCGACTGGGATCACATTGTCTATATGGATGCTGAGAACGCGCGGGGCCTGCGTCGCATCTTTGGCGACGCAGGCCCCGACGGAAAGATTACGCGCTTGCTCGATTGGACCGAGTGTCCCGGCGACGTGGCCGACCCCTGGTACACCGGCAATTTCGATGCCACCTACCGCGATGTGCTCGCCGGTTGCACCGCTATGCTCGAGCAGCTGTAGGTTCGTGGGCGCACGAACCGCGCCCACGGCATAAATCGAGCGTAGATTTTCTCCCACTTTGAGCGTTCAAGTGCGCTCTATACGGGAGAAAATCCACACTCATGAATGTGACAAAGGGACTGGCCCTAGACCGGCTTGACCTCCAGCTTAATCCCCTTGGCACAGGAGTCGCCCAAAACATCCGAAAGGGCCCAGGTCGCATATAGAGGCAAATAGAGAACCGCTCCGTTGCGCTCAACGTTGCCTCTCGAGAAAACAATCCCGAGCCTTACGCCATATTCAGCCGTATCAAGCACATGACCGAGCGCAGCGTGCGCGTGGTAATAGGAGCCCGATTTAACCTCGATCGGAACAGCCGTCCCATCCGGTCCATCGACCGCAAAGTCCACTTCACCGCGCTTTTTTGTCTGATAGTAGTAAAGCTGGCGATTTTGGGCAGCCAGCTGCTGGGCCACCACGTTTTCGTAAATGCCGCCCAGATTGGGCTCCTTGCTATCAAGATACGCCGCTTGGGCGACTCCAACGGGGTAGCGCGCCATCAACATGCCCGTATCCGATTGATATAGCTTGAACTGCGATGGCCGCGCCGTCTTGAGCAGGGGCGATTTTGGCTCGGTTACGATATCGGCTTTGAGAGCAACGCCGGCATCGACAAGCCATACAAAATCTCGCTGATACTTCTCGTAGTAAGCCTTGGGGTCAATGGAATTGAGCACGAAGCGCTTGTTTTCGCCCTCGAGCATAATAGGGAGCTGATCGTAGATGCTCTGCACCTGCAGGGCTCGCCCGTTTGCATACTTGGAGATATCCCGCCGGTACTGTTCGTTGAGCTCTGACTGTAGCCGACGAACAGAGGCAAGGTCGCCCTGCGTGTCAAGGAAACGCTGCACAACCTCCGGCATTCCGCCGACAACGGTATAGGTCCTGAAGTTTGCCATCATCGCGTCATGAATGTAATCAGGAATGGGCCTCTCGCTGATACACGCGTCACGTATCGTTTGACGAGCCCCCTCGCTCACCCCGATTGCCCAGCAAAACTCCTCAAAATCGAGCGGGAACATCCTAAGCTCGTGGACATACCCCACGGGATAGGACCTGACGCCCTTGAGCTGGGTCCCGAGCATTGACCCCGAAAACGCCCAACGGCACCTCCCGTCCTCAACAAGGAACTTTGCCATCGTCATGATGTCGGGGGCCTCTTGGACCTCATCGATAAACACGAGCGTTTTGCCTGGTGCAATCGACTTTCCCGAAAGAAGCGTCACCCTGCTGATGAAATCATCGGCATCCCGCGCCTCGAGAAGAGCATCTTTTGCCTGGCGATTTTCCATGAGGTTAAGCTCGATGTAGGTTGCATGGTTGGCTTTGCCAAATGCGCGAATCGAATAGCTTTTGCCAATCTGGCGAGAACCCGTAATGAACAAGGCCTTTTGCTCGGAAGACTTCAGCCAACGCTCCAGCTCTGCCGCTATTTTCCTGCGCAGCATAGGCTCTCCCCTCAGTGTCATCAAATGAAATGCAAAGTTTTATACGCTTGATTATCGATGAGACGCAGAATTTTTAGAATCTAAAATCAAATGAAATGCAGAGATTTGAGATTATAAGCAAAAGAAGGGGCACCACCGGCGAATGTGGCAAAGGGGCTGTCCCTTTGCCACATTGCGCTCGACTACTCGTCAACGATCTCGGCAAGCCAGACGTTCAGCGTATCGACCTCGGGGCAGCAGAACTTTGCCGTACCGGGCTCGTTGCCAGGCACGGTTCCGCCATAGCGCAGGATATCGATATAGGGAAAGCCCACATGGCAGGCCATGGCGCACATCTTGCCGCGGTCTCGGTCGAAGTCGAAGACGTCTCCCGGCTTGTGCCCGTGGTGACAACGGCACGCACCCAGCTGGTCCACGCAGCTCACGCGGATGCACGGACGCTTGCCCCGCGGCGCGCCGAGCGGCTTGTTCTCGCCCACAGGCTTGGCGCCGCCCTCGCCAGCATTACTCATGGTCGATCACATCCAGGCAGGCCTCGATGGGAAGGCCGGCGGACTTATCCTCCTGGTCGGCATTGCGCTCGATAAGCTCCGCTACCACGCGCATGGCATCGCTCGTCGCACGCTGCAGGCTCCAACCGGCCATAACGCGGCCGACGAGCACCGCCGAGAACGTGTCGCCCGTGCCCGGGAAATAGACCGGGATCAGGTCGAAGGGAATCGTGAAGTACTCCCCCGCCACATGGTCGTAACCGATGACGACATTCGCACCGTCGACCACAGCGCTCGTAATGACCACCGACTTGGCACCCAGGACACGCACGGCGTCCACAAGGGCGCGGGCCTCATCGGGCGTAATTTGCTCGGCAATAGGCCTATCGGCAAGCAGGCACGCCTCGGTATAGTTGGGCACCGCGTAGTCTGCGCACTCCAGCAGGTGCCGCATAAGGCCAATCGTGGACTCGGGCACACCCGCATAGAGCTTGCCGTTGTCGCCCATGATGGGGTCGACGAACACCTTGGTGCCCTTTTGCGCGCGGCGGTGGCAAAAGTCCGAGATAATGCGCGTCTCTTCCTCGGTCACGATAAAGCCGGTCGAGATGGCATCGAACTCAAAGCCGAGCTCCTCCCAGATGGCGAGGCTCTGGCGGACATACTCCGTGGTGTCGTGGATGTAGAACTTGGGGTAGTTGAGCGTATCGGAAACGAGGGCCGTCGGCAGGTTGTGAATGCGATAGCCCATGTGCGACAGCACCGGCAGCATGGCGGAAAGCGCGACCTTGCCGTAACCGCACATATCGTTGATCAGCAGCAGCTGAGTATTCTTCATGAGTGTCCCCCTTGGTTCGGGCGCGGCGCAGCAGCGCCACAGTGCGACTAAGTGTAGCGCAGGGAGCACGGCAGGCGGGCGCTGGCGCCGTGGAGGGCAAATTGTTGCGGAAAGGTTTCGGAAAATGATCCCTTTTCCTCCGTCCCCAAGGGATCACATGCACCGAAGCGGACCGTGGCGGAATCACAGATTGCTGCTTAGGAACGCTTGCAGCGTCGAGCGGTTACGGCGTTTGGCAAAACTCCGTAACTTAATAAGTTTGGTACCTTGACATTGATTTCTTATGCTCCTAGATTAGTTAGGCACAAAACAATTCCACTACCTAACTAAAGAAAGGAGCGAAGCTTAGATATGTGTGTTGAACCACTCGTCCTTCCACATGAGCCCGGCGGTGACCCGTCGCAACCGGTAGACATACCCGAAGCGGTCAGCGCCGAAGACAAACTCGCCAAGCGCATCCTGAGCGGTCTGGGCTTTTGCGGCCATTACATGCACTTTCATGGCGGAGGCGTATCCGGCAAGGCGCCCATCATCTGCCTGCTGGCCAAGCAGCCCGGCAGCGAGATGTCGCAGCAGGAACTCGGCATGCACTTTGACCTCAAGCCGGGGTCGCTTTCCGAGATCCTGTCCAAGCTCGAGGTCAACGGCCTCATTGAGCGCAGCCGTAACCCCAAGGATCGACGGCAACTCACCATTCGCCTGACCGAAACCGGCCGGGAAAACGCCCGCATCGACCAGGCCGCCCGCATTCGCTTTAGAGAGCAGGCCTTTAGCGCCCTCACCCACGACGAGCGTGAGCAGCTCGCCGAAATGCTCGAGAAAATCCGCAAAACTTGGGAGGAACTGGATGATTAAAACCCTCATGGGCAGCATCCGCGACTATATGAAAGTCACCGTTGCCACGCCGTTGCTCGTACTTGGCGAGGTGCTCTGCGAGATGCTGATTCCATTTATCACCGCCAACCTGATCGACGCCATCAAAGACGGCGCCACCGTAGCCGAGATGCTTCCCACCGCAGGCTTTTTGGTGCTCATCGCGCTGACGTCGCTTGCTTTCGGTGCCGCTGCCGGCGTCACCTGCAGCCATGCGAGTTGCGGCTTCGCCAAGAACCTGCGTCACGACCTGTTCTACAAGATCCAGACGTTCAGCTTTGCCAACATCGATGAGTTCTCGAGCTCCTCGCTCGTCACGCGCCTGACCACCGACATCAACAACGTGCAGCAGGCCTTTATGATGATCATCCGCATCGCCGTGCGCGCGCCGCTGGTATTGATCTTCGCCTTTACCATGGCATTTATCATGGGCGGCAGCGTTGCCATGGTCTACCTGGTCATCATTCCGCTGCTGGGCTTTGGACTGTTCTTTATCATCTTTAAGGTACGCCCCATCTTCTCGCGCGTGTTCCACAAGTACGACGCCCTTAACGAGTCCGTCGAGGAAAACGTCACCGGCATGCGCGTGGTCAAGAGCTATGTGCGCGAAGACTTTGAGAAGGAGAAGTTCGCCACCGCCGCGCGCGACGTCCAGATGGACTTCACCCGCGCCGAGAAGCTGCTCGCCTTTAACAACCCCATGATGAACATCTGCGTCAACGGCGCATTTGTCGTCATCATCTACCTGGGATCCAAGCTCATCATCACGAGCCAGGGCACGCTGTTCGACGTGGGCCAGCTCTCCTCGATCTTTACCTATGGCTTCACGATCCTCATGAGCCTGATGCAGCTGTCGATGATCTTTGTCATGGTGACCATGGCCGACGAATCGGCGCACCGCATTACCGAGGTGCTGGCCGCCGAGCCCACGATCGCCGATCCCGCCGAGCCCGTGCTCGAGGTTGCCGACGGTTCCATCGACTTTGACCACGTGAGCTTTAAGTATTCCGCGCATGCAAAGCGCCAGGCGCTCGACGATATCGACCTGCACATTAAGAGCGGCGAAACCATCGGCATCATCGGCGGTACCGGCTCGGCCAAGTCCACGCTCGTTAACCTCATCGCCCGCCTGTACGACGCCACCGAGGGCACCGTGCGCGTGGGCGGCATGGACGTGCGCGACTACGACTTGGACGCCCTGCGCCACCAGGTGGCCATGGTGCTGCAGAAAAACGTACTGTTTAGCGGCACCATTGCCGAGAACCTGCGCTGGGGCGACCCGAACGCCACCGACGAGGAAGTCCGCGAGGCGGCACATCTGGCCTGCGCCGATGAGTTTGTCGATGGCTTCCCCAAGGGCTATGACACCTGGATCGAACAGGGCGGCTCCAATGTTTCCGGCGGTCAGAAGCAGCGCCTGTGCATTGCGCGTGCCCTGCTGCGTCGCCCCAAGATCTTAATCCTGGACGACTCCACCAGCGCCGTCGACACCAAGACCGACGCCAAGATTCGCGCAGGGTTGGCAAGCTATCTGCCCAACACGACCAAGCTCATCATCGCCCAGCGCATCAGCTCCGTGCAGGACGCAGACCGCATCATCGTCATGGAGGGTGGCCGTATCGCGCAGATCGGCAACCATGACGAGCTGCTCAAGACGAGCGAGATCTACCGCGAGACCTTCACCTCGCAGAACAAGATGTCTGCCGAGGGCGAAGAGGCCGTCGAAGCCGACACCGAGGCATCCGCAACACAAGCTCAGACCCAGGAAGGAGGCGAGGCACATGAGTAAGGCAACGACCGCCGAGCGCGCGCTCAACCGCAAGGGTGGCACCATGTCGCGCCTCATCAAGACGCTCTTTGGCTTCTACCCCGTGCTTTTGCCCCTCGTCGTCGTCGGCGTGGTGCTCTGCGCCATCATCAACTCCATCGGCGCGACCTTCCTTCAGAGCGCCCTGCAGATTATTAGCGAATCGTGGCAGTCGGGCGATTGGGAAGCTGCACAGCCCAAGATCGCACAGCTCGTGACCACCCTCGCCTGCATCTACGGCGTCGGCATCCTGTCTTCGCTCTTCTGGAACCGCGCCATGGCCATCGTCACGCAGGGCTCACTCGAGAAGCTGCGCGAGAAGATGTTCAACCGCATGCAGGACCTGCCGATTCGCTACTTCGACACGCACCAGCGCGGCGACATCATGAGCCACTACACCAACGACATCGACACGCTGCGCCAGATGATCAGCCAGTCGCTGCCCAACCTGCTCATGACGACCATCGTCATCGTCACGGTGTTCTTTATCATGCTGTACTACAGCGTGTGGATGTGCCTGGTCATTGTGGCCGGCGTCGCCTTTATGACCTTTATGACCAAGCTGCTCGGCTCCAACTCCGCGCGCTTCTTTATTGCGCAGCAGACCGAGCTCGGCGTTGTCGAGGGCCATATCGAGGAAGTCATGAACGGCCAGAAGGTCGTCAAGGCATTCTGCCACGAGTCTGCCGCCGAGGCCGATTTTGACGAGCGCAACGAAAAGCTCTTCGAGGTCTCGCAGAAGGCCAACATGTACGCCAACATCCTCATGCCTATCCTTATGAACCTGGGCAACCTGCTCTACGTGCTGGTGGCCCTTGCCGGCGGCATTTTCCTGGCGCTGGGCGTGCCCAACCTGAGCATCTCGGGCATGGCGCTGTCCATCGCCGTCGTGGTGCCGTTCCTCAACATGACCAAGCAGTTCTGCGGACAGATCGGTCAGATCTCGCAGCAGATCAACGCCGTGGTCATGGGCCTCGCCGGCGCCGACCGCATCTTTGAGCTCATCGACGAGAAGCCCGAGACCGACGAAGGCTACGTGACGCTCGTCAACGCGCAGGTGAACCCCGATACCTGGCAGCTCGAGGAGGCCGACCACCACACCGGCATGTGGGCGTGGAAACATCCGCACCGCGCAACCGGCGAGATCGAGTACGTGCCGCTGCGCGGCGACCTGGTCATGGACAACGTCGACTTTGGCTACACGCCCGACCACGAGGTGCTGCACGGCGTGTCCGTGTTTGCCAAGCCGGGCCAGAAAGTCGCGTTTGTCGGCGCCACCGGTGCGGGCAAAACGACCATCACCAACCTCATCAACCGCTTCTATGACATCGCCGACGGCAAGATCCGCTACGACGGCATCAACGTCAACAAGATCCGCAAGGCCGATCTGCGCCGCTCGCTGGGCGTGGTGCTGCAGGACGTGAACCTGTTCACCGGCACCGTGATGGATAACATCCGCTACGGCAACCTGGATGCGACCGACGAGGAGTGCATCGCGGCGGCAAAGCTCGCGGGCGCGGACGACTTTATCACCCGCCTGCCCGACGGCTACGACACCATGCTCACCGGCAACGGCGCCCAGCTGTCGCAGGGCCAGCGCCAGCTGATTTCGATCGCACGCGCTGCCGTCGCCGATCCGCCGGCAATGATTCTGGACGAGGCCACGAGCTCCATCGACACCCGCACCGAGGCCATCGTGCAGGCAGGCATGGATAAGCTCATGGAGGGCCGCACGACGTTTGTCATCGCGCACCGCCTGTCCACCGTGCGCAACTCCGACGCGATCATCTGTCTGGACCATGGCCGCATTATCGAGCGCGGTAACCACGACGAGCTGATAGCCAAGCGCGGGTATTACTACCAGCTCTACACCGGAGCGTTTGAGCTGGAGTAGCTCAAAACAGCCCCTACGCGCAGTCTTTTCTCGCAGCCTAAAAAGAAGTGGTGAGGCCCTGGCCGTTTGGCCAGGGCCTCGTTTTGTAAGGGCGGCAAAAGTAGTCAAAAAGCCCCGTCCCAAATGAGCTATTTGAGAAGCTGAGCCATGGCGTTGACGAATTTTTGTACTTGGAGAGTTGGCTCGAGCGGGTAGTGCAGAAAGACCGGCACCTCGCGTCCGCACAGGAACGGCACGCCCACAAAGGCCGGGTGCACCCCCGACCACGCTCCGCAGGTGAGCACCGCGTCACCCTTTTCCTCCGCCTCGTTAAAGAGCGCAAAGTCGAAGCTATCCACGTCGATCACATCCACGCCGCCGTCGGCCAACAGATCGATACGCAGGCTGTCCATAGCGTCGTTGCCGTGACGGAGCACGCGCAGGCGCATGCCTTCCAAGTCGGCGACTGTGATGCGCGTCTTGCGCGCCAGCGGACTCGTGCGCGGTAGGTCGATATAAAACGGCACGTTGACAATGCGGAGCTTTTGGCAGGCATCACCCCAGCGTGGGGTAGAAAAACTCGACTGCACCACATCGACCTCGCGTCCCAAGCTGCGCATGACTGTCTCGCGCTCGTCGTAGAGGTCGCTTACCGGCACGATCTCAAATCGCAGCGACGGCTCCAGATCGTGGATGCCCGTCCACATCGACAGCGTTTGGCGCCCCGGGCACATCATCGACACGCCCAGGCGTACGGCACCGCCATCGCCCGCCGCACGTCGGGCACGGCGCAGGGCGTCCTCGGACTGGCGCATGATCGAGCGCGCGTCGTCCACCAGCAGAGCACCCGCCGGCGTCACCTTGACGCCCGAATGCGAGCGCTCGAACAGCGTAATACCGAACTCCGCCTCAAAACCCGATACCTGCTTGACGAGCGCCGGCGTCGACACGCGCAGCTTTGCCGCCGCACGCGAGAAGCTTCCCAGCTCCGCGGCGGCCGATATGGCCTCAAGTCGTCGATCGTACACGTCAATCTCCCGTTTTCGCGCCCGTGACCGCATGGTGCCACAGGGGGTTGTTTTCGCAGGTCACGCGCTCAATTGAGAATAAACTGCATCGCACGGTGTAAACCTACGGTTAACGACATTCTAACAAATATGCAATTCACCTGCGCAAATGCAAAGCATACGATAACCAGCGAAAACCACGTGGGTCGGTTAATGGGAGCGACCCACCGGGAGGCACAAGAAGGGAAGTTCCTATGAGCAATTGGCTTAAGCTCGAGGGCGATGTCTGCGCCGTGACTGGCGCGCTCGGCGGTATGGGCGCCGAGATCTGCCGCGAGTTCGCCCGCAATGGCGCCAACGTCGTCATGCTCGACCTGGACGAGGAGAAGGTCAAGGCCGCTGCCGCCGACCTCGCTGCCGAGTTTGGCATCCACGCCGAGGGCTACAAGATGAACGCCACCGACGAGGCCGAGGTTCAGGCTGCTGTCGACGCCACCATCGCCAACTTCGGCCGCGTCGACGTCCTCGTCAACACCGCCGGCATCCTGCGCTTTGCCGCTATGGAGGACCTGCCGCTGAGCGACTGGGAGCAGGTGCTCAACGTCAACCTCACCGGCTACTTCATCACCTCGCAGCGCTTTGGTCGCGAGATGATCAAGGCCGGCCAGGGTCGCCTGGTGCACATCTCGACCGTCGCCAGCCACTCCCCCGAGACGTTCTCGGGCGTGTACAGCTCCACCAAGGCCGGCGTCAACATGATGTCCAAGATGCTCGCCGCCGAGTGGGGCCCCTACGGCGTCCGCTCCAACTGCGTCGAGCCTTGCTTCGTTAAGACCCCGATGTCGGCCAACTTCTACGCCGACCCCGAGGTCGAAAAGAGCCGCAGCCGTCTGATCGCCACGCGCCGCATCGGCGAGGTCAGCGATATCGCCAACGCCGTCATGTTCCTGGCGTCCACGCGCTCGGACTTTACCACCGGCGACGCCATCAAGGTCGACGGCGGCTTCTCCAACATGATGGGCGACCTCACCGCCAAGCCCGGCGGCCGTCGCGCCTATGCCGACAACTACCTTAAGAACAAGGGTGTCGAGCTTTGGTCCGATGAGTCCGGTGTCGCCAAGCCGACCGACCAGTAAACCAACCTGGCAGGGAGGTCCCGCGGACACGCCCGCTCCTCCCCCGTATCGATTAGAAAGAGTCCAATGGCTTCCACCAACTCCAACAAGGGTCGCGCCGTCGTGCTTTCCGCCGCGTGCGTCACCATGTTCTTCATCAGCTCCATCGCGCTGTATTCCGTCGTGAGCAAGAACCTGCTCGCCGTCTACCCCGAGTGGTCGAGCGCCCTTACCTGGGCTTTCCCCGTCTTCCAGACCATCATGGCCGTGACGGGCATCTTCGCCGGCCGCATCTCCGATAAGATCGGCCCGCGCAACGTCGTGATCGCTGCCGCCGTGTGCTACGGCCTGGGCTGGTTCATGTCCGGCACCGTCACCGAGCCGTGGCAGTTCTACCTGTGGTTCTCGCTCGTCGCCGCTGTCGGCAACGGCCTGGGCTACAACCCGGCGCTCACCACCGGCCAAAAGTGGTTCATCGACAAGAAGGGTCTCGCCTCCGGCATCACCCTGGCCGCTTCGACCGCCGGTCCCGCCGTGCTGTCCCCGGTACTCGCCTCGCTGCTCATCCCGAGCCTGGGCATCTTTGGCGCCCTCAAGGCACTCGGCGTCATCTTCTTTGTGACGATCGCCGCCTCCGCCCTGTTCCTGAAGGCCCCCGAGGCCGGCTGGCTGCCCGAGGGCTTCGAGGCCCCCAAGGGTGGCGCGCATGCCGGCACCTTCGGTGACCTCACTCCGGGCGAGATGGTCAAGACCCCGCGCTTCTGGGTTCTCATCGTCACCTTCGCCTTTGCCGCCACCGCGGGCACCCTGCTCGTCGGCAAGGTTGCCTCCATCGCCGCCGTCCAGCTCTTCGCCGACCCCACGAGCGCCGCGGCCGTCGCCCTCGGCGGTGTGGTCGTCTCCGTCAACACCTGCGCCAACCTGGTCGGTCGTCTGTCCTTTGGCCAGATCATCGACAAGCTCGGCGCCTATAAGTCGCTGCTCATCAGCCTTGTCGTCACCATCGTCGCGCTCGTCATCATGTCGATGAGCTTTACGCAGAGCATGTTCTTTGTGGCGCTCGCCCTGCTCGGCTTTAGCTTTGGCGCCCTGCTCGTCATCTACCCGCCGCTCACCGGTGGCGCCTTCGGCACCAGCAACATCGGCGTCAACTACGGCATCATGTTTTTGGGTTACGCCGCCTCCACCTGGATCAGCCAGCCCATCACCGCCGTGCTGTATCACGCCGAGGCCGGCAGCGCCGCCTACCAGCAGTCCTTCTACGGTGCCATCGTAATCGCCGCAATCGCCGTCGTGCTCACCGTCTACATGATGGTCTCCGACAGCAAGAAGAAGTCCGCCTAGTTTTGCTTGATGCGGCAAGGACCGCCCCCTTGCCGCATTCCACCGCCACCAGTATTAAGGAGTCGAAATGTCTGAGCTCAACCCCGTCCGCATTGCCGTTATCGGCGCCGGCGCCATGGGCCGCAACCACATCCGCTTTGTCACCGAGGAGCCCGAGGCCGAGCTCGTCGCCATCGCCGACGCCTTTGAGGGCGCCCGCGCCACGGCCGAGGCCGCCGGCGTGCCGTTTTATACCGATCCCGCCCAGATGATGGACGAGGTCAAGCCCGAGGCCGTCATCATCGCCACGCCCAACGACCTACACCTGGGCGTTGCCCGCGAGGCTGTGAAACGCAACATCGTGCCGTTGGTCGAAAAGCCGATCTCCAACGACCTGGAGGATGCCCAGGCCTTCGCCGCCGAGGCCGAGACCGCTGGCGTGCCCGTGCTCGTGGGTCAGCACCGTCGCCACAATCCCTTCGTCAACAAGGCCAAGGAGATCATCGAGGCCGGCGAGCTGGGCAAGCTCACCGTGTCGAGCTTCCACTACATGATCTATAAGAATGACGAGTACTTCGATGTCGAGTGGCGCCGCAAGAAGGGTGCCGGCCCGATCCTGGTCAACCTGGTGCACGACGTCGACCTGCTCCGCTACCTGCTGGGCGAGCCCGTTGCCGTCCAGGGCATGCAGTCCAGCGCCGCCCGCGGTTTTGAGACCGAGGACTCCGCCGTGGTCAACGTCCGTTTTGCCGATGGCGCGCTTGCGAGCATGACCATCTCCGACGCCACCGCCAGCCCCTGGAACTGGGAGGCCACCGCTCGCGAGGATCCGCAGTACCGCCCCTTCGACGCCGACGCCTACTTTATTGGCGGAACCTTGGGTGCCCTTTCGCTGCCCCGCCTGCACCAGTTCTCCTACGACGGAGCCTCCAACTGGCACAAGCCGCTGCAGATGGAGATTCCGGCCGTCGACCCGGCGCTGCCGCACAAGATGCAGCTCAAGCACTTTGTGAAGGTCGTTCGCCGCGAGGTCGAGCCCGTCGTGACCCCCGCCGACAACGTTAAGACGCTCACGCTGCTTAACGCCATCAAGGAGGCCGCCGAGACCGGCCAGCTCGTCGAGCTGTAATGCCTTAAGAGCGGCCGCGGCAGAAACCCCATGCCGAACCCCTCGGTCCGCCACAAATATGCCCCTCTTCTTTGCCCCGCGAGCAGCCTCCTGCCCGCGGGGCTTTTTGCTACCTTAACGACGATTTTTCTGGGGCGGGGGCTATTTTGCACCTCGGCTTGATTCGTTCGCCACCAAATGGGCCTATCTACTACGTTTAACCGATTACCCTCAACCATGCCGAATTTCGCGAAATTAAAACCGCAGGTAGACGGCTTGCCGATTTTCGGAAAACCGGGGGATGGTCGACCCATACGGTTCAAACGTAGTAGATAGGCCCCTTTCGTGGCGCAACCCCAAAACAGTCTTTTGGGACGGGTGGTATCCTTGGTAGCCCTGTGCTGCAAACGCACCTTAAACGCAAGGAGTCCCATGGATCTTATCGCCCAGCTCGCCCGCGAGCTCAACCTTAAGGCCGCCAACGTCGAGGCTGCCGTCAAGCTCATCGATGAGGGCAACACCATCCCCTTTATCTCGCGCTACCGCAAGGAAGCAACGGGCGGCATGGACGACGTCGCCCTGCGCGCGCTCGACGAGCGCCTGTCCTACCTGCGCAATCTTGAGCAGCGCAAAGAGGACGTCATTCTGCTCATCGACGCCCAGGGCAAGCTCACGCCCGAACTCGAACAGCAGATTCGCGAGGCCACGCAGCTCCAGCGTGTCGAGGACCTCTACAAGCCCTACCGCAAAAAGCGCATGACCCGCGCGCAGAAGGCCCGCGAGGCAGGTCTAGAGCCGCTCGCCAACATGATCATCATGCAGGCCTCGGCCAAGGGCAGCGCGCTCGACGCCGCCGCGGAATACGTCAACGAGGAGGCCGGCTTCGACACGCCCGAGAAGGCGCTCGCCGGCGCCGCCGACATCGTAGCCGAGACGGTGGCCGAGGACCCCGAGAACGTCGCCGACCTGCGCGCCTTTACGCAAAACACCGCCGATATCGTCGTCGAGGCCACCGACCCCGCCGAAAAAACTCCCTACGAGCCGTACTACAGCTATGATGAGCCGCTGCGCCGTATACCCAACCACCGCGTGCTGGCTATCGACCGCGGTGAGCGCGAGGGCAAACTCCGCGTGCGCGTGAACGTCGACGGCGCCGCTGCCACGGCGCGCCTCGGCAGCCGCTGGCCCCGTCGCCAGGGCGTGTTCGCGCCCGTCTTTGACGCCGCCATCGCCGACGGTTACAAGCGCCTCATGGCCCCCTCGCTGGAGCGCGAGGCCCGCGCCAAACTCACCGTCCGTGCGCAGACCGAGGCCATCAACGTCTTTGCCAAGAATCTTGAGGGCCTGCTCTCGGCCCGCCCCGTCCGCGGTGCCCGCGTGCTCGCGCTCGACCCGGGCTACCGCACCGGCTGCAAGGTCGCCGTCATGGACGAGACCGGCAAGCTACTCGACCACGGCGTGGTCTACCCCACCAAGCCGCGCCATGACGTCGCCGGCACCAAACGCGAGCTCGCCCGCCTCGTCAAAAAGGACGGTGTCAACACCGTCGTCATCGGCAACGGCACCGCCAGCCGCGAGACCGAGGAAGTCGTCTCGGAGTTCATTGCCGAGCAGGCGCCTGGGCTGCGATACACCATTGTTAACGAGGCCGGCGCGTCGGTGTACTCCGCCTCCGAGCTCGCGAGCCAGGAGTATCCCGACCTGGACGTCACCGTGCGCGGCGCCATGAGCCTGGGCCGCCGCCTGCAGGACCCACTGGCAGAGCTCGTCAAGATTCCGCCCCAGTCCATCGGCGTGGGCCAGTACCAGCACGACCTTGACCAGGCCGAGCTCTCGCGCACCCTGGGCCACGTGGTGGAGGACGTCGTCAACCGCGTGGGTGTCGACGTGAACACCGCGAGCGCGAGCCTGCTGGGATACGTATCGGGCATTACGCCGAGCGTGGCCAAGAACATCGTGGCCTACCGCGAGGAAAACGGTGCCTTTACCGATCGCCGCCAGCTTAAGAAGGTCCCCAAACTGGGGCCCAAGGCATATCTCAACGCCGCGGGCTTCCTGCGCATCAGCGGTGGCAAGAACCCGCTCGACGCGACGAGCGTCCACCCCGAAAGCTACGAGGTGGCCACGTCCGTCCTGGAGCGCGCAGGCGTTAAAGCCAGCGAGCTCAGCCGTGGCGGCGTGCCCGACATTGAGCGCCGTCTGGGCAGCATCTCGGCGCTGGCAAGCGACCTGGACTGCGGCACCCTCACGCTCATCGACATCGTCAACGAGCTCAAGAAGCCCGGCCGCGACCCGCGCGACGACGCGCCCGAGGTGGTCTTTAGCCGCTCGGCACTTTCCATCGATGACCTGGAGCCCGGCATGGAGCTCAAGGGCACGGTGCGCAACGTTGTGGACTTTGGCGCCTTCGTCGACGTGGGCGTGCACCAGGACGGCCTCGTACACATCTCCAAGCTGGCCAACCGCTTCGTCAAGCACCCGAGCGACGTGGTACGCGTCGGCGACACGGTAAAGGTGTGGGTGGAAAAGGTCGATCGCGACCGCAAGAAGATCTCGCTCACCATGGTGCAGGGGAAGTAAACCACCTAAAGCAAGGCCCCCCCTCTCGCGATGTGCAAAATCGCGAGTATTCTGCAATTTCTGCCGCTCCGAACGCCCCTCAGAGGCAATAAAGTCAAAAACAGCCCCCGTTTTAGCGACATTAGAGCCAAAACGGGGGTTGTTCCGTGCTTTATCTAGCTGGTAAAGACCTTTACCTTGCTGAATACTCTCAATTTTGCACGTCGCAGGCGGGGGCACCTTTGTCCACGGCAAGATATGGAAGCCAATCGCCAACCTACCGACAAGTTCGTGTCGGCAGCCCCGGCCTTTCCTTTGCCTAGCGCGACCCTCGCGAAGCGCGTGAGCGATAGGGAAAGGAAAGGCCGGGGCGAACAACCCTCGGCGCAGCCAGTGTTCGCGTTACGGCAGGATATGGAAGCCGAGCGAGGCGATATCCTTGGCAAAGCCGCGGACGGTGTCGAGCGAGACCTCGTACGGGTCGCGACCGATGTTCTTGCGCTTGGCCAGGATGCTGTTGGGCACCGTGATGATCTGGCAACCGCAGGCCTCGGCCTGGTAAATGTTGATAAGCTCACGCGTGGACGCCCACAGGACCTCGCAGTTGGGCTTAGCGGCGGCCTTCTTGACCGACTCCGTCACAAACGGAATGGGGTCGACGCCGGTGTCGGCGATACGGCCGGCAAAGAGCGAGATGATGGACGGCGTCTCGGCGTCAACGGCCTCGACCATCTCGTCGACCTGCTCGGGCGTAAAGATAGTGGTGACGTTGACCTTGATGCCATCGGCCGAAAGCTTGCGGACCAGCTCGGCGGTGGACTCGCCCTTGGTGGTCACGCACGGAATCTTGACGTAGACGTTGTCGGCCCAGGTAGCGATCTCGCGGGCCTCGACCTCCATGGTCTCGACGTCATCGGCAAAGACCTCAAACGAGACGGACACATCGGTGATGTGAGCCAGAACCTCCTTGGCAAACGCGCGGTAATCCGTCACGCCACCCTTCTTCATAAGGGACGGGTTGGTCGTGAAACCCTGAACGTTGCCGTTCTCGTACATGTCGAGCATGCCCTCGAGGTTTGCACCGTCAGCGAACACCTTGATTGCCATCTGCCTGATTCCTTTCGTTAGCATACGGCCGATAAACTGCTAAACACTTTACCTATGTTTATCAAGGCGTGAACTGCGGGTTTTTATCTTCTCGGCGAACGGTATAAACACCTCAGTGTTTGGATTGATAAATCGATTGAGCATGCAAAAGCAAAGAGTCGCAGTTTGAGCAAACGTCAGAACGCGGGATTCATTAGATGAGGCCGAAATGCTGCATCGCTGTGACGGTGCCGTCGTGTGCGACATCGTCGGTCACGTAGCCGGCGACCGCCTTGACCTCGGGCATGGCGTTGCCCATGGCGACAGCCGTCTCGACCGCAGCGAGCATGCCCAGGTCGTTACCCGAATCGCCGAAGCCAAAGGTGCGCGCGTTGCCGGTGCGACCCAGGTATTCCAGCGCTCGCGCCACGCCCACGCCCTTGTCGATGCCCTTGGGGCTCAGCTCGCGATTCTGACCACCGGTGTTGCACAGCTCAAACTCGCGATCGATAAAGCCATCATCGTTGGCTACGCGAGCCAGGTCGCTCGCGACGATGCCTACCTTGCCCACGCGCAGACGGCCGTCGACGCGCATTTCCTCGGTGCTGTGCACCACAGAAGTGCCGATCAGAGACGACTGCTCAACGCCCGCGGGTTCCAGGGCAAAAGTAGCCACGTTGGTCTCGAAAAAGGCTTCAATCCCTGCCGCGACCATACGGCGAGCGAGCTCCGCAACAATGTCTTCGTCAAAGCAGTCCTCATGCACCACGCGGCCCTCGACCTCGAGCGTGGCGCCTGCCATGGCAACGATGCCCGCGGGGTCGAGCGCACGCAAGCTGTCCGCGATGAGCCACAGGGGACGACCCGTGCAGATAAATGCCTTGTGCCCTGCATCGCGCAGTGCACGGAACGCCTCAACCACCGTCTGCGAGGGACGAACCGCCGAAAAGTCCTTATCGGTCATGTTGTCGGGATCGAACGACGTCAGCGTGCCGTCCACGTCAAAAAAGAGCACGGCGGAATCGGGGCACGCATCAATCATATGGGTTCCTTTCGAGGATAAGGGCAAACGAAGCATCCATCATATAATGGAGCGACGCAACCAGAGAGGTCACCCATGGAATTTTACGCAAGCTGCCCCGAGGGCTTTGAGTCCGCACTCGCCGATGAGCTTAAACGCCTCGGACTTTCGCATGTCCGCCGCCTGAAAGGCCGCGCTACATTTGAGGGCGAGCTCGAAGAAGGCTACCGCGCCTGTCTGTGGTCGCGCCTGGCGAGCCGCGTGTTCGTGGTACTCGGGCGCTTTGAGGCGCAGGATGCCGACGAGCTGTACGATAGCGTTTACGACATCGCCTGGGAGAACATCGTCCGCCCCGGCGCCAGCATCGCCATCACAGCCCGCGGCGTGACCGAGCAGCTGCGCAACACGCGCTTCTCGGCCCTGCGCGCCAAGGACGCGCTGTGCGACCGTCTGGCCGAGACCACGGGCCGTCGCGCCGATGTCGATGCCGCCGACCCCGACGTTCACCTGCTGCTTTCGCTGCGCCAGCGTCGCGCGAGCATCAGCCTGGACCTTTCGGGCGACCCGCTGTTCAAACGCCTGCCGCCCGCAGCGACCCGCGCCGGCGAGGGTGCGCACGTGCTGCGCCCCGACTACGCCGCCCTGGTGCTGGCGCAGGTCGGCTGGACCGCGCTGTGCGAGCGCGAGCTGACGGCCGATGATTACGAAAACGAAGCCCTGCCCACGCTGGTCGACGCCTCGTGCGCCGGCGGCGGCCTGCTGCTGGAGGCCGTGAATATTCTGACCGACCGCGCCCCGGGCGCCGCACGCGAGCACTGGGGCTTTGAGGGCTGGCAGTTGCACGACGCCGCTCTGTGGGAGCAGTTGCTTGCCGAGGCACGCGAGCGCGAGGCGGCAGCACGCGAGCGCCAGGCACGCATCGTGGCCGTAGACATCGACCCCGCCGCCCGCAAGACCGCTGAGCGCATGGTCAAGTGTGCCGGCTACAAGCGCTTTGTCGATTTTTGCGCTGCCAAATCTGCCACCGTACTGGACCACGCGGGCGCCGTCGCCGGTGCTGCCGTGGTCGCGGATACGACCGAGACGCCGCTGTCGCTTATGCACGACGCCATGACGCTGGTCGGTGAGCTGCGCCGCGCGCCCGAGCTTACCGCGGCGCCGGTCGCCGCGCTCACCCGCGACGGATTGCTGGCCCGCGCGCTCCACGCCGAGCCCGAGCGCTCGATCGCCGTCATGCCCAATAACGAGGAGGCGACCGTCGAAGTCTGGCCTTCGCTCGACCAAGCTGCCGCGGCGTTTGAAGCTTCGACCAGTGCGGATGCCGAGGAGCAGACCGCAGATGCCCAAGGCGAAGCCGCCGACACCCTCATGCCCGAACCTACCGCCACGCTCGACCTGGGCGACGGCAAGCCGCTGCCCGTGCTCATCCCGGAGTCCGAGCAGTTCGCCAACCGCCTGCGCAAGAACGCCCGTCTGCGTCGAAAGTGGGCAAAGCGCGAGGGCGTGAGCTGCTACCGCGTCTACGATGCCGACCTGCCCGACTACTCCGCTGCCATCGACCTGTACGAGGGTTGCCCGCAGACGCCGGGCCGCTGGCTCGTCATCGCCGAATACGCCGCGCCCAAGACCATCGACCCCGCACTGGCCCAGGCCCGTATGCTCGACATCTTGGCCATCGCGCCGCGCATCCTGGATGTTCCGGCCGAGCATGTGCACGCCAAGGCCCGCATGCGTTCGCGCGGCGGCTCGCAGTACGGCAAGCAGGGCGCCGGCAAGGGCGCATCGGGCGAGCGTGCCAATATCGCACGCCGTCGTCTGCCGCTCATCGAAGAGGGCGGCCTCACCTTTGCCGTCAACTTTGACGACTATCTGGATGTGGGCATCTTCCTGGATCACCGCGTCACCCGCAACCTAGTGCGCGAGCACGCCAAACAGGCGCGCCGCTTCCTCAACCTGTTCGCCTACACCGGCACTGCCACCTGCTACGCGGCCGATGGCGGCGTCGAGGAGACCGTGACGGTCGACCTCTCCAACACCTATCTGGACTGGGCCGAGCGCAACATGCGCCAGAACGGCTTTGTGGGGCCGCAGCATCATTTTGTGCGCGACGACGTGCTTGCCTGGATTCGCGACCAGCGCCAGACGCGCAACCGCTGGGACCTGATCTTTGTCGACCCGCCCACGTTCTCGAACTCGTCAAAGATGGGCCGCCGTACCTGGGATGTCCAGCGCGACCATGTTGAGCTTTTGGCCGGCGTATCTCGCCTGCTCGCGCAGGGCGGCCATGCCATCTTCAGCTGCAACCTGCGCGGCTTCCGCCCCGAAACGCGCAAGCTCGCGCGCGCGGGCGTCGTGCTGGAGGACATTACGGCGCAGACCATTCCCGAGGACTTCGCACGTAACCAGAAGGTGCACCACTGCTATATCGTGCGCCGCCTGCCCATTGAGGACGCCATGGCCGAGGTCGGCTTTAGCGCCGAGGAGATTGCCGAGCGAACCGAGGAGCTGCGCAACCCCGAGGCCCGTAAGCCTCGCGCGGCAGTGCCCGCGCACGCGCAGGCCGGCAACGGCAAGCCTAAAAAGAAGAAGTTCTACGCCAGCAAGCCCAAAGGCAAATAACAAAGTTGCGGTGGAATACGGACTGTTTTGCCTGGAATTAGGCAAATATAGACCGTATTTCACCGCAACTCATAGTGGGATGGTGGCCGGCGATCTAGCCTTGGGTGACCAATCGGTAACCGATACCCACATGCGTTTGAATATAGCGCGGATGCGCGGGATCGGACTCGATCTTCTTGCGCAGCGTGCCCATAAAGACACGCAGGCTCGCCAGGTCGCTCTTAGTTGCCGTGCCCCAAATCTCGTGCAGGATAAACTGGTGCGTCAGCACTTTGTCGGCGTTGTGTGCCAGCAGGCACAGGAGCTTATACTCGATCGGCGTCAGATGCAGTTCCTCGCCATCCATCGTGGCGATGCCGGCATCAAAATCGATATGCAGCTCACCGGTATCGAACGAGCCCTCGGAGGCAACACCGCCCGTTTGCGCATACGAAAGGCGCCTGCGCGTCGTGCGAATACGCGCGAGCAGCTCCTCGACCGAAAACGGCTTGGTCAGATAGTCGTCAGCACCGGCATCGAGCGCGCGGATTTTGTCCGCATCCTCGCTGCGCGCCGAGACCACGATAATCGGCATGCCCGACCATGCGCGCACCGACTCCACCACCTTGACGCCGTCCATATCGGGCAGGCCCAGATCGAGCAGCACAATGCTCGGCGTCTGCGACGAGGCGGCGGCGATGGCGGCATGGGCGGTCTCCACGGCCATATGGCGCAAGCCGTGCGCCTCGAGCGCAGCAACAATAAGATTGCGAACGGCAGGGTCGTCCTCAACGACCAAGATGAGCGGTTTTACGGCAGAGTTCGGCACGGCGCTACTCCTTATCAAACGAAACGTCGGCGGCAGGAAGCTCAATCGTAAAGACCGAGCCGTGCGGGTCCGCCGCGGCAACCTCTATGCTACCGCCATGCGCCAGCGCAATGGAGCGGCAGAGCGAAAGTCCCAGGCCCACGCTACGGTGGCTGTCGGCCAAACCGTGGTTGGCGGTGTAGAACGACTCAAAGATTCGCTCGCGGTCCTCGGGCGCAATGCCCGGGCCGTCATCGGCCACCGAGCACGCCACGCGTCCATCGTCGACGCCAATCGAAATCACGATATGCGAGCCTGCGGGCGTATAGGTGATGGCATTGTTCACCAGATTGACCACCAGCTGCACCATCAGGCGCGCATCGACGTTAACGAGCGCCGGCTCGTCGCACGGCACCACCTTAAGGTCGTGCTCGCGCACGGCCGGACTTACGTGGCGCAGCGCCTCCTCGACGATATCGTCCATAAGCTCGAGCGTAGTCGACAGATGCATGCCGCCACCCTCGAGTTTGGTGATGGCGAGCAGATTCTCGACGGTGGCGTTAAGCCACAGCGCATCCGAGCGAATGGATAGAAGCAGGCCGCGGCGCGTCTGGGCATCGAGCACCGCGGTGCCGGTCGAGCCCTGATCGAGCAGCACGTCGGCATTTCCCGAAATACTGGTAAGCGGCGTGCGCAGATCGTGCGAGATGGAGCGCAGCAGGTTGGCGCGCAGCTGTTCGTTTTTGGCGAGCACCGCCGCTTCTTCGCGGGCCTCCATGGCGCGGGCGCGATCGAGCGCCAGCTCGCCTTCGCTCACGATGGCATCGGCAAGTGTCCGTTCCTCATGTGTCAGCACGTCGGGCTCGGCAACGATAGCCAGCACGCCCACCACCGAGGCGGGGTCGCCCGAGCGCACGAAGCCGTCGCCCGTGCGAACCGTCAGGTAGATGCCATAGAACGCCGATCCGCCAAACGTGGCGTCAAGCGGCGTTCCCACATAGGCGGACGCCGAGAGCCGCGGCGGCATCTGCGGCGCCAGCTCGTGCACCGGGGCGGCATCGCCCACGGCCGTGTACGTCGCACGCGGCAGCAGGTCATCGCCCTCGGCGTCGGCGCTGTACCACACAACCGGACAGCCCGAAAGACGCGCCAGCTGCGTGGCCATGGCATGGACAATCTGATGCTGATCGGCGCACCGCTGCAGCATGCGGTTGGTCTCGAGCACCATATGCGTGCGGCGGTCGCTGGCGGCAGCCTGTGCCAAGGCGCGGCGCAGGGCCAACGCAATCGAGCTCGACACAAGCGAAACCACGAACATGATGAAGAACATGCCGGGATAGCCGCGGTCGATAAGCGACAGCGAGTAGCGCGGGTCGACAAACAAAAAGTTGTAGAGCGCCACGGCGGCAGCCGAGCTCAGCAAGCAATACAGGCGACTCCAGGTAAAGAATGCGCACAGCTGAACGGCGAACACATAGACGATCATGATGCTCGGCGCGAGACCCGGATGGTCGAGCAGCGCGCCCACAATCGTCGCCGCGACCAGCAGCCCCACCGATACGCAGGCGTCATACAGAGGAGTGCGGCGCGTCAGCGTTGTGCGCCGCCACCAAAAACTATCGGCAATATCGCCGTCCGTACGGACGTCCATCAGCGTCCCGCCCCTCTCTCAAAAACAAAAACCACCACAAAGGGGACAGGCACCCTTGTGGTGGTTTCCCCTTGTGGTGGTTCCAAGTGTAAAGCCTTTGCAACCTGCGGTCGTTAGACAAACAGCACGTGCGCGAGCAGTGCGCACACGCACGCCGCGACAAGCACCGTCACCACGATCGAAATCACGCGGTCGGCCATGTCCATGTTGGCCCGATTCGTAAAGAACCGATCTTCGGCGGCATCGGCGCGTACCTCACGCACCAGCTCGGTCGCAAGATCGCAACCGTCAAGCACCTTTGCATCCATGGTTTCCTCCCAGGACTCAATCCCCGTCAATACAAACCCGCCCGTTCGCAGACAAACCTCGAGCGTCGACTACGGCCGCTCATTGGGGGCCAGGCGCTGCATCTTGTTCACGGCCTTGAACTTGGTGAACAGCGGCACGTACTCAAAGCTCACGTTGGAGTTCTCCAGGCCGTACCAACGCGCAGGCGTGCCGGCGGCGCGACGGATGATGTACTTGAGCGTGATGGCCGTACGCTCGCTGGGCTCCACATCGCTTTCGGGCGCCAGAAGCTTACGGATCAGGACGAACTTGAACGTGCCGATGTTACCCGGATCCTTGTAGACCGAGTAGTCATGCGTCTGCGGCGGCAACTCGCCGGTGGCAGCCAGGTCCTGAACAACCTGACGCAGGTAGGCATTGACGCGCTGGTTGATCTTGTAGCCCAGGTACAGATGCACGCGGAACACGTAGTCGGTGCCGAACGTCTCGACCGAATAGGCAAAGGTGTGCGGTTCGTCCATGGTCTCGACATTCACAAACCACCAGGCGCGGGCGCGCTTGGGATGCTTGTCCAAGATCGAATAGACGATATCGCGGTCGATGTAGTCGGTATGGGTGTCCTTGGTCAGGTACACGACGTTGTCGCTCATGCGCTCGTAACGGTCGTCGTCGCGCAGGCGCTTGAGCTGCGGCAGGTAGCTGCGCAGCGGCAGCAGCGTAAACTGGCGCTGCTCGACCGCCGTGCCGTTGTACCAGCACACCATAATGCCCATGATGAGCATGGCCATCAGAATGGTGAAATAGCCACCGTGGAAGAACTTGGTAAGCGAGCTCACAAAGAAGAAGCCCTCGAGCATGAGGAAGAACGCAACGAAGACATACGGGGCGACCTTAAGGCCGCGATCAACATGCAAGTAGAAGAAGAGCAGCAGCGTCGTGCACATCATGGTCAGGGTAATCGCCAAGCCGTAGGCGGCCTCCATGTGCGCCGAGCTCTGGAACAGCAGCACCACGATGACGCAGCCCACAAGCATGACGTTGTTGACCATGGGAATATAGAGCTGGCCCTTGGTCTCGGCAGGATAGAAGACCTGCATGTGCGGCATGAGGTCCAGGCGACTGGCCTCGGACACCAACGAGAATGCGCCGGTGATGAGCGCCTGCGAGGCAATGATGGCCGCGACGGTGGAAAGGCCGACGGCAAAGGGACGCAGGCCCGGGGCGAGCATCTGGTAGAACGGGTTGAGGTCGGCAATGCCCATGAGCTCGGGGTTGGCAGCGTTGTTCATAAGCCAAGCACCCTGGCCCATGTAGGACAGCAGCAGGCAGCACTTAACGAACGGCCAGGTGGCGTAGATGTTGCCGCGGCCGACGTGGCCCATGTCGGAGTAGAGCGCCTCGGCACCGGTGGTGGCAAGGAAGCAGCTGCCCAGAATCATGATGCCCGCGTGGTTGTTGGGGCTCAGCAAAAAGGCGATGCCACGCACCGGGTTGAGGCACAGCAGCACGGCGGGGTGCTGGAAGACAAAGAACAGACCCGTGCCGCCCAGGAACAGGAACCACAGCGTCATGATGGGGCCAAAGGCACGGCCGATCTTGGCCGTGCCGATGCGCTGCACCAAGAAGAGCACAATGATGATGGCAAGCGTGATGGCGACAACGCGGGCCTGATCGTCACCAAGCACGGCGTGGACCGCCGGAATGGTGCGCAGACCCTCGATAGCCGTAGTCACGGTAACGGCAGGCGTGAGGATACCATCGGCGAGCAGCGCGGCGCCGCCCAGCATGGCGGGGATGATGAGCCACTTGCCACAACGCTTGACCAGGCTGTACAGGGCAAAGATGCCGCCCTCGCCGTGGTTGTCGGCACGCAGCGAGATCAGCACGTACTTGACGGTCGTCAGCAGCGTGACCGTCCACACGACAAGGGAGAGCGCGCCGAGCACGAACTCCTCCGTCACGCTTCCGATGCCGCCGTTGCCGGCAACGAGCGCCTTGGTTACATACATAGGACTGGTGCCGATATCGCCGTACACCACGCCCAGCGTGACGAGCATCGCCGAGATGCTCACAGGAATCGCAGCGTGCGAGGCTGCCTCCTTGGCCTTCTGTTCCATAAGCCGGTTTCCTCCCAACTTTAATGTTCGAAGGAATTATAGGTAATCGGCCCATGTTTGAATGGCACTGTTTTCCCAGCTAGATAAACATTTATACGGCCTTTAGGCCACCGCCGCGATATGGAATGTGACAAAGGGACTGTCCCCTTGTCACATTCGTCATTTTCCAAGCCAGTTTTTGAACCACCATTCCATGGATCGGCTCATCTCGGCCATAAAGGGACTCGTGTGCTTGCGGGTGTAGATATCCACCACGCGCTCGCCCACCTCGCGGGCATGAGGACGAAACATCGCGTCCATCTCGGCCACCTGCGCGTCCATGGTCGCGGCGTCGGCGCGGCGGTAGCGCTCCTCGTGCACCAGGTTCACCACGGGATGCGCGATCGCCGGACGCTCCTTCCGGGGCGTGCCGATGATGAGCATCGACAGCGGCATGGTATAGGGCGGCAGATCGAGCAGCTCGGCAACTTCCTCGGCATTCTCGACGATATCACCGATGTAGCAGCTCCCCAGGCCCAGGGCCTCGGCGGCAACCACGGCGTTTTGCGCGGCGATCACGGCGTCCTGGGCCGCGATGGCAAAGTCGCCCAAACCCGGCGCGCGGCGGGGCGCCTTGCCCGTGCGCTCGACAAACTCGGGCTCAAAGCAGCCCACGTGCTCAAACAGATCGATCCACTTGGCATAATCGACCACAAATATCAGTGCCCAGGGCGCCTTGGCAATCATGGGCTGGTGGTCGCACAGGTCGGCCAGGCGGTCGAGCGTAGCCTGCTCGCGGATGCTCACGATGGAATACATCATCATGGCGCCCGCCGACGGCGCACGGCTCGCCGCATGCAGAATCGCCGCCCGCTGCTCGTCGGTCACCGCCACGGGGCGGTCGTCGTCATCACGCGCGAAGGCACGCGTGGACGAGCGGTGCTCCAAGATGTCCAGCACCGCGTTACCCGTGGTCTCGACCGGATAACCGCCGGCGTCCACGACCGCAGCTCCGTCGCAGTACTCGGCACCCGTCATACAAACCTGCTCGCCCATAGCTCTATCCTCGCCAATTCTTTAAGAAGCCTTTACGTTTCCGTGTAATTCCCGTCCATTATCGCGCAGGTCGCCACTACATTGCGCCACACCGCCGCGCATGCGCGTTAATATGGCTGGTTGTTGTGCGCAGCCCGCAAATGCAGCGCATATTTAGGTAACAATCGGGTAAACCCCCGCTTTCGTAGGTTTTAAGTTTGTGAGGAGTCTCAGCATGTTCGCTGCCGCCATCTCGCTCGTCGGTCTTGCGGCGACCGTCTACCTTGTTTTGCGCGAAGCCAAGGCCATTCGCGCTCAGTCGGGCACCGTTGCCAAGGGCGCCTTCGCCTGGAGCGTCGCCTTCGGCCTGTTCCAGCTCTTTTTGACCGTCTGGGGCGCTATTGGCCTCGTCGCGCAAAACGAGCCGCTCGCCTTTGTGATGCTCATCCTGACCAACGCCATCCTCACCGGCTGCGCTTGGGCCAGCATCGCCCGCGACCGCATCGCCCCGCGCGTCTTTGCGTTCGCCGGGCCCGACGCCCCCGCCCCCACCGGCAAGCTCGCCCACCTGCGCGGAGCCTTTGTGGGTAAACCGCTCGTCGCCGCCGTCCTGTGCCTGCTGCTCGCCGGCGTCTTTGCGCTGCTGGGCATGGAGGTCTCGTCCAACCACGACTTTACCTGGGTCTACCCCCTGTGCATCCTGCTCGAGTGGGCCATCATCACCACGCTCATGGTCGGCCTGTTCTTCCTGTTCCAGCGCCACGGCGCAGCCCCCGCGGTCTTGGCCTTTGCCCTCTTTGTCCTGGGCATTGCCGAGTTCTTCGTCATCACGTTTAAATCCATGCCCATCCAGCCGGGCGACCTTTCGGCCATCTCCACCGCCGCCGCGGTCGCCGGCACCGGCTACACCTTCTCGATCTCACTGTTCTGCGTGCTGTCCATGGGCTTTACCGCCATCGCCATGCTGCTATGCGAGTACGCCGGCCTGGTGGCACCGCACCGTCAGAAGGGCGCCGCCAACGCCAAGCGTATGCTGCTCACCAACCTGCTCGTGGCGGTGCTGTGCCTGGGCGGCGTGACCGCACACGTCACGCTCATCGACTACTACAACACCCTCGGCATCACCGTCTACACCTGGCGCCCGCTCGAGAGCTACTGGCGCGAGGGCTACCTGCCCGCTTTCATTAGCGCAGCGCAGTCCATCAAGCCGCCCAAACCCGCCGACTACTCCGTCGACGATGCCAAGGCCACGCTCAAAAAGTACGCCAAGGCCTACGACAAGTCCGACGCGGCCAAGAGCGACGAGCGCGCCGCCGCAAAGGAGCAGTTCGACAGCGAGAAGCCCACGGTCATCGCCATCATGAACGAGACCTTCTCGGACCTGTCGATCTATCAGAACATGCGCGCCGGCTACGAGGGCCCGCAGTACTTTAAGAACCTGTCCAACTGCCTCAGCCGCGGCAAGCTCTACGTGAGCGCCTACGGCGGCGGCACCGCCAATACCGAGTTTGAGTTTATGACCGGCAACTCCATGGCCAACCTGGGCTCGGGCGTGTACCCCTACACCATCTACAACATGGAAACGACCGGGAACCTGGCAGAGCAGTTCAAGTCGCTCGGCTATTCCACCACGGCCATGCACCCCAACCACGCCACCAACTGGAACCGCGAGAACGTCTACAAGGATTTTGGCTTTGACCGGTTCCTGTCCATCAACGATTTCCAGGGTGCCGATACCCTGCGCGGCATGGTGACCGACCAGGCGACCTACGACAAGATTCTTGAGCTGCTCGACCAGAACGCCGATCCGCAGTTTATCTTCGACGTGACCATGCAGAACCACTCGGGCTACGACACGGGCCTGCTGCCGGTCGACAAGCAGATGCACCTGAATATCGACACGACCGATCTGGACGCCAAGACCGTCGAGGACGGCACGCTCTCCGATGTCGACGAGTATGTCTCGTGCATCGAGCAGTCCGACCAGGCGCTGCGTTACTTCCTCAACGCCCTGAACAAACTCGATCGCAAGGTGGTCGTGGTGTTCTGGGGCGACCATCAGCCGTTCTTCCCGTCCAAGTTCAACGACAAGTGGTTTACCGGCGAGGACGACGCCACCCACCAGGAGCGCTTGTGGCAGACCGACTACATCATTTGGGCTAACTACGACGTTGCCGGTTGCAACCAGACGAGTGAGGTCGACGACCTGTCCACCAACTATCTGTCCACCCAGCTGATGCAGCTGATCGGCGCCCCGCTGACCGACTACCAGAAGGCGCACATGACGCTGCGCGAGTCGCTGCCCGCCATTAACTCGGTCGGCTACGAGGACGCCAGCCTGCGTTGGGCGCTCTCCTCCAACGTCACTGGCGACGACGCCGAGGCCGCAGCCGCCACCAAGGCGCGCGAGGATTACGCCAAGATGCAGTACTACGAGATGTTCCGCGACGGCAAGAACGTCTACACCGAGCACTTCCAGACCGAAGCCAACGAGACCGACCCCAACCTGGCACCGGGTACGACCAAAATCAAGTAGCGACTAGCTACGAGTTCACAACTGAAACGTCTGTCCAGGCGGAGGCATATAAGGTTCCCTGCTCGGACAGTCCTGCGCAAGACGAAGGCCACATTAAGTGGCCTTCTTTGCGTGCGGAACTCGCGATGAACCTTATATGCCTCCGCCTGGACAGACGCCCTGATGTTGGGGCGTGGCTTGTCATAGGGGTATCCGCAACATATATAAGTTGAAGGCCACGTCATGTGGCCTTTTTTGCATCCGGAAAGCGTGTCCCGGAATTCTTGTCTGGAATGGGATGCAGTTTCCGCTTGGGACCTGATTGGGAAAGTGTGTCCCACTATTCAGCTGGATTCCGGGATGTATTTTCCGGTTGAGGCTCGTTGGGAAAGTGCGTCCCACTTTGGGGGCTGATTCTGGGACGTGGTTTCCGGTTGGCTCTCATTGGGAAAGTTCATCCCATTTCTCGGCCTAATTATGGGACGCAGTTTCCCGTTGAGGACCCTTTGGGAAAGTGCGTCCCGGTCTGGGCGCTCAAACTGGGATGGATTTTCCGGATGAGGGCTTGACGGAAAATGTGTCCCGTTCCGGGCGCTAATTGTGGGATGCAGTTTCCGCTTGCGGAGTCTCCACTCAACAGAAAACCCGGGTGGCCTGTTTTTGGCTACCCGGGTTTTTGGGTTGTCGATATGTTCAACTGGCTACTAGTGGGTCTTGCGGCGCTTGATCAGCATGATGAGGGCTATCACTACGAGCGTTGCTCCCGCTGCTGCTGCGGTGGCGACTAGGGCGAATGTTTGGTCGCCGGTGTTTGCGAGGTTCTTCGCTGTGGTCGTAGTCTCGACCTTGGTGTCGGTCTTAGCTCCGTTGTCGGACTTGGGCTTGTCCGGGTTCGTCGGGGTCTCAGGAGTCTCGGGGTCCTTTGAGCCTTCGGAATCGGTTGGGCCGGCGGTGTTTACCAGCGTATGGTCCAGGAACTTCTTGGCGCCCGCACTTGCCTGTGAGAACAGGCGGCGCGTGCGGATCGGGGTGGCGTTCACCGTTGTGGGTGCCGTCTCCTCGGCCTCGATATTCACGAGCGCCGTGCCGAGGCCCACGTCGTTGTATCCCACGTGGCAGTAATACTGCGCACCGTCATCGTCTGCGGTCAGGTCAATCTCGAGCTTTGAGGCCGTTCCAGCCGCGAGGTTGCCATCGGCACCCACGAGCTTAAACTCTGTCTCGCCGCGGGCCTTGCGGTACCACATATAGGTCGGTGCCAGCCCTGTTTCGCTATCGTCGGCACCGAGTTGCTTCACATGGCCAATCGCCGAGAGCGTCAGGTGGCTTCCCGCCGTGCGCTCAACCGAAGAGTCGTATCCAAGATCCGACCCCTCCGCAGCATCCGCCGCAGGTCCGCTCACGGTCATCGTCATGCCATCGGGCATGGTCTTGACCGTGATGATTGCCGAGCGAATACCTGTTTCGGTCGTGGATCCATTCTTAACGGCGGCGATGGCGAATCGATACTCCGTATTGGGCTGCAGCCCATCCCACTTGAGCGAGGTCTGCGTGTTGTCGGCAATCTTCCAGCTATTGACGACCGCATCCGCCGCATTGCTCTGCAGCATGCCCACGCCGTAGCTAAAGCCACTCTTGTTTGCGAGTACATCGTCCCAGCTAAACGTAACGCTGGTCGAATCGACGGCGTTTGCCGTAAAGCCCGTCACGGCCGGCGCGTCGGGCATCTCGACGTCCTTAACGTCATAGCCCACGATCCAGAACTGGTCGGTGTCCTTGGTGCCGAGCTTGTCGCCCGAGTCTGCCTCGAACTTGTCGACATCCACCGCGTTGACGCCCAGACGCCACACAAAACCGTACTTGCCCTGCGCGGCCTCGGGCAGGTTGTCGACGGTGCCGCCGTATTCGGTCGATTCACTCGAGGAGTTACCCGTAGTAAAGCCGGCGTTGGCACCAAAGCACAGACCGCCAAACAACTCGTGCTTTGCGAGCTTCGCGCCCATGACAACGCTGCCGTTCAGCGTCAAGCCGAGCTCGAGCTCCTGCTCCTTGCCCTCCTCGACTTCGATGGTCTGCTCAATGCTCGCCCCCGACTGCGCGGCGGCGCCGTTAAACCCATCGTGCGTGTAGGCGCGCGTTACGCCAGGCTTGCCCAGGCCAAAGGAATCCCCAACGGGAGTCTCGCCGCTGAGCGTCGTTTGATAGGTTCCGGGTTCTCCCGACCGGTTGGTCAAAAAGTAGCTGAGCGGCGTCATATTGTGCTGTTTGGCAATGCGGTCATAGGCCTCGACATTAACGACCGAGGTCTGCGCGCCGAGCGACACGGGCGCCGCCATCACGCCCTTGCCACCAGTTTCCTCATTTTCGATCTCATACTCGTAATAGACCATCGGAATCGTGTAGAGCACGGCCTTGTCACCCTCGCCGGCATGCGACTCATAGCTTACGCTTGCGCTGACCGTGCGCTCGCTCCGGTAGTCATAGCATCCCTCGGCGGCAAAATCGACTGAAGCATTCATCGCGACCAGGGGCGGACCGGTCTGCACCTCGACGGCAACGCCCAACTCGGCGCCAATGGTATAGCCCTGGGATGTCCCCGTGCCCTTTTCCTCTCCGTATGACGTGCCGCCCAACACCAGATAGCCGTATGCCTGCTCCAGATCCTCAACATAGGGCGCATCCTGCAGCACGGCAAGCACGCGCGGGTTGGTATAGACCTTGTAGCGGTCCTTGTACGTGATCTTGACGCTGTCGTTGTCGACATCGGGCAGCGAGAGCGAGATAAATGTGCCGTAGGTAGTGCCGCGACGGTTGCTCTCGCTAATCACCTGCTCCTCGCCGCGGCGCACCTTTCCGTTCTCGTCGAGCGAAAAATGCGAGGCGGTCATCCAATAGTAGTCATCGTTCTTGCGCAGGTCCTCGTCGCGGTGCTTGCCCACCACGGCGATAAAGCTCTCGTTATAGCGGTCCGAACCCGAGACGCCGCCCGCCTTGACGTCGCTGATCCACACCTGCTCTATACCCTTGTGGTCATGCTTGTTGCTGCTGTTGTATTGCTGACCGCTCATGCTCATGGTTCCGACCATGGACCCCAAGCCCTGAGCCCCGCTCTGTGCCGTGTTGCAGGCAAAGTCGCGGAACACATCGCCGCCCACGAGCACCTCGTCAACCGCCAGCTGCTCGGACAGGCCGTCAAGGTTGGCAGTGGCAAGGGCAATAGGCGCCAAGGTGCACGGATAGCGCTTATCCTGAGCGCTATCCTTCCATGCGCTGTTGGGCACATGCATCAGCCCATAGGAGGCGAGGAGCCCGTCTCTGTATTCCTTACAATCGGAAAGCTTGAACTCGCCAGACTCCGAGTCAAAATACGCGTAGCGGTACAGCGCGCCGTACAGCCCCTTGCTGCCGTCAGAAGCGCCGTAATCAAAAGCGCTGCGTTGCCAGTCATAGCCCGCAAGAATAAGGCCCGTGACGGTTTCACCCGTCTTCTTTCCTTCTTCATCGTAGGCGGCAAACGTGCCGAACGTCGCATTCGCAGCGACCATGGTCTTGCCGTTCGCGGAGAGGGAGATTGCGCCCGCGTCGCCCAGAGCATCGACATGGACGAGCGCACCCTTGGATGCATCCCACGAAAACAGCTCGCAATGCGTCGACTTATCAATAGTCTTCTTGCCGTAGGGTGCCGAGACCACGATGGCGAGGTCATCGCAAAAATCGCGATCGAGGTCGCCGGCCGCTAGCGAAACGACAGGAGCTGACTGAAGCTGCGTCCAGGAGTCGTTCCCGCCCTTGTTGTGCGTGGTGTAGTCCGCGGCGTTACCGGCATCGATCTTGACGACGCTTTGCTTCCAGTTGCCGCCCTCCAAGTCATACATGTCGACTACAGCCTTGCGCACGCCGTTCTCGTCGACATAGCAGCCCGCGTAGACAAAAAGCTCGTCGACGCCGTCGCCATCGACATCGCCCGCCTCGACATCAAAGACGGCGTCGTGCTCTTGCAGGTAACCGGCATCCAGGTACTTAAAACGGCCTTCGTACATCATATTAGTGTTGACCGTCACCGGCAGGTGTGTGTCGAGAGTGCGCGTACGCCCGTTGCTAAACGAGTAGAGGACCAGCTCAACCTTTCCGGCGTATGACTTGCCGTCAATCGTCGTGGAGGAACTGTCGCCGTAGGCACGGAACTCGGCAACGCGGCTCTTTTTGCCCGTGCTGGCGTCGCTGCAGAACTCAACACTCGTGGCGTGAATGCCCGAGAAACCGTTGTTGTCGTTGGCGAGTACTGTTGAGGACTCATTGTTGCTTAGGTACGACCAGGTGCCGCCACCGTAGTCGCTATGCTTGTAGAGATCGCTGTTCGTATCGAAGTTGTTGACGTTTTGCCAGAACTTTGCGGCGCCCCACACACTTCCATAGCCATCGGTGAGTTTGCTGCTGCCGCCAATGTCACCGCGCTCGACGTTCTCGAGCTTGTCGCGCAGAGTGTAGCGATTGCCATGGCTACCGTTAGCTGCCATATAGACCTCGCTGCGCGTGGCAAACGTCGTGGGGGTATCAGTGGAATAGGGGCCAACGGTATCGGCCGGAATGTCCTCGCTCGTGCCCAGACCCAGGGCTTGATAATCCTGCTCGGTCATATCGGTGATTGCGGGCGCGTCTGCCGCCTGGGCAACCTGGGGCGTGGCCGTGAAGCAGGCGACGCTCGTGGCGATCAACGCAGCAAGCGCCGCCGTCCCAACAAGCGGGATTTTCGACAGCCTACGGATACGGGGTGTGGAACGTACATGAGGGACCTCGCTTTATTCGAGTGGAGTGGACTCATTTTTACAAATGATACGTCCGATGCCCGATATCACGTGTCTCATTTTCGCCAACGGCGTGTCTCATTTTTGAGAATCCGAGATGCCGCGGAAATCTTATCCCAGCTCAAAGGCCATTTCTGGGATGTATTTTCCGTCGAGTGCCTCATCGGGAAACTGCATCCCATTTCAAGCGTCGATTCTGGGACGCATTTTCCCCTTAGACCCTCAACCGGAAATCGCATCCCACTTTGAGCGCAAATTCCGGGATGCATTTTCCGCTTGAGCCTCATTGGGAAACGGCGTCCCACTTTGAGGGCTGATTGTGGGATGCATTTTCCGGTTTTGCTCTCATTGGGAAAATGCATCCCGTTTCTTGACCGAATAATGGGACGCAATTTCCCGTTGGAGCGCCTTTGGGAAAGTGTGTCCCGCTTCGACCGCCCAGAGTGGGATGCACTTTCCGCAAAGCACCTCAACGGGAAACTACGTCCCATTCCAAAGGCAAATTCCGGGACGCACTTTCCGAAACCCCGCCCATCCGGAAAGCCCGTCCCACTCTGAATACATCCAGCGAACATATGCGAGCGTGTTGTCCAGAACGGCCTCGTCATCGGGGTGATGGAAAATATCGTCCCAGACGCTTGCCATCGTTGCGCCCACGAGTGTCAAGAAAAAAGCCTCGAGGATTTCGAGGCTTTCACCATTTGTATTGTTTTGCACGAAGGACCGCGAACGGCGAAGCTACTCTCCCAGCACGGCCTTCTTGGCGGCTGCAGCCATGTTATCCAGATCCTCCTTGGTGGGGTGATCCTTTGCGGCAACCCAGTTGTCGAGTAGCATCTTAAATCGGGCGTTTTCGGGATCTTGCTCGAGCATGGCCTCGTAGCGCTGCTTGACCGCGGGGCCCATCTTGCCCTGGCACATCGCCCAGCCTACAAGCTCGGCATCATTGGCCAAATTGGAGGTCACGCGATCGATAATCTGCTGGTAATAGCTCTGGTCGGCGCCAAAACCGCAGGTGCCAAACAAGAAGACGCGCTTGCCGTGCAAGGCGGAGAGCAACGCCGCGACCGAAGGCGTGCACGCACCCTTGTCGCACCAAAAACCGACGAGCACCGTGTCGGCCGCGCAGGCGCCCTGCGCCTCGAGCGCAACCTGATCTGCATCCGCATCGTCGCTCAACGCCGCGGCATGGACAAACTCAACACCCGCAGCCTGCAGAGCGCGCTTGATCGCGCCCGAAACCATCCTGGTATTACCGCTCTTGCTGTTAACCACCAAAGAGCACGTCATAGTCACGTTGCCTCGTATCCCCCAAAACTAAAGCCACTAATGCAATTTATTAGATGACTATCTTAGTACTAACGTGACAGATGTAAACCACCGTCTGTCGATTGATTAATTTGCCCCACGGGCTTGCTCACTGGGCAAACTGGCTGCGATAGAGTTCGGCGTAGAAGCCGCCTGCCGCTAGCAGCTCGTCGTGCGTGCCGCGCTCGATAATCTGCCCGTCGCGCATCACCAGAATGCAGTCGGCGTTGCGGACGGTGCTCAGGCGGTGCGCCACGACAAAGCTTGTGCGACCGGCCATGAGCTCGTCGAATGCCGCCTGCACCTGCAGCTCGGTGCGGGTATCGATACTCGAGGTCGCCTCGTCCAGCAGCAAGATAGCTGGGTCGGTGAGCATGACGCGCGCGATGCACAGCAGCTGTTTTTGACCCTGGCTAAACGTGCCGCCGTCCTCGCCGATGACCGTATCGTAGCCGCCTGGCAACTGCACGATAAACTTGTGCGCGTGCGCGCGCTTGGCGGCTTCGACAACCTGCTCGCGCGTAGCTCCTGGGCAACCGTAAGCGATGTTGTCCGCCACCGTGCCCTCGAACAGCCACGTATCCTGCAGCACCATGCCAAAGGCGCGGCGCAGGCTTGCGCGCGTGTAGTCACGCGAGGAACGGCCATCGACCGCAATGCGACCGGCATCGATATCGTAAAAACGCAGTAGCAAATTGATGAGCGTCGTCTTGCCGCAGCCCGTGGGGCCGACCAGGGCAAAGCGCATGCCGAGCTTAGCCTCGATGCAGATATCCTGCAGCAGTTTGCGGTCGGGCACGTAGCTAAAGTCCACATGCTCAAAGGTCACCTCGCCCTGCGGGACGGCAAGTTCCACGGCATCCTCCGCGTCGGGCTCCTGCTCGCGCGCATCGAGCAGCGCAAACATGCGGCGCGCCGAGGCGTACGCGGTCTGGATCTGCGTAATGACGTTGGTGACCTCGTTGAACGGCTTGGTGTATTGGTTGGCATAAGACAGAAAGATTTGAACGCCGCCCACCGTAAGCGCCGCAGGCACGCCCGTGATCACGCCCACGCAGCCGATCACGGCGACCACGGCATAGATGATGTTGTTGATAAAGCGCGTGCCGGGGTTGGAGAGCGAACCCATAAACTGCGCGCGCTCGCCCGCGGTGTAGAGCTCGGCATTGAGGGAATCGAAGCGTTGCTGAGCGTTCGAGCCATAGGCAAAGGCGTCGACAAGCTTCTGCTCGCCCACGTACTCCTCGATATGGCCGCCAAGCTGACCCTGAATACGCTGCTGCGCCGTAAAGCTCTTGTTGGAGAGTTTGGCGATGGCGCTGGCCGCAAAGATGGAGAGCGGCGTGACGAGCACCACTACGAGCGTCATGGTCAGGTTGATGGAGAGCATAAACGCGAGCGTGCCAACGATGGTGATAACACCGGTAAAGAGCTGGGTAAAGCCCTGCAGCAGACCGTCGCCCACCTGATCGACGTCGTTGACCACGCGGCTCATAAGGTCGCCGTGGGCATGGCTGTCGATAAAGCTGAGCGGCATACGGCTGAGCTTATCGCTCGCCTCCACGCGCATGTCACGCACCGTCTCGTAGGACAGGCGGTTAACGCAATAGCCCTGTAGCCACTGGAAGGCCGCGGCCCCCACCACGACGAGCGCGAGTTTGGTAACAAGCGGCAGCAGCGCGTCGAAGTCCACCTGCCCGGCGGCGACGATAAGGTCGATGCCCTCGCCGATGAGAATGGGCGTATAGAGTTGCAAGATCACCGAGACGGCGGCACTCACAAACGACGCTACAAACGAAATGCGATGCGGGCGAACATAGCCCAGCAGGCGGCGGGTCACCGCACCCACGGGATAGCGCTCGGGATCGCCGGGCTGGCGCGGACCGTCGCCCAGGTCGTTGAGGTTATCGTTACCGGACACGTTGGCCGTCATCGTGGCGACCGAACCGGAGGAAGTGTACGGATTCATTTAGCAGCCCTCCTTTGCGCAAGTGGATGCCGGGGCAGCCGGGGCGGACGCGGGACTTGGGACGGACGTGGGCGCCGCACTCCCCTGCTGGCCCTCGAGCTCCTCGCGGCGCAGCTGCGACTGGCAGATCTCGCGATAGAGCTGGCAGGTCGCGTACAGCTCGTCATGCGTGCCCAGGCCCGCAACCGAGCCGTGGTCGAGTACGCAAATCATGTCGGCATCGCGCACGGTCGAGACGCGCTGGCTCACGATGACGGTCGTCAGCGGCAACCCGCCCTCGGCAGCGCCGCGCATGCTGCGCTCGCGAATGGCATGGCGAAGCGCCGCGTCGGTCTTAAAGTCGAGCGCCGAGGCAGAATCGTCCATGATCAATATCTGAGGCGAGCCCACCAGGGCGCGCGCGATGGTCAGGCGCTGGCGTTGGCCACCGCTGAAGTTCTTACCGCCCGCCTCGACCGGGACATCGAGCCCCTGCGGCTTGTTGCGCACGAACTCGCTCGCCTGCGCCATGTCGAGCGCCGCCCAGAGCTCCTCGTCGGTTGCCGACTCGTCACGCCAGGTCAGGTTGCTGCGGATCGTACCGCTCACGAGCGACGCGCGCTGCGGGACGGTCGCGACCACATGGCGCAGCTGGTCGAGCGGCCAAGTGCGCACGTCGGTACCCATTACGCTTACGCTGCCGACGCCCGCGTCGTACAGGCGCGGAATGAGCGAGACGAGCGTCGACTTACCGCTGCCCGTACCGCCGATGATGCCGAGTGTTTTGCCCAGCGGCAGCTCCAGGGTCACATCGTCGACGGCGTTGGCCGCGCCCGCGCCAAAGGAGAAGCTCGCATGGCTCAAGCTCAGCGCGGGAACCGAAGCGGCATCGTCCGCCGCGTTCGGCTCGGGCAGCGCGACCGGCTCGTTGCCTTCGTCGGTGATACTCGGCGCGCAGTTAAGCACCTCATTGATACGCGAAGCACTCGCGCTCGCCTTGGTAAAGACCACGACCAGGTTGGCGACGTATACGATGGAGGTCAGGGTCTGCGTCATGTAGTTCACAAACGCCATGACCTGGCCTTGCGTAAGCTCGCCCACGTTGACCTGGATGCCGCCCACCCACAGGATGGCGCACACGCCCAGGTTCATCACCAAAAACGTGACGGGATTAAGGATTGACGAGAGCTTGCCCACCGCGATGGCGGTATTGGCCTGGTCATCGGCGGCTTGGGCAAAGCGCTCGCGCTCGTGATCTTCGCGTACAAAGGCGCGAACCACGCGGGCGCCCGAAAGCCCCTCGCGGCAAATGAGCGCGATGCGGTCGAGCTTTGCCTGCAGCTGCTTGTAGTACGGAATGCAGCGCGCCATGACAAACCAAAACACCAGGCCAATGGCGGGCGTGCAAATCAAAAAGATCATGCCGAGCTTAAGGTCGATGGCGAGGGCCGCGCACATAGAGCCCACCGCCAAGAAGGGCCAGCGGATGAGCATGCGCACGCCCAGCGCCACGGCAAGCTGCACCTGGTTGACGTCGTTGGTGATGCGGGTGATAAGCGACGGCGTGCCAAAGCGGTCGAGTTCGGCATAGCTCAACTTGTTGATGTGCTGGTAGAGCGCACCGCGGATATCGGTGCCCATGCCCTGCGAGGTGAGCGCCGCCATCTTTTGGCAGACGAGCGTAAACGAGATGCCGATCACAGCCATGGCGGCGAGCACCATGCCGTAGTGGATAACGGCGTTCACGTCGTGCGCCCCAATGCCCTTATCGATCATCTGGGCAATCACCAGCGGCGTCAGCAGGTCAAAGATCACTTCGATCAGCTTACACGCAGGGCCGATCACCATATACCGGCGAAACTTACCACCAAAACGCCTGAGCAGCTCAATCATGTATAGGCGCTCCCTATCATCATTCACACTCAATCCGAATCATGATAGTACCGCCACCCCAAAAGAAGCGTAAACAACTCGTCATTTCTAACGGGATTCAGTTTTCAGGGGGGGGTATACGCGCACACCCAGCCAGTGTTGGGTCAACTAGCATGGTATATTTACATTAGTGCTACCAAGTTAGTCGCCGACCCTTGAAATGAGGTGCCGAGATGAACGACATTCTCGCAAGAAGAGCAAGACGAGCAACTGTGGGCATCGCCCTTTCCGCGGCACTTGTCGCGGGAATCGCCCCCGTAACGGCGATCGCGGCAGAAACCAGCTCCCCCACCGGTGCAGTTGCCTTGCAGACGGAAGATGCGGCCGCCGCAAAAGAAAAAGCGTATGCAGCCATGCAGGAAGCGCTCAAAAACCTCGAGGCCGCAAAAGACGCCGCAAGTCCCGAGAAAATTGCGGAAATCGATACTAAAATTGCCATTTTTCAAAAGAACTACGACACTAATTTGGCGCGAGCTGCCATATATAAGGAATCCCTTCCTACCATGCAAGCGGACATCGATGCAGCCCAATCCGAATGCGATAAGGCCCACAACCGAACAAGAGACCTTGAGGCAGAATTAAATAAAATCCCCCACACGGATTACGAAACTAGATGGCAGTTGGAACTGGCGATCATGGATGCACAAGAGCAAGAATCTCGTTGTGAAGATAAGCTTGAGCACTGCCGAATGCGCCTCGAAAGTCAGAAAAGCCTGATTTATTTCTTAGAAAGCGAAGTAGAGTTTAATAAAACCCACCTCGACGGAGAAACAGCCAAGCGAGATGCGCTCCTCGATAATTTGAAAAAGGCGCAAGCGGCCTATGACGACGCCTGCAAGGCATACGAAGAGGCAAAAGCCGCAGCAGATACGGCCACCTCGCCCGAGATAACGAAACCCACCGAGACAACGCCTCCCTCCGGCTCGGCGCAACCGGCCGAGACGGCACAGCCCGCCAGCTCGCCCGTGACCGGCAAAGACGCCGCACCGAGCTCCGCCAAGCAAGCGAACACAAGCAACAGCAAGCAAGCGAATACGACCGCCGGCAAGCTCGCGAACACGGGCGACACAGCACCGAGCGCAATAGCACTCGCAGGAATCGCCGCCATGGGACTCGGAATAACCGCCACAGCCACACGCCGCATCAGGAACTCAAAATAGCTGCCAGAGCATATCGCCTTCGCCAATCCACAAGCCCAGAGACAAAAAGAGGTCCGTTTCCCCAACCCAGGGAAACGGACCTCTTTACTTGAAAAAACAAATGGTAATGCCGCCGTCTCTTGAACCACGCAGCCATCAATGCCCAGACAACACCAGCAAGCCGCGTTCCTTAAGGGATAGATTTAATGGCTGTTAATCAAGGGGCATACGTGCACGCCCGATCAATGGCGGGCAAACCGCCTGATATACTTACATTAGTGCTACCAAGTTAGTCGCCGACCCTTGAAATGAGGTGCCGAGATGAACGACATTCTCGCAAGAAGAGCAAGACGAGCAACTGTGGGCATCGCCCTTTCCGCGGCACTTGTCGCGGGAATCGCCCCCGTAACGGCGATCGCGGCAGAAACCAGCTCCCCCACCGGTGCAGTTGCCTTGCAGACGGAAGATGCGGCCGCCGCAAAAGAAAAAGCGTATGCAGCCATGCAGGAAGCGCTCAAAAACCTCGAGGCCGCAAAAGACGCCGCAAGTCCCGAGAAACTTGCGGAAATCGATGATGACATTGCCGCTTTTCAAGAGATCTACGACATGGTGGTGACGGAAGCCGCCAAACGGAGGGAACCCCTTCCCGCCATGCAAGCGAACGTCGATGCAGCCCAAGCCAAATACGATGAGGCCCACAACCGGACAAGCGGCCTTCAGGCAGAATTAGATAAGGCACTTGAAGCACTCGGCGACGAGGAGCCCAGCACAGCTATTAAGGAGCATATTAAGCAGTTGCGCAGTGAGATCATGGCGGCAGAAAGGCGAGAAAAATCTTATGAAGATGATCTTCACTCCTACCAACGCCGACTCGAAAGCCAGGAAAAACAGGTTCAGCATTTCGAAAGTGAGGCAGAGGAAGCTAAAGCCCACATCGACGAGGATATAGCCAAGCGAAATGCGCTCCTCGGCGATTTGGAAAAGGCGCAAGCGGCCTATGATGACGCCTGCAAAGCATACGAAGAGGCAAAGGCCGCGGCAGATAAGACCACCTCGCCCGAGATAACGAAACCGACCGAGACGACAAAACCCTCCAGCTCAGCGCAACCCACCGAGGCGACACCGCCTGCAACCGGCAAAGACGCCTTACCAAGCTCCCCCAAGCAAGCGAACACAAGCAGCGGCAAACAGACAGATGCGACCGCCGGCAAGCTCGCGAACACGGGCGACGCAGCACCGAGCGCAATCGCACTCGCAGGAATCGCCGCCATGGGACTCGGAATAACCGCCACAGCCACACGCCGCATCAAGAACTCAAAATAGCCGACAGAGCATTCTGCCTTCACCAATCCACAAGCCCAGAGACAAAAAGAGGCCCGTTTCCCCAACCTAGGGAAACGAGCCTCTTTACTTGTAAAAACAGATGGTAATGCCGCCGTCTCTTGAACCACGTAGCCGCCGCGCTCCAGACAACGCCAACGAGCAGCAAAAGACACGGGATTAATTTATTCAGATAAATGTGACCCTTC
>ENA-OPTA01000113-OPTA01000113.1-human-gut-metagenome-genome-assembly--contig:-NODE-113-length-54471-cov-7.211225_pt1 | contig 54471 bp, 53 predicted proteins | sample MGYA00241813_ERZ501917 | MGnify/ENA primary metagenome ERZ501917 (study PRJEB25962, sample SAMEA2042408) | human gut metagenome | biome: human gut; feature: human-associated habitat; material: faeces...
TGAACAGCGGGATGTATTAGGGAATCGTGCGTCTAATGCCATGCAGTCACGTGAAAAAGGTTTAGCCGTAATTACAAACACTGAAAATCAGGCTGCTATTGAAGCAAACGAACGCTACCTGAAAAACTACGGCACGTTCCTGCAAAAAAGACAGGCAATAACCGATGAATACACCCGTAAAATTTCGGAAGCCACTACTCAGGGAGACAAGGACATACTCCAGAAAGAAATGGAGAAGGCTCTATCCTCCCTTGATCTTGAAAAACTGAAGCAAGGTATCAACTGGGAACTTGTCTTCGGTGACTTGGATAAGGTATCTAAAGAGTCTTTGAGCAAAGTAAAGCAGCAGCTTAGAGATTTTAAGAACTCGGATGAGTATAAGAATATGGCCGTTGACCAGAAGAAGGTAATTGACGAAGCTTTGAACAACATTCAATCAACCCTTATTGACAAAGGAGGATTGCTGGCTGATTTACCTGAACAGTTAAGCGAACTGGCTAAGGCTCAGGAGGAACTGACACAAGCTCAGGAAGAATATAATGAAGCCATGAAGAATGGTACGGATATGCAGAAGGAAGCGGCCACGAAAAAGCTGAACGATGCTCAGAAAAAGCAGCAGAACGCTCAGACCAATGTGCAGAAGTCAACGGATAAGGCGACAAATAATATCGTAACATTGTCTAATGCAATTACACAGCTTGGCTCCAACTCTGAAATGTCTCTTTCCCAAATCGGTAGTCTCGCAGGAAGCATAGCTGACGTGTTTTCAGAGGTGGGTAGTAAAGTTGGTGGAATAATTGGAGCGGCATTTTCTTTAATGGATGCAATCAGTTCACAAGGATTAGAAAACTTCAATAAAAATCTAACTAAAAATGTATTTGGAGTAGTTCGTGAAGTATTAGAGTTTGGAACTTTTGGATTACTTGATTTAGGGGGAGATAGTGATAAAACTCTTCATTCTGATATTGAATTACTTACACAGTCAAATGAAGATTTAAAATCTGCTTTGGATAATTTGGCAGAGAAAATGGACGAAAGTGCTGTTGCTGATGCTTCTGGAATATACGAGCAGCAGAAGAAAGATATAGAAGCACAGATTGCCAATACGCAGCAAATGATGAGAAGGTCTGGCGCTGCATACAGCAACGGTTTCCTTGGAATTGGAGGTACACATTCTAGTAACAAAAGAGTCAATGACGCAATGTCTGCTGAAGATTGGAAACGTGTCAGTGAAGCTGCTGGAGTTTCGGTGACAAGTGCCAGCGATTTCTGGAACCTGACCAGTGAGCAGATGTACAACGTGGCTAACAACGCCACTGATCTCTATTCAAAAATCAAGCAATATGCCGACGATGGATATGAGAACGCTTCGCAGTATATGGACAGCTACATTGAATACTGGAAGCAGCTCGATGAACTGGAAGATACTTACCGCGAAAAGCTGACCGACACCTCGTTCGACACTATTCGAGATGAGTTCAAAAACCAATTACTTGACATGGAGTCTGATGCAGAGGATTTTGCGGAAGATTTCGAGAAGATGATGCAGCAGGCAGTGGTTGAGAGCATGATGTCAGATACCTATGCTAATCGTTTGAAAGAATGGTATAAGAGCTTCGCAACTTCGATGACGGACGGTACTTTGTCCAGTTCCGAACAAAGTAATCTCAAATCACAATGGGACCAGATGGTAAGTGATGCCTTAGCTGAGCGTAACGCAATCATGCAGGCTATGGGATGGGAAGGTTCTTCCTCCGAGCAGCAGTCGGCCTCCAGCCGCGGATTCGGTACGGAAATGACGCACGAGGATGCCGGGGAACTAAGCGGGCGGTTTACTGCCGTGTATGAGTCCAATCTTCGCATTGAGACAGCAGAACAGCAACAGACAGTGGCCATTACGGAACTGCGAGGTTCCATCAGTTCCTTGATAGCACAGGCGACTGGAATGTACAACATCGCCGACGAAACGCGTACCATTCTGGCAAATTCCTATTTGGAGTTGCAGCAAATCAGAGAGAATACAGAAGATTCAGCCAAATACCTGAAAGATATAAAGGCTGACATCGCCGAGGTGAAACATAATACAGCAAGACTATGACAGGAGATTTATTTATCAATGGGAACGACGCATGGGGCACATGGGGTGTCCGTATGGGAGACGGTTTCCTCGATGCAATCGACGGATTCAATGAGATGAAAGACTACATTGAGGATGAAAGCCGGCTGGAACATGGCAAATGTGTGATTACTGACAACGCAAAAGTAGACTCACGAGAAATCACTCTACAGTTTACGATCGAGGGAAATTCAGAGAACGATTATCGATCAAAGAAAAAAGCTTTTCAGACAGAGCTGGAGAAAGGAGCAGTGAATATTAAGGTGCCAGCATTGGGAGATGAAATATACAAGTTGATTTATCTAGGAAAAAGTATTTCTTACGGGATGAGTTCTGACCGCTGTTTTGGTAAATTTTCAAGCAAGTTCGAGGAACCGAATCCTATGGACAGAAGCGAATAACAAACATTCACCTTATTGTTTCAAATGGGAGTCCTGATTTTTAGGGCTTCCATTTTCTATTTATGAACTTTGGGGATATGATAGACATTAAAGACATATCAGGTAAAACAAGACTTTCCATCCCTATTAATAAGGGGGCTAAAGGAAAGTTCACTCTGATGAAGGAAGACTATATAATTCTTCCTTTTTCGGTAGCTAAGCCTGTCCAGTTTAAACTTGGTGATTATGTAGATTTATCCGGTGTCCTTGATGAATCATTAGGTGGAAAGCTGGCGAAAATCTATGAGATAACTGACCTTCAGAAGCCTACTTACAACACTTCAACTGGCGGCTATGATTATAATCTCCAGATGAACGCCTACTATTGGAAGTGGAAGAACAAAATCTTTAAATACACTCCGGAACATGCAGGAAATGAAGCATCCTGGTCGCTTACAGCAGCCCTTGATGTGCAGCTCGGGGTATTCCTTCGTAATCTGAAAGCCTTAGGATATACTTACCGTGGGGCAGACTTTACTTTCAGCATAGACGATACTGTTGAGAATAAGGCTGTGGCGATGACCTACGACAACATGAATTTGTTGGATGCTCTGTTCTCGATGGCGGGTGAGGATAAGTGGAACTGCGATTGCTGGATAACGGACAACGTGATACATTTTGGGCGAAATGAGTTCGGAGATGCCGTTAAAATTGAGCGTGGTGTCGAAGCGTCGTCTATCACCCGCAGCGAAAGCCAGGGCACTTATGCCACCCGCATCTATGCGTTTGGCTCAACAAAGAATATCCCTACGAACTACCGGCCAACCGACGAGCAGGCCGTGGTGAACGGTGTAGTCCAGAAAAGGCTTATGCTTCCGGCTGACACTCCCTATATTGATGCATACGAAGGTATGTCGCAGGAAGAAGCCATTGAGGACGTGGTGGTTTTTGATGATGTCTATCCCCGGCGTGTTGGCACTTTATCAGACGTACACACACGAACCGAAGAAGTGAAAAATGAGGACGGAACGAAAGAAACTATTACGTACTATCGCTATAAGGATACTGGGTTAGAGTTCAAAGAAGAGTATATTCTTGAAGGTGAAGAATTGAAAATTCAGTTTCAGTCAGGAAAGCTGAATGGTATGGAGTTTAGCGTAATCTTCAATCCCAAACCAAAAGATGAAAGTCGGGGAGATCAACTTTGGGAGATTGTCCGCAATGAAGATTATGGCCGACCATTACCGGATGATATGATGTATCCTGCCAACGGCGATGAATATATTCTTTCCGGATTTGACATCCAGCTGGTTTCCGACCAGTATATCCCAGAAGCCGAACAAGAACTGAAGGAAAAGGCACAGAAGTACGCCGATAAGGTAAAAAAGGATGACGGTACCTATCCGACTACCCTAAGAAGCTCATGGGTTAAAGAGGATTTGATTTCACGAACTTTCGAATTTGGTCAACGTATCAATCTCGTAGATGATACATATTTTGAAAATGGGCGCATTTCACGTGTCTTGGGATGGGAAATGAATCTTGATATTCCGTGGGATTCTCCAGTTTACACGATTGGGGAAAGTATGCCTTATTCACGCATCGGTGAAATTGAAAGTGATGTCGAGTCCTTAACCTACAAGGGACAAACATATTTTGGAAAAGGCGGAGTATATCTTATCAAAGTAAATGATTCAACTGCTCCAAGTGATAGTAATACGTTTTCTGCACTACGGGCATTAAAAATGTTCCTTCGCAAGGACCAGTCGGACAGCACTAACTTCTTATTGAAATTCGGTGAGTTTATCGACAGCATGATTGCCGGTAAGGGTGCCGGGATATTCCCGGACGGCCGCGGGCAGTTCGAGAAGCTGGAAGTGCGCAGCGCAATGATCGTAAAAGAACTGATATACAATCGCTGGTTTGCGCAGGAAGGTAATGCTACCTATTCCGAATCTGGCACAATCGAACGAATTGAGCAGCTCGAAGACGGCACGTATGACCTGTATCTTCGTCGCCGCTGGGACAATGATATCACAGCATTTTCCCAGCAGGACGTAAGTTATGGCTCAGTGAATAACCTGAACACAGCAGGAGAATATTATGATAGCTGGTTTCGTGTCCTTAGTGTCATGCAGGCTGAGAATAAGATTAATGTCGTGCTCTATCCGGATGAAGAGGTCCCGGGTGGTAAGAACTATCCTCCCGCTGTTGGAATGGTGATTACCCGTCGTGGCAATGCCGTAGACGAAGAGAGACAAGGGTTCTGGTACATATCCAGCTATGAGGGTTGTATCTGTATGTTGGATGGAGTCACGAAACCTATACTCGAGGGATCCAACTACAGCATCATTATCGGAAAACTGAAACGGTTGGAACTGTTCGATAACTTGCCTATAAACTACCGGCAGAGTTATGTGTATTGCCGTGGTATCGCTATTCAGGACTTGATGCGAATTAACTATCAGGGTGTGGTTGTCGTGCAGCTGAACGACCGTGGTTTCTGGTCGCTTGAGGTGGCTCAGAGTGATAATCCTTATACGGCTGGTAAAGATACGGTAGATACTGTCTGGCATTACGGCTGTCGCTGGAAATGCCTTGTCACCGGCACGACTGACGAACCTCGCTATGCCAGCACGGGCTGGGCGATGATTGAAGGAAATCCGAATTTCACAATAGACATAGAAAGCGAAAACGGTTGGGCTTTCGATGCAACCCAGCTTCAGGAAGGGGTAGTGTTTACTGCTCTTAATGTAATAGGAGAATTATACAACCGTGACGTGACAGACAGCATTCTTGATACGGATGTGTCATGGACACGAGATACGGGTAACGTGAGTGAAGATAACGCCTGGGCAATCAAGAGAGCTGATGCTGGTAAAACTCTTACATTGACAGTCGATGATTTGGGCATTGATTTTACTCGTAAGGGAGTGTGCTCTTTTAAGGCGACTGCTCTACTTCGTGATGGTCAGCAGACAGAATTAGCAGAACAAACAATAACATTCTAATATGGGAATAAAAAGTAAAACAAAGAGATTGGATGTCAACTACACACCTCTCCAGATTAGTGGAAGTATAGAAGTCGTAGGTAGTGTACCTGACAGGCAGATATACAGCGGTGATGTTAAGGAGTATACTCCGGACTATACTCTTACACCTCTTGTCCTGTTTCCGCGGTGCAATGCGACCGATCCGGATTCTTATATCCAGAGCGGGTGTGTGAACGCTTCGTTGACTAACATGAAGTGGTATCAGATAGTCGGCACCCAGCGTACACTGATAAATTCGGATAATACTGATTACGAGATAACGACAGAGGGAGATGATAAGGGACAGATTAAGGTGAAAAGAAATTCCTCCGTATCTGTACCTCTTGCCTTTGAATTTTACGCTGAGTATGTCGATACCCGTACCAGTCAGGTATATATGTTCCGAATGAGTACGGTCATTGCCGTATCGGACGCAACACTTCCGGCACCAATTCTGAAGCTCGACAGTCCTGCAACCGTGGCATGGAATCCGTTACGCAATCCGTTGATACGTAAGATAACCGCATCCGTGTTTGCCGGTGAATCTGATATAGCCTCAGACAAGCAAAAGTGTAAGTTCTTCTGGTTCCGTATGAACGAAGGAAGTCTGGAACCTATTACGGATGGAAACGGTGACTATGACTGGGAGGTTGAAGCAATAGACCACAATACTCTTACGATCAATCAGGATTATATCGGTGATGAACAAACTTATGTCTGTAAGCTAGGATATTCTGCTGATGGCAGTTTACCTGCTGCTCCTCCTGACGATGCTCCCACTGCAACAACCACCATCCGGAGACGCATACCTGACGTGGAAGTCGACTGGAAAGGAGCACCCACGCAGGTTGCCGGAGGAACGGAGAAAATTACACTGGAAGCGTTTGTCACTGACGGAATGGGTGTTGTCCCTAATTCGGAAGAATGGCTCCGGTTTGTGTGGAATGTTAAATCGCCCTATTCACAGAGTTACAGCAAGCAGGCGGAAGGCATCAAACCTACGATTACATTCATTCCCGGCATGATGCTTGGATTAGAAGTGCAGGATAGAGGTCCGCAGGCTATACTTGTAGATACGGACGGTTCTGTATTGCAGGATGCTGACGGGAATGTACTTTTTGACAGAATTAACAATTAATCTATACGACTATGGCATTTTATATTAAAGTGACAAAACAGGTAGCAGATAAGATGAATCTTACTGCAATACGCAATAAGACGGCAGACGGTAATGTGCTGTTGTGGCAGGCTGACTTGAACCGGATTGAAGGTGATACGATATTTGACAGAGCAACTCGCGTGGGTGGCGTTGCATTGACTCCGCAGGCTGCCCGCCTCGAAACGGACGGTACAGAGAACCCGGCAGAAGTAACGACTCCGGATGAATACAAGGATGACGAACCTACTATCTTGCCGGAGTTCCCGGAAGATACTCCTACTGTCCTTCCGGAAGTAGACGATGAAACAGCAACTGATCAGGAAGGAGGCAGCGATGAGTGAGGCAAGTGAAGTACGTCAGGTTGTGTTCCTGCGAAAGGGTAGTGTATACATGCCTTTCCTGCAATCTAATATGGGTGACTTGTATCAGGAATATCAGGGTACAGCAGGTAGCCCGACTAATATATCTCCGGATTTTACAACGATAACGCCTATGCTAAGTTATATTATTACATCTTCGCTCGTAGTAGCCGGACTGGTTGTTCCTAGGTCGGTGAAATGGTATTTCAATGACACTGAATTGACATTCGGTAACGATAAGGTTTCAACGAATAGCTTTAATGGTGAAACCGGACACTTCCAGAGTGTTCCTTATCAAGCTGGTGTACAGAATTACTTTGCTTTGAGGATCAAGAAAAACCTTGTCAAAGCATCCGGAGGTGCAGCATGTAACATCAAGGCTGAAGCCACTATTGCGGTAGGTAATACCTCCGACAAGGTGCAGGCTGTGTATAACATACCAATCACGATTGGTGTAGGAAACAGCAAGCGCGTTACAATCATGGCTGGAGATAACAAGTTCTTTACTCTTACCGATAAGGGAGATTCCTGTATTCTGAAGGCTGTAGCGTGGATAGGTAGTGATCAGCTGACGGCTAACCTGACATATAAATGGTATTCCCTGCAGTCCGGAACGTGGTCTGCAATAGGCGGACAGACAGGGCAGACATTATCTGTTAATAATGATATGGTCGATACGACCGGACAATTTAAGGTAGAAGTATATCAAGATGGAAACCTTATCGGCATGGATGTTCAGACGGTCATAGATGCAAGTGATCCGTTCGATATACTTCCCAACCCCAACCCTGAAAATGAAACCATCGAGCAGGGTTCCGGGGGAAGTGTTACTTATACGCCTATTCTTGTAAAGAGAGGCAGTACAACAAAATTTAAGGACATGAAGTTCTTCTTCGTGTTCACGGATAGTGCTGGCAATATCCTTAATCCTGACACGGCTAAGGTTGCTTCATACAGCGGAACCGTGACAGAGGCTATGTGTGAGCAGGCATCCGGTAATGTTGCAGTAGTAATAACAACGGAGGAATAACTATGATCGCAGAGAAGAAAACAGAAGTTAATTATCGTGTTAAGCCAGTGACCAGATTGCCTTATCCGGCTGGTATCTATTCTGCCAGCATTAGCTATACGTGTTCGGCCAATGTGGCTCCTTATGTCGTATTCCAGCCGAACACATCGCAGGATGCAGTCCGGTACGTGATGAACAAGGTCGGGACATGGCTTGGTTCTGAGCAGGGCATGACGCCGGCAGAGGATTATGCCAAAAACGGAGAAAATGCAACGTGGCTTCCATTTGAGCATTTCAATGCCATTGAAATAGAGCTTGCATTAATCCAGTTTGCAAAGATCGGGCAGGCCATATTCTATGACCAGTATATGTTTAGCCAGAATGGTTTTGATGCTAACGGAAATATTACGTCCGATTATAAAGACTTTACCCCCGAAATGGATAAATTCATTCCGATGATTCTGTTTGATTTCCTAAAGGGTACCGGTCATCTGGGTGGGAAAAGCATTCGTTTTGACGAGTACGGCCGAATTATTATGAAATCGGATATGGTATATGAGTGGAGGATCGTTAATAACGAACCTGTATCGTATGTAACAGAATATCCTATAGATTTCAGTAAAGGATCATTGTTGGATGTATCTGCCGATGCTTATTATCGAAAGATTGATACGATTGTTATACCACCTACATCTTCAGTCCCCGATGGATTTCAATTCCGGATTCGTGGTAGGAGTATTTCAAGAAATGATTCTCCCTCTGCAATTAAATCTACTTCTTCATTCTGTGCTAAGATTAACGACAGCTATCAAACATTTACTGAATGGGGAGTTGGACTTGGATATGTGGAGGAATATATCGTATCAAAAGGGGATGACGGATCATGGTATATTGCCACTACGAGAGAAATATCAGTTTATTAATTTGAATTTAAAATTTACGATTATGATACAGAAAAAATCTTTAAAAGACGCGATACAAAATCCAGAGATAATTTCAGTTGTGGGAGAACTTTTGCCTGTGGTAAATGGGGAAACTAAAGGTTTATCACAATATCAAAAGTATTTCTATTTATTGAATAATAAGACATACAAAATAAGATACCCAAATGTAGCTGACGTGTATAGACCTATTCTTTATAGATTCATTATATTACAAAATGGAACTGGGGCATACATTAACGCTATACTTGATGGATATAGAACTGGTTCAAAAATGGCAAAATTGTTACTTGGATACAACAATTTTATTGCTCTATACTACAAGTTATCATCTAATAATATTTATGAATTTCTTTGCACAACTGGGTCGAATGGTGTTACTTTATTAGTAATCGATACATCTTCAAATAACATAGATATTCAAGAAACGTCAGAATCACTTGAAGATGGTTGGACAAAGATTAATATAGTGTAAAATACCCCCAGACTTTTTCTTACAGTTATTGTAATGATTGTCTGGGTGGGAGGACTACTGCAAGGCACTCTATTACCAAAATTTCAAGCAGGTAATATAAATAGCGGAGATATGAATGACTATGTTATCCCAATTTGTAAGTCTTTAGACACATATTCTGACCCATCTTTTATAAAAAATAACTGGCCTGAAAAAATAAGATACGGAGTGTTTTGTGTAAATACTTATGATAGTATTATTGTACAAGAAATATTTGATTCGAGAGGATATGCTTTCAGAACAAGAAAGAACAATATTTGGAGTGAATGGGTTGAAATTTTAAATAGTGAGCAATAAGAGGCTGTATTTAGCCTCTTACTATTATTGAACTTCAGTAGCATCAGCCGGGACCTCCGATAAACCTTCAAGAATGAGAGGAAAATTGTTTGTCGTAGTAATACTGACCTTTACTCCATACATATAAGTCTTTTGAATGTAGATGTACTGTGAATCTTTTAGAATTTTAGCATCTGGATTACCAGATTTAAATATTGATATATTCTTTGTGGAAGAACCATCTGACGATATTGCTATAACAATTCTTCCGGAATTTCCGCCTGGACCTCTCACTACTAAAATATCAATGAATGTTGCATTCCAAGCACCCATTGTAGAGTGCTGTATAAGTTTTAAATATGTAGTAGTTATATTGAAATAATTAGGAAAGGACTGAGAATAATAACTACTAACTAATCCATTTTTTTCGTTGCTTACGATAGGAAGTAGTTCTCCCACTTAGATAAAAAGGTTTGATATAGATAACCATTATTTACCATCGTGGGAGGACTACTTCCTATTGCAGACAATACAAAGAATGGATTAACTAAATCGGCTTTTGCACCATTTCAATTATCAGATTTTGCTGCAAAATATTTAAGAGTTAAAAAAAAGGAGTCTATATCATTCTTTTTATCATATTATGGAAGTAGCACTAATTCTAATCTGTATTTTGTTGATTTAACTCTTCAAGGTACTAACCCCAAATGTATAATCAAGAAGATAGCTGAACTTTCTAATGGCAATAGCCTGTCAGGAAAACAAGATTCTCAATATATATATCTAACAAAACCTTGGGGGTCAACGGCTAATACAACGATTTTTCCAGTCCATGGTAAATCTCAAATTGAAGTAGATATTATAACTGAATTACCAAGTGATGTTACGGATATACAGATAATAGATTAGCGCCCGATTAGTGTATTTGGTCACGAAATAAACTTCGTGACCATAATTCTATCATATAATTTCAGTAAGATTAGTTGGTGTTTGTGATAAGAGTTCCCCAACAATATTATCAGAAGAAATCGCTGCCAACTCGATAAAAACAATAGAGCCATATTTATAGTTATTTCTTATGAAAAGACCTTCTTCATTATAATATAATGATGCTAAGGTTGTGTTTCCCATTTTTACAGCCCTATATTTTTGTGTTCCCCCTTCTGACGCAGCTATTATCACAATTGACATCATATTTTCTGTTGCAAAGTTGTTCATTGGGCTTATGTTAATGCGAATAAGGCTGGATTTATAGTCATTATTTATATTAACAATCTTAATAAACATTCCTGAATTAAATTGTACTTTTTTACCAGAAAGCCGAGTCATACTTGGAGGCATTAATCCTTTTTGTTCGATTGTAGCCTCCGGCAGTAGTCCTCCCACTGGGAACTTTTCTTACAAAACTGTTGAGAAAATCCACTATTTTTTTTCTAATCTTACAAAAGAGGATGTATCTACAATTCCATCTATTATTTCATAAGATACTTTTGCAGTTGAAAAAATGGGAGCAATTCTAATATGGAAGTTACTAATTTCAGATGTAGAACCTTTTATAAAAATTTCCCCATTCTCATTTCTATAGGCTGCTATATCTTCCAAAAAACAATATGATTTGTTAGAATAATTATTAATATGTAATATAGAAACAATTGTACCTCCTGTATCATATCTATAAATAAATAAATCACAAGGGGAAAACTTCTCAGACTTAATTTTTAATGTCTTATTAACAAGATTGAACATTCGTTCTGCATTTTGTTTAGGGAGCAACCCGTTTTTTTCAGATGTTGCTACCCCAATAAGTCCTCCCACGAGCCGAATTTGTCTATTCCTCTGTAAATATCTATCTTCGTTCTAAAAATGGATAAGATAAAATACCGACTTGTCTACAATAGAAAGAAGCAACTCAACAAGCAAGGAACTGCCTTGGTACAAGTCGAAGCATCACTCAATCAGCGCAAAGTCTATTTCAAAACAAACATATATCTCAAGCCAGAACACTGGGATAAGCGGACAGCACAGGTGTGTAATCATCCGCAAGTGAACGATTTGAACTCCATGCTATTTGAGTTTGTCCTGCATCTGCAAGGAATAGAATTGTCATTATGGAAAAGAGGGGTTCCGGCTACGCTATCCTTACTGAAGGACGCAATGAAGAAGAACCGTCCGGTAAATGTAACCTTTCCTGTCTTTGCAAAGGAATACGTTACGCATTCTGATCGTCGGGAGAGTACAAAGGAGAATCTGTATACAACCATAACCGTGCTTCAGGAGTTCCGCCCTGGATTGGACTTCAAGGACATTACTTATACATTCCTGAAAGATTTCGAGGTGTATCTTAGGGAAAAAGGCAACGGGGTAAATACCGTAGCCAAGCATTTAAGGCAGCTTCGGACGCTTGTCAATGAAGCGATAAATCAAGGATACATTCATGCGGATGCTTATCCATTCAGGAAATTCAAAATCAAGCAGGAAAAGGGCCGGCACGAGTTCCTGACACCGGACGAATTGAGGAAACTGGAGAACCTCGAAGTTAGTGATAGGAAGTTGCGACACGTGCTGGATGCTTTCCTGTTCTGTTGCTATGTAGGATTACGTTTTTCTGACTTCTGTCAGCTTACACCTGCGAACTTCATCCGTGTGAATGGCAAGCGGTGGCTCCACTTCAAGTCGATTAAGACAGGCATTGAACTACGTTTACCGCTGCATCTGTTATTCGAGGGGAAGGCTTTAACCATCTTGGATCGCTACTGTATAGCAGAGTTTGCCAGCCTTGGCAGTAATTCGGAAGTGAACAAGGCTCTGTCTGTTATTTCCTCCATGGCCCGGATCAAGAAGCATGTAACCTACCATACAGCACGTCATACCTGTGCTACCTTACTTATCCATCAGGGCGTACCTATCACTACTGTGCAGAAGTTACTCGGTCACACATCAGTTAAGACCACAGAGATTTATTCGGAGATACTTTCTAATACTATCGTGAAAGATCTGAGGGCAGTCAAGAAAAAGAAAACTGTAAATAACTTTCAAAATTATGCTTCAGCTCGGTAGAGTATGGGTAGACTTGATAAAGTTCTACCTAAATTCTACTGACAGCTCTTGTCAGTCGATTTGAAACCTTTTATTCTTTGTTCGTTTTTACATCATTTATCTTCGCTGGAAAAGGAAGGTAAATGAGTAGATTTGTTGTGAAATAGTAGTTGCGCCCATGAGCGTGTTCCATTACCGGAATGCGCTTGTGGGCGTTTGTCGTATTATAAGTGCTACCAAAATCCGGAATGCGAGAGATATATAAAGACATATTGTTTAATTTAAAATCTTAGTAAAATGAAAAGATTCGTTTTCATGTGTGTCGCACTGTTGATGTGTGTAGTGAGTGTTTTCGCGGAAACTTCCGCTAGTGTAGAACCTTCTGTTCCTGAGTTCCTGACCGGATTTGCCAGCTTCACCGGACTTGTTACTGTAGTGGTGCCTTCGGTTGTAGGTTTTATCGCTTCTAAACTCCAGAACCCTATGAACAAGTGGGTAACAATGTGGGTGACGGCTGTTGTCGGCGTAGTGGTTACCTTCTTCTCCTGGTGGATGAATCTCGGCTTTCCGCCGGCAGATGCAAGTATCTGGGTAGTAGTGATTGACTCTCTGTTCGTAGCATTGGCATCAACTGGTATCGTTTCGGTGGTAACGTCGGAATGGCTGGCCAAGCTGTTTGGTTCTAAGACAAAGACAGAGTAATGCAGAACCTGGTTACCATCATAGCCCCGCAGCTTCTAGTTGCCGGGGCTTACTCCTTTATTGGAGAGATAAAAGGGGTAGTGTTCGAGCTTCGCTGGATGCTGGCATTTATCGTCGTAATGATTGTGGCTGACTTCGTATTAGGCATCATCGACAGTGTGGTTAAGAGAGGAGAGGATTTCCGGTTTAGCAGGGCTGGCCGCCGGACGGTGTGTAAGTTCATCGAATACAATTCTTACCTTGTTGTTGGATTCATGCTTGGCATTGCTATACTCCAACCTGTTGGTATCTGTTCTTATACAATCAGCTCTATATGTGGGCTAGGGTTGGCGTTCCTGTTTGAGTTTGACAGCATTGCTGATCACATTTGCGCCATTCACGGTATTAAGAACAAGGTGAGTATAAAGCGGCTGCTGGTTGGGTACATCAAGAAAAAGTATAATGCAGCCGGAGAAATCATTGAAGAAGTAACAAAAGAGGAGGAAAAGAAATGAATAAGATAGATGCGATCGTAGTTCACTGCTCGGCGACTAAGGCAGGGCAGGATATAGGTAGAAAAGAGATTAATCAGATGCACGTGGCTCGTGGTTTCCAATGTATTGGATATAATTATGTGGTAAGATTGGACGGTACGGTGGAAGTTGGCCGAAGCCTGACCATTGACGGGGCACACTGCAATTCTAAGGGCTTTAGTGGTATATCATACAACAAACATTCCATCGGTATTTGCTATGTTGGTGGATTGGATGCTCACGGTAAGGCGGCCGACACCCGTACTCCAGCACAGAAGGAAGCGCTGGCAAAGCTGATTAAGGAGCTTTGCGGAAAGTACCAGATTGTGGAAGTGTTGGGCCATCGTGACACATCTCCAGACTTGGATGGAGACGGCATCGTAGAACCGGAAGAATGGACGAAAATATGCCCCTGCTTCGATGTGCGGAGCGAATATCCATTCATTCCTGAAATTGTTGTGAAGCCATGAAATTATACGACTACATAATGGATAAAGTAAGCCGGTGCATTATGCTGGCTCCCTTCATGTGCCTTTTTATTCTCTGCTCTTGCCGGACAAAGTACGTACCGATAGAGAGTAAAGCTGATAGTGTTGTAGTAGAGAAGCTTGTGGAAGTCCAGTTACCGCCGGACAGCGCTACCATACGAGCGTTACTGGAGTGTGATGAAAACGGGAAGGTCGTACTAAGTTGGCTGGATATAGCAAACAGCAAGAATACACAAGCACAGCTAACCATTGACAGCCTTGGTAATTTGCTGGCGAAGATGAAGACTCATCCAGATACGGTTTACTTACCGTCAAAGGAAGTTACGGTTACAAAAGAGGTGAAGGTACCCTATCCAGTAGAAAAAGAACTCACTACTTGGCAGCACCTGAAGCTGAAACTTGGCGGATGGGCGTTTGGAATAGTTATCACAATGTCCTTTATATTTATCAGTTGGATAATGTATAAATTCAAGAAAAAGTAATTATTTTTGCTTTTGGAAGGTAATTATAGTGCGAAGGTTCCACCTCTTCCCATTCCGAACAGAGAAGTTAAAATTCGTCGCGCCGATGGTACTACATATTGTGGGAGAGTAGGTAAATTGCCAAAGATTTCAACTATTTATAAATATTAAAAAAATTAGTAATATGAAAAATAATAATTTGAAATAGAAGAGGTCTTTATGGATTAAGAAGACCTCTAGTAAATTTTGGGTTTGTATTTTGACTGTATTGATGAATATTACATTAGCGATAGGATACTATCACTAGTTTCAAGAAAGTCCAAGTTAGTAGCAAGCTGAAAAAGTATTATCCGCAATCTGCGGTGTAGAAAAATCACTTCGTGAATATAATGAAGGTAAAACCGTAAAATACGAACACGCATTGAAAGGGAGATTCCCATCCTAACGAAGGGAAACGTGAAATAACCCAGCCGAGAGAACCGTGTTTCTACTCGGCTGTATTTATATAGAAGAGTGAGTATAAGATTTTTGTTTTAGAGTTGAAATGTTATAAAATAATATGAATAATTCGATTGTTGTTTTTATCAGAAAGAATTGGTTGAGCTTCATACTATGGTTTTTAAACATTTTATCTATTTTTTTTATATTACAAATTGTATTCGATGTATTTCCTATGTTCGAATCGAAATACTCTATAAATAAAGTAGATAGGATTAATAGTTTAGTTGTCGATGTAAGTATAGGTGTCATAACAAGTACGTTGTTTTATATTCTGTTAGTTTATATTCCTGAAAAAAGAAAGTCAAAAACAGCAAGAAAGGCTCAAAAAATTAATCTTCAATTCTTGGCTGAACATATGCAATTTTTTATTTTATATCTAGTAAAGGAATATTCATTGCACGTAAAAAAGGAAGATTTTAAATACTCCCAAATTGCATTCAATGAATTTGCAAAGGTAGATTATTCTATTTTTACAACTGAATCTAAACATTATCCATTATATATCAGAATTAAATCTAGCAACTCACCCATATTAATTACCATTGATGAGTTTGGTATAAATAAAATGCATAATATGGTTACGACATTTATAAATAAAATATTATCTAATCCAACAATCATTTTTGAAGATGAGAAATTAATTGACTTACTTAATGAAATATCATTTTGCGAGTTATTTCATTTATTAATGTTGAATAAAGGTAAAGAACGTATTATTGGTGAGCATAGCGAAAGTATATTTTCTACGGAAACATTAAAAAATGCTCTTATTCAATATTACAAATTATATGTCCATTTACTAAGATATACCTCTCCAAACTCATTTTATATTAATGATAATACTACTTCAGTAAACAACAAATAATATATTATAGTAGTAATAAAACCCCTTCCAGAATAATCTGGTTGGGGCTTTTCCATTATCCTCTCATCATCATAATATCAGACCGAAGTTCAATATATTCCTTATACTTCTCCGGATTATTCACGTAATCTATCACACGAGAAATAGCCATATCCGCCTGCTTCTGCCGGACTTTTGTGTAATATCTGATAACACCTTTAGAACTATCTGAATGTCCAAGGCAGTAATCAATGATCCCGTCAGGAATGCCTATCTCAGAGGCATACTGAGCGAAAGACTTTCGGGCTGAATAGAACATAACTTTCTCACTGATCCCAATAGATTTGACGAGTACAGCCAATGAACGTGATATATACCGTTGAAAGTTCTTATAAGTAAACTTATATCCGAAATCTAACTTTCCTGTTGCTTTATTCATCCATGTTTGGATAATATTCATGGCCGGTTCTGGAATGGTAAAGCTGATAATTTTTGTGCCTATTGTCCTATTCCTCGATTTGGTACGTACATATTCAATCTTTTCGGATTTTCTGAAATCATAGCTCATAAGGTCTATCAGGTTGATTCCTCCAAGATAGAACGACAAACAGAATAAATCTCTGGCTATGCGAAGTCTTTTCTCTTGTGGTGATGACTTCCTAATGGCATTGAATGTTTCTACACTTATGTCTATATCTCTGACTGGAGAAGAAGGTATTGAGAAATCAATGTATGGATGGACTTCATATTTCACCAGACGTTTCTTTATCCCACGATTGATGATTGTTTTAGTATGTCGCATCATCATCCCATTCGTTGTTTCTCCTAACTTCTTGTTTTTTCTCAAAAAGCCAGAATACCCTTCAATTATCTCGGGAGTGATGTCACACAAAAGTATATCTCCATGAACATATTCGGTAAAATATCTCCGGTTTATTCTGAGTAGGCCAGCATACCCACTGCTTCCCTTTTCTATCAATTCATTTTCGTATGCTATGCAAATCTGCTGGAATGTGGCAGATGCATCTTCTGACTGAGATTTAGAGATAATATTCTTAATCTGTGCACATGAGTATATTTCCTTGTTCTTGATAGCATCAAGTTTCTCCTGGTATTCATTTAGGAGATTTCTTAGTTTGGAGTTCATCATTGAAGCGTCAGGTCTTTTGACAACCTGTCCGTTTTTGAACTGGGACTCTGAGTCGATAATTACATTTGTAATAATGTAACATGTTTCTTGTTTGTGGCAGACTGCAATCCTAATTTTATGCCTGCCATCTTTTAAGACTTTAGCCTTGAATACGGTCAATTTGAGTGTTGCCATATAGATTAAAAATTTTAGGATAAGTAAAAGATAAGTGCAAAACCTCAAAAGTGAGGTTTATATCCTTTTTTTTAATCTATAAATCAGAGAAATTAGCTTGTGAAGCAATGACTAAAATACGCTAATTATCAGTATATTAGCCTTTAACCAAAGAAGAGCGGTAAGCGGGATTCGAACCCGTGACCCTTAGCTTGGGAAGCTAATGCTCTACCAACTGAGCTACTACCGCAGACGAAAGTGACACAAAAGTAGGTTTTATTATGCAAATAAGCAATAATAGAACCTACTTTTTTTTATTAATAATCTATTTTATCCAATATTCCTGTTAAGTAGGCAATCGTTACTCCGTAATTTGTCATCGGGATGTGTTGATTGCGCGCTTGCGCTACACGGCTCAATACATATTTTCGGTTGAACATACAGGCTCCGCAGTGGATAACAAGATCGTATTTGCTCAAGTCCTCTGGAAAGTCTGTTCCCGAAACGTGGTCAATCTGCAATCCGGCTCCAAACTTTTTACGAAGCATGTTCGGTATTTTTACACGTCCGATATCTTCGGCAAGTGGGGCATGGGTACATGCTTCCGCAATTAGAATGTGCGAATTTTCTGTCAGACATCCGATGGCATTTGCCCCTTCGATAAAATAATTTATATCGCCTTTGTATTGGGCAAACAATACCGAGAAGGAGGTCAGATGACTCGCTGCCGGTTTCTTTTCGTAAACGGTCTTGAATACTTGCGAGTCTGTAATGATAAGCGATGGGGGTTGCACTAATGCTTGAAGCATCTGATCTATTTTATCTGTTGTACAACTCATTACAAGACATTTTCTGTCGAGTAATTCGCGGATTGTCTGGACTTGTGGAAGAATAAGACGACCCTTCGGCGCCTGAATATCTTGTGGCATGACGAGCATAACCGTATCGCCTTCTTTTACCAATCTTCCCACAATTCCCTGTGACATGGTTTCATCGGGTAATTTAGCTATCAGGCTGCGACGTATGTCTTCCATTCCTTGTTTGGTACGGGCACTGACAGCAAGAGGAACTTGTCCGCATTTTTTCTCTATGGAGCGAACGGTAGCAGTCGCATCAGCTAACAGGTCCACTTTATTCAATATCCATATTACCGGAATATTTTTCTCTTTTAGCAGACGATTCCATTCAAGCTCTTTTTCGATATCATCTCCGGTACAAACCAGCAAGGCAACGTCGGTACGTTCCATGGCACGCATGGTCTGTCGGATACGAAGTGCTCCCAGTTCGCCTTCATCATCAAGTCCTGCTGTATCGATGAAGACACACGGACCTATGCCATGTATCTCCATTGCCTTATATACAGGGTCGGTCGTGGTTCCTGCCACATCGGAAACAAGAGCTGTTTCCTGATTGGTCAGCGCATTGATCAGCGATGACTTACCACTGTTACGTTTGCCAAATAGCCCGATGTGCAGGCGGTTGGCACGAGGTGTATCTTGCATAAACTTTCAATCTTATGAGTTAGAATCTGAAATCTCGTTTCCCTTCGGAAATGCGTTCCAGATTTTCCAATGCACGGCGACGGATAGCCGGGTTAGGAATCTGTTCCATCTGTTCACGAATCATCTTCACACCCAGCTCACGTGTTTCGGGAGAGGCATAATCTTCCAGATACTCTTGCAGGGTCATCAGTGCATTTGGAGCGCAACAGTTAGCTATCTGTCCGGTCTTAACTAAAGACATGAAGCGGTCGCCCGTACGGCCCTCACGATAACATGCAGTACAGAAGCTGGGGATATATCCCAAACGCAACAGCCAGGCCACGATTTCATCGAGTGTGCGGCGGTCGCTTACATCAAATTGTGCCGAGTTCTCTTCGGGCGTTTCTTCGTGCACATATCCACCTACGCTGGTACGTGAGCCACCGCTTAACTGAGAAACTCCCAGTGCCAGCACTTTTTCGCGTGAGCGTTGAGATTCGCGGGTAGAAACAATCATTCCGGTGTAAGGCACGCTGATACGAATCACTGCTACGATTTTCTGGAAAATATCGTCCGAAATAGCATTTTCAAAATCGGATGCATTGATATCATCGGCCGAACAGATACGAGGCACGCTGATGGTGTGCGGTCCTACGCCATACGTTGCTTCCAAGTGTTCGGCATGCATCAGCATACCCACGAAGTCATAACGGTAAGTATTCAGACCGAACAATACGCCGATACCTACATCGTCGATACCTCCCTGCATGGCACGGTCCATGGCTTCCGTATGATATGCATAGTTGCTTTTCGGGCCCCGCGGATGCAGTTTCTCATAATTCTCCTTATGATAGGTTTCCTGAAACAGAATATACGTTCCGATACCGGCATCATGCAGACGGCGATAGTTCTCTACCGTCGTTGCTGCGATGTTTACATTTACGCGGCGGATGGCACCATTCTTGTGCTTGATGCTGTAGATGGTCTTGATTGATTCCAGAATATATTCTATCGGATTGTGCAACGGATCTTCTCCGGCCTCAATAGCCAGACGTTTGTGTCCCATATCCTGCAAGGCAATAACTTCCTGACGAATCTCATCTTGTGTCAGTTTCTTGCGGGCTATCGATTTATTCTTGATGTGGTACGGGCAGTACACACAACTGTTCACACAATAATTGGAAAGATAGAGTGGGGCAAACATCACGATACGGTTGCCGTAGAAACGTTGTTTGATTTCACGTGCCAGAGCATATATTTCTTCCAGCAGGCTGGAATCTTCGCATTCCAGCAACACGGCAGCCTCGCGATGAGTCAGTCCCTTGCAGGCGCGAGCCTTCTCAATAATAGAACGAATCAACTCACGATTGCCTTTGTTGGCTTGCGCATAGTCCAGCGTAGCCAAGATTTCATCGTGGTTGATGAACTCTTCTGCATGAGGTGAATCTATTTTATACATAATTGATTTTATATTTTAAACGATAATAAACAATGTTCTAATGTGCGCTATAATCTCCTCTTCCTTTATCGATGACATATCCGATTGTTTCCAGTCGTTTTTCCAGCAAAAGAAGTCCTTCGGCGGCCTCGGCTCCCAAAGAAGCTTTATTATCGTATAGAGAATATTTGCTTCGCTGTACGACAGGGGATAGGTTGGGCATCACGACATTCGCACCTGCCAGTATGCCTTTTTCTCTTCCTTCTGGAGCAAGGGTTGCAAGGGCTGTAGTCGATGGTATCAGAGCATGTGGATGCATCAGACGGAAAATGGAAAGCAACAGCAGTGTCAGCTTCATACTGCCCGACGGCATCTTGGCAAAAGGAGTGTCATGGTGTGGAAGAAACGGTCCGATACCAATCATTTCGGGCTGGAGTTTCTCGATGTAAAGGATATCTTCCACCAGGTTGTCGATGGTTTGATGCGGACTTCCTACCATAATGCCGGTACCCGTCTGAAAGCCGATTCGCTTCAAGTCATTCAGGCACCTCAGGCGATTGGGCAATGACATGTTTTCAGGATGTAGCTTGCTGTAATGCGATTGATTGTGCGTTTCGTGACGAAGCAGGTAACGGTTGGCTCCTGCCTGAAAGAAACGTTCATACACTGACGTTTCTTTTTCCCCCAATGAAAGCGTAATGGCCACATCCGGGAACTCTTTTCGGATAGAAGTCACGGTACGGACAATCATTTCATCGTCATTGATTTCCCCTCCCTGGAGGACAAACGTCCGGAATCCCAGTTTATAACCGTGCCGACAGCATGCCAAAACAGTTTCTTCATCCAGGTGATAGCGTTCTACCTGATGGTTACTTCGGCGGATACCGCAATAATAACAATCATTCTTGCAGCGGTTGCCTACCTCAATCAGTCCTCGTATGAAAATCTTGTTTCCGAAATTTTGCTGCGCAACCTCACGGGCAAGAGTATTGATAAAGGAGAGATCTTCTTCCTCACATTGACTGAGTAACACACAAAATTCATCGGGAGAGAGTGTTCGCTCCCGATGAAGACGTTCTATCAAACTTCTCATGTAATGCGGAGAAGATATTATTGTTCCTTATAATTTTCGTATTTCAGCGTACGTTTCAGCAAGTCCTGATTCAACTGACGCTTTCCTGATACTGAATCATTGTAAGCGCTCGGTCCGGTTACACAACCACCTTCGCAAGCCATCATTTCAATGAACTGAGCATCTACCTTTCCAGTCTTTGCCCATGCACGCATTTGTCCGATACTCTTCTTGTTGAAGTCGGAGAATTGCAACATCTTGATACCGTCAGCTTTCGGTCCCAGATAAGCCTTGACAGCTCCAGCAACACCTCCTGCCTGAGCGAAACCGTGTGCTTCGCATACAGATTCGTATGCCACCTTATACGGATTAGCCTGAGCCAGTTCGATACCAAATCCACGGAAGATAGAATGTAATTCTTCGAATGTTATTACATAGTCGACGCATTCGTCGCGCTGTGCTTCTTTACGCTTGGCAATACATGGACCGATAAAGACCACCTTTGCATTCGGATATTTCTTCTTTGCAATACGTGACGCATAGTACATCGGTGAGCCTGTGCCCGAAACATATGGTTTCATGGCTGGAATATGCTTGTTTACCAGTTCGATGTACGACGGACAACAAGATGTTGTCATAAACTTCTGTCCTTCTTCCAGCTTTTCCAGCAATTCGTGTGCCTCGTTGCTGGTCGTTTCCATAGCACCTTCTGCTACTTCAATGATATCGGCGAAGCCTACTTCCTTCAGAGCACCATACACTTGGTCGATGGTTGCATTGAACTGTCCCAGTACAGAAGGAGCGGGGATAGCCACTACCTGTTCGCCACGACGGATTGCTTCCAGTACGTCAAATACCTGAGATATTTCGAAAATGGCACCAAAAGGACACGCATTCAGACATTTTCCGCAATAAATACACTTGCTTTCGTCGATGTGCTCAATGTTATGTTCGTCCTTGCTGATAGCCTTGACAGGACATGCTTCTTCACATGGAACCGGGATATATACGATAGCATGATACGGACAGCTTTTATGGCAGATACCACAACTGATACAAGTATCGTGATCGATGTGTGCCTGACCGGTCTTCTTATCGAAATGTACGGCTCCTTTCGGACAGTTCATGTAACAGCTTCTTGCTACACAACCGCGACACAAGTTACTTACTTCGTAGTTTACCTGTACGCACGAAGAACATGCTTCATCGATAACGCAAAGAATGTTTTCTTTCAGTTTGTTTCGTCTGCCAAGTGCCTGACGGGCATATTCAGAAAGCGGGGTCAGTTCGTCTGTTTCATCAGACATATCCCAGCCCAGCAACGGGAGCGACTTGTATTTCGTTACGGCGCGTTCTTTATGGATACAGCAGCGTCCTACCGGTTGCGAACGACGCGGGCTGAACTCTAATGGAACACGGTCTATTTTTTCAATAAGTTGGTCTTCTTTCCACAAAGCCACGAGTTTTTCCAGCAGTTTGTGGCGTACGATCATTACGTTGTTTGATGCCATAACACAAAAGTTAGGTTTATTAGTTTAGTTATCCTTAAATAAATAAAAGTTACTTTTCTTCTGCCGCCCGCAAAATAAGTGTGGTGGCTCCTAGAGTAAAGATCGCTCCGTCTTCTATACGGACACGGTCTTTGGGTCCTAAAAGTTCATTCATCAGGAATGTACCAGTAATACTATCGTTATCGCGCAGCGTATATATGATATTTCCCTGCTTGTTCACCTTCACATTCAATATGCAGTGACGGCGATCCATGCTAGGGTCATTTGTTTCTACGGGGATATCTATTTCGGTTCCCTTGCAACGGCGTCCTATAATATTGTCGCCTTCGTGTAAAGGAAGTACTTGCTTGTAGCCGAAAACATTCTCTATGGCCACTACATTTCCGAAATCTTGTGTCCCTTCTTTTTCGTCTACAATCTCTTCACGGCGTGAGCCGGCATTTAATTTAGATTTTCCAATACGAATGCCAAACTGCTTTTTGCAGTTGTCGCACACAAAAACCAGTGACTGACCTTCTTCGTATTTTGTTTCATCGAATTGTATATAGTTGTCACACTTCGGACATCTGACTCTTTTCATAATGTGGTTTATTCAGTTTTATTTAGAAGTGAATACCCATGCCGATGCATATTTCGCATCACCTTTCAAGGCTTTTACCTGCTTATAGGCATCAGCCTGCTTGTTGTACTGGTCGATAGCAACACGAAATCTGCCGTTCGATTCAAGCACTTGTGCGTTTTTATATCCTTTCTGCTTCAGTTGCTTTACTTCCTGCTGTGCGTCGCTCATTGTTGTCAGACTGGCTACGATAACATAATAACCTGTTTGCTTCTTGGCTGGAGCCTTTTCCGGTATTGGGGCGGGAGCAGGAGTTTGTTTCTTTTCCACTTCCCGTTTCTCAGCCAATTTGACGGTTGCTTTTTGAGCTGGTTTTGCACTAGGAGCTGCCTCAACCTTTTCAGTCTTGACAACGACCGGTTTCAGCGTGTTGATATTATTTTTGATATATTGTCTTTTTACGGTCTTTTGCTCTTGTTCCTGGTTTTTGGTCTGAGTCTTCGAAGCCGGTGATGTAATGATACTCGAAGCCATCGACTGGTTTCTGATAGCATCGAACAATCCGGCCGAACCTAATGAAGCATATTCCGCATCATCCATATAAGTATTTTCTACAGGTACGGAAAACAGGAAGAACAGCAATATAGCCGCAGCAACAGCCACAATGTTCTTTGTCCATTTGCGGTAATGAGGACGGAAACGGCGGGTGCTGATCTTGACTGTACGGCGCATGACCGGTTCGAAAGCAGAAGGTTGAACGGACGGCTTCTCCTGAGCCAGTTTCGGGAAGGTAAAAGCCTGAAGTCCGTACAGTGACGGCGTAAAGAAACCATTTGCTTCCGGCTCAAATTCATACACACCATTCATGTTATAGTACAATGTACCCACGTTGTTCAGGTGGATATGTCCTTGCCGGTAAATATCTTCTTTCAGTTGTGAAACTATTTTCTCTATTCTGCGAGTTGCGTCGGGGAAATCTGTGTTATACGCTTGCATATACGACTGCACCAACAGACCATCGTTCATGACAAGTTGCGGATTAAATCCGATGGTACGAGCAGGCGGACAAAACTCTCCCGTATCTTCGTTGAATACAGACGAACGATAGTGGGCTATAAAGCCTCCTAACCCCGGGACAATTACACAATCATTCTCCAGGAGTAATACTTCTATATGTTTTGCCAATTCAATCATAATGCAAATATAGGATTTTTTTCTTTTACATCGTGCGTCTTTTGAGCATTTTGTTCGAAAAGATGGATACACTTTTTGTAAAGGTGCAGCGAACGGCAACTTTACGTGTGTCCGACAAGATGATATACGGTAGAACTTCTCTTTATTCGTCTGGTTGTCTTTGTCTAAATATTTTTCTGCCCAAAGGAAGGAAAAGCCGGAGAGTTTGTTTCTGTCGGAACCTTTTTCCACAAGTCGAGCATATCCGTTTCTCCCCAGTACCAGCGGACAAGACCTGCAAAAACATTCTTGTACCGGAAGAGCGGGACAGAGGTGCTGTTGCCGCGCATGGTATAGACGGGTGTAGCAGTAAACAAATTTCCGTCCGGGTTTACCGTTTCGGTGTAGTGAGATTCATAACCGCGTAATGCCAGTCCGTGATATTCCGCCTGGCGATAGCCTGCATTTGTTCGCGTTGTCATCGTAAAGTCGAAAGGAAATATGTTTGCCATTTCGTAAGCTGTTCCTCCCTGACGGACTGTAAGCGAATGGGAGAGCAGTACCATTCCTCCACATTCGGCAAGCAATTTGCCACCTCCTTCGATATAATCGCGAAGTTGACTAAAAAGTCTTTTCCGACGATATAACTGACGTGCAAACAACTCCGGATAACCTCCGGGAAGGTATACCAGATCAGCACTCGGAAGATCACTTCCATACAGCGGACTGAAATAGGAAATCTGACCATATTGTGCCAGTGAATCTATGTTCTCCTGCGATAAAAGACAGAATGCGGGGTCACGGGCGATGGCTATTTGTAGTTTTTTTCGGCCTACAAGATGCCTGCCGTCCGGTTCCGATTCGGACGTATAGGGCAGGATGTGCTGACACGGAAAAATACGTTCACATAAACTTAGCAGCTTATCCACGTTTACATGCTTTTCGATAAGAGAAGCTATCCGGTCAATCTGTTCGTTCATGGTACGTCGGACAGACAAAACCAGTCCCGAATGCCGTGGAGGTAATTTAAAATCATCCACAACAGGTAGATAGCCCAGACATTCTACTCCGGCATCTGCACATGCCTCTTGCAATAAAGTCAGGTGAGCAGGCGAAGCAACCTGATTGAACACAACTCCCACAACCTGCACATAGTTTTTGAAATGTTTGAATCCGTACAGAATAGGAGCAACAGAATATGCCGTAGCACGAGCATTGACAACCAGAACGACGGGTATTTTCAGCAATCGGGCAATATGCGCATTGCTCCCTTGCAGGCGATTATATCCGTCGAAAAGTCCTGCCGTTCCTTCCGTCACGCAGACATCTGCCTGCTCGGCATACTTATTATATATAGTCTGGATATGTCCGTCCGAAGCCAGCCAGGCATCCAGATTTACTGAATCGCAGTCGGCCGCCAGTGTATGATACTGCGTATCGATGCAGTCGGCTCCGCATTTGAAAGGCTGAGGGCGCAATCCTTTTCGCCGAAGCACACGCAGCAATCCCAGCGTAAAGGTCGTCTTTCCGCTACCAGATATGGGAGATGCTATCAGTAATTGTGGTTTCATGCCTGCTTCGGTTATTAAAATCGGGGGCAAAGATAGGGAGAACTCGTGAAATTTCGATATAAAACTGATAAATATGTGGTAAGCAGTCGCTGACAGCCAGTAAATTTATTTTCCTAGCCAGACTATAAATTCTTGACATAACTACTGCTTTATATTCCGAAAGCATTTTATTTATCGTGCGATTTTCAGTACTTTTGCAGGCAATAAAATAAAAATCAATGAAAACAATCGTTATAACCGGCGGAGCCAAGGGTATAGGGCGCTGCCTGGTAGAGTATTTTGCATCGCAGGGCAATACGGTCTTTTTTATCGATATGGATACGGATGCTGTTGCGACTGTAACGGAAAAGTTATGTGCCAGGCAGATGGACGTGCATGGCTTTACAGGGGATATTGCCGACAAGCAGGTATTACAGAAGTTTGCGGAGAGAGTGATAGAAGAAACTCCGCAAGGCATACACTGTCTGATAAACAATGCTTGCCTGATGAAAGGAGGAATCCTGAGTGGATGCAGTTACGAGGATTTTCTGTATGTGCAACGGGTAGGTGTTGCTGCACCTTATCTGCTCAGCAAGCTTTTCATGCATCATTTTGCCGGTGTAGGTTCCATCGTAAACCTTTCCTCAACCCGTGCGTTTCAGTCGCAGCCCGATACCGAAGCGTATACGGCAGCCAAGGGAGGCATTACCGCACTGACTCATGCGCTTGCCGTGAGTCTTTCGGGTATAGCCCGCGTCAATGCCATTGCTCCGGGATGGATTGATACCGGTAAGTTCCACGACGAAAGTTATGTTCCCGACTACACGGAAGGGGATATCATGCAGCATCCGTCACAGCGGGTGGGAGAGCCCGAAGATATTGCCCGCGCCGTTGAGTTCCTGTGCGACGAACGCAATTCTTTCATCAATGGGCAATGTATCACTATCGACGGCGGGATGAGTAAACTGATGGTTTATCATAACGATTGCGGATGGAAAAAAGAATAAAACAGTTATTAATTATTTTATAAGGATTCTTTATGTTATTACAATTATTATTTGTCCTTGTTGCGATAATTGTCGGTGCAAGAATAGGCGGTATCGGACTGGGAATACTTGGTGGACTTAGTCTTGCCTTGCTGACTTTCGTGTTCGGGCTCCAGCCCACTGCTCCTCCGATAGATGTGATGCTTATGATTGTAGCCGTCATTGCGGCAGCAAGCTGTATGCAGGCAGCAGGAGGACTGGACCTGATGGTGAAGTGGGCAGAGAAGATTTTGCGGAAAAACCCGCATCACATTACGCTGCTTAGCCCGTTTGTGACATACTTTTTTACCTTTTTTGCCGGTACGGGACATGTAGCTTATTCTGTTCTTCCCGTCATTGCCGAGGTTGCCAAAGATACAGGTATTCGTCCGGAACGTCCGCTGGGTATCGCAGTTATCGCCTCGCAGCAGGCTATCACGGCCAGTCCGATATCGGCAGCAACGGTTGCCATGCTCAGCATGCTTGCCGGATACAATATTTCGTTGTTCGATATCCTGAAGATTTCCATTCCCTGTACGCTGATAGGAGTTCTCTTAGGAGCCTTGTACTCGATGAAAGTCGGCAAGGAACTGAAAGATGATCCTGAATATCAAAGGCGACTGGCTGCCGGTGAAATTTCTGGTGACGGTTATCATACGGCAGAGGTGGCAAGCTATGGCAAGGCGTTAACTTCCGTCATTCTCTTTCTGGCTGCCACGATAGGCATCGTTTTGTTCGGATCGATCGACGGACTTCGCCCGACATTTGCAACGGCTCAGGGAGAAGTACAGATGGAGATGTCGCACATTATTGAAATATTGATGCTTTCTGCCGCATCACTCATCCTGCTGCTGACTAAAACAGACGGTATAAAGGCGGCTAAATGTTCCGTATTCAATGCCGGAATGCAGGCTGTAGTTGCCATCTTTGGTATCGCATGGATGGGAGATACCTTCATTGCAGGAAACATGGAAGTAATGAAAGAGAACATCTTCGGTCTTGTTACTGATATGCCCTGGCTGTTTGGTGTAGCCTTGTTCCTGATGTCCATTCTGTTGTTCAGTCAGGCAGCTACCGTTCGTTCCCTGTTACCGCTCGGCATAGCACTGGGCATCTCTCCTTACATGCTTATCGCACTTTTCCCGGCAGTGAACGGCTATTTTTTCCTGCCCAACTACCCGACGGTGATAGCCGCCATCAACTTTGATACAACCGGAACGACACGAATAGGCAAATACCTGCTGAACCATTCGTTTATGATGCCCGGACTGATAGCTACCATTGTATCAGTTGTACTGGGTATTGTATGGGTTTCGATGATGTAACAAACGTAAGGAAACCGGTATATATGCAGTAAAAAAGTAATTAAATCGCTAAATTTGCTGAGACACCATTTGAGGTGAAAATAGAATATAGAGGAGAATGTTAAATATCCGCATGTCCGAAATGCTTATTTTCTGTATTCTACTTATGTTATAAGTTAATCTTCTAAATAAAATTAACGTTTCTTCGCGGGAAAAGACGAAGAGATTCTACCCAAAACCTCGGGTTGTTTAGTACAAAAGATGCAGACGTTTCTGAAAAACGTCTGCATCTTTTTAGTTACCCCCCTGTTCGTTTAATTCATACCGTTCGGAAAACCTTGTTTTTCTCTATTCAGCTTTCTTGAATAACCTGTTTCCATTTATTCTTTTGAATAATATTCCCTGCAACAAATTACGGTATGTTTAAGATATGATATATAGAAAAACATCCTGATCGGATTATTTTGTCTTTGCTATCCTGCTGATAAAGCCCAAACGCTTGAGAATCTTATATTTCATGCCAGCCAAGAGGTAAGCCCGGAATTATCTCGCAAAATACGGTAAAAAAACATTTTGTCAAATTAACACAGGGGCAATCAAAATGATTCAGGGTTGAACTATAAAAAATATAATCAATGTTGTTATCTTACAAGAATAAATAATCAATTCAGAAACTTATACAAACACTTAATGCAGGCTGCATTTTTTCTATTCCATTGGGAAGCATCGAAGATACATTCGAACCCTTCAATGACAACTCGAAAGCTTCTTTGGCTTTTCTTTTATTTTTATGTGATACAACGAATAAAGGAATGCTGGAAATAGTTAGGCCTATACCTACACCTAAAATAATATCCCATGCTTTACCATCATCCTTCCAATTGCTGTTAGTATATGCAGTGTTACTGATTTCTCCAATCCAGCCGACAACTGTTCCACAAACACCTAATCCAAGCGTACCAAAAGCATATCTTTTGAGCTTTTTATATTTCTCCCAGTAAGCCGTTTGTTCATATTTCTGCTGTAGCTTCATTTCCTTCCTATTTATAGATGAATAAATAAGAGAGCCAGACTTGTACTCTTTTGCGCTACTAGTTAATACCGCACAATGTAGAAGCAGAAAGAATAATACATACTTCATACGTGTAATTCTTTAATTAAGATTTATACAAATATAATCATATCAGACATATACTTATATACGGATGATCCCTTTAGGATATTTTTTAGGAAAATAGAAATAGTAAACTCCGCCTTCACTTCAATGTCGGAGTGAGATTCCACTTTTAAGTATCTCACTGAATGATTCCCGTATCGCTGTCTTTCAGCTGAATGGATTTGTTGACCGCCCGATATTTACGTCCTTTGTGCAGTCGCCAGGTTATAGTCAGACTGACAAGGTTGCAGATGTCCGTGCTGTAAAGAGCTGTCGACTTCTTAAGATTTCGGTTCAAGATATCTGTTTCGAACATCTTATACCGCTGTATCAAAGGCAACTGCCAGGCAAGGGCAAACTGGCAGGATTTGTACTGATAGGAACCTTTCAGCACGATGCTGCTTCCGTTGCATCCCTTGGTTTCTCCTTCCAGAAAGCGCCATCCGTTGTCGGCATACGCCTGAAGCGAAAAGTTCCCCAGATAAGCCTGAACATTTCCCGTCAGGAAATAAGATGTATAGCAGTGAGTATAGTCATACCCGAAATTGAAGCAGCGGAACAGTCCGCCGTATAAGGCTACGGAAAGTTTCTCGGGCAGTAGCCAGTAGTTGGCATATCCTGACGTCTGCAAGACATCGATTTCTTTCTGGTTACGCTGGGTATAGATAAACTGATCGTCTGTCGTCCGTTCGTACACCGCCATGTTCGGGCGATGACATAGCCTATAAAAGCCTTCGATGTATGCTTGCAGGCGAGCATTGGAGTATGATAGTCTGAGAGTGTGATATGTTTCTCTGTTAGGCTTGAGGTCAGGACTTCCAGCAGTCCATTCCATGCTATTGGTACGGATCATGGCATCGCTGATCATGGCTATGCGGGAAGTACGCTCGTTCGACTGGAAAGTATAGCTTACTTGCAGGGCATTGGTGAAATCGTAGCTCAGTGCCGCCTTCGGACAAAACGTCCAGTAGTCGTACGTATGCTCCTGTTGGCGGTAGTGCAGGTAGCTTGCGCCTACGCCTGCCGAATAACGCAATTTGCCCCAATAGCCTTTTATCTCGGAAAACAGATAGAGGCGATTGTTGTGCATCAGGGTGAGTGAAGAAACATCTCCCGTATATGCATTGTTCGTGTACTTCTGGCTGTAATTGATACCGGCGGTAAGGGTAAAAGGCTTCAGCTTGTTTTCGTAAATTGCTTCACTCAACAGCGAATAGGTCTTACCATCTACATTGTACCGGTAGGGAGAGCCTTCATCGTAACTAGTAAAAGAATTTGTATCGATATAGGTACCTACGGCATTCAGCGTAACCGACTGCCGGGTAGTGAGCTGTTGGAAATAATAAAGGTCGAGTACCGGACTTCCCGTCCGGCTGTTGTCTTGCTGGGTAGCGACGTACTCATTCATCCCGTCCACTACATTTTTCCGGTTGAAGTCGCCCGGCACGTGATTGAAATCGCCGCTTAGCGATGCCTGAAACACATAACGTGTAGAATCAGCCAAATTGTAAGTCAGCTTCACACTATTATTAAAATATCGGCTGCGTGAAGCGATATCGTTACGCTGAATAGTATAAACCGAACCATCATTCAAGTGATAATAAGCCGTTTCCTCCATCCGGTCTCCTTCGAAATCCTTATATCCAAAGTCGTAGTTCAACGAAATTTCGCTTTTCCCCGTATTCCACTTACCATAAACCGTATAGTTTCCGTTTTTGGCATTCAGCGACTGGCTTAGGGATGTACCAACCGTATATCCACTGCTTGCACGCCGTGTCGTGATATCGATAACGTAAGCGATTCCCTCACCGTAACGCACGCCGGGATTATCGACGAAATCAATCTTGAGAATACTTTTCGGATCGAGCGACAACATTTCCGCCTGATCTACAATAATGCCATTGATGCGTAATTGCACGCTTCCTTTATTGTCGATAGCAGATATACTACGGGCATCTTCATCGATACGGATATTGGGCAGACTAAGTTTTTGCAAGACACTATACCCCGAGCAGGATGCTTCTTTCTGAGCATCGGAAGGGTAGAGCAACAATCCGTCTGTTTTATGCACAATCCGTGCAGCTTTTACTTCTACTTCCCCAAGTTCGATACTCTGATCAGTAGTCTGTGCAGATACGGTAAGTGAAAAAAGTATGAACGTGATGCAGACACAGCCTTTCCGGGCAATCTGACTGATACCATATACCAAGGAATGCTCCGCAGAGGCATTACCTTGAAACTGATTTGTTAACCATTCCATTTGTTTCTGTTTTGATATTTCGGAAACAAATGTAAAGGGTTGAGTCAGACTACTGCCAGAACAAACACTGACATTTGCCTGACATTTCGATGTCAGTTTTCTACCTTATTGATTTCCAGTGAATAATTTCGACCTCTGTCTGCCACGATTTTCAGATTTGTATGCTCTTCTACTATTGGTTTCAGCCTGCGAATAAGCGTGTAAAGCGTATCATTGGCATCCTCTTTCTTGGGCCAGAGTGCCGTACAGATGGCTTCTTTAGTCAATGAATGCGACGGTGTATTCCAAAATAGCAGCATGAGCTGCTGTTGCATGGGAGTAAAGCGAATAGGAGTGTGTGCCGCTGTATAAAACCGTCGGTCCGCTTCTGAATAAACCAGTCCCCCGAAACCGACAACAACTTCCGGCTCTTCCTGTTTCTTTCTCAGATAGAGCCATGACAGCATCGCCCAAAGGAAAGCCGAAATCATGCAAGCAGCCGGAATACGCTGATCCGACATGCCGAACACGCTGGCGGCCGACAAGCGGGCATATCCCTTCAGGGCCAGTACTTCTCCCGCATGCTTGTCATGCACCATCAGTGTATCGCTGCAAATAACATGCTCATCCGGTGATTGGTTCCGATAACGATTGTCTACCACATCGAAAGTAATAAATGCCGTTTTCTGCAACCGTTTATTCTTCAGATGGTGGCAAAAACGTTCGTCGGAAACTGCAATCAGTACCTGTCCGCCCGAAGTCTGACGAAGGTGTTTGTAAGTCTTTATCGTATCTTGTGTAATGATATAATCCCTATTTTCTTTAAGTGTCTGTGCCAGCGCCTGATTCAAATCGGCTGTTAGTTCATTTCTGGCAGTACAATAGTTATGATGTCCAGCCAACAAAGAAGTCAGCATGAGCGTCAGAAAGACGCCAACGGATAGTAATCTGCGGTTCATAAGATCAGAATTTGATTACTGCAAATGTAATGAATTCTGTGTTTTCTTTTTCAGAAATGCGGGCTAAAATCTTTTTCCGTCTTAACACGCCATCCTTTACTCCGACTGTTTCCGATACTCATGAGGTGTCATTCCGGTAGCCTTCTTAAAAACACGAGTAAAATGTTGCGGATACTGAAAGCCAAGTTGATAGGCTACTTCGCTGATAGAGTAACCGGGAAGGAGCAGTCGTTCTTTGGCAATGTCGATTATTTTGTCTTGTATATATTCTAAAGCCGTTTTACCCGTTTCCTTTTTAATTAAATCACCAAAATAATTAGGTGAAAGGCAAAGTTCGGCAGCACAGTATTTCACCGTAGGCAACCCTTTCTGCATAGCATTCTCATCGGCAAAATATAGATTCAGAAATCTTTCGAAACGAGTCAGAATATCACGATTGGCATTCTGGCGGGTAATGAACTGCCGTTCGTAGAAGCGCAGACAGTAATTAAGCAACAGTTCAATATGGTTGGCAATCAGCCTTTTGCTTAAACGGTCTATGGAATGTTGCAGTTCTTCCTGAATATTCATGAGACAGTCGATGAAAGTATGGCGTTCCCGTTCCGAAAGATGGAGAGCCTCGTTCACTTCATACGAGAAAAAAGTGTATTCCTTGATGCTACGGCCAAGATTGGTGCCACGAATCAAATCCGGATGAAAACACAAGGCATAACCTTGAGGTTGAAATTCTTCGCCCGTATCTTCTATGCCGATGACTTGTCCTGGAGCAAGACAGATTACCGATCCTTTTTGGTAATCATACCGCTGACGGCCATAAATCAAATCGCAGTTTTTTTCGTCTTTCAGGAATATTACATAAAAGCTGAAGGTATGCCGTAAATGGTGCATGGGTTTCGCTTTCGAAAGATCGATTACACTTACTTGTGGATGCAAGGTTTCTACACCGAGCATATCATCGTATTCCGTTATGGTTTCAATATTCAATAAGTCTGTTTTCATCGGGATTTATTTATATTACAAAGGTAAGAAGGATTCTCGTTCCATCGTTGTGTATAAAAGAAAAACGGTGTTTTTATGCAGTAATTCTGTGTTTTGTATAACAATAGATAGAATAGCAAGGGATAACTTTGCACTAGAAATCAATAAAATAAATTGTATACGATATGGAAAAAGAAGTGATGTTGCTTACAGGTGCCGGACAGATCGGCATGGCAATAGCCCGGCGAATGGGATATGGAATGAAAATTGTAGTTGGCGACAAGCGGATTGAAAATGCGCAAGCCGTAGCCGATACGATGAATCGCGCTGGATTTGATGTACTTCCGGTAGAAATGGATCTGTCATCCCGAACCTCTATCCTAAAATTGATTGATACGGCGCAGCAATATGGAGAAATCGCTATGCTGGTCAATGCGGCGGGAGTTTCTCCTTCGCAGGCATCGGTAAAAACCATTCTGAAAGTTGATTTATATGGTACCGCAGTCTTGTTGGAAGAGGTAGGGAAAGTCATCAGGCAAGGAGGAACAGGTGTTACTGTATCCAGCCAGTCCGGACATCGTCTGCCTGCACTCGGTGCGGAAACCGATGAACTGCTGGCTTGTACACCGACAGAAAGACTATTGGAGCTTGATGTCTTGCAGCCACAACAGATCCGCGATACACTCCATGCCTACCAGTTGGCTAAACGCTGCAATGTAAAACGTGTCATGTCGGAGGCTGTAAAATGGGGTAGAAGAGGAGCGCGTATTAACTCCATTTCTCCTGGTATTATTGTTACCCCACTGGCTCTTGACGAATTTAATGGTGTACGTGGTGAATTTTATAAGAAGATGTTTGCGCAATGTCCAGCACACCGTCCGGGAACCGCAGACGAAGTAGCGAATGTAGCAGAATTGTTGATGAGCAATCGAGGAGCATTCATCACAGGATCAGACTTTCTTGTAGATGGAGGAGCTACGGCGGCTTATTTTTATGGTAAGGAATGAGCCTTCCAGCAAAATAGATAAGAAGAGAATGTATTATCTTTGCCTGAGACAAAAGAAAACTATGGAAAGATTAGATGTATTCAATTGCTCGAATGTTCTGATAGCCAGTTATTTTACGGATGAAAAGGAATGTGCGCACGAGAATCGTGAACATACACTGATTTATCTCTGCTCTGGCAAACTGGAAATAACAGAAGAACAAGGTCGTAAAACCATTCTTCGGCAAGGAGACTGTGCGTTTATGCGCCGCGATCATCGCATGTGGCTGCAAAAGCATATTGAAAACAAAACTCCCTATCGTTCCATTGTATTGAAGTTTTCACGACAATTCCTGCGTGAGGCTTATCAGATGTTTGATAAGAAAGAATTTCCTGATGTTCAAAGAAATAAGAAAAGCTTGTATGTATTTCCTCACGAACGTCCGGATGTCCGCAGTCTGTTCGAATCCGTCATTCCTTATTTTGAAGCAGGAGTCCAGCCATCGGATGAAATTCTGAAATTGAAGATGATGGAAGGACTGTACCTGCTACTGCATACTGACAAGAGTTTGTATGCGTCTTTATTCGATTTTGTCGATCCGTGGAAAATAGATATTCTCGACTTTCTAAATAAAAATTACATGTGCGATCTTACTCTGGAGGAAATTGCGAAATATACGGGGCGCAGCCTTGCCACATTCAAGCGTGATTTTAAAAAGATAAGTGATTTGCCTCCGCAGAAATGGCTGATTCGTCGCCGACTAGAAGCTGCCCATGCACTAATGCGGTCAGGTAAACGGAAAGTAACGGAAGTTTGTTTCGATGTCGGTTTCAAGAACCTGTCCCACTTTTCGAAAGTCTACAAAGAAATGTATGGTTGCTCTCCAATAAACAGTATATAAACATCTAAAGCTGCTATTAAAGGGTTGTCACAATTGCTCCCGAAATCTTTTTCGAAGTGAGCTTTAAAACAAATGCCTTTGAGCCGATAAGCAAAAGTTTTCTTTCCGATACCTGCTACTTTTACGTCAGAATGATGAACATTAAAAATTAGAAAGATGGAAACAACTGTAGCAAACGGAAAGGTAGCTTTGGTTACCGGTTCCGCAATGGGTATCGGCCTTGCCTGTGCCGAGGCATTTGCCAAAGCTGGCTATATAACTGTACTGGCAGATATTAAAGAGCCGACAGTGCAAGCTGCCAAACTGGTGGAAGAAGGTTATCAGGCTGTAGCCTACCGGTGTGACGTTTCGGATACGCAGGCTGTAGAAAAGATGATTGCCTGGATTGTTGCGACGTATGGACGACTGGACGCTGCTCACAACAATGCGGGTATTCAGACTCCCCAGCGACCAATGGCTGAAATCACCGATGAGGAGTTCGACCGTACCGTAGCTGTCGACTTGAAAGGGGTATGGAACTGTATGCGATATGAGATTCGCCAGATGCTGGCGCAAGGTGGAGGAGCTATCGTCAATACATCTTCTCAAGGTGGAGTGACAGGTTTCCCCGAACAGGCTGCCTACATTGCTTGCAAGCATGCGGTAATCGGGCTAACACGGACAGCTGCCATTGATTACGCCGCAAAGGGTATTCGTATCAATGCGGTGTGTCCGGGAGCGATTCGCACGCCGATGGCAGAAGAACTGATGCGTCGGAATCCCTCTTTGAAAACAGAACTGGTACGCGACATTCCTGCCGGTCGACTGGGTAATCCGGAGGAAATAGCCAATGCGGTATTATGGTTGTGTAGTCCTCAAGCAAGTTTTGTCGACGGACATGCACTGCTGGTTGATGGAGCTTTCTCTATTCATTGATTAAACGAATCAGATATGGAAGAGATGAATACGCAGAAAGGTTGCAGTCGTCGCGAATTTTTAAAAACAGCGACGGCTGTGGGAGCGGCATTGACCGTTTCGCCTGCTTTGGATAAAGTGCAGGCTGCTACTTCCTTGGCAACAGGAGAAAAGATGAAGGAAGCGGAAAAAGTACAAGCTGCCCGTATGACTACACATCGCATATTAGGTACGGGAGAAGCGGCCTTCGAGGTTTCTACCTTGGGATTTGGAGTTATGGGAATGACCTACAACCGGAGTTATCATCCCGATAAGCAGCAGTGCATCCGTTTGTTACACGAAGCAATGGATCGTGGGGTGACTCTCTTCGATACTGCCATCATCTACGGACCATTGAATAACGAAGAGCTGGCAGGTGAGGCCTTGGGGAGTTTTCATGGGAAGGTGAATGTTACGACTAAGTTCGGTCACGAAGTTATTGAGGGTAAGGCTACGGGGCGGCAAGACAGTCGTCCTGCAACCATCCGTCGTTACTGTGAAGAATCACTGAAACGTTTGCGTACCGATGTGATACCTTTATTTTACCAACATCGCTTTGATCCGAATACTCCAATAGAGGAAGTGGCAGGTACTATTCAGGATTTGATGAAAGAGGGAAAAGTCTTACACTGGGGCATGTGCGAAGTCAGTGCCGATACGATTCGGAAGGCACATGCTGTCTGCCCGCTCACCGCCATTCAGAGCGAATACCACCTGATGCATCGGGAAGTGGAGAGAAACGGCGTACTGGATGTCTGTCGTGAATTAGGTATTGGCTTTGTACCTTATAGTCCGATGAACCGCGGCTTCCTTGGGGGCGATCTGAACGAATATACCGAATTCGATCCGACCAATGATAACCGACAGACTCTTCCTCGTTTTACTCCGGAAGCAATGCGTGCTAATTATCGTATTGTAAATGTACTTCAGCGCTTCGGACGGGAACGGGGCATGACATCGGCGCAACTGGCGCTGGGATGGCTTTTGCAAAAGGCGCCGTGGATTGTCCCCATTCCGGGTACGACAAAACTTTCGCATCTGGAAGAGAATTTACGCACACTAAATTTTACGCTTGCAGCTGAAGAATGGAAAGAACTGGAAGATGCAGTAGCAGCAATTCCCGTAACAGGTGACCGGTATAATGCCGAACAGCAAAAACAAGTTGGATTCTGATAGCGATAGCATGCTGATAAGAGAAGAAAATTTGTATCTTTGAGAAAAACGTTAAACAGATATGTGATATGAAAAAAATTTTATTATCTCTGGCAGCCTTTCTTATGATATGCTGTACCGTATGTGCCCAAAAGAAAGAAAAACAAACAACAAATGAACTGTCATCAAAAACGCTTGTTGCGTATTTTTCTGCGACTGGGACAACAGCCAAGGTTGCCCGCAGTATTGCAAACATTACCGGAGGAGAGTTGTTTGCAATAGAACCTAAAAGTCCGTATACTCGTGCCGACCTCGACTGGCATGATAAACAGTCGCGCAGTTCGGTCGAAATGAACAACGTCCAGTCACGTCCGGCGCTGAAAGGGCTGAAGGCAAACATGGCAGATTACGATGTTGTCTTCCTGGGTTATCCAATCTGGTGGAATTGCGCACCACGGATAATCAATACATTTATCGAGAGTCATAACCTGAAAGGAAAAACAATCATCCCTTTTGCTACGTCCGGTAGTAGCAGTATAAGCAATAGTGTAACTGAACTGAAGAAAGTGTATCCGGACTTGGACTGGCAAACAGGCAAATTACTGAATAGAGTAAATAATAGTGACTTGCAGAATTGGATTAAAAGCGTTGTCCGTTGATAAATTATCGAGGGGCATCAGAACCCAATTCCAGCAAAATGAATATTATATCTGAAATTTGAACAACCTTAAAGAGTAAAAGACAGAATTGTGTCATTACTTAAAAGGTGAGAAACGTATAAGTAAGAATCATGTTCCCTGAACTCTGAATTCATTGGGAGTGATTCCTACTATACGTTTGAACATCCGACTCATGTGCTGCGGATATTGAAATCCGAGACTGTATGCAATCTCACTCATTGGTTTAGAGGTAGAAAGCAACAACTCCTTTGCGCGACCTATCAGTTTGTCCTGAATATATTCTGTGACTGTTTTCCCGGTTTGCTTACTGATCATATCACCGAAATAATTGGGTGAAAGAAAGACCTTGTCTGCAAAGTATTTCACACTTGGCAGACCGTTTTCTTGAGGAGCTTTACTATCGAAATATTCATCAAGCAGACGTTCAAAGCGCACAACTACATCCTTATTAGAAACTTCTCTTGTAGTAAATTGCCGTTCGTAGAAACGCATACAATAATCGAGCAATAATCCGATATTGGCAGTAATCAATCTTCGACTATGTTTATCTATATTATGTTCCAGCTCGGCTTCAATTTTATGTAAACAATCCATAACGGTCTCACGTTCGTTTTCAGATAAATGGAGAGCTTCACGAGTTTCGTATGAGAAGAAAGAATATTTTTTTATTTCTTGTCCCAGAATGGTTCCACGAATAAAATCAGGATGGAATAATACACCATGCGCCATTGGTCTGATGCCGTTCAACACTTCTGTTGCAGCAACCTGTCCCGGAGCGAAACAGACAATGGTTCCTTCTTTGTAATCGTAAGGCTGACGGCCATAGGTAATATCTCCGCATTTTGTATCCTTCAGAAATAGGGCATACACTCCATAATTGATTTTGAAGTGTTCCGGCCATATGGTTGCCTTTGACAAATCAATGACTGAAACCATAGGATGTAATGTTTCCAGTCCGAACAACTTGTTGTACGTGTCGACGCTATCCAGTTTGATCAGTTCTTCCATATCGCAAAGTATTATCGTTTTTGCAAATATAATGTTTCTATTCAGAATGTACACACCTTCTATGATAGTATCAATGATTAGGGTATAAATATCAGTAATTTGTATACCAGCTACAATACCAGATTCGGATAATTTTGCAGTAGAAAAAAACGAAAACCCATAAATTATAGTTCATATGAAAATAAAGATAATCGTAGCATTTGTTTTACTGGCAATTAATGGAACAACAATTATGGCACAGGAAAAAATCAAACAGACAGCTGGCCGCGACCAGCTTGGAGAATTTGCTCCGAAATTCGCGGAATTGAACGACGATGTACTTTTTGGAGAAGTATGGAGCCGTACAGATAAACTTGGGTTACGCGACCGCAGTTTAGTAACTATCACTTCGCTTATCAGTCAGGGAATCACCGATTCGTCGCTGATTTACCATCTTCAGTCGGCTAAGCAGAATGGTATCACCCGCACTGAAATCGCCGAGATTCTTACCCATATTGGTTTCTATGCCGGATGGCCTAAAGCATGGGCTGCCTTCCGTCTGGCTAAGGATGTGTGGGCAGAAGATACAGCAGCTGCAGATGCCCGGTCAGCTTTCCAGCGTGAAATGATTTTCCCCATCGGTGAACCCAATACGGCTTATGCCAAGTATTTTATAGGTAACAGTTATCTAGCTCCCATTTCGCGTGAGCAGGTATCCATATCCAATGTGACTTTTGAGCCGGGGTGTCGTAACAACTGGCATATACATCGAGCCAAAAGTGGCGGCGGTCAGATGCTCATCGGTGTTGCTGGTAGAGGGTGGTATCAGGAAGAAGGAAAACCTGCCGTTGAAATTCTTCCAGGAACAGTCATTCATATTCCTGCAAACGTGAAGCATTGGCATGGAGCTGCGGTAGACAGTTGGTTTGCTCACTTGGCTTTTGAAATTCCAGGCGAGGAATCGTCCAACGAATGGCTCGAGCCGGTTTCAGATGAAGAATATGGCAAACTTAAATAATACTTAAATAAAAATAGAATAAATCATCATGGAAACAAATTTGTTTTATGACATGTATGTTCCTACCCGTGTTATGTTCGGAGCTGGAATGTTGAATAAGCTTGGTGAACAAGCCATGCCCGGAAAGAAAGCCTTGATTGTGATTTCCAACGGAAAATCCACCCGGGCAAACGGATATCTGGCTCGCACGGAAGAACAACTACAGAAAGCCGGAGTAGCTTCTGTTGTTTTTGACGGTGTTGCGCCCAATCCTACAGTAGCCAATGTCAATGCCGGAGCGGAAGCTGCACGTACTGCCGGATGTGATTTTCTGGTCGCATTGGGTGGCGGAAGTGTTATGGATTGCGCAAAAGCCATTGCTGTCATGGCAACGAATGACGGTGTTTTGTGGGATTATGTAGCTGTAGGATCCGGTAAGGGACTTCCTATTCCGAATGCCCCACTGCCTATTGTGGCCATTACGACAACGGCCGGTACGGGCTCGGAAACCGATAGTGCCGGAGTTATCACGAAGGAAGATACTTACGAGAAGGCCTTTATCGGTGCTTCAAGTCTTTATCCCTGTATTGCGATAGTTGATCCTGAACTGATGCTTAGCGTTCCTGCCGGATTTACAGCATTCCAAGGTTTTGATGCGCTATTCCACAGTATTGAGGGATACATTGCCAACGGTGCTAACCTGATGAGCGATATGTATGCGCTAACCGCTATCGAAAATTTGGCAAAATATCTGCCGCGTGCAGTGAAGGATGGGGGTGATCTGGAAGCTCGCACGCATGTGGCCTTTGCCAATACGCTTTCGGGAGTAGTTATGTGCCTGACGCTTATTACCAGTGAACATGGTATGGAACATGCTCTTTCGGCTTATCATCCTAACCTTCCTCATGGCGCCGGTCTGATTATGATCAGTCGTGCTTACTTTTCATATTTCGTTCGTAACCATGCTTGTGACGAACGTTTCATTCGTATGGCTCAAGTTATGGGTATGCCTGAAGCCGATAAACCGGAAGATTTCATTACAGCACTTACCCGCTTACAAGAGGCGTGTAGCGTAGCCGACTTGAAAATGTCCGATTATGGCATTGCTTTCGATGAATGCAAAAAGTTCATGCACAATGCTCGGGAAGTCATGGGCGTGATGTTTACCAGTGACCGCGTTCAAATGTCTGATGCCGACATTGTCCGAATCTATGAAGAGTCCTGGAGCTAAAGGACATCTAACTCTGATAAACAGTAATCTTTTCAGCCCCCACTAACAATGGGGGCTGATTTTTTGTATGTCCGTTCGAATCTGTAACAAAGGTAAATTGTCCGAGGATTTGTATACCATCTTATATTTTCTCTTTTCGTATCTTTGTCTCAGATGTTTGATAAGTAACCGACATGGAATTATATATGAGCTTGTCAAGCATAGCCTTATTAAATCATGTAGAGTTAGTAATTTGAAAAAATAATTTCAGGTACACCGATCTATTATTAAACAAAAGTAATCTATGAAGAGCATGCAGAAGAAAATGACACTTTGGATTCTTTTAGCAATTTTTATCTTGGTTGTTACGGGGGTTTTATCCTTTCTTTCTCAACCATCATTCGGCAAGCAGCCATCAGGCGAACGTCTTGAACGGATACAACGCTCACCCAATTATAGAAACGGAATGTTCCAGAATCAAATTCCGACTCCGATGATGACCGGAGATGGAAATCGGTGGCAAGCTTTGTGGAAGTTTGTATTCGGAAATCACAAAGGTTTACGTCCGGAGAAAGCGATGCCAGCAATACGAACAGACCTGAAACAGTTGCCGCAAAAGTCGAACCTGATGGTCTGGTTCGGCCATTCATCATATTTCCTGCAAGTGGATGGGAAGAAGATTCTGGTAGATCCTGTATTCTACGCAGCGGCTCCGGTATCTTTTATCAATAAGCCTTTTGAAGGAACGGATATTTTTCGTCCGGAGGACATGCCGAATATTGACTTGCTGATTATCACGCACGATCATTGGGATCATCTGGATTACAAGACCGTAAAGGAATTGCGTAAAAAAGTCAGCAAAGTCGTCTGTCCCCTTGGCGTTGGAGCCCATTTCGAGTATTGGGGATACCATAAAGAACAGCTTATAGAACTGGATTGGGGGGAGGAGTGCCAATACAGCAATTTGATTGTTCATTGTCTTCCAAGCCGTCATTTTTCGGGGCGTGGACTTTCTTCCAACAAGACTTTATGGGCTTCATTCATGCTAGAGTCCGCCTCGTTGACCTTATTCCTTGGAGGAGATGGCGGATATGGTCCGCATTTCCGGCAGATAGGGAGAAGCTTCCCATCCATTGACTGGGCCATTCTGGAAAACGGACAATATAGCAAGGACTGGAAATACATTCATACCATGCCCGAACAGCAGGAAAAAGTCATCTCAGACTTGAATGCGAAACGTGTGGTAACTGTTCATCACTCCAAATATGCACTCTCCAGTCACTCCTGGGATGAACCGATAAAAACTGCCGAATACTTGAGAAAACGTAAAAAACAGAATGTTTCCATTCCTATGATTGGCGAGGTTCTGCTGCTCGATATCGGTCAGCCATGAAAAATGTAATGCCCGTCTGCGTATCAGAAGAGACACAAACACATTTCCAAAATTGTCCAATGTTTTTAACTACGGGAGAATCTTGACATGAAGCAAATTTCTTTGATAAGACAAAAACTGGCGATTGCCGTGGCCTATTTTCTCATCTATGTAGTATGGGGGTCTACTTACTACTTCATCGGCGTAGCCCTTCGTGACATACCGACGTTTTTGCTTGGTGCCCTGCGCTTTTCACTGGCAGGTATCCTGCTACTGATAATCTGCGCCTGTCGTGGCGAAAAAGTGATGCGTTGGGAGCTCCTTCGGCAATCTGCTGTGAGCGGCATCGTTCTGTTGTTCGTTGACATGGCCGTCATCATGCTGGCCCAACGCTATGTGAGCAGCAGCCTGGTAGCCATTGTCGCCTCTTCTACAGCCTTATGGATCATGTTGCTGGACATTCCCATGTGGAAAAAGAATTTCAAAAGCCTTCGGATGGTAGCTGGGATGCTCATTGGATTCTCCGGTGTGGGAATGTTATATGTAGAACAACTGTTCTCCGATACAACCGTATTTATGCACAATGAATACGGCATAATCATTCTGATTAGCGGATGTATTTCCTGGGCACTCGGAACGCTGTATACCAAGTATCGCTCTTCCGAGGTAGAGGGAACTCATGCTTTTGCTGGAGCAGCATGGCAGATGATTTTCGCCAGTATAATGTTCTGGATCTGCTCGTTTGTTTTGGAAGACTACTCACAGTTGAATATCGCTTCCGTACGGACCTCCGCATGGCTCTCGCTGGTTTATCTGATTCTTTTCGGTTCCCTGCTTGCCTATACTGCATACGTATGGCTGTTAAAAGTCCGGCCGGCATCTGAAGTGGCGACACATGCTTATGTCAATCCGGTGATAGCCGTTCTTATCGGAACCTCTCTGGGACATGAACATGTAACGGTCTTGCAACTGGTGGGACTGATCATTATAATCATTAGCCTTCTATTGGTAGAATGGCCTGTCAAACCTAAAAATATAGAAAATGAAAACAGATAAACTATCTCCTGTGAAATCATCCGAACGCTTTATCATACTGGATGCTCTGCGTGGCTTTGCACTTTTGGGAATTGCCATGGCCAATTTTCCCGAGTTCTCACTTTATACCTTTATGTCGGCAGAAGATACGGCTGCTCTGCCGCTTTCAGGAGCTGACCGCCTGCTACGTTATTTGCTTTATTTCTTTGTAGACGGAAAGTTCTATACCATCTTCTCCCTCTTGTTTGGAATCGGTTTTTCTATCATTGTTGAGAATATAACACGAAAAGGAGGAAACGCTCTTTTCGTATTTTACAGAAGAATGATTGTGCTGGCACTCATCGGAATCGTGCACTTGATGTTCATCTGGAGTGGTGATATATTGTTGCTATATGCCTTGTTGGGGATGCTGCTGCCACCGCTTCGGAAACTTTCCAATCGCAGTTTGCTTACGGGAGCTTTTGTCTTACTGTTTATTCCGGTGGTCGTGGATTTTTTGTGCGAGATTACACAGACTCGCCTTTCTGAACCGGCCGTTCTGATGCAGCAAATATATTGTGCGAGATTTGGTATCACAGATCAGAACTTTGCTTATTGGCTCCATGATGCCCAAAGCTACGAAGAGGTATTTCAGTTCCTGATTCAAGGAGCATGGGTCCGCATGCAGGAATTTATTGACGGGAACCGATACTTTAAAGTATTGGGACTGTTTCTCATCGGATTCTATATTGGCAGCCAACATCTTTATGCTCGTTTGGAGGAAAAAAGACGTTGGCTGAAGAAGGTATTCAGAAGTGGATTAGCCGTAGGATTACCTGTTTCGATATTGTATGCATATAGTGCCATGAACAATCATCCTTGGGGAATGACGGTTCACAGCGTATTCTATTTGGCGGGGGTATATCCGTTGGCCTTTACCTATGTGTCAGGAATTTGTCTGTTTTTCATCAAGCACTCTCATTCGTCGGTATTCCGTTGGTTTACTGCTCCTGGAAGAATGGCTCTTACCAATTACATCGGTCAGTCTGTAGCCGGAATGTTTATTTTTTATGGAATCGGTCTTGGCTTGGGCTCGGAAGTGAGCCTTCTTGTTACGGAACTGATAGTAATGGTACTATATATCGTATTACAGTTATTCAGTAGTTTGTGGTTCGTCCTTTTCCGGTTTGGCCCGTTAGAATGGATCTGGAGAATATTAACCTACGGACATTGGATAGGATGCAGAAAGCAAAATCGAGTGTAGGGGTATAAACATCAGTAATTTGTCTATCGACATCTATTTCTTTTCAGGCTATTTTTGCAACAGAATCAGTTAATTAAAAGCAAAATTGATATGAAAAGAAATTTAGGTAGTGTACTTGCCCTGTATCCGACCCCAGCCGTGGTTGTCGGTACACTTGTTCAAGAGAAAGTCAACTGGGTATTGGTTGCCCATGTAGGAATCATCGGTCATAATCGCATTTTAGTTTCACTCGCCAAACCACATTTCAGCAATCAGGGAATAAAAACCTCTGGACGCCTGTCGGTAAATATTGTGGATGAATCTTTCCTTCCGACAGCTGATTATGTGGGTTGTGTCAGTGGTGCAAAGACAGATAAATCTGAAGTTTTTGCCTACCATTTGAGTGAGACAGGGGCACCGATCATTGAAAACTCTCCGCTGGTAATGGACTGCGAAGTATTGGATAATTACGAAACCGATACCTTTGACAATTTTATTTGTAGCATTTCGGCTACATATGCCGAAGAGTCCGTCATTGATGAAAATGGTAAAATTGATTACCATAAACTGAAACCGGTTCTTTTTGAAATGCCTACTTATTCTTACCTGCGTACGGGGGAAGTAATCGGCAAATGCATGTCTTTGGGGAAATCATTAAAAAATGGCGGACAATTAAAAAATAAGGAGGAATAAACATGCCATCAATAACCATGGAATTAGTAAAAATGAGTCGTGAGAAAAAAGCTCAGCTCGTAAAAGAAGTTACGGAAGCAACTGCACGTGCAACAGGTCTCGCTCCACAGTCCATTTTTGTATTTATCAAGGAAAATGAACCAGAAAATGTGGGTGTGAGAGGGGTATTATTATCAGATCTGAAAAAATAGCTGAAAATGGAGCTTCTTAAAATATTATAGGTCATTGGCAGCCTGCATCAAGAAGACATACAATCAGCAATCTTTTGGACAGGTAACAAAGAGACCTTTTCGTAATAAAAATACTGAACATCATTTAACATGAAAGCTATGCGAAAGGATTGTATATTGACTTTCTTCATTATGCTCGGTCTGACACCTACACAAGCTGTGGCCCAGAAAGTCATTGATGTGCATTGTCATAATATTTTGCCGAGTTATATTGAAGTACTTGACCGGCATGGTGCTGCATTGGAAGAAACATTTCCACTTCCGACATGGAATGTGGAATCGCATCTTGCGTTCATGAAAGATGCAGGTATCGAATGCTCTGTACTGACCATGCCGGCTCCACAACCTTGGTTTGGCAGTGTGGATGAAAGCTGTCGTATAATAAGAGAATACAATGAATATTGTGCAGCTTTGAAAAAGGCCTATCCCGGAAAGTTCAAATTTTGCGCATCATTACCATTGCCTGATGTAAAAGCGGCTATCCGTGAAGCCGTTTACGCACTCGACACACTTGGTGCAGACGGAATTAAACTGGCGACGAACAGTCGCGGGCAATATGTCGGGGATGTTGAGCTAGATACGCTCATGCATATTCTGAATGAACGACAGGCTATAGTCATCCTGCATCCTCATAAGCCCTCACCAGTACATGACAAAATCATTGCCACTACTCCGTTGGCTGCTTATGAATATCCTGCTGAAACGACACGCGCAGTCATCAACATGATCTCAAGAAATGTACCGGCCCGTTATCCGCAAGTGAAGATTGTGGTTCCTCATTGTGGCTCTTTTCTTCCATTGGCCATACCTCGTATAAAAGCTATCCATCCAGCAATGGTATCGAAAGGATTCATGCAGGAAATCGACTGGGAAGCTAACCTCCGAAACCTCTATTACGATCTGGCAGGCGCTCCAACTCCCGACGTGGTGCGCACTTTGTTAACCATAACAACTCCCGACCATTTGCTTTACGGGTCAGATTATCCGTATCAGTCCGATCAGGTATTGAAAGATGGATTGGAACGAATGTGTGCATGGATGTCAAAAGATCCGGTTCTCGCGCCCATTCTGTCTGAAATATTATATGAAAATGCAAAACAATTATTGACAAAAAAGAATTCCCTTGGAGGAATTTAAACAATGCAGAACCAGTCATTTGTCCGATTGGATGTCTGATAAAAACTGGATCGACATGGATAGACGAAATTTTTTGAAGTGCTCAGCTTCGGCTGCAGCAACTGTGTTGCTATCTTCAGTAGCAACCGCCAATGAATTGCTTACTAAAAATGAAGATAAAATGAAAATTGTAGTATTGACTGGAAGCCCCAGACGCAATGGCAACACGAATTACCTGGCGGACCGTTTCATTGCAGGAGCTCAAGAGAAGGGACATGAGGTGTTCCGTTTCGATTGTGCTGTCCATAAAGTGAATGGTTGCAGGGCATGTAACCATTGTGGTATGGATGGTGATTGTGTGCTGAAAGATGATTTCAGTATTGTACGTCCTCATCTGCTGGAAGCAGATATGGTAGTATTTGTAACCCCGATGTATTATTTCGGATTCTCTGCACAGATTAAGAGTGTCATTGACAGATTCTATGCCATCAACGGGCGAATAAAAGGGGCTCCCAAAAAGACGGCCTTTCTGATGGCGTATGCCAATAGTGCGTATAAGGATGCTGAAGCCATGCGAGTTCATTATTCTACTTTGGCAGATTATCTTGGCTGGAAAGATATGGGGATGGTCATAGCTCCAGGTGTATGGACTGCTGGTTCCATAAAAAACACATCATACGGAAATGAAGCCTATCAACTTGGTAAAAGTTTATAACGATTATATTGCCGTGTGATAAAAATTTCACAAAAACTATAAAAATGGGCTGACTTCATGTTACGAGGTCAGCCCATTTTTGTTAGATTCCTATCTCAAATATAAAGTATATTGATAATCAGTTAGTTACTGTTATCAAGATACAAATGATATGCAAATGTAAGTATAAAACCATATAGAAAAAGTACAAATGGACATTACTTTGTATGATAACATCCTTTTCTACAGATTAAGGGTTAACACAATGTTATACTACTGATATTCAGCATATTGAAGCTGTTCTTCCTTGCATTCAACAAAGAGTGTTAAATTATATTAAATCCTACAGGGCAATTATGATTCGTGCAAAGATAATATTTTGCAGTCAAAGGAAGAAAGACTTCTTGAACCACTTCTATGGTTCTATACTTCTGTTTCTGACGTAAGCTGACCCGTACGGTTTTCGGGTTTTAGACGGACATATATACAGTTTACTTTAGGTTAGCATATATATAAGAGCTAACCAAGGTAAACTAAAGTGTTTTTGTCCTGTAGATACTGCACTTTGTGGACTCTTTTCTCCTTTGACTGCAAAAACCTCTTATAGCCTTATCTCCACCTATAACGTCACTTCACACTGCTGTACCATGCAGTCTGCCATGTACCACCCCATCGGGCTTTGATAAGAATTGTGTTGCAAAGGTACCTGTCATGGCGTTCATCCTGCAAGGTCGGTGCCTGTGGTTTGTCCGTGAAATCTCCACGCTCTGATTGTGGCAGAGGTAGTATTTGACGGCAAAACCTTGCATTGATGAGCCATAACACCTTTTGGGGCAACATAATTCTTTAATCAATCCCGATGGTAGTTGGTTCTACATAAGGGAAGAAAATAAAAATTTTATCTTATGGCTAACATTTGCGACACTCAGTACAAGGTGACAGGCTCACGCAAAGCCGTGGCAGACCTTTGGAACACACTCCAAGAGTTGGAGGTGAACAGTAATAATGTGTATCTGTATCTCTTGGCAGAACACTATGGCATTGACTACGAGAAGAAAGGCATCTCGGTGAGAGGACACATCTATTGGGCAGAGTATGAGGAGAACGTGGAAGACGATTATGCCCTCTTGTCCTTTGACACCGAAAGTGCTTGGTCTTCATGCGACTTGTTCTTTGAGGAGGTGAACAAGGCACTTGGCGATGAACTTTCAATCAGTTGGCGAGAGGTTGAGCCAGGTTGCGACATCTTCTATACGCACGATGAGAACGACTTCTTCCCCGAAGAGTGCTACGTCACTGCATACGGAGAACTCTTTGAGGATTGTGAGGGTGCTTACTCCACCTTTGGTGATGCTATCAAGTTGTGGTGTGAGAAGACTGGTGTCTCACAGGACGGAAGAAGCGAACAGAAGATGATTGACTTCATCAATGAATACGAGTATGAGGCAGAGGACACGAATTTCTGCATCAATCCAATCACATTCGGCTAACAAGGAGGAACGGATATGGCAACGATAGACATGGAGCAGTTGGACGGCGTTGTAGGGTGTTTCTGCACCTTGCTTTATCCCCGAAGAGGTCAGACAGAGGGAACGATTGTCGAGGACTTGGGTTGTGAGGTCATTGTCCAGCTCATCAACGGCAAGGAAGTGACGGAGTACAAGGATGATGTTGTCATCTGTGAATAATCAGGAGAGAGTCTGTTGGCTATGTGGCTTGCAGACTCTTTCTTCCTTTGACTGCAAAAACTCTTTTAGGACAATCCTCCAATGAGGTTATGGCTGTTGTAACTGAAATACCTTGGGAGCAAGTTGTGCGGTTTGCTCACTTGCTCCAGTCCTGTTATAGAAGCGATGCTTCGACACCTGTATAGCGATACGTCGCCAAAGTCCCTTCGCCGTTTTAAGCGTCTCTGTACCTTGTTATAGGAATGGTCATTTCGCCTTTTGGTTTTACTCGTCTGTCTTTTGCGACTCTTCCTTGTCGGACACAGAACTTGGTCTTAGCATGATGACAGTGCTATCGCCAATCCTCTGATGTCTGTCCTCTTTTGGCTTGATGCCTCTATTGCTAAGCTGACCCTTAGGCTTGTCGTTCATCGTGCATCAGTGTTCATGCTCCTCACTCTTCTGATGATACAGCTGTAAGGTCGGATTTCCCGCTTCGTTTCTCCAGGCATACAGCCATAGCAGTGCCCCTGTCTGTTGCATACGGATTGCCTCCTTGCTTACAACCTTTGTTCCATTGTTTGGCCCCGTCTTTTTCTGAATTGAGCTATTTGAAAGCCACTTATTTTTACCATGCAAAGGTAGCGTGATGCTGCGAAGGACTTCCTCCTTCTTGTGTGGCCGCTATCGCTGTGACCAATAAAATAGTGCGTAATCTTCCTTTTTCTCCCTTACCGCCAACGACAAAAAGAGTATTGCGAACGATTTTCATGGTGCTTCCCACATGGTGCCACATCCCTGCTTTTGAATGCATGTAAAAATTAAGTTTCACTTTTAAATTCAATTCAAAATGAAAAAGATCGAGAACAACTTCACAGTTTCAGGTTTCGTAGGTAAGGATGCAGAAATCCGTCAGTTCGCAAACGCCAGCGTAGCACGCTTCTCATTGGCAGTAGGCCGTCAGGAGAAGAACGGCGAGGAAACCAACCGCGTATCGGCTTTCATGAATATGGAGGCATGGCGCAAGAACGAGCACACCGAATCATTCGACAAGCTCACCAAGGGCACGTTGCTCACCGTCGAGGGTTTCTTCAAGCCAGAGGAGTGGACAGACAAGGATGGCGTGAAGCACTCCAGAATCATCATGGTTGCAACCAAGTTCTACGAGTGTCCCGACAAGGAGGAGACTCCTGCGGAAGAGCCGGCCAAGCCAGCAACCAAGAAAGGCAAGAAATAGCCTTTCCTCTCCATAACAAGGCGACCTTCGGGTCGCTTTTGTTTTGCTCAGGGACATCAATCTGCTGTTATAGCGTGTGATAATCTTCTCTAATAACAACCATGTGCATTTATTAACCATAACGGCAACGCCGTCTTCCTTTATTCTAACCACTTCGTCCCTCACCATTTGCGAAACGTCACCAAGATGGTTGGCATACAGATATTCCCGGCTGATGGCGACAAAGTCGCTATTAGCCAAGAAAGACAGTATGCCAAGGTCTGAACGCGAGAGGACTGCCATCTATGCCACAAGATGCCGAAGCCGAGGCTTCTGATAATTGTGTCCTTTACTGGCTATCCACTCGCCTTGATATTCAGACCGTCAATCTTGCGACAGCTTCACTACCCACCCACACCTGCTTTACTATTCTTCTTCTCTTTGACTGCAAAATATTTTCTGTTATAAGCGGTGGTTTCGTCCAAGTGCGTTGTATCGCTTCGCCCCACACCTTCAGAACGGCATTACTGTACGGACACCGCACGAATCCCATGTGACAGGCAGCCAACAATGTCACTATCAGAAACTGACACTTCTGATAACTGCCTTTATTGCTGTCTGGCTGTCCCATTATCGGGCTTCGGCAATGTCCGTGTAATGCCATTCTGCCCACCCATACCACCTTTACCACTAATCAACTGTTTTACAATTTCTCTTCTGCTATACAAGAGGCAGTTCTTGTCCACTCAGGCATATTGAATGTGGCAGACATGTCTGCTACGTCCAATCTGCCTCAGTGTCCTGCGGCAAGGACAAGGCACATTTGTCATGCTGACAGGAGTGCCCGATTTGTCCGTTGCGCAACTGTCTCTTCTTGCCTGATATACGTTACTATCTACTTCTAAATTATACTGCTTTGCCCCACGCCTTTGCGAAGCGTTACATGGTCTGTCGTCATACAGACATCCTTGGCTGATGGCAACACGTTGCTATTAGCCAAAGCTGACAGTATGCCGAAGTACCGACGCGAGAGAATTGTCTGTCCGTGCTACAAGCTATCAAGGCTGAAGCTTTGATGACTTGCATCCCGGTCAGCCAACACACTCGCTTTATGTCGGTACAGCAGACCTGCAAACACTTCACTGCCCACCCTTACTGTTTCAATCTTTCTTCTTACCTCTTTATATATAACACATCATTCCTCTTGCAGCCAATATCAATAATCTTCTTCCAATCAGCGCAGTGGTAGGCATATTTCCTGCAAAGTTAGCCGCGTCTGAGACAATCGTCAAATTCTGCTTGAGGTCTTGTGACTGTGAACAATCTTCCTTTTCCTCGGAAAAGAGTATTCTTCACACATAATTTGTCTTTATGTCTTTTCTTGCGGCTTGTGGGAGCAGAAAATATCCCTCCACAGGCTGAAAGGTCTCGAAAGGAGGGAAGAGAAAGAAACGGTTAAGCGAACGCAGAGGGAATTTATTCACTATGCTGAGCGTAAGTTTCTTCAACGTAGTTAAACAAGTCCAGCGACATGGGCGACAAACTTATTTGTATCACTAAAAATAGAAAGGCAATGAAGATTATCATCCTGCATGATGCTGACGCACGCATCGAGTATCTTGACGTAGCCGACCACCTTCTCGGCTCAGACATCGAGGAGTTCCTCACCAGACAGGGCTTCTCAGTGAACAACATCACATGGCTTGTCACATCGGCAGACCATATCCCAGTGGTTTACCACAAGTATGACATCGACTGCAAGACCGGCGAGGCAACCCACACCAAACGAGAGGCAGAACTGCAAGACCTCACTATCCACGGACAACTCCAGGCATTGCAGCACCGGGAGCAGGACGAGCTGAAAGCGGCTCTTCGCAAGTACGGCACGGAGGTGGACGGAGGCTTTGAGGTGCATTTCGAGGGAGAGCAGCCCATCGTGGCAGGTTATCTCTTTGACGAGCCTCGTGACATCGTCATAGACGCAGCACGTTTGGATGCCGACGGAAACTTGTCGCTTCTTGGAGAGGACAAGGAAGTGAGGGATGGACAATACGACATAGAGCCAAGCGACATATTTGGCGGTCAGTTGGACTATGTCACGTCGAGTATAGGTGCATGGATGAAGTAGGAGCATGTATGACCCAGTGCATCGTATATGACGAGACGACCAAGGAGAGCGAGACCTTTTGCTCATTGACCGCAGCCAAGAAGTGGATGCGAGAGCGCATCAAACAGAAGCATGAGGTAAGCGGACAGAAGTACAGAGTCTATTCCGACGGAGAGTTTGTTAATTGCGGCTCTATCAGTCTCACAGGCAGCAACAAGTCTTTTGTCGCCAATACAAGGCAGACGAAGAAAGGATATTAATAACAAGGTAACGGCAAGCCTAACCAACTTGCCACACATATATTGATATGGAAAAGCAAATATTGAGTTTTAATGACTTGCCATCAGCATTGTCATTAGTAATAAACAAGCTGGAGATTTTAGAAGAAAAGTTTTCCACACTAATGACTCAAATTCAGCCCGATAAGGGATTGGAATGGCTTAGTGTTTCCGAATTGAGTGAGTATCTCCCTACCCATCCAGTTGAACACACAATCTATTGTTGGACAAGCAATAAACAAATACCATTCCATAAGAAGGGGAAACGTATCATGTTCCTCAAATCTGAAATTGATGAGTGGATGCAAGATAACAAGAGTAGGTCACGAGCAGAAATTATGAATGAAGCAATAGCTTATGTTCAATCAACAAGAAAAGTCATTTAAATAACAAGGTAACGGCAAGTCTAACCAACTTGCCACTATAACATTTTCACATTATGATTTACACTCACACTATCGGACGCATCGGAGCAAAGGATTGCCGCGTCATCACAGGTACACACGGAACATTCATGGCTGTTGACATCGCAGTGGACGACTACAGTAAGGGCAAGCAAATCACCACTTGGGTAAGGGTGAAGAGCAGCAAGGAGAACCATATCCGTTTGGCTGAATACCTCACCAAGGGTCGTATGGTGCTTGTGGAAGGCACACTGACTTCTTCCATTTGGACAGACCGCAACGGAGAGAACCACATACAGCATAGCATCATAGCTGACTCCATCGCCTTTGTCAATGCAGGGAAGAAGGATGCAACCGACACACCTGCAACAAAGGCACGCAAGGCAGCCAAGGCAGAGGGCGAGGCTCCCGTACCGCCAGCCGATGCACCGCAGGACAAGAGCGAAGACCTTCCCTTCTGAGGGTAGTATCAACTGAGAGTAGTACGTACTACTCTCAGTTGATACTACCCTC
>ENA-OPTA01000156-OPTA01000156.1-human-gut-metagenome-genome-assembly--contig:-NODE-156-length-45795-cov-6.712046_pt1 | contig 45795 bp, 47 predicted proteins | sample MGYA00241813_ERZ501917 | MGnify/ENA primary metagenome ERZ501917 (study PRJEB25962, sample SAMEA2042408) | human gut metagenome | biome: human gut; feature: human-associated habitat; material: faeces...
ATGCGAACCTCCAGTCCGGACCGCCCCGCGGTCCAACTTTCTGTCCGCACCCCCAAACGAGAACTATTCCACCGCAAGTTCGTGAGGAAACGCGAAATGCCTTACAGCCCGTATTTCACGACGACACGGTTAATGCGACGGCACCAGGGCTTGTACAAGGCGGCCAAAAACACGCAGGTCGCGAGTCCGTGCGTGATATCGAACGGCACGGCGGTGGCAAGACGTGCCACGGCACCTGCCCAAGTAAGCGGCTGTACAAAACCAATGATGTCGTAGGCGTTGATCACAACGCCGTACAGCAAACCCGAAGCAAAGCCGTAGGTCAGCAGCGCCGGCATACGCACGGTGCCATCGGCGCGGTCGAATGCACCCGCATACGCCAGCGCACCGCCAACGTATCCCACGAGCCCCCAGGCATACATCTGCCACGGCGTCCACATGCCCTGCCCAAAAAAGAAATTGCTGGTCAGCGCCGCCAACGCACCGACCATAAAGCCGTTACGACGACCGAGTGTCGCCCCGGCGATAATGGCGATGGCACTCACGGGTTTAAAGTCGGGAATGGGTCCAAACAGGATGCGCCCCGCCGCCGCCAGCGCCGCCAGCACCAGCGTGGGCATAATCTGACGCAGGCCTGGACGCGATGCCTCATAGCCCGCAAAGAACAGCGCAAGCACCAACGCCACCACAACCAGCATGGCCAACGCTGCCTGCTCAACACCCGCCAGCAACGCGGCAGCCATCACCGCCGGCACCGCCAACAACAGCGGGATCTCCAGTTTTGCAAGCAAACGCGAGAAACGACAGTCCGTCATCCCATCACGCCCTATAGAACACGTTGTCGGCAAAGAAGTCGGCCGGGGACTCCATGCAGGCAATCTCGCCGTCAAACATCATGGCGACGTCGTCGGCTACCTGCTCGGCAAAGTCCAAATCGTGCGTAGCCATGATGACGGTGCCGCCAGCCTTCGCATGGTCACGCAGGGCGCGGGCGATGGTGCGGCGACTCTCCAGGTCCAAGCCCTTCGTGGGCTCGTCAAGCAGCAGCAGCTCGGGGCCGATCAGCAGCAGCTTTGCCAGTGCGAGCAGCTGGCGCTGTCCGCCCGAGAGGTCGTAGGGGTGGCGCGTCTCCAGGCCGTCCAGCCCCAAGCTCGCCGCGCGCTCCCGCGCCACGGTCTCGTCATATCCGCAGGCTGAAGCCCATTCCATCAGCTCGTCGCACACCGTCTCGGCAACCAGCAATGCTTTGGGATTCTGAGGCAGCAACGCCGCCGAGGCCGCTCCGCGCACCATGCGGCCGCGCTGCAGCTTGGCGGTCTTCGCCAGCACCGAGAGCATCGTCGACTTACCGCATCCGTTGCCGCCCACGATCGCATGCACCGCACCGGCCGAAAACGACGCATCGAGCCCACGCAACACCCAGCCGGACGCTCGATCGTAGCGAAACCAACCTTCCGACAGGGTGGTAGCCGACCCAGCGTGCATTTTTTGGAGTATTCTGCTTCCATCCGTGCGCGAGAAGGCTTCCAAGCCGTTCTCGAGCGACGTTTGCGCCACAAATTCGGACGATTTGTCCAATTCCAAACTTTTTTTCGCGCTCGATACGCCCCCGGGCGGCTCCAGAGAGCCCAAATTGTCCTCACGCCTGCTGAATACTCCGTTTTTTGCACATCGGATGGCACCCCACCCCAACGTGTCATCGGAAAACAGCGATTCTCGGCGTCCCAAAGATGCCATATCCGCCGCCTCGTGCACGCGGCCATCCTCAATCCGGTACGCACACGTCGCGTATTCGAGCATTGGGCGCGGCTGATGCGTCGCCACAACAACCGTGCAGCCCAGCTCGCGATTCACACGAAACAGCGCGTGCAGGAAATTCTTCTCGGCAACGGGATCGAGCTGAGACGTGGGCTCGTCGAGCAGCAGCACGTGCGGGCGCAGCGCCAGAGCGGCCGCCAACGACAGCAACTGTTTGCGACCACCCGAAAGCGTGTCAGTATCGCGGTGAAGCCAATCTTCCAGCCCAAAGAAATAGCTGGTCTCAGCTACGCGACGGCGCATCTCATCACGTGCTAGCCCCAAGTTTTCCAGGCCAAACGCCATCTCGTGCCACACGGTTTCGCACACGATCTGGTTCTCGGGATCCTGGAACACATAGCCCACGCGCTCCGCCGATGCCCGCACGTCCATGTCGGCAACGTTCTCGCCCAGCACGCTCAGTTCGCCAGTGCGCTCGCCCGCCGGAGCGATCTCGGGCTTGAGCAGCGACAGCAGCGTCGACTTACCCGATCCGGTACCGCCAACAAGCAGCGCAAATGCACCTTGGGGAACAGACCAGTCGAGCCCCTCGAGCACCGCAGCATCAGCATCGGGGTAGGCAAAGCTCAGGCTCCGCACCTCAATCGCCGGCATATCCGGGCCGCACGCAGCGCCCGACACCGGGCCCCTGTCCAACCGAGCCATCAGCCAAACCTCTTCTCATCAATCGCGTGCAACGCGCAAGGCAACACCATCCAGGCGGCGTACACGACATAGCCTGGCCACGGCGCCGGAGCCGAGAGCTGCGGATAAAACGAATACTGCGTCGTCGCGGTCCACGCCACCGCCACCGCGGCAGCGCCAAACAGTACGAGCCCGGCCAGCGCGGCAACGTCACTGCGCCCCAGCCGATACCGCGCATACGTCGTACGACGCGTCGCGGCACCCCACCCGCGCGAGCGCATCGCGTCCGCGCGCTCCAGCGAATCTTCCATGCCCCAGCCCATCAACACACTCGATGCCCGCAAGCGCGAGCGCACGGGGTCGGCCGGCGCACGCCCCGGTACATCAATCGCGTCCTGCACCGCCAGCACCGTGCGGCCGCGGCACAAAAACTGTGGGATAAGCCGCATGCACATCGAGATCATAAGCGCGATCACCGGCGCGGCGTTGCCTAACAGTGCGAGCACCTTGTCGTATTCGAGCATCGACGCCGCGGCCTCAAACCACAGCACGCTCGCCACAAACAGCCCGCCCATGCACAGGCCATATACCATGCTCTCCAGATACACCGCGCGCATACCAATACGGAACAGCTCCGTCGAGCCCGAGGCGCTAAACAGCGGATTGACCAGCGCGATAATCAAAATCACCGGCAGCTGCCAGCGAAGCGCCCCCAACGTGCGCGCAGCACCGCGCGTCGCAAGCCCGTACGCCAGCCCGCCCGCAAGCGACAGCGCGATCAGCACCGGCTGCATCGAGAACATGGTGAGCCCCAGCGTCAGCACTATATAGAGTGCCGGCACAGCCGGATGCGACATCGAGAATGCCGCGACGGGCTCGCCGCCAAACTCCTCTTGTATGTTGTCCACGGGCACCCCCGTCCCCTCGCTCAAACGGCAGCTCCGCAGCACCGCCAACGCCGCACGCAAGCAGCGCAAACGCCACGCCGGCGGCGCAAGCCTCAACCGCCGCAAACCAATCGCTACGCGCTCAACATATGCCTGCGGTATCATATTGCGCCGTGTATCGTTTCCAAACACACGTCTCTATAACGTAACAGGAGATCACATGGACGCAACCGCAATTATCCTCGCTGCCGGCGAGGGCACCCGCATGAAGTCGAACCACTGCAAGGTTTCGCACAAGATCCTGGGCAAGCCTATGGTCCAGTGGATCGTCGACGCCACCATCAAGGCCGGCTGCAGCCGCGTCGTGGTCGTCATCGGCAGCCACGCCGACGAGATGCGCGCCCTCATCGACGGCGCCTACGCCAGCAGCGCCACCAAGGTCGAGTGCGTCGAGCAGACCGAGCGCCTGGGCACCGGTCACGCCGTGAAGGTCGCGCTCGAGGCCTGCGGCATCACGCAAGGCCCCGTCGTCGTGCTCAACGGCGACCTGCCGCTCATCACCGCCGACACCGTCGCCAAGTTCGCACAGACCGTCGCTACCGGCGAGCTCGCCTGCACCGTCATGACCATGACCCCGCCCGACCCCTTCGGCTACGGCCGCATCAAGCTGGGCGCCGACGGCCAGATCGAGCGCATCATCGAGCAGAAGGACTGCACGCCCGAGCAGGCCGCCACGCTGCTGGAGTGCAACGCCGGCTGCTACGCCTTCGACGGCGCGCAGCTTGCCGCCCACATTAACGAGATCGGCAACGACAACGCGCAATCCGAGTACTACCTGCCCGACATGCTCGAAATCCTCAAGGGTCACGGCCAGGCAGTCTCCATCTTCCACTGCGACGACTACCGCGACGGCCTGGGCGTCAACAGCCGCATCCAGCTCGCGCAGCTCACCGCCATCGCGCGCGACCGCATCAACGAGCACTGGATGGCCGAGGGCGTTACCTTCATCGACCCCACGCAGGCCTGGATCGGCCCCGATGCCGTCATCGGCCGCGACACCATCGTGTGGCCGCAGACGCATCTGATCGGTCACGTCACCGTGGGCGAGGAGTGCCAGCTCGGCCCCAACAGTCGCCTCACCGACACCACCGTCGGCAGCGGCTGCACCATCGATGAGACCATCGCCATCGAGGCCGTCATCGAGAACGGCGTCGACTGCGGCCCGCGCGCCTACCTGCGCCCGGGCACCCACATGCTCGACGGCTCCAAGGCCGGCACGCACGTGGAGATCAAGAAGTCCACGATCGGCGAGGGTTCCAAGGTGCCCCACCTGTCCTACATCGGCGACACCACCATGGGCTCCGGCGTCAACGTGGGCGCGGGCTCCATCACCTGCAACTACGACGGCGTCCACAAGCACAAGACCGTCATCGGCAAGGATGCCTTCATCGGTTCCGACACCATGATGGTCGCGCCCGCCCAGATTGGCGACGGTGCGCTCGTGGCCGCCGGCTCCGTCATCACCGAGCCGGTTCCGGCCGACGCACTCGGTCTGGGCCGCGCCCGTCAGGTAAATATTGAGGGCTGGGCCGCCGATTATCGCCGCCGTCTGCACGAGGACGACGAGGCATAACGCTTTACCAAGCACAAAAGGAGCTGTTCCATGGGGACGGCTCCTTTTTCTATCGTGACCTGCGCGACCGGATGAGTGGTCGGTTCGTGTCCGTTGACGGTAAAGACGTTATCAAGACTCGATAAACCCCGCCGCACGGTTACAATGCAAAAAGGCATCTATATGGCATTCGATGTATAAAGGAGAAGGGTAATGCCGATTAATGATCCCGAGAAGTCGGAGAATATGCGCAAGTCCATCCGCGTGTATTCCGGTTCCTCCAACCGTCCCCTCGCTCAGAAGATTGCTGAGTACCTTGGGGTCGAGCTTTCGGGCCTTACGCTAAAGCAGTTCGCCAACGGTGAGATTTACGCCCGCTACGACGAGACCGTCCGCGGCGCCGACGTCTTCCTGATTCAGTCCGTGGCTGGCGGCAACGTCAACGACATGCTCATGGAGCTGCTCATCGCCACCGACGCTGCCAAGCGCGCATCCGCCCGCTCCACCACCGCCGTTATCACCCACTACGGCTATGCCCGCCAGGACCGCAAGGCCGGCCCGCGCGAGCCCATCACCGCCCGCCTCGTCGCCAACCTGCTCGAGCGCGCCGGTGTCGACCGCATCATCACCCTCGACCTGCACCAGGGTCAGATCCAGGGCTTCTTTGATATCCCGGTTAACCACCTGTCCGCACTGCCGCTGTTTGGCCAGTACTACAACGACATGCACTTCGACACCGACAACCTGGTTGTCGTCTCCCCCGACGTGGGTCGCGCCAAGGCCGCCAAGAAGCTGTCCGACATGCTCGGCTGCGACCTGGCCATCGCCCACAAGGGCCGTCCGCGCCACAACGCCGCCGAGGTCATGGGCATCATCGGTGACATCAAGGGCAAGACCTGCGTCATCAACGACGACATGATCGACACCGCTGGCACCCTGTGCGCCAACGTCAAGGAGCTCAAGGCTATGGGCGCTGGCGACATCTACGTCTGCGCCACCCACGGCATCTTCTCCGGTCCGGCCATCGAGCGCCTGAACGACGCCCCGATCGTCGAGTGCGTCGTCACCGACGCCATTCCCGTCGAGGTGGGCGGCAAGATCAAGACCATCTCGGTCGCCGAGGAGTTCGCTCAGGCCATCTCCGCCGTTTACCACGAGGAGCCCGTCTCCACGCTCGTCGGCGGCGACTTCGCGCTGTAGTCGCATCGTCCTTGCAACCCGGCGCATCGCCGTCGGAACAGAAGAAACCCCCGCGCTCCCCCTTGCTTCGCAAAGGTCGCGCGGGGGTTTCTTCTGTTCCGACGGCTCGCTCTGCCGCGGCCGCGCTTTTGTCTGGTGGGATTTCGCTGAAGCAAAGCCTCGCCTTCGGCGGGCGTGGTAGCCTTTGTCGTTGATTAAACTTTTTATGTAACGGAAGGACAAATATGGCAGCTGCACAGCCGCTTAAGATTCGCATGGTTGCCGGGCTTGGCAACCCTGGCGAGGAATATGCCGAGACCCGCCACAACGCCGGCTTTAAGGCAATCGACGAGCTGGCCCGTCAGGCCGGCGTCACGTACTGGAAAAACCAAGCAGGCGCCGAGGTCGCGCTCATCAATATCAACGATGCTGAGGAAGAGGGTGGCAAGCGCCAGATTGTGCTGGTCAAGCCGCAGTCGTACATGAATACCTCGGGCGGCCCCATCTCCAAGCTCTGTCGCGAGTACAAGATCAAGGCCGAGGAGCTGCTCGTAATCCACGACGAGCTCGATATTCCCGCCGGCGACGTGCGTGTTAAGGTGGGCGGCGGCCATGCCGGTCACAACGGCCTGCGTTCCATCATCGACAAGATGGGCAGCCGCGACTTCAGCCGCATCCGCACCGGCATCGGCAACCCTCCCGGCAAGATGGCCGTCGCCGACTACGTTCTTAAGCAGCTGCGCGCCCGCGAGGCCGAGGATTTCCAGGACACCTGCGCCCGCGCGGCCGACGCCGCCGGCCTGGCGATCGTGCACGGCGTGGTCTATGCCCGCGACCACGTCAACGGTGCCGCCTCCGCCAACGGCAAGCACTAAAACCTACCATTTAGGGACAGGTTTATTTTGGCAGGTTTTATATGCGGAAACGCCGCGGATGCCGCGTCGCAATAAACCCTGTGCCGCCATACATATGCAACGCTCCAAAGGGGGCCGGCCTCACCGAAGCGCGAGGCCGGCCCCCTTTGCCGTTTTACCTGATAAAACCGACCAAAATAAACCTCTCCCCCTTTGGTAGGCCAAAGTGGATAAACCCTGCTCCCAACAGCCGAAGACACACGTAAGCGACATGTCCATGAGGGTATAATTTGCACCGTATGTCTGCACAACGCCTGTGCGCGTACGGTTTTATTCGGGCTACCGTCCATTTCCGTGGAGGCACGGTTCGGCGGCCCTAACAAGAGAGGGGTTCTATGTATAAGATCCTGGAGAAGACGCAGTTCTCGGAGAAGGTGTTCAAGTTCCGCATCGAGGCGCCTGCAATCGCCAAGCATGCGCACGCTGGACAGTTCCTCATGGTTCGCGCCAACGAGACGGGCGAGCGCGTCCCGTTTACCCTGGCCGGCTGGAACGGTGACGAGGGCTGGGTCGAGTTCATCTTCATGGTGATCGGCAAGACCACCGAGATGCTGTCCACCTACGAGGCCGGCGAGTCGCTGCGCGACGCCGTGGGCCCGCTGGGCGTTCCCACCGAGATGGCTGAGGGCCCCTGCGCCGTCATTGGCGGCGGCGTCGGCCTGGCAATTGCCTTCCCGGTCGCCAAGCACCTGGTCGAGACCGGCCACGAGGTGCACGCCATCATGGGCGCCCGCACCAAGGACCTCCTACTCATGGAGGACCAGTTCCGCGAGCTCCTCGACGAGGACCACATCCACATCACTACCGATGACGGTTCCTACGGCGAGCAGGGCGTTGTCACCGCTCCGCTGGAGCGCCTGCTGCAGGACAAGGCCGTGAGCCAGGTCTTCTGCGTCGGCCCCGTTCCGATGATGAAGTTCTCGACCCTCACCGCCCAGAAGTACGACACCCCCATCACCGCGTCGCTCAACCCCATCATGGTTGACGGCACCGGCATGTGCGGCTGCTGCCGCGTCGAGGTGGGCGGCGTGACCAAGTTCGCTTGCGTCGACGGCCCCGACTTCGATGCCACCCTGGTCGACTGGGATGACCTTCGTGCCCGCCAGGCCGCTTACCGTTCCGAAGAGGGCGAGTCCCTCAAGGCCTATGAGGAAAAGAGCTGCGCATGCCACTAGTTAACGGTCGTTTCGTTGCCGATATGAAGTCGCCCCGCACCCCCGATAACGAGGAGCCGGCTGCCGAGCGCGCCTGCGACTTCCGCCCCGTCGACAAGGGCTTCACCGAGGAGATGGCGCTGGCCGAGGCCGAGCGCTGCCTCAACTGCAAGAAGCCGTTCTGTGTTGAGGGCTGCCCCGTCAACATCAACATTCCCCGCTTTATCGAGCAGATCCGCGCGAAGGACTTCGGCGGCGCTCTCGATACCATCCGCGAGGACTCCATGCTTCCCGCCATCTGCGGCCGCGTCTGCCCGCAGGAGAACCAGTGCGAGGGCAAGTGCATCCGTGGTAAGAAGTCCGAGCCCGTGGCCATCGGCCAGCTCGAGCGCTTCCTGGGTGATCGCCCCGAGCTCGCTTCCACGCCCAAGATGGCTCCCAAGAACGGCAAGAAGGTCGCCGTCGTCGGCTCCGGCCCGTCCGGCATCACCTGCGCCGGCGAGCTCGCCCGCAACGGCTTTGACGTTACCGTCTTTGAGGCCTTCTTTACCGGCGGCGGCGTGCTGGTCTACGGCATCCCCGAGTTCCGTCTGCCCAAGGCAGTCGTCAAGCGCGAGATTGACGGCCTGGAGGACATGGGTGTCAAGTTTGAGTACAACTCCGTCGTGGGCAACATGGCCACGGCCGAGGAGCTGTTCGAGCAGGGCTTCGACGCCATCTACGTGGCGACCGGCGCTGGCCTGCCCAAGTTCCTCAACGTCCCCGGCGAGAACCTGCCCAACGTCTTCTTCGCGAACGAGTACCTCACCCGCGTGAACCTGATGAAGGCCAACAAGTTCCCCGAGTACGACACCCCCACCAAGCACGGCAAGAACGTCGTTGTCTTTGGTGGCGGCAACGTGGCTATGGACGCCGTCCGTACCGCCAAGCGTCTGGGCGCCGAGCACGCCATCATCGCCTACCGTCGTACCGAGGACGAGATGCCCTGCCGTCGTGCCGAGCTGCACCACGCCAAGGCCGAGGGCGTCGAGGTTCTGCCGCTCGTTTCCCCGCTCGAGTTTGTCGCTGGCGAGGACGGCTCCGTGTGCGCCGTCAAGGTCCAGAAGATGGAGCTCGGCGAGCCCGATGAGTCCGGCCGTCGTCGCCCGGTGCCCATCGAGGGCGCCATCGAGGAGATTCCCTGCGACGTCGCAATCTCGGCTATCGGTACCAACGCCAACCCCTTCGCAAAGAAGATCGGCGGCAAGATGGAGCTCAACAAGTGGGGCTACATCGTCGCCGACGAGGAGACCGGCCAGACCACCGATCCCCGCATCTGGGCCGGCGGCGACATCGTCACCGGTGCCGCTACGGTCATTCTGGCGATGGGCGCCGGCAAGAAGGCCGCCGCTTCCATCACCAAGAGCCTGCTGGGCGAGTAATCACCTACAGCGTTAGCCATCAAACGGCAAAGTCCCCGTCGAGCACACGCCCGGCGGGGACTTTTTCTATGCCGATCGCCCTACCACCGCAAAGGTGCCTGTCCCCCTTGCGGTGGTTTTGGTCGGCTAGTCTTCGAGCTGCGCCACTTTGTAGCGGTAGGCAGCGGCGATGACGTCCTTGCAGCCTTCGCGGCCCAGCTTGGCGCGGTTGACGACGATGTCCTTACCGCTCGTCATCTTCCACTTGCCGGCGCTGTAGCGCTTGTAGAACGCCTCGCGCGCCTTCTGCTGCTGCTTGACCAGCTTGGCGCCCTTCTTCTTGTTAAGACCACGCTTCTTGCGCACGATCTCGACGCGGTCCTCAAAGGGAGCGGTCACCAACACGGCAATGTGGCTGGGGTTGTTGCGCAGCAGGTAATCGGACAGACGGCCTTCGATAATGCAGCTCTCGGTCTCGCCCAGATCCAAAATCACCTGGCTCATCTTTTGGAACAACTTATCCGAGTACGAACGCGCATCGTAGCGGTCGGGCAGAAACGCCATGTTCTCCACGGCCAGACGCTCATCATAGGCGGCCATCTTATCGAGCGACTCGCCCGCGCGCAGCGACGCACGTACCAGCAGCTCGTTATCGTACAGCGGAATCCCCAACTCGTCGGCAAGCATGCGGCCAATCTCGTGGCCCTCGGCGCCAAAGTCGCGCGCGATGGTAATGACCACAGGATTCTTCTTATTCTCCAGATCGCTCATCGCGATTCCTTTCTCTATGTGACAAAGGGGCTGTCCCTTTGCCACATTCTACGCTGCCACCATTCGCCTCTGATATGCGCGAACCAGCAGCGAGATACCAAAGTTGAGCACAAAGTACATCGCAAACACCAGGCCGTAGAGCATAAGCACCTGCGACAGGTCGATCGCGTGGGCCATCACCACGTTTGCCGTGTACATGAGCTCGGCCACGTTAATGCCCGAAAGATACGAGCTGTCCTTAATGACGGTCGTGCACTGGCTAAACAGCGCCGGAATGATCGTCTTAAACGTCTGCGGCAAAATGATGTAGCGCATGGTGGCAAAGAAGCCGAAGCCCTGGCTCTGCGCTGCCTCAAACTGGCCGCGCGGAATCGAGTTGAGGCCGCCGCGCACAATCTCGGCCATAACAGCGCTGGTAAACAGCGTAAAGGCGATGGTCGAAATCACAATGTCCAAACCCTGCACCGTAAAGTAGATAAACAGGATCCACAGCAGGTTTGGCGTGCAACGGAACAGTTCGATATAGGCGCTCACCAAAATACGGAACGGGCGGGGCGCATAGCTCTTAACGAGCGCCAGCACCGTGCCAAAGATGAGCGAGAAAAAGATCGACAGCGCCGAGATCTCGATTGTCTTAACAAAGCCGCCCCAAATGTAGAGCAGGTTGGTCGCGTTGAAGATTTCCATGCGCTAGGCCTCCTCTACGTTGTCGGGCCCCAGCTCGGCCAGGCTCACGCCGCGCGGACGCTCCTTGGAGCGGCGCTCGAGCCACTGCACCAGCATGGCGAGCGGAAAGCAGATGATGAAGTACATAAGGCAGCAGACGATGTATCCCTGCAGGTAACCGTACAGACTCACAAAGTTGTCGGAACGGTACATAAGGTCGCCGCCGGCCACAAGCGCCAGCACCGACGTGTTCTTGACCAGGTTGAGTGCCTGGTTACACAGCGGCGGCAGAATGATCTTGAATGTCTGGGGCAGCACGATGTACCAGTACGCCTGCGCACGGGTGAAGCCCTGGCTCTGGGCCGCCTCCATCTGACCGCGCGGAACCGCCTCGATACCAGTGCGGATGACCTCCGAAATGTAGGCCGCGTGATACAGGCCCACACCCAAGAAGCCCAGCACGAACGGCGCGATGCGCACCGGCTGATCGGCACCGGTTATGGCCTGCAAAAACTGCGGACCGGCCATGTACATAAAGAGCACCTGCACGGGCAACGGGGTGTTCTGGTAAAACTCCACGTACACGCGGCTTATGGCGCGCAGCACGCGCGAGCGAGTGGTAGAGAACACGCCCAGCAGCGTGCCCAGTACCAGCGACAGCAGTAGACCGGCAACGACCACTTGCAGCGTCACGCCAAAGCCCTCCCAGAAGGGTCCCATATTTTGAAATGTCGTCGACCAACGGTCGGCGTCAAATAATCCTTCGAGCATTTGATTCCTTCCTTGGACGATGCGCCTATACAAGACCCCAGGTCTTGACCTCTTGGTCGAGCCAGCCATCGGCCAGGCGATCGCAAATCACCTGATCGACCACGGCCGAAAGGTCGCAGCTCTTCTTGGTCGCCACGCCGTAGCCCTGCTCGCCAAACTTGACCTCGGGCTGCAGCAGCTCAACGGTCTCGTTCATGTAACCGGCCAGCGTGGAGCGGTCCATGGCAAAGACGTCGATATTGCCGGCATCGAGCGAACTCTTGATGATGGGGTAGCCACTAAAGGCCCTAAACTCGGGCTCGCAGCTAAAGCCGTTGTCCTTGATCATCTGCTCGATCAGGCTCTGCGTGGTGGCACCCTGGCTCACGCCAATGACCTTGCCGTCCAGGTCCTCAATCGAGGTAAAGCCCGAACGCTTCTTAACCATGAGTCCCACGTAGTCGGTGCGGTACGGCGTCGAGAAATCCCAGCTCTTCTTGCGCTCGTCGGTGATGGTGTAGGTCGCCGCGACCACGTCAAGCTGGCCGTTATCGATCAGCGGGCCGCGCGTCTTGGGCGTTACGTCGGTAAACTCGACAAGCTCCTGGGCGCGGGCCTCCTTGTAGCTCACGTCAAAGACAGCAGCGGCGATCTGATAGCACAAATCGACTTCCATGCCCTCAAAGCGGCCCTTGGCGGTGTCGTAATAGCCATAGCCGGGAACATCCTTCTTAACGCCGGCATTCAGATGGCCGCGCGACTTAATGGCCGCAAGCTTGGACCCCTTGTCGGAGCCCTCGCCGCTGGTGGAGTTGCCGCAACCGGTAAGCGCGGCCCCCGTCAGCGTAAGCATACCGGCGCCCGCCAGCTGCAAAAAGTGACGGCGCGACACGGCCGCCCTCGTCATATCCGTCATGTCCATCACCGCGCCTAGTGCAGAATCTTGGACAGGAACTCGCGGCAACGCGGGTTCTCGGGGTTATCGAAGAAATGCTCGGGCGTGCCCTCCTCCAGGATGCGGCCGTCCTCCATAAAGATGACGCGGTCGGCCACCTGGCGCGCAAAGCCCATCTCGTGCGTCACGCAGATCATGGTGATGTCCTCCTGCGCGAGCTCAATCATAACGTCCAGGACTTCCTGGACCATCTCGGGGTCGAGTGCCGAGGTCGGCTCGTCAAACAGGATGATAGGCTGCTTGGTGCACAGGGCACGGGCGATGGCGATGCGCTGCTGCTGACCACCCGAGAGATTCTGCGGATACTCGCCGGCCTTATGTGCCATGCCGACGCGCTTGAGCGCAGCGATGGCGATCTCGGTCGCCTCCTCCTTGCTCTTCTTTTGCAGTTTGATGGGCGCGAGCGTCAGGTTGCCCAGCACCGTCATGTTGGGATACAGGTTGAACTGCTGAAACACCATGGAACTATACTTGCGAGCCATCTCCAGGTGATTCTTTTTGGTGAGCGGCGTACCGTCGATGACAACCTCGCCCGACGTGGGCTCCTCCAGATAATCGACGCAACGGATGAGCGTCGATTTACCCGAGCCGGAAGGCCCGATCATTACGAGCTTCTCGCCGCGTTTGACGGTGAGGTTGATATCTTTGAGCACATGCAGGTCGCCAAAGTACTTGTTGAGATGCTTGATCTCGATCATGTCTGCCATGAATGTCCCTTCCCTGCGTTTACACGAGTTGAACTATTGTACGGAAAGAATCACGTTTCCGCAGCCCACACTACATTCCCGTAAAGAACCCGCAACCTTCCACCTAGTCATTGGGGACAGACTTAAATGAGTACCTGCTCATTGGGCACTCATTTAAGCCCGTCCCCAATGAGCGTAGCCCGGGCACTCATTTAAGCCTGTCCCCAATGAGTGCCCAGCCCAGCAAAAAGGGGCGCGACCATGACGGCCACGCCCCCCTAAACATCAACTATGTACCGCTCGGCCCCTACGCGAGTTTGGCTCCGACGATCTTTGCCGCGGCCGGCTTATCGAAGTTGCCACCGGTGGCCTTGCCGAGTGCGCCCATAACCTGGCCCATCTGCTTCTTGGACGTGGCGCCCAGCTCGGCGATAACCTGCTCGATCAGGGCCTCGAGCTCCTCGCCCGAAACCTGCGCGGGCAGCAGGCTCTCCAGAATCTTGACCTGCTCGGTCAGGTTGTCGGTACGCTCCTGGTCGGTGCCGGCCTTGATGGACATCTCCAGCGTCTCGCTCGTCTGCTTGATCAGACGCTTGATCATGCTGTTGACGTCTTCCTCGGTCACATCGCGGCGCTCATTGACCTCGATATTCTTCACCTCGGCCTTAACCTGGCGAATGATGGACAGGCGAACCTTGTCCTTGGCCTTCATGGCCGCAATCATTTCCTTCTGCAGCTCTTCGTTGGTCATCTGCAAATCCTCCTCAATAGTGTGGGCGGCACTCGCGCGAGCACCGCCCCATGATTACTCAGTCGTCGACGAATCGTCGGTCGAACTCTTGGTGACACCCTTCAGACTCACGTTATAGGGTACGTCTTTGGGCATGGGGTTGACGGTGATGTCGGCATCCTTCTTGTACTGCTCCAGCCACTCGCTGTACGCGGTGCTGGCCGCTTGCGTCTTCACCACGTTGGAGACGTACTTTTTGATGTCCTTGGGCACCTGGTTGATGTCATCAACCTGATTATCGACATGGAAGTAGTCGGTGCACTTGATGATGTGGTAGCCATAGGTCGACTCGACGACTTCGCTCACGTCGCCCTTGTTGAGTCCCTCGAGCGCCGTCTGGTAGCTGTCGACAAAGGTGGTGAGCTTATCCCAGCCCACATCGCCCTTCTTCTCCTTGGAACCGGTGTCCTCGGAGTACTGCTCAACGGCGTCCTCAAAGCTCAGCTCACCGGAGTTGATCTTGTCCAGGCACTCCTGCGCCTTGGCCTTGGCGGCAGCCTTGTCCTCGTCGGAAGCGTCGGAATCAACCTTGATCAGGATGTTCGACGAGCGGCGGGCGTCGTTGTAGCTGGACAGATTTTCGTTGATGTAATCGACAATCTCGCTGTCCTTGGGCTTGCTCGTGGGCGCGACGGCATCCTTGAGTTTCTGTTGCGCCAGACTCTCCTTGAGCGAGTCCTTGTAGGTGTCCTCGGTATAGCCGTAGGTCTTGAGGGTCTTCTTAAAGGCCTTGGCTCCGCCCGCGCTCTTGCACGCGTCCTTCCAAGCCTTCTCGACCTCCTCGTCCGACACCGTCACCGCGTCATCTCTGACACGATTGATATGATATCATATTATTTTTATTTTTGCAAGTATTTTTTATACTTTTTTTATTGCTATTTTGAATCAGAATGTATATCATGTTACTTATCGGTAGATCCGACCCAAAAAAGCGTTATTTCAATATGACAGAATGGAGTATATTATGAATTTTTCACAATTAGGAAAGTTTCAGGAGTTGAAAAAGCATCTTGATCTTTTTCGTTCCAATCATCCTAAGTTTCCTCTTTTCCTTGGGGCTGTAACCCGCGAGGCTCTCGAAGAAGGCACGCTTCTCGAAATGTCCGTCACCACTCCCGAAGGAAAGCATTTTGAGACGAACCTCAAATTAAAATCGGAGGATCTTGAATTTATCCGTGCGATCCAGAGTATGACAAAGCAGTAGATCGCCTGGTTGTCTGTTCTCTGCTATGTGATCTTTTCTCGGTCTTTTCACCTGTTACAGAAAATATTCCGAAAGTTTTTTGACTTCTCAGCAGACACGTTATATAATAGTAAGTGCCGAACGAAAAAAGAAAAGGGGATAAAATCATGAGCAGAAGAACTGATAAAAAGAAATTAAAAAGAATGAATGAATCCGCAGTTTCCCAGGCTTCAGTCACAGTTGCAACTGTTTCCACGGTTAAGGCAGATGACGCAGCTACTGCTGCAGAGACTACAGCACCGGTTTCCCAGCCGTCTGCAGCATATGATCTTTACATCCAGTATCAGGGAGCTGACTACAATGCTGAAGAGCTTGCCTCACAGATTCTTGAGAAATGCAAGGCAGAAGGCATGGACAGTGCTGATCTTAAGATCTATGTAAAACCAGAGGATAAAAAAGCATATTATGCATGTGCAGGAGGTAACAGCTACATCGAGCTGTAATCCATTCTGCAACGTATCAGAGAGGGGATTTATTCACCGTAATGAATCCATTCTTTCTTTATCAGCAGAAAATCCGCAGAGCGAACCTTCCAGGTGCGTCCCTGCGGATTTTTTACTGTATATCATTTCAGATATCTTTATCTATGATTCCATTGATTCTATGATACACCGTTCTTTTTACAGATATCAGCCAAGCAGCAACGCTCACAATGTGGCTTTGTTCTCGCTGTGCAGACTTCCCTTCCATGCCACACCAGTCTGTGACAGAAATCACTTCCCTCTTCCGCTGGAATGATCTTCCATAATGCCATCTCCACCTTTTTAGGTTCTTTTATCCCATCTACAAGACCGATCCGGTTCACAAGACGGATACAATGGGTATCTGTGACGATTGCCGGCTTTCCAAATACATCTCCCATGATGAGATTTGCACTCTTTCTGCCCACCCCCGGAAGCTTTAACAATGCATCAAAATCCTCCGGCACTTTACCGCCATACTCATCTCGCAGCATCTTCATACAGGCACTGATATCACGTGCCTTGCTCTTCCCCAGTCCACAGGGGCGGACAATTTCCTCTATATCCTCCACCGCTGCATCTGCAAGAGCGGCTACATTCGGATACTTTTCAAAAAGTCCTTCTACAACTACATTCACCCTTGCATCGGTACATTGTGCGGCAAGCCTGACGCTGACCAGCAATTTCCATGCCTCATCATAATCCAGGGTACAATCCGCATCCGGATATTCCTTTTTCAATCTCTCGATCACTTCTAATGCCCGCTGCTTCTTCGTCATGACTCCACCCTCCCGTCTGTCTACTTATCTTTTTCCGTATATTTCTTTAATTCCTCCAGTACATCTTTAAATCTTGAAGATGCTGCTGTCGGGTTTCTACGCAACTGCTTCATTGCTCCTGCATGAGTTTCGTCCGATCTGGATAAGATCTTCTGCAGTTCTTTTGCCGCATTTTCTTTTAATTCTGCCAGCTCCAGGCGAAGCTTTTCCGGTACATCTCCTGCTGCTGTACGAAGCTTTTCGGAGCGGTCCCCTGCTGCTGTACGCAATCTTCCCGGCATCTCGCCTGCTGTTGCTGCTGCACTGCGAAGCTTTTCAGGCACCCCTTCTGCTGCCGTACGAAGTTTTTCGGACATTTCTTCTGACGCCTCTCTGATCCGCTCCTGCAGCTTCCGGATCTGAACTTTCGTCTCATCCAACTGGGCAAGCATCTTCTTCATATCCATTGCCTCGTTGAAAGACTGGGTGAAATCCACCGCAGCCACAACCGTAAGAACAAATGCAAGTCCGTCTGCGATCGCCATCGGAATTTTCAGAATCACTTCTTCAATCGGAATATGCACAACTTTCACCATCATAATAGAGAAAACGCCCCAACACAGAGAAGCAACCGGACAGATATATCCCTTTACATTGAATTTCAGATGGCTGTAATCCCAGTATCTGACATGGAACAGGGATTCCATGACCATCCCCGTAAAAAATTCCAGCAATGTCGCTCCTATCATCCCCATGATGAATACCAGCGGCAGATTATCTCTCACCGGCAACGTAATAATCAGTACACTGACAGCTCCCGAACCATACAGTGGGAGCATTGGACCATGCATAAATCCACGGTTTACCCATCGGTGTTTCCTTAGCGATACATAACAGCTCTCCCAGATCCATCCGAAAAAACTGTATAAAAAGAAAAATAAAAGCCATTGAGAGAGTGTGTATACATTCATACCCACACCTTACTCATTCCGGTTTTCAATATCCATCAGCATATCCACTCTTCTCTGATGACGGCCACCCTCAAACTCTGTATCAAGCCATGTCTCCACAATCATCTTAGCCAGTTCTGCACCGACAACCCTCGCACCAAAGGCAAGAATATTGCAGTTATTATGAGCTCTGGACATCTTGGCTGTAAACGGCTCACTGCATACGGCCGCACGAACCCCTTTTACTTTGTTCGCAGCCAGTGAAATACCAAGACCTGTTCCACAGATCAGGATTCCTCTTTCAACTTCTCCTGATGCAACTGCACGTCCCACTTTCTCTCCATAAACGGGATAATCACAGCTCTCCGGTGAATTTGTCCCATAATCTACTACTTCATGTCCCTTCTCTTTCAGAAGTTCAATAATCTCTGCTTTCAGTTCCAGTGCTGAATGGTCATTTCCAATTCCAATTTTCATCCCTTTATTCCTTTCTTTTTAGAAAATTCTGCCGGGCAAAAGATTCGTCCAGCTATCATGCTTAACGTTCTTATCATAGCAAATTTACTCCCAAAAGTAAATGCCGCACACCTCTGATTTACTCAGCAGGTATGCGGCATTTCTATTACCCGGATTATCTCCGATTTATACTTTCCGATCCGCTTTTATATCTTTTGGATATTTCAGCTCTCGAAATTCACATTAAATTCAAATCCTCAATTACTGGATCTCGTACCAGATGATTCCGTTCGGCTCCATCTCAAGATCGAAACTGCTTCCATCTCCACGATAGATTGTTGTACTCTGCGGATCATCTGTATTATTTACTACGCAGTATTTGTTATTCTTTGGATATGCGTGTACATCCACATTGTAGTTTGTGCTGAACCATTTCTTCAGCTCATCCTCGCTGTGAGTACTCCACATGATCGCACGATGAAGAACACGGTTGTTCTCAAAGCTGTACGGAAGTCCGCTGATATATACAGCACGTCCTTTACCATATTCATTAACAGCCATCTGAACTTCTTTGTCCTTCTGAACAAGGATTGTACTTCCTGCAAGTGCATAGATATTCTTCTTGCCCTCACCGAAATCAACACTCTCTGTCTCTTCCAGAATGAAATGCTCATGCTCATCCCAGTTATATTTATCATAACCAAGAGTAAATCCATGCTCTTCTTCAACTCCAAATACATCTGCAAGCTGGAAGAAACGTCCCTGGAACTGATGTCCTGTCGGCTCACCTACACCAATGATACCACCGCCGTTGTAAACAAACTTTCTGACAGCCTCAACGATGTGTGGATTTACCCACCAGTCTCCACCTGTATGTGCTGTATCAGCATCACCCACATTGATAAGAACATCAATATCATCTAAGATGGAGCTGTCATCCAGAATATCCTGGAAACTGATGAACTTCACATCAAACGGTGCTCCTGACAGAGACTCGATGATTCCTGCATAAGAATAGTTCTGCTTCTGATACAGTGCATGATGTACCATGTGGCATCCCCATGCTCTCATCTTACCCCAGCAGTTAAGAACTGCTACCTTCTTAGCACAGAAAGGTGTTGTGCCTTTTACATTATCATACAGTGTACGGAACTCATCACATACCTGTGATACATAATCAATAAAATCCGGGAAGTCAAGTGCAAGCTTTAAGTATCCGCCGTATCCGATTCTGTCGATTGGCTTTCTTAAGATAGCTCTTCTTGCTGTTACCCAGTTATAACGTGCCTCTTTTACAGGATCTCCACCCTCATGGAATACATCCGGGAAGAAATACGGAAGAAGACGTCCTTCTGTATATTTTACTCCGTCAATATCGCTGATCAGTCTTAATGTAGAACCATTTCCCACACTACCTACAACTGCGTCAAGTCCAAGTGTCTTGAACTCTTCCATGAACGGCTCTGTTCCGATCCAGTGATCTCCCAGGAACATCATGGCTTTCTTTCCACACTCATGAGTAATGTCTACCATCTCTTTTACGATCTTGGCAACTTCTCTTCTCTGGAATGCCTGGAAATCCTGATACTCTTTGCTCGGAATACGGTACTGGTTGTTGTAGTATCCCTGATCGATAATATACTCAGCACGGAACTTGTATCCGACTTCTTTCTCAAACTGCTCTAAGATATATGGGCTTACAGAAGCTGAATATCCATACCAGTCTACATATTTCTCTCTTGCAAGTTCATCAAAGATCAGTGTGAACTGATGGAAAAATGTGGTAAAACGAAGTACGTTTACATACGGATGATCCTCAATAAACTTTCTCAGACGCTTCATTGTATATTCATGCGTCTTTGGCTGACGTACATCAAATGTGATCTGATGCTCAACATCTTTCCAGTCATTTGTAACTGCATTGTACATATGCACCGGATCCCACATAATATAAGCAAGGAAACTTACTGTATACTCATGGAACGGAACAGCAGCAAGTGTAACCTTTCCTGTCTCTTCACTGTAGTCCCATTTATCTGTCGGAACAACTTCTCCTGTTGTTCTGTCGATTACTTCCCACCAACGTTTGATATCATCTCTTGTATTCGGTTTCAGCATATCCGGGTAAAGTCCCTTCATTACTTCCACTTCAAGAGTTTCAGACTCTGCTGTATAGAAAGGTGTCATAACATACATCTGCTGAATTTCTTCCGGATTGGCTTCAGCCCATGCATTATCTTTACGAGTTGTATAATATGTTGAATAAATTTCTGCATCTGCATCTTTCAGCTCTGTAGGGAAATCTGTTCCATCGCAATCACGGATTGCATCAGCACCCCAAAGCTTCATTAATTCCAGTGTCTGTGGCACTACGTCCAGGTCAGTAGGAATTGTAACGAGTCCTTTTGATTTCTCCATTGAATTATCCTCTTCTATTCTTTAAATACTCTGATTTTTAGTTTATATAAGGAAATCTGCCGGTGGCAGATTTCCTTATGCTTTCTTATCACAGGTATCTTTCCTGCAATGTAGACAATTATTTATATTTGCTGTTGTAAAATGCCAGCAGTCCGACCAGACCTGCAAGACCTACGATCTCAGTAAGAAGACCCTTTGGTCCGATATTTCTCTGTCCGACAATGATAAGGCCGATACAAACAACGAAAATCACGATAACAACAATCGCAGTGATAATCTTTTTAGTTCTTTCATTCATTGTAAATACCTCCTTAACCTTTCAATCCACCCAGAGTCATTCCCTGAGTAAGTGTCTTCTGTACACACATATACAGAATCAGAACAGGAAGCATAACGATAACCAGTCCTGCGTACATCTGACCATACTGAACTGCTGATTTCTGAGCAGCCATCAGGTTCATAAGACCTACCGGCAGAGTCTTCAACTTGGCATCTGTCAGCAATGTCATGGAAATTACATACTCATTCCAGAATGACAGGAAGTTGAAAAGAATGATCGTTACGATACTTGGTTTTGCCATCGGGAAGATGATCTTAACCATTGTCGTAAAGTATCCTGCACCATCCACATAAGCTGCTTCCTCGAAGTCTTTTGCAAGACCACTGAAGTATCCTGACAGCAGGTAGATTGTGAACGGAAGTGCCGTTGCCATATATACAACCGCCAATATGAACAAGTTATTTAGGAAGAAGCCTCTTCCGATCATCTGTCTGAGTGACTTGTCCCAGTTGTTCAACATAAGGAAGATCGGTACTACGATGTAACTTACGTTGATGAAAAGTCCTGCCATGAAGAGCAGATTCCAGAACTTACATGTACGGAACTTAAATCTTGACAGTACATAAGCTGCCGGAAGTGCAACTGCGATCAGCATTGCAATCGCAAGTGCTGTAACAATCACAGAGTTCAGGATGTAAGATCCCATGTCTGCTTTCGTCCAGGCATCTACAAAGTTCTGAAAATAAAGTTTCTCAGGAAGTGTCCACGGATTTCCGTAGAATTCCTTATTCTGCTTTACCGATGCAAGGAAGACCCATGCTACCGGCACGATGATTGTAATTGCAAGAAGAATCAGGCAAATATACACAATCAGTTTACTAAAGCCAAACGGTTTTTTTGATGTATTCTTTTCCATTCCGATTCCCCTTTCCTTAAATTTCTACTTCCTGACGTTTTGTTGCAACGTTCAGCAGTCCGGCAAGTGCAAAGGAGAACAGGAATACTGATACACCGATTGCCATACCATATCCATATGAAGAGTTTGTATAAGCCTCCTGGTACATATAGCTCAGGAATACGCTGGAAGCTCCGTCCGGTCCACCACTCGTCATTGCTGTAACGAGAAGGAAACTCATGTTGATCGTACTGATTACGAAGAATGTAAGTGTTGTTCTGATGTTTGTCCAGATCAACGGAATCGTAATTGTAAAGAACTGATAAATCTTACCTGCTCCTTCAAGGCTGGCAGATTCGTACAGACTCTCTGATACGTTCGCCATACTTGCCATATACATTACCATGTAATATCCAATGGCCTGCCATACCATGGCGATCACAATACTGTAAATAACTACCTTCTGATCACCAAGCCAGAGGATCTGATCATCACTGTGCTTGAAGATTCCGATGATGGAATTCAGAAGTCCTGTATTTGGTTTGTAGATAGCAGAAAAGATAGCACTGATAACTACGATTGAAAGGATATTCGGGATATAGAAGATTACTCTGAAGAATCCCTGTCCTTTGATTTTTTCTCTTGAAAGTATGTATGCAAACACTAACGCAAATGCAAATGTAATGATCGTAACTAATACAATCAGAAGAATCTGGTTCTGGAACGCCTGATAGAACTTCTGATTCTGTAACAACGATTTAAAGTTGCTCAGTCCTACAAATGTCTTGTTATCTGTATATCCGCCCCATTTATATAAGGAAATACGGAAGATTTCGATCGTAGGAACAATCATAAATAAGATAAATAATATTGCTGCCGGGGCCAGGCAACAGAATACAAACAGCCCCTTGCCTTTTCTTTCTTTCATTGGTTCATCTCCAATTCTATAAATCCGTTTCATTGAATAACCGCCGCCATCCAACGGCTATTCATACCGTCATAGCAGATATCGGCATTAAAACAGGCGGTGAAGAGATTTCACCGCCTGCCTCACCTGTGAGATTCCTTCCAAATCATTTTATAGTTGTAAGGAAATTCCCGGTAACTTATTCAGATTATTTTAAAGCAGCACGAAGTTTGTCGCTATCTGTCTTAATCTGATTTACCCAGTCGTCTTCTGTCTTGTCACCAGTTACAAGAGAGTTAACCGGATCAAAGAATGTTGTACGAACTGTTACACCTTCTACTGGATCTGTTGTAGCGAATGCATCCATAACAGCTACAGCACCTGTATCATAGATTGAGTAGTACAGTTTGTTGTCTCCGTCAAGCTTGTCAGACATTCCTTCGATTGGCTGGATTGCTCCAGATTTAGCGAAGATCTCTGCTGCTGCATCAGAGTACATATAAGCGATAAATTCTTTTCCAAGATCTTTGTTCTCAGCACCTGATGGCATCCAGATCTGCTCGAAGAATGTATAGGAAGCTCTCTCTCCGTCTTTCTCTACTGCCGGAAGAGCTGTGAATCCCCACTCGAATCCGTCTGCTCTCGGAGCGTCTGCCATCTCACCGATTACCCAGTTACCATTTGGCATGAACAGAGCTTTGTCATCAAGAACAAGCTGCTGGTTGTTACGGAAGTCATTGTCGTTAGCATTTGCTGTTGTTGTAGGCTCAACGTGAGAAGCAAGCTGTGTAACGATATCGAATGCCTTCTTAGCTCCGTCTGTATCCCAGATTCCTTCACTATAGTTCAGAGCCTTTGTGAAGTCTTCTGATCCCATTGTCTCATGCAGTAATGCATAGAAGAATGCATCAAAGTATCCTGTTGTAGGATATGTGAAGAGTGAGATTCCTTCAGCTTTTGCCTTGTCAGCAAGTGCCCACATGTCATCCCATGTCTCCGGTACATCCCATCCTTTTGTCTTGAACAGGTTTGCATCGTAGAACAGTCCACATGGTGAGTAGAACATTGGCATCAGGTATGTCTTTCCGTCTCCGTAAGGATTAACGATGGAGTTCTCTGTGAATCCTGGAAGGATCTTGTCTCCAACCTTAGCGTCCTCACCCGGTACAGTCATATCAAGAACGTCTGTAAGTTCCTCTACGTTGTTGTCCTTGATGAATGTCTCTGTGATAGCTGACTCAGAACCAACAGCTCTCATGATTACGTCCGGATACTCTCCAGATTTCATCTGTGGCTGAATGATATCCTCGATGTTCTTGTCGATTGTAAGCTCAACCTTAACCCCTGTCTCTTTCTCGAATGCAGCCGCAACATCGTTCCACATATCTGCACCGTATGCTGTCTCAACTACTGCAACCTTTACTACCTTATCACTGTCTGAATTTCCTTCAGATTTCTTGTCTCCACCATTGGATCCACATGCTGCAAGTCCGAAAACCATAGTACCTGCAAGCACAAGGCTGATAAGTTTTTTCTTTTTCATTTAAATAGTTCCTCCTTATAACTTTTTCCAGTTTTACTTGGTATGTCTATCATATACTATTTCTCCCTCTTTTTCAACCTTTCTTTTTGCCTTTTTTTTTATAAATCTTGCTTTTTGGACTATTTCCCAATATCACCATATCTTATGACCCCCAAAAATGTTTTTTCATATTCTTTTGTTATTTTTTCACACACTGACATAAAAAATGTTCCTTTTTTTTGCTAAACTCTCCCGAATCCTGTTGAATCAACCTCTAAATTTCTTTATAATATTTGTATAAACTTTGTGCATCTATTTTTTTAAGATCTTCTACATATCCATATTTATATAACCCAAATGGTTCATTTTTATACATCTCTTCAATGCATCTTTCAGTCGCATACATTGCTTTATTGTCTGTTTTTCCTTCAATTATTCTTTTAATATTTTCTTTTTCTTGTTCTACATATTCTTCATTAAATTTTTTATCTTTTGTTATTCTTTGATCATAAAAATTTGATTGTTTACTTACTCCTATTCCCTGTTCATTCATATATTTTAAACATTTTATCACAGGCATTGAATCATCTAAAAACTGATCAATATCTCGGAATTGACCCTCTAAAGATAATTCATTTAAGTATACTTTTTCCATCTTATCACAACCCCAGTAATTCATCTAAATCTTCATCAAATTGGTCAAACAATCCTTTTTCTTGATTTTTTATCACTCCATTTTCATCAATTAGAATTTTTACAGGTGTACTTAATAACTCTTTATTTTGTTTAAAGAAATATACACTTGTATCTTCTGCCTGAATTCGTTTAGAATTTATATTCTTTCTTAATCCATTAAAAATATGGTCACTATGTGTTTCTATAATAACTTGCAAACCTTTTGAAGCAAGAAAACTAAAAAAATCAAGTAAACGCGATTGAGCACTTGGATGTAAATGAATTTCTGGATTCTCAACTACAAATAAACTACCTTTTTTACAAGATAATGCTGCTATAATCACATTCGAAATATAACTAATTCCAGTTCCCACATGCTGTGGCTTAACATCCATACTTCCATCTGCATTTTTTCTGTAAGATACTTTTACTATTTCAGTCCCTGGAATTCTTTCTGCTGTAATTGAATATCCCATAATATAATTCAACCAATAGTCTACTTGATTTCCAAAATTGCTCCCCGTTTCTTCTTCCATATTTCGGAAATCCTGCTCTGCAATAGAATTCATACGTTCTTTACTCAAGTAATCAAAAGCATATTCTCCGTGAATTCCAATTCTATATTCTTTTTCTAAATTTTGTTTATACACATCCTCAACACCAATTCTCTCAGCACAAAGATATACAAAATCAAGTCCTTTTATTTTTTCAAAATTGTTTTTTGTGATCTTCTCTTCTGAATTAATTGCTATACTACACTCAAATTCATCATCTGCATTTTTTACTGTCATTCCTATATCTATTTTTCTGGCATTTATGATTGTATTTCTGACTTCTTGAAATCTACCTAATTTAATATATTTTCCATTTAATAATCCATTTTCACTTTGTCTTTGTTGCAGTAATAATAATATTGCCTGAATCGCCGATGATTTTCCCGCAGAATTCACTCCTGTAAATAATGTCAGATTATTTAGTTCCAATTTTATATCTTTAAAACACTTAAATCCTGCTATTCTCAGTTCCTTTACCATCTATTTATAATCTCCTTATATTTCTCCTTCACTTTTCCAAATCTTTTTTTCACATTAACTGAACTATCAACTGAATGTTGCAAACTCCTTAAATACTCTTCATCTTGTAATAACTCTACCACTCCTTTTTTCATTTCTAAATTACTTACTGATGTCTTATCAAAACATGTAAAATAATAAAATAATGTTTCGAACAAAGTCATACTAATCGGTCTTCTTATTTTTCCATTTGACGGAATACGAAATCCATCTTTTCCTAAACATTGATACGCTCTTGTCATTGTCCTGTCAAATAATTGCTTCAATAAAAATATAGAATTAAGATCCATTTTATTAAACAAGTTCATCCCTGCCCCAAGTAATTCTTCCATATCACTTCGATATTCCATTCTTTTCTTATTTTTATCCAAAATATTTCCACGCCATAACAAATAGAAACACAATGCTCTCAAAATAACATATTTATCTTTCATATGTTTTGGGGAAATTGCTCCTCCTGTAGCATCTTTAAAACTCTTCATCTTTGATAATTCATCCAACAATTTCGTTGCATTTCCTTGATACAACGCATTACGCATTTCCTGTTTATTCAATGGTGTTCCACCACGATTTACTCTATCAAATATATCAAACCTTACTCTATCTTTTGTAGGATATTTAATAATCTGTACTACTAACTGTGTATCCTCAATTATTGTAACATATCTTGAATATAAATGACTTTCTTCTAGCTCATTAAAATTCATTCCATTAATTTGTGGTAATATTTTTAAATCTTTTAAACGAAATTCATTATCCAAAAACTGAAAAAATGTTGTTAACCGCTGTCTTCCATCTACCACCACAAGTTTTCCGTCTTCATTCTCTGCCAAATAAATTAATGGCAATGGTATTTGCATAATCACTGATTCAATCAATTCTGATTTTTGTTTATTGGTCCATACTAAATTTCGCTGAAAATCTGGATCTATACAAATCCTATCCTTATCATACTTTCTTTTCAATTCAAAAATAGAATACTGTGCTTGTTCTATTTTTATACTTAAATTAGGATAATTATCAGTATTTTCATCTTGTTCTTTTTCCTCTGCTTCAATATTTATATCAACTGTATTATAATCTTCTAAATCTTTTTGATCGTCTATATATCTCATATTCATGATAATACCTTACTTTCCACAATTAAATTACCTTACAATTTCTAACTTTATTCATACTTCTTTCTTCATATTATCATATTATTTATATTTTAATCAACTTTCTAGCGTTTTGTTAATATTTTACTTGTAATTTAACCCATGAGGATCATCAGGAATAGTTGTACGATCTGTTTTAGCAGCAGAATACTGATTTGCATGGTGTTTTCCTTCTTTCTTTCGTGTGTTTTCTTGATATCTCATCCTAGTATATCATTCTGCTTTTTTTATACAAGAAATGTTTCGAATTTGATACATCTTTCTTCGTTGTTTTTCCTGGAATCATCTTGATAATCTTCCCAAAAAGTATTAGAATCTGTATAGTTTTTTGAAAGAGGGTATTGTATATGAAGAATTCTTCGAAACAGTCCGTGAAGATGGATATGCTTCATGGCAGTTTATTCGATAAGATGTTAATGTTTGCTATGCCGCTTGCTGCCTGTAGTATCTTACAGCAGCTTTTTAATTCGGTTGGTACTGCCGTTGTCGGACGGTTTGCGAGCAGTGAGGCTTTGGCGGCAGTTGGTAGTAATAGTTCTGTAATCGCTTTGATGGTTACATTGTTTTCTGGAATTTCTCTTGGTTCTAATGTTGTGATCGCCAATTATATCGGACAGAATGATACGAAGCGGATTCCTCGTGTGGTACATACCGCTGTGTCTCTTGCACTGCTTAGTGGTGTGTTTTTGCTGATTCTTGGACAGTTTATGGCTCATCCGATCCTTTTGCTGATGGGTGCACCGAAGGATATCATTCATCTTGCAACGTTATATCTGCGGATTTATTTTCTTGGAATGCCATTTTTTATGTTATATGACTTCGGTGCTTCCATTCTTCGCAGTATCGGAGATACACGTCGTCCGATGTATGCTTTGATCGTGTCTGGTGTTGTGAATGTGATCTTGAATCTTCTATTTGTCGTTGTATTTCATATGGGTGTTGCGGGTGCCGGACTTGCGACGGTTGGTGCGAATGCAACAAGTGCTGTTCAGATCCTTTATTTTCTGACACATGAAGAGCTTCCTATCCGGTTGTCTTTTAAGTCTTTGACGATCGATCGGAATGCCGTTTCTAAGATCCTGAAGATTGGGGTTCCTGCGGGACTTCAGGGAATGGTGTTCTCTCTTGCCAATGTCTGTATCCAGTCTGGGATCAACAGTTTTGGAGCTGGTGGGATTGCGGGTTCTGCGGTGGAATTAAATTATGAATATTTTGCTTATTATCTGGTCAATGCCTTTGCTCAGACGGTGGTTACATTTACCGGACAGAATTATGGTGCGAAGGATGAGGGGCGTTGTAAGAAGATTTTTCGTCTTGGAATGTTGTGCAGTGTGATCTCTTGCGGAATCCTTAGTACGATCTTTGTTGTATTCCGTACGTTCTTTATTGGATTATTTACAAGTGATCCATCTGTCTATCATTATGCTCAGCTTCGTTTTTTGATCGTTCTGACATTCGAGTGTCTGACAAGTTCTTATGAGATCAGTGGTGGCTGTCTGCGTGGATTTGGACGTTCCATGACTCCTGCGATCCTGACAGTGTTTGGATCTTGTGTATTACGTTTGATCTGGCTTGCAACGGTCTGTAACTGGTTCCATGATTATAAACTTTTGATGGCGATCTATCCGATTTCTTGGGTATTGACTGGAACGATGGTTCTGGTGGCTTATTTTAGGACACGTAAGAAGCTGTTTTTATAATTTGATGATGTAATTAAAATGTCTGTTATACCTATTTGTTTCATAATAGATCTAACAGACATTTTTCTTTGCTATTTTTAATATTTAACACACAAAAAACCGAACAATTTACGTAAATTGAAATCATATTTACGTAAATTGTTCGGCTTTATTTCACTTATTTACTTCCTATTCATCTTCCTGCAATGCATATGCTCTTTCTTCGATCGGTTTCTTCTTTGTTTCTTCATAGTTCTTTAACTCTTTGATCGCCTGTCCTGACATTGCATACAGGATGAAGATATTAAAGATCGTCATTAACCCAATTCCGACATCTCCTAAATCCCATACGAATGTATAGGTCTGGATTCCTCCGATAAATAACATCACAAGTGCTAATACTTTATAGGCTGTCTGCCATCCCCATTTGTCACCGAACAGGTAGGCGACGTTGGATCTTGCATAGAATAAGATTCCAAGGAATGTCGAGAAGCTGAACATCCAGAGAATCACTGCGATAAATACAACTCCGAATCCTCCTAAATGGTAGTTCATTGCTGTCTGTAACAAGTTCATACCGGTTAATCCATCGGTCAGATTCTGTGGTGCTAATAACATCAACATTGCCGTACAGCTGCAGATTACGATCGTGTCGATGAAGACTCCTAATGCCTGTACCAGTCCCATCTGTGCTGGGCGTTCACAGTCTGCTGCTGCGGCTGCACATGGTGCGGATCCTGATCCTGCTTCGTTGGAGAATAATCCTCGTTTCACTCCGTTCATAAGAACTGCTCCAAATCCTCCGGCTGCGACCTGACGGATTCCAAAGGCTTCTTTGAAGATTCTTGCAAAAACCCCTGGAATGCTTGGCAGATTCGTGAGGATCACAAAAATTGTAATCCCGAAGTAAATGACTGCCATGATCGGTACCACGATATCTAATACTTTGACCGTTGCATTCTTCCTTAGTACGATCACTGCTGCCACAATAACAAGCACGATTGTTGTATAAAGTGTTGGGATATGGAAGGCATTGTGGAATGATTCTGCCACGGAATTACTTACCACCTGACTGATCCCACACCAGCAGATCAATCCTGAAATCGCAAATAAGACAGCGATCAGCGTGTGTTTTTTCTTCTTTCCTTGTCTCTCTTCCATAAAGTGGTGAATATAATAGGCTGGTCCTCCTCGATATCCACCATACAGGGGGTCTTTTTCTTTATGTAACTGTGCAAGAGTTGCTTCGATAAAGGCTGTCGATGATCCAAGCAATGCTGTGATCCACATCCAGAATACGGCCCCTGCTCCACCTGCGGATATTGCTGCGACGACTCCTGTCAGATTCCCCATTCCGACACGTGTTGCTGTTGATACGATTAAGGTCTGTAAAGAAGAAAGACTGCTTTTTTCATCTTTTCCATTCTTATTGTTTGCTGTTAGTGCTTTGACCATATCCGGGAACAGACGGATTGGTAAAAATCTTGTTTTGATCGTAAAAACGATACCTGCTGGAAGCAGCAATATAATGAGCAGCGAAAGTCCCAGGCTTCCACCTTCTGGTAACGGAATATGAATCCATTCTCCCCATAAAAACTGATATATATTTTCTATTAGCTGAACAATCATTGACTTGCCTTTCCTTTCATTGTTTTTTCCAAAAAAGAAGGCATGCAGTTTTATTCTGTTATGCATGCCTTCTTTTTATTATATAAAATTTTCTGATAAATGTCAAAAAATTTACTTCGTATACCTGCTTATCAGTGCAAGGATCAAGAAACATACCACCTCGAGCAGTACGATCGTTCCTCCTGGCTTAAGACCTACATAATAAGACAGTGTTAATCCGATCACTGTTGTGACCAATGCTGTGATCACACCGATGATCATGACTGCTTTGTAGCTTCGTCCTACCTGCATTCCGCACGCGATCGGGATCACAAGCATGGATGAGACGATCAGTGTTCCAACCGTTCTTGATGCGATCGATACCGTCAATGCGGTCAATAAAGTAAAGATAAAATTGATCGTCTTGACAGGTACACCGCTGATCCTTGCTGCATTTTCATCAAATCCGATATAGAATAGTTCTTTATATAGAAGCAATACACAGAGCAATACTAACACACTGATCACACATACGATCTTCAGTTCGTCTTTGCTGATGGATATGATACTTCCAAATAAGAAACTGTTAAAGTTCGTTCCGTTTTTTACGAATCCGGATAGGATACCAGCAAGTCCGATCCCTGTTGACATAATGATTGATATCGCCATCTCAGAATATCTTGGGATCTTTCTTCGGATCGCTTCGACTCCCAGGGCTGCAAACAGGCAGATTCCCATTGCTCCTAAGATCGGATTGATTCCTAATAACAAGCCCAGAGCAACACCTGCCAGGGATGCATGAGAGAGTGCATCTCCGATCATGGACATTCTCTTTAAGACGATCGTGATTCCGATCAATGGTGCGATCACGGCCAGTAAAATTCCTGTAATAAATGCACGCTGCATAAATCCGTATTGTAACATCTCGATCATTCTTCCACGATCCTCCCTTCATCCATTCTTAAAATACGATCACATCCTTTACATTCCTGCAGTCTTCCGTGTGTGATCATAAAAATGGTCGTATTGTATTTTGTATTGATCTCATAGAGCATATCGTACAAGATCTTTGTTGATCTTGCATCTACTCCCGTTGTTGGTTCATCTAAGATCAGAAGTTTCGGATCTCCGATCATTGCTCTTGCGATCATCACTCGCTGCTGCTGTCCACCAGATAATTCACCGATCCGTCTCTTAAGGAATTCTTCCATTCCAAAATCCCTTAGTGTCTCTTTGATCTTATTCTTATGTTTTTTATGTGGCAGATGAAACAAGCCAAGTTCCTGATAAAGTCCTGTGATCATGATCTCTTCTACCGTTGCTGGGAAGCTCTGGTTCTTACTGATCCCATTCTGTGACACGTAACCGATCCGTTTCTTTAATCTTGGATCGTTATTCATCAGGATGATCTCTCCTTCATCTGGTTTCATTTCACCTAAGATCAGACGCATAAGTGTACTTTTTCCGCTTCCATTTTCACCAGTCAGAACAACATATTCGCCTTCATGGATCGTCAGATTGATCTCTTCTAAGACTTCCGTATCACTGTATCCGAATTTTACATGATTTAATTGTATCATCTGTTTTGTGTTTGATTCACTCATTCGCTTAATGCCTCTTTGATCGCAGCGAGATTTTGTTTCATTACGGAAAAATAATCTTCTCCTGCTTTGATTTTTTTGTTACTTAGTCCTTCCAGAGGGTTTAACATCTTTGCATTGGCTCCGGTTTCTTTTGCAATGGTTTTCGCTACTTTCGGACTCACCAGTTCTTCAAAAAAGATTGTTTTTACCTGATGTTCTTTTGCAAAGCGGATCACTTCGCTCATCTGTTTGGGGTCTGGTTCGTCATCTGCTGATAATCCCTCGATTCCCATCTGTTCTAACCCATATGCGTGACATAGATAGCCAAACGCTTCATGTGCCACAACAAGTTCCTTCTTTGTAAGTTTGGATGTTTCTTCCTTATATAATGTATCTAATTCGTCACATTCTTTTGCGTATCTCTTATAATTCGCTTCGTAATAATCTTTATTCTCTGCATCCACTTTGATCAATGCTTTCTTGATCTTGTTCATCTCATACTTTGCATTCTGTGGATCTAACCAGACATGTGGATCATTCTCACTGTTGTGTTCGTGATCGTGTTCGTGTGCATCCTGATCTTTTAGTAACTTGATCCCTTTGGATGCTTCAACGCTTGTAAGTTCTTCCGTATCAAGGCTTTCCAAAACGTCATCTACCCATTGTTCCATGCCGGCTCCATTGTAAATAAAGATGTCTGATTTCTCCATCTCGATCAGATCCTTCGTTGATGGTTCCCAGTCATGAGGTTCTGTTCCTGCTGGTACTAAATTGATCACTTCTACTTTGTCTCCACCGATCTTCTTTACAAAATCATACATGGTGTAAAAACTTGTTGTAATTCTTATCTTGCCATTCGATTTCTTCTTGCTTGTATTGCCAGTACATCCTGCCATGCCAAAACTCATGGATATGATGCATACCAGGATCATCCAAATCTTTTTTCTCATTCTTCTCTACTCCAATTTCTGCGGTTTCTCTCTGGTATTTATAGCAAATCTTTCTTGGTCGTGTCAAGCGTGGTTCACGAATGATCGCTGAAAATAGACGTGCGAAATGCATTCTGTGACCATAATTCATTCCCATAGATGATCCTGTAACATCCAGTATACATCAGGGCTGCGAGCACTACGTCCACCACACTGTGTTGTTTTAAGAACATCGTCGACATGATAATTAATATCGTTAAGACAACACATGCTGTATCGGTGCTTTTCTTATATTTTCTCTGATTCTTCAAAATCGCACCACAGCATGCCAGAGAGTTAAATACATGGATACTTGGAAGTACATTCGTCGGAGTATCCGTGTGATAGATCATCTGTACTGCTTTGATAAAAATGCTGTCTCCAGTAAGAACTGGTCTTAGATCCTGTCCATTCGGAAATACTAATGAGATGATCAAAAACAGGGTCATGCCTGTTCCAAGTGTTATGATCAGCTGATAATATTCTTTCCATTGATTCTTATTAAAAAACATAAAATAAAAAACTGTAACTGCTACAAATAAGAACCATAATAGATATGGTACGATGAAATATTCACAGAATGGTATCTGATCATCTATCGTTGTATGTATGATGTAATGATGCACATCTCGATCTTCAATGTAGGAAAATGTGATCATATAAACTATAAAAAATACTGCAATCATACCAAGATGCCCATTTTTTATGATCTCATTTAATTTTGTTCTCAATTGTGACTCCTTTCTTCAAAATCATTGCCTGTTAGAAAGTGTATACATATAGTAGTACCACGATTTTGTAGAAATTTCAAATCTTTTATCGAAATAGTTGTGGCGGGATCTTCTTAACTAGCACTCCACTTAACACTCCGATGATGATCCCTGCGATCGTTCCTGTGATCAGTAATACTGGTGCATAATAATAAATCTTTGTATTCTCCATTAAGAAAACAGCAACACTGAGCTGCCCGATATTATGCGCTACTCCGCCTCCAACGCTGATTCCAATGGGTGAGAATCCTTCGATCTTCTTTAGAAGTCCCATGATGACCAGACTTAAGATCCCTCCTGCCAGACTGTAGGCGATCGTCATTGGATTTCCAAACAAGAATCCTGCCAGTACAACCCGGATCACTGAGATCTCAAGTGTTCTTGTCCATGTTGTAAAGAATAACAAAACCATGATCACTCCATTGGCAAGTCCTAATTTCACTCCGGGAATTCCAACTGGTATCGGGATCAATACTTCTATATAGGATACAACAAGTGCCAATGTTAAAAACATCGCATCTGTCGCTAATCTTTTTGTTGACATATATTTTATTTCTCCTGTTGTTTTCTATCTCATCTGATGTTTATTGTGTTACCCCGTCTAATTCCTGTTCTTTACCATCTTCTGCTTGAATCTCAATCACTACTTTATGTGGCAGACATACGATCGTTTCTCCTGATTTCTCGATTGCTTTATGGTCTGCACAGATCTGGTCTTTACAGTCTGCTTTTTTCATTGTAACTTTTCCATCTTTGATCTGCATGACGTTCGTGCCATTTTTCTCTGGAATCTGATAAATTTGATCTTTCTTGATGGATGTTTTGTACACTTCTTTTCCTTCAACTGTCACGATCACTTCTTTTCCGTCTTTTTGTGTCATCTTGATCGCTGCCAAACTGATCAGTGAAATTGCCAGTACTGCTGCGATCAAAATTATATCTTTTTTCTTCATCTTTATACCCTGATTCTTCCCAGTACTTCTCCGATTGGGTCTGTAATGCACAAATCTGCCTGTTTATCTCTGCTTGTCGCATCACGATTCAGTACTGCAAGATATTTTCCTTTAAAATAATCGATCATTCCAGCGGCTGGATAAACAACCAGTGATGTTCCTCCAATGATCAGCATATCTGCCTTGGAAATGGCTCTGACTGCCCCATTGATCGTCTGAGAGTCTAAGCCTTCTTCATATAATACAACATCTGGTTTGATGATTCCCCCACATTCGTCACAATATGGGACTCCTTTGGCATTCACAACATAATTCACATCGAAGAACTTGCCGCATTTCTGGCAATAGTTTCTGTGAACACTGCCGTGCAGTTCAAAGACATTTTTACTTCCTGCTGCCTGATGAAGCCCGTCGATATTTTGCGTAACGATCGCAGACAGTTTTCCCGCCTGTTCCATCTCTGCCAGTTTTAAATGTGCCTTATTCGGTTTTGCATCCAAGAAGATCATCTTATTCTTATAAAAATCATAAAATTCTTCCGTATGCTGTGTATAAAATGTATGGCTTACCATAACCTCGGGTGGATATTTATAAGTCTGGTGATACAAACCATCCGTGCTTCGAAAGTCTGGAATATGACTCTCTGTTGAAACACCTGCGCCACCAAAGAATACGATATGATCACTTTCATCGATCATCTGTTGTAATTTTTCAATCTTTTCGTTATCCATGACTTTTTCCTCCTTGAAATCTAATTGATCAAAAATCATCTACAAAGTTAGTTGCTTATAACTTATTTTTATATACTTTATCTTTTATTGTACAAGAAAAAAAGGCCTCTTGTAAAGAAGCCTTTTCATTTTTTTAATCATTGCTTTGTTCTTGAATCTTACTGATCTGGTGTAAAGTCTTGAAAACTGCTGCCATATCGTCTTTAATTAGTTTTCTTTGTTGTTCATAAATACTGCGATAGTATTTTGTTCTTATTGGATCAGGTTCATAAATTTTCTTGATCTTTCTCGTTTTTTCAAATACCTGACTTGGATCTTCCAGATCTCCTACCGCATATGCTGCGATCACTGCATCTGTAAGAACTGCTCCTTGTGCATTTTCTAATGTGGCACTCTTACATCCTAACATGTCTGCTTTGATCTGATTCCAGACTTCTGAATTACTTCCACCTTCTGTGATTGTCATAAATTCAAGTGGCACGCCTGCTTTTTTATAAATATCTGTCACACTCATATAATCGTAACCGATCGCTTCTAAAACTGCACGCCACTGTACTCCCTGATCTGTGTCCATCGTCATATTCAGGAAACAGGCACTTGCATTGGATGTTTCTCCAAATCCTCCTGTTAAATATGGAAGGAACAGGACTCCTTTGGATCCGCATGGCACATTTTGTGCTTTCTCATTTAATTCATCAAAATATGCTCCATTTCCTGCTTCGTTGCATACATTATCTCGATACCAACGAAGTGCTAATCCACCGGTTCTTATGAATCCCCAATAAAAGTATGTATTTTCTAAAGTTCCGCTGTTAAAGATCAGTTCATTTTCTGGTTTGCTTAATTCTTCATTGATTCCATCGGTTGCGATACAAAACATCGCACATGTTCCTGCTACGTCGGCTGCCTGATCTGGTTTGATCACTCCGCATCCGATCATAGACTGCATCGTATCTCCGGCTCCCGCACAGATTGGGATTCCTGGTTTCAATCCGGTTTCTTTTGCAAATGTCTCTGATAATGTTCCAATGATATCCCATGGTTTTTGAATCTTTGGCATCATTTCCATTGGAATTCCAAGGATCTCTAATTGTTCTTTGGACCATTTTTTCTCTGTTACACGGTATCCTAGTCCCCATCCAGACATTGTTCCCCAGTCAATAAATGCATCTTCTGCAGACAGTCCTGCAAGATTGGCCAGGATATATGGGGCATTGTGCATGAATTTTCTGCCTTTTTCTTTAAAGCCCTCACAATTGTTCATCATCCAACGTGCAAACATTGCTGGAAACATACAGTTTGGCTGAGGATTTCCAGTCTCTTTTGCCCAGATCTCATAATGATGGGATGCTAGTTCCTCAACATCTTCTTTTGTTCTGGAATCCAGATAATTGATGTAAGGTGTGATCGCATGGCAGTCCTTATCAACACCGACAATCCCGCAGATGATCCCATCTCCAAAAATAGAGCGGATGTTGTCTGGATCCAGATTCTTTTCTTTCATCTTTGTAACGCAGTTTCTGATCCCTGTAACCGTTGCATGAAGATACTGGTCTGCATCCATTTCCACCCATCCCGGATGTGGATAATTTAAGATTGTTGCATTGGTATCCTGCACAATCAGGTTCATATCAATATCATAAACTGCTGTTTTTACACTTTGTGTTCCTGCGTCAAATCCTAAATAATATTGTTCCATACTAACTTCCTGCTTTAATTTCTGATTCTTTTTATGCTTCTACTTCTTTGATCAGCTGTACCATTTCGATTGCAGATAATGCACAGTCATATCCTTTGTTTCCTGCTTTTGTTCCTGCACGTTCAATCGCCTGCTCGATATTTTCTGTTGTAACAACTCCGAATAAAACTGGAATTCCTGTATTTAATGATACCTGTGCGATTCCTTTGGATACTTCGTTACATACATAATCATAATGGCTTGTTGCTCCACGGATCACTGTTCCAAGACAGATCACTGCATCGTATTTTTTGCTTTTTGCCATCTTGTCTGCGATCAGTGGAATCTCAAAAGCTCCTGGTACCCATGCGATATCGATATCTTCCTCTTTCACATCATGTCTTTTCAATCCGTCTAAAGCTCCGGATACTAATTTGGATACGATAAATTCATTAAATCTGGCTGCTACGATTCCTACTTTTAATCCGCTTGCTACTAATTTACCTTCTAATACTCTCATTTTAATTACTCCTTTTTTCTTCGTTAATTTCGTTAATCTTAAGGTCCCTGGGACCTTAATTTTTTTAATTTTTCTGTTAATTTAAACTTCGTATGTTGTCATGTGTCCCATTTTCTTTTGCTTTGTCTGCATATAATATTTATCAAATGGATTGATTGGCATCTGGATCGGTACTCGTTCTACGATCTCGAGTCCATATTCATTTAATCCGTCAATTTTGGTTGGATTGTTTGTCATCAGTCGTAGTTTTTTGATTCCTAGATCCTGTAAGATCATGGCTCCTGCACTGTAATCTCGTTCATCATCTTTAAATCCAAGAGCTAAGTTGGCCTCGACTGTATCCATTCCCTGTTCCTGTAATACATAAGCTTTCAGTTTATTGATCAATCCGATTCCTCGTCCTTCTTGACGCATATATAAGAAAACCCCTCGTCCTTCTTTCTCGATCTGACGCATTGCACGGCTTCGCTGTTCTCCACAATCACAGCGTAGAGATCCAAAAGTATCCCCAGTCAGGCACTCAGAATGCACACGGCATAAAACTGGTTCTCCGTCTGCGATATCTCCTTTGACCAGTGCTACATGATGTTCCCCACTTCTCTGGTCTACATACCCATGTGCCTCAAATGTTCCATATTTTGTTGGAAGCTGTGCGATTACTTCGCATACTACATCGCTCATCTTGTCTTTTCCCTCCTCGTTTTTTATTAAAATCCAGCATTTCTTAACATTTCCATTGTTAAGGTGCTGTTTGTATGTTTGTCGTTTGTTTCCTGCTGATCAAAATGCAGCAGTTTATCTATATATTTCCCAACCATGTCATTCTCCAGATTGATCTTATCTCCTGGTTTTTTATATCCAAAATTGGTATTTTTTATGGTATGTGGGATCATGGATACGGAAATGGTATCATCGCTTAACTTAGCGATCGTCAGGCTGATTCCATCGAGTGCGATCGATCCTTTTTCAATACAGTATTTCATGATATTTTCTGGGGCTTTGATCGTAAACCATACAGCATTATCATCTTGTTTTATACTAACAAGTTCCCCTGTATCGTCCACATGGCCTGCTACCATATGACCTCCGAACCTTCCATTGGCTGCCATCGCTCGCTCTAAGTTGACGACAGATCCCTTTTTTAAACTTCCAAGACTGCTTCGGTTGAATGTCTCATTCATCACGTCTGCCTGAAATGTATTGCCGCTAATGTGAGTCGCTGTCAGGCAGACACCATTAACTGCTACGCTGTCTCCCAATTTAAGATCTTCAAAAATAACATTTGCTTTGATCGTAAGGACTGCTGCTTTGCTTCCTCGCTTTAGGGATATGACTGTTCCTAATTCTTCTACGATTCCGGTAAACATGATCTCACCTTCCCTTCCAGTAATATGTCATTTCCAAGTGGTGTTGCCTTTAATTCATCAAATACCAAAGCTTCTTGGATCCTTTCGATCCCTTTGCCTTCTACAGGTGTTTTGGCCTTTTCTCCTCCAAATAATTTTGGAGCAATATAGGCGTAAACTTTGTGAACACAGTCGTTTTTGATCAAGGATTCATTCAAGATTCCACCACCCTCAACTAAAACACTGTCAATTTCCATATTTCTTAACTGTTTTAAAACTTCTTTGACATTGACCTTTCCGTCTTGTTCTGACGTTTTTAAGATTTTGCATCCTTTTTGTTCTAATTTTGCAATTTTTTCTTGATCTTCACTTATGGTAGCAATGATCGTTGGAATTTCTCTGGCTGTTTTTACGATATTTGATCCTTCCGAAATCCTTAAGTTTGAATCACATATCACACGAATTGGATCATTCCCATGTTCGATCCGTGCATTTAACATCGGATCATCTGCTAAAACCGTACCGATCCCTGCCATGATCGCTGCATACTGGTGTCGTAATGTATGTGCATGTCTTCTGGCTTCTTCTCCTGTGATCCATTTGGATTCACCGGTTGCTGTTGCGATCTTTCCATCCAATGTCATTGCGTATTTTAACGCTGTATATGGAATATCATTTTGAATATAGTGAAAAAATATATCGTTTAACTGTCTGCACTCTTCTTCAAGGATTCCTGTTTCTGTTTCTATGCCATGATCATTCAGGATTTTGATCCCGCCTCCTGCCACTTTCGGATTAGGGTCTAAGTTCCCGACATATACTTTCTTAATCCCCGCTTCGATCAATGCTTCCGTACATGGTGGTGTTTTTCCATAATGGCAACATGGCTCCAATGTTACATAAATCTCAGCTCCCTCAGGATCTTCTATACAGTTTTTTAAGGCATTTCTCTCTGCATGTAATCCGCCGATCTTCTCATGATATCCTTCCCCAATAACCCTTTGATCTTTTACGATCACTGCTCCGACTAAAGGATTTGGATTGGTATATCCACAGCCTTTCTTGGCAAGTTCGATCGCACGCCGCATATATTCTTCTTTCAAATATTTTTCTCCCTTCCCTTCAGGTTCTTTGATTTTGGGAGGTTGGATTTTGATTGGTATTGAAATCAGAAATATAAAAAGGAGCTCCTGATCTTTGTTCTAATTCTTCAGGAACTCCTTTTTGATATCTTGATATTTCTTTTTGAAATAAAAAATCCTGGAATTATAAAAATCCCAGGACATGATGATCAATATCACTTCTTAAATCTTCTTCCATCCAGACTGTACTGTCGGCCTTGGAATCTCACCAAGTCATGCCATATAAGGCTCGCGGGCTATAACCGCCGGTAGGGACTTGCACCCTGCCCTGAAGACGTTATGTAATTTATTTATAAAATAGCACTAACTCACTTTTGTGTCAAGTCGTTTTTACATTTTCTTACGCATGATCAATACTAAAATCGCAAAAACTGCAACTGCCGCAATCGCAATTGTAATTCCTGTCATATGCTTCTTCTTTTCTTTTTTCTGCTCCTGTTTCTTTTTCTCTTCTTTTTGTTTCTGCTGTTCTTTCGTTTCTGTTGTTACTGTTTTTTCTGTAGTAGTCGTTGTTGTTTCGCTTGTAGCAGATGTCTGTGATTCTGTATTCTTTGTATCTGTATTCTTTGTGTCTGTATTTTTAGTATCTGTTGTATCTTCTGATCCTGTCTTTTGACTTGTTTTATTCGTAGTTGAAGTGCTGTTCTTCTTTTCTTCTATTTTCGTCTGCTTATTTCTTCCAAGATATGCATCAGCCTCTGGCACATCAATCTTTCCATCCATATAATCCTGATAAGCTTGCTCTGCTCCTGCCCTTGTTGGTGGATAACCATGTGCAGAAAGCCATGATTTCGCCTGTTGTTTTTGCTCTTCTGTATATGCATAAGTCTGTACTGGACGACTTGTGATCGTTACTGTACATAATGATAGCATTACGATTAATATTAACTTCTTCATGATGTATTCCCTCTTTTTATTGATACTATTTCATTAATTTTATTTATTATAACAGTGGTTTGATTGAAATTCTATAGATTATTGGTTTTTGTACAATTTTAATTTCTGTCATCAACTACAAATCACAATTTCATCCTCAAACAAACAATTCTTAATCTCCCCATTTCTAACCTTCTTAAGCAATTCCTCTGAATCCATCCATCTTACTTCTTCAACTTCTTCTTTCTGCAGTTTCAATTCTGTAATATCAATGGGTTCTTCGTAAATATAGACTCTGCTGATCTCATGATTTTTAAATTCTCTTCCGTGGAAGTTTCCGTTCATAATTCCTGTATGAATTCCTATTTCTTTTAACTGTTCTTTTTCTGCCTTAATTCCTAATTCTTCATTTAACTCCCTGATTGCAGATTCCAGAGGCTCATCGCCTGCGCTGATATGACCTGCGGATGAGATGTCGTAGCAACCTGGAAAGGAGTCTTTTTCTTTGCTTCGTTTTTGTAACAACAAGTCATATCCTTTTTCTGTTTTTCTTCTGATCCAGATATGCACAGTTCCATGGATATCTCCATCTTCATGGACCAAAGATCTCTCTTTGATTTTTCCTGTTTTGTTTCCATTTTCATCTAAGATATCAAAAAATTCCAAGTCTTTTCCATCTACGACTGCTTGCACCAGATTTCCTTCTTCATATACCAATTTTAACGAAAAAAATGGTCTTCTTTCCTGCATATAACGTAGAAATAACCTGTCACCTTCCCACAGATCAAGGTCTAATATTTTTTCTTTGTCTACCCATTCTAGTACTCCTTCATCACATTCTTTGATCTCGCCTTTGAATTCTTCGATATGGTATAAACACATATATTCCCATGCTTCTTTTTCAGTTCCCATATCGGACAAAAATGTGACGATCCCACAAAATCTATATGACAATGGGGTTAGTCCTGTTTCCTCCATAACTTCACGAAACATGCAGTCTTCCGGGCTTTCTCCATGTTCAAAATGACCACCGACTCCGATCCATTTATCTTTATTGATATCATGTTCTTTCTTGATGCGATGCAGCATCAGATATTTGTTATCTTTTTCTATATAGCATAATGTTGTCATTCCCATTTTTATTTTTCCTCCTTTCGTATATTGTAATTGTTTCAAAGAAAAGATACAATATTTTCATATGTGTAAAATATATTACACAATATCGACTATGTATAACAAATGCGAAATCTGGAGGTTTCTTATGAATATAAAATGTATTGCACTTGATCTTGACCGTACAACATTAAATGCAAGTGGACGGCTTTCTGACGGAAATTATAATGCTTTATGTCATGCAATTGAAAATGGTGTTCACATTGTGATCGCAAGTGGACGTTCTTTTGATACGCTGCCTAAAGATGTTCTTGCTGTGCCTGGAATTGAATATGCAATTACTTCTAATGGTGCTGCCATTTACCATATTCCTACAAGCACCTGTCTTCATGAATATAAGATGACACCTGCTTCCGTTGAATGTATAATTCAGATTGCTAAACAGCATGAGACTGCCCTTGAAGTTTTTATTGATGGCAAAGCTTATGCCCTGAAAGCTTATGTGGAAGATCCTGTTTCCTATGGTACAACTCCACAAGCAATTCCTTACATCCAATCTACAAGAATTCCTATTGATGATATTATTTCTTTTATTCGAGAACATATTGATCATATTGACAGTATGGATATTGTTGTCTCTGGCGAGCAGCAAAAGCAGCTCATTTGGAATGAACTTAAATATAATTGTGATGAGATCTATATTACTTCTTCTGTTTCGCAGCTGATCGAGATTTCTCATAAAGATGCCGGAAAACATTCCGGACTTCGTTTTATTCGGGAATATTTGAATCTAAAACCTGAAGAAACCGCTGCCTTTGGTGATGGTGATAATGACATTGATCTGTTAAAAGAAGCTGGTATCGGAATTGCCATGGAAAATGCTTCTTCAAAATGTAAGGATGCTGCGACCTTTATCACAAAACATCATGACAAGGACGGAGTTGCATATGGAATCACTGAATTTCTCAAAATATGACCAAAAAACATAAATTCATCATTTTTTAGACACAATTCTTTCACATTTACTGAGTATACTAAAACCATAGCAAGTAACAAACAAACTTACTTAGCTAAAACTTTTTTTCATACTTTTTCATAATACCGGAGACCCTCCTCGTCTCCGGTTTTCCTCATTTTATAAGCTTATATTTTTGCATAAAAAAAGAGGGAATCCCTCTTTTTTATCGATCTTCCATCTCAATATATTCTTTCTCATCTTGTACACTCTGATACGCAGGACGAATGATCTTATCCACATTTGTTAATTCTTCCAAACGATGGGCACTCCATCCAACGATTCTTGCCATCGCAAAGATCGGTGTGAACAATTCCAATGGGATATCTAACATACTATACACAAATCCACTGTAGAAATCGACATTTGCACTGACCCCTTTGTAGATTTTTCGTTCATCTGCGATTACTTTTGGTGCCAATGTTTCAATCATAGAATAGAGTTCGAAATCTTTTTCTCTTTCTTTTGCAAGGGCCAGTTTCTTTACAAAAGCTTTGAAAATCTGCGCTCTTGGATCTGAAATACTATATACTGCATGCCCCATTCCATAGATCAGTCCTTTTTGGTCAAATGCTTCTTTGTGCAGCAGTTTTCTTAAGTATTCTTCTACCTGACTTTCATCACTGATATCATCCACATTTTTTCTTAAATCCTGCATCATCTCAACAACTTTGATATTCGCTCCTCCATGTTTGGGACCTTTCAATGATGAAAGTGCAGCTGCGATCACTGAATATGTATCTGATCCTGAAGATGTCACGACATGGGTTGTAAATGTTGAGTTATTTCCTCCTCCATGTTCCATATGAAGAACGAGTGCAATATCTAACACTCTGGCTTCCAATTCTGTATAAGATTTGTCTGGACGCAGCATTCTTAAAATATTTTCTGCCATGGAACAGTTTGGATCTGGACGATGGATGTACAGGCTGTCATCATTGACGTAATGATTGTAACCATGATATCCATAAACTGCCATCATCGGCAAAACACTGATCAACATCAGACATTGTCTTAATACATTTTCCATAGAAATATCAGATGCTTTATCATCATACGATGCCAGTGTTAAAATGCTCTTTGTCAACGTGTTCATAATGTCTTTCGATGGTGCCTTTAAAATAACATCTCTTGTGAAATTCTTTGGAAGTGTCATACTCTGTGCCAAAATTTCTCTGAATTCTTTCAATTGTTTTTCATCCGGCAGTTTTCCAAATAGTAAAAGATAGGTGATTTCTTCAAATCCAAATTCGCCTCTCTTCATAAATCCATCGACTAATTCATATATATTATATCCTCTATAAAATAACTTTCCTTCACAAGGTACTTTCTCTCCATTGATCATCTCACTGGATTGAATACAGGATATATTCGTAAGACCTGCAAGAACGCCGACTCCATCGACATCTCTGAGTCCTCGTTTCACTCCCAACTCTTTGTACAGATCTTTCTCTATCTCACAATTATCATGGCAGACTTTCGCCTGGCGTGTCAGAAAATCCTGCATCTGTGTTGTTGTTTCACTCATAGGTTACCTCCTTTGATCAAGGTCATTTTATAGTGTTTCTCCTATTTTATCTTTTTATTTGACTTTTGTCAAATATTGATTTTTGTTGATTATTGATTTTTATTCATAAAGTGGTATACTTTTAGTTAGACAAACATCGAAAGAGAGGGATTTACATTGAATGATGTTTCTGCACTTTTTGAAATTTTTCCAATCTGTCAGAAATTTCTTTTAAACACGATCGACATACCTTCCATGGATCTTACCAAAACACAGATTCTTATCTTATTTGCACTGTCTGGAGGTCGTTCATTGAATATGTCACAGTTATCTTCTTATCTGGCATCATCTAAGGAACAGGCTACAAGAGCCGTTTCTCCACTTGTGAAGGATGAGTATGTCACACGTTTTAGAAGTGATGAAAACAGAAAAATGGTTTATGTAAAACTCACAGAGAAAGGAAACCAGCTGATCCTTCAGGAAAAAGCGCTTGTCAAAGAATACCTTTCCAAACGTTTTGAATCACTGTCAAAAGAAGATCAGGAATTATTTCATCAGTCATTATCTAATATTTTAACGATCTTAAAGAAAATGGAATAAATATTTTGGAGGTATTTTTATATAAAAGCAGACTTACATTGTCACACCGTTTTATCTGATGGTGCTATGCGTGTTGACCAGATCATTCCTTATGCGAAACGTATTGGCCTTGATTATATTGCAATCTCTGACCACGAATCAACACATTCCATTCCGGAAGCTGTAAGACTTGGGAAAGAGCTTGGTGTTCATGCGATTCCTGCCGTCGAGGCAAACGCATGGCATGAGGAGACACAGACGAATGTTCATATTTTATGTTATTATCCGATTGACACTGACCGGCTTCAGCATTCTTTAAGCAAAGACTTAAAGAAATTATCCGATGCTGTCACAAAATCTTATCAGTCATTGATGGATGAATATCCGATCACGATGGATCAGCTTTATGAAGTATCCAAAGAAAGTACTGGTGTATACTACACACATATCATGCAGGTTCTTTCCATGATGGGATATACTGGAACTTTATGTCCTAAAGAAGGACTTCATCGATTGATCCTTGCAGGAGAGCAGGCGAACAAAGCTTTCTATGAAAAACATCCTAAATTCAAAAAATAATTTTTTTATAAGGAAGAATCATTCTTTGCAGGATTCTCAAACAGAAAAATCCCTAATGGTTTAGAAACCTGTCAGGGATTTTTGTTTTAATATTTTTATTTGGGGAGTATCCCAAAGTTTGTGTAAACCTTCAAACTGATGTAAGAT
>ENA-OPTA01000168-OPTA01000168.1-human-gut-metagenome-genome-assembly--contig:-NODE-168-length-44216-cov-9.776771_pt1 | contig 44216 bp, 51 predicted proteins | sample MGYA00241813_ERZ501917 | MGnify/ENA primary metagenome ERZ501917 (study PRJEB25962, sample SAMEA2042408) | human gut metagenome | biome: human gut; feature: human-associated habitat; material: faeces...
AGTCAGTTATAGTATCCATCTGCTGAAAATCATCCAACATATTTATGTATTGTTGCTCTTACAGCTCCAGGTCCTGCGATCATTTCACGGAACATATCCTCAACCTTCTCTCCTACACCATCTTTGTAAAGATCAGTGAAGAACAGACGCTCATTGGAAAGAATTGGTTTTAACTGATCTTTGAATGTTTCAGGTTTGCCTACAACAATATCCTTAAATTGTTCCTGCAGTTCCTCATTCATTGGGTCCGGTGCAAGTTCAAATTTATTTCCTTCATCATCTACACCAAGCATATATCTGAGCCATCCTGCAATTCCCAGAGGAATAGCTGTCAGTCTGGAAGCATCTCCGAATTTCTGTACATATGCTTTGATTGTTTCGCCAAAACGGATGCCAACCATCTGAGATACATCTACTGCCAGACGAAGATTTGTGTCTCCCAGATATTCATTTGGAAAACGATCATTAAAAAGCTCATCCACAAATGCCTGGGGAGAAAGGATTCCAGGGTCAGCAACTACCGGAAGACCTTCATCATAAGCAATCATACGTGCCATTTTCATCATATCTTCATTTGTATTAAGCATATGCGCAAACAGCTCATATCCAAGAACTACTCCCAGCGGACCTGTAGCAGAATGAACCGGATTCAGACATACTGTTACTTTCATACGTTCAGAAAGGTTAACTGTATTTCTGTCTGCCATATATACGCCAAAACCTTTTTCCAGAGCCGGACGTCCGTTAGGGAAACTGTCCTCTATTACCAGATACTGCGGTTTCTCAGCATTGACAAATGGTGCAATGTATGTCTTCTTACCTGTGATCACCGGCTGCATGTTCTCAACACCCAGCTTTTCAAGATCTGCTGCAATCTGCTCGCTTGGACGAGGTGTGATCTTATCGATCATTGTCCATGGAAAAGCAACTACTTTCTCATCGCTTACATAGTTTACAAATCCCTCATCAACAAATCCGGCTTTCTTCCACTCTTCTGTCATTGTCAGTACTGACTCACGAAGCTTTGCACCGTTCTGTGAGCAGTTATCCATGGAAACCAGTGCGATCGGATATTTGCCGGCTTTATATCTTTCATAAAGCATTGCAACCAGAACTGCCATGGCACCAACTGCTTTATCCGGACCATTCTTGATATCTGCCTCTACAAACGGGAACCATGTTCCGTCAGCTTTCTGTAATGCATAGCCTTTCTCTGTGATCGTAAAGGAAACCATCTGCAGGGATTTGCTTGTGAAGATTTCTTTCAGGCGTTTCCACTGTGCTGCATTAGAAGACTGTGCCTTCACTGCTTCTGCAAAAGCTCCGACTACTTTATACTCACGGGTTCCATCCCCATGCAGGATCACGCTTAATCCCAGATTGTCATATGGATCATAAATCTTATCTACTACATCATAATCAAAAGTTTCCACACAGGTAATCCCACGGTCCAGCACTTCCTCTTCCAGAAGACCATCTGCAATTCCACCGATGAATACGCGGAAAATATTTCCGATACCAAAGTGAACCCATACCGGATTCTCCTTTGCTTTCTCAGAGGCAGTCTCTGCATCATAACCCGGAAGAGCGATTCCCGCCTTTTTCCATGCTTCCTGTTCCTTGATTCCATTGATTGATAATTTCATGTTATATCCTCCTTATTTGTCTTATTCGATACTTATTGTTTGTTATTATGTTTTTTACTTACGTTTATATCTTAACTGTAAGTTGAGTATATATCTTTTATTTTAAAAAATCCATTGACAGAAATTCTAATTTTCAAACAACTTTTTTGTCTATTTTACTATAGTGTGCTGACAAATTGATGTTGCTGATCGTGCCGGATATTTTTATTGTTTTTTTTTCGTTCTATGCTACAATAAAACTGAAACTTAACATTATCTTGTAACATAATCAGGAGAATATTATGAGTGAAAAGGGATTGACCAACATTAGTCTCAAGAAAATAAATAAATCAAAGGTTTACCAGTACATTTACAGAAAAAAAACGACCTCCAAGCTACAGATCGTTCAGGAACTGCAGATGGGTTTATCCACTGTCAGCCAGAACCTGAATCTTCTGGAGCAGGAAGGTCTTATTGAAAAAAATGGTTTCTTTGAATCCACCGGTGGAAGAAAGGCAAACGCCCTTCAGATTGTATCAGATTTTAAAATTTCCATTGGTATCGGTATTTTAAAAGGGATGTTTCATATTACTGCTGTAGATTTGTATGGAAATGCTTTCTATACAGACACCATTCCGCTTCCATATTCCAACACACCGGATTACTATAAACAGGTTACTGACGCAGTAAAGGAATTCATCTCATCGCGCCAGTATGACAATGACAAAGTTCTTGGCATCTCCATTGCCACACAGGGTATCACATCCCCGGATCATACCACTGTACTGTATGGAGATATCATGAATAACGCAGGCATGAAACTGGATGATTTTTCCAGATATCTTCCATATCCCTGTTATCTGGAACATGATTCGAAATCAGCTGCGTTCCTTGAATTATGGAATCATCCGGAGCTTGACAGTGCTGTTATCATCCTGCTGAACCGAAATCTGGGCGGTGGCATCATTACCAATCATCAGATTCATCAGGGGATCTCCATGCACAGCGGAACTCTTGAACATATGTGTATTAATCCCGACGGCCCACTTTGCTACTGCGGCAGCCGTGGCTGCCTGGAAACCTACTGCTCTGCCAATGCACTGGAACAGGCTGCAGGCATGCCTGCCAAAGAATTTTTCCCTCTTCTGCGCGAAAAAAAATCTCCCCAGATCATACAAATCTGGAAAGATTATTTAAATCATCTGGCATTTGCCATGAAGAATCTTAACCTTGTTATTGATGCACCGATCATCCTCAGCGGATATCTGGCACCTTATTTTACAGAAGAAGATATTGAATATCTGACAGAACATCTCCATACAGCCGCACCATTCATACTGGATAAAATCCAGATTCTGGTCGGTACCAACGGACAATATACACCGGCAATCGGAGCGGCTCTGCATTATGTAGAGAAATTTATTCAATCCATTTAACTATAGCAATCCTTATAAATAATGCAATCAAGACAGTTCAGCAGAGTGCGAAAGACAAGAAAGATATCTGACGCAGGACTTCACACTATGATGGGCTGGATTGCTTGCATTATTTTATGGAATTGCTATAGATTGCTATAAATCAGATAAGCTTCCTACTCTTTATATTTTTATATATCTCTGATTTCTGCTATTCGGTTTATCTGGTAATGTCATTTGGATCAAGTTCATCTCAAGTGCGGGTTGCAAATAATTTCTGCGGAATCCATCTCTGGACTTTAACCCCAGTTTTTCCATAAGTGTTTTTCTTGTATAAGGCGTATCATACTCCATGATTTCAAGCATTTTCCTGACAGTTTCTGAAAACTGTTCATTTTCTTCATTCATCTGAAGCGAAATATCTTCCAGAATCCTGTCTATCTGTGACAGCATAAACTCTATAAAAATGGTAGATTCTCCTGAAACATGGCATCTGGCAATCGCATCATAATATTCATCCTGAAATTTTTCAATCTGACTTTCGATTGGAATATACTCAAATACAGATTTCCATTTAGACAAAATCGCAGTATGCCATAATCTTGCCATTCTTCCGTTACCATCAGCAAATGGATGAATAAAGACAAACTCATAATGAAATACACTGCTCATAATCAATGGATGAACACTATTCCTTGATTTCTTCATCCATTCAAACAGTTCATCCATAAGCTGCGGTACAAATTGCGCCGGAGGTGCCATAAAAATGCATTCATCTCCATTAAAAACTCCCTCTTCTCCATGGCGAAACTCCCCACATTCTTCCACAAGATATTTTGTCATAATTCCATGGAATTTCTTTAAATCTTTTATACTATAGGGATTAATTTCCGAAAGGCTTTCATACGCCGCATATGCATTTTTAACTTCCTGTATTTCTTTCTGTTCCCCCAGTACAAGCCTGCCATTGATTACATCCCTAACCTGCCCCAGAGAAAGAGAATTCGCTTCTATTTTTAAAGATGAATGAATAGATTTAATTCGGTTATTCTTTCTCAGGTGCGGTTTTGTTTCCAGACTGCTGATTGCCGTGATTCGCCCTATTTTTTCAGAAATTGAAGACACATATGATAATATCTCATTTGTTATTGTAAATGGCGGTTTATATTCTCCCACAAAAACACCTCCAGAATTTCCGTTATCTTGCACACTATCTTGCACACTTTTTTGCGTACTTTCTTCTTCAGGATAGATTCCGTCTACTTCAGTGCTGTCAGAATCCCCATTGCATTGTCGTAATCTTTCTCTCCGACCATGATTTCATACAATGTTTTATCTGTCCCGAAATTCCCACCCATACTGCGGGCAGTTCCCCTGCCCGGAGCTGTCATTTTTTCTTCGTGGTTGACTCTCTTTGTTTTGTATTTGATTTTCTCTGAATCTAAGGCTTTACAATACTGCTCATATTTGTCTCTGGATGCACCGAGATAAACTGTTCTGCTGTCGAATAACATAATTACTTCCTCCTTTGGGTGTTATGTTTGCACAATTTCCGCCTGCTATAACTGATCCAGTCTACAGGAAGAATCTCTGCCTGAATGAATATATTTGATTTACAAAAATGATCCTGCCTGCTGGCTCGTCAGTCTGCACACTCCGGAACGTATTCAAAAAATCATTCCTACAATCTTGCATGCCCAGTAATATAATAGAAAACAGCAGACATCCGTTTCCAGATCATCTGCTGTCATTATATCATATATATTTATTGCTTTGTAGTATAAAAGTATTATTCTACCTCTTCCGGTTCCATGCTTCGCATGTGTTCCTCGTTCTTTACGATTTCATACTTCTGGCGATATTCCTTGAAGTATGTATAATATTCCACGCTGTCAGATGGGTAAATCTTGGAATCATGGATATGCATATCCGGATTCTCGTCTCCACTCTTAAGGAGAGCTACCATTGCACTTGCACAATGTGCTGCAATACGGTTGAAGCTGTTGAGAATGTCTGTATATACAGTTCCCTCTTCCAGTCCGCAGTTGCCATTACTCAGACGCTCTACATGATGCATCTTCAGCTCATTGCATAAGGATGTGATAATCATTCCAAGCGGTGCAACTCTCTGTGCCATCTCTTTGTCATCATTGAGGAATGCACGACAGGTAAGGTTGATCTCCTCGCGAACTGCTTCCATTACTACATTCAGTTCATCCCAGGCTTCCTGTGAGAAATTAGTGTGATTATCATGCATTTCACTGGACATATAGGCAATGTAGGATGCATGGTCACCGATTCTCTCAAAGTCATTGATGGTATGAAGATAAAGGGATGCCTGCCTTGTCTGGGCACTGTTCATCTCATGCTTTGTGAGCTTCATCAGATATTCCCCAAGACGGCTTTCGTATTTATCGATCAGGTTCTCTTTTCTCTGTACCTTATCAAATTTATCCTGCTGATATTCATTCAGAAGGTTCATGGCACGGTTGACATTCTTGCGAAGCTTCCTTGCCATACCGCTCATGGCACGATGACACTGTCCAATAGCAAGTGCCGGATAATTCAGAAGACGTTCTTCCAGAAGATCAAAGTCTGCTTCATCTTCCAGTTCCTCTGCACTGTCTTTTACAAGCCAGCACACCAGCTGCTCGATCTTCGGTATGAACGGGAAAAGAACACATACTGTTGCTACACGGAATACAGTATTCAGTAAAGCAATTGCAACCGGTGACATAATCATATCCATAAATCCGAAATGCACAACAGCATTTACAGTGTAGAAGATCACTGACCAGAGGATAAGACCAAACAGGTCATTGATCAGATAAACAAGTGCTGTACGTTTACCATTCTTATTCGCACCGATTGCTGAAATCAGAACCGGACAGGCAGCACCTACACCGATACCAAGAACGATCGGGAATGCACTGGAGAATGTCAGGATACCTGTTACAGATAACGCCTGCAATACACCGACTGTGGCAGATGCACTCTGCAGCACTGCGGTAAATGCAATACCTACCAGAATACCTATCAGCGGGTTGGAAAACATTGTCAGCATGTTTGTAAATGTGGGGCTGTCCTTCAGTGGTGAAACAGCACCGCTCATTGTCTGCATACCTGTCATCAGGATTGCAAAACCAAGCATGATATTACCGATATTTTTATGCACGGAACGCTTACATGCCATGCGAAGGATAATACCAATAATCGCTACTACTGCTGAAATTGTTGCTGTAGATAAAATCTTCGCAATTCCGTTCTTTCCGTCAATATAAGAAAGACAGAGGATCCATCCGGTAATACTGGTTCCGATATTGGCTCCCATGATAATACCGATGGCCTGTTTCAGTTTCATCATACCTGAGTTAACAAAACCAATGACCATAACGGTTGTGGCAGAAGAAGACTGAATCACGCTGGTAACACCAGTACCCAGAGCAACTCCCTTCAGCGGTGTGTTTGTCATTCGATACAGGAAAGCTTCCAGCTTATTTCCGGCAACCATTTTCAGGCCGTCGCCCATCAATGACATACCGAACAGGAATAACGCTACTCCGCTCAGTAATGACAATATCATTGAAAAAATTCCCATTATTTTCTCCTTTGTCGTCTGCCTGATTTCCATCCTCATCCCAGGAAATCGGCGCATAATGTAAGCAGGTTATTTTACCTGTCTCTAATCAGAATTTAACCTGCCCTTTACTTTTCCATTCTTATTATGTCACGTTCGGGAGATTATTACAATAATTGTTTTTTCAAAAATTACATTTTTTCTATAGCGTTTAAAATGCTGTCTTTTTTTTCCTGAATTTTTTTGCAGTTTTCATAAAATTTTCCGGCATGCTCCAAAATATATCAGAACATGTCGAAAAATAACATACAATAAATCGGACAGTAAAGAAGGAGCTGTCTATTTTCAGGACAGCCCCTTTCCTCAAATTCCAGTATTAAAATCAATTGGTTATTCACAATCCGCTTCACTGCTTCATTTTATTATCTGGTGGAGTTACTATAGTTATACATACTACTGCTCATTGCCGCCCCTGTCGCAGCTTCCTCCTCACATTCTGCCAAAACAAGTTCTGCATTGAACATATCTTCAATAATTTCGCACAGTACCGGATTTTTTCTCAGTCCATTCCCTGAACCAATCATACGCCTGATCTTTATGCCGGTTCCATTCTGAATAGTCATATACATCTGATACAGTTCTGTGCTCATTCCCTTCAGAACACCATAACAGAGATCTTCTGGCGTAAAGTTTTCGGAACACATCTGAGTAATACTGCCGCTTTTTTTCGGATTTACCCGCGTACCGTCAAATGTTGTTTCCACTTTAATCTTTCGACTTTCAGGTCTTTCACTATTCAAATCTTTCCCTGTTCTTGCCATCTTTTCCATTACTTTGTATAATGGTTGATCCTGTCCTGTCGCTTCTTTTACAATTTTTCGGAAAAACTGTTCCAGAAGCGCATATGCCTTGCCGCCACACAGAGATGCTCCTGCAAGCAGATACTTCCTATTTAGGAAAGGTCTTGCCTCAATTCCATCTCCCGAAAAATACTGACTGGAAAGAACAGAAATCTGTCCGCCGGTTCCCATATTGACCAGTAATATATTCTCCTCATCACCTGCTGCTCCAAGGAAGCTTGCCTGGTTGTCTCCGATTGCTGTTGTAACTGTCCTTCCTCTGTATGTACCCAGTTTTTCTATTTCCGTACAGACATCCGGCAGCCAGTTTACGTCCACTCCCATTTCAGCCAGTTTTTCTTTTTCAAAGCACATCTTATGGCTGTCAAAGAATCCAAAACCTGCCGCATTGCTCACATGTACCAATGGTTTTTTACGCCCTGTCAAATACATTCCAAAATAATCCATAATCGTACAGAAGCTCAAAGCCGAATCCGGAACCAGATTATGTCTGATATTATAAATGTGTGTGACAAGCCCATATCCTGAAGCAGCATGGATTTGACATCTTTCCCGGATTTCTTCTGTTAAAGGAATCTGATCCCCATCGCAGATACTTCCTCTGGCATCCTGCCATGTATATAACGGACTGACACAATTTCCTTCTTTGTCAACATAGACAATTCCATGCATCTGCCTGTGAGCCCAATCCGCTCAACATGCGGATACTTCTCCAGGAAATAATCCAGCAGATTCACTGCTCTTTCTACAATTTCTTTTGCATACTGTATTCTTTCCCATTCATTTCCGGTTTCGATAAAGCAACCGTTCTCTACAGTTTTTGCCTCCAGAATCTTTGCCTGCCCGTTTTCTCCTTTTTCCAGAACAACACCACTTATCGTTGTTGTCCCAATGTCAATCCCCGCCGTTTTCACAGTCCAAACTCTTCTGCCAGTTTCTTAAACTCCGGCAGGGAATTAATGATAGTATCATAAGATACACAATAAGCCAGTCTCACATAACCCGGGCAGGCAAAGGAACTTCCCGGAACCATGAGAATATTATATTTCTTTCCAGCTTCGCAGAACGCTTTTTCATCTGCTACCGGTGATTTCACAAAGAGGTAGAATGCACCCTGGGGTTTGATGCACTCGAATCCGCATTCTTTCAGTCCATTGTATAACGCCAGACGGTTCTTGTCATATGCAGCTACATCCACTTCTGCATCTACACATTTGGCAATCACCTTCTGCATCAGGGATGGGGCATTGACACATCCGATAGTACGGTTGGCAATAGCCGCTGCAGTAATAAGTTCTTCACTTCCATCTGCTTCATCCGGAATTACCAGATAACCGATACGCTCTCCCGGAAGGGACAGAGATTTACTGTAAGAATAGCCAACAATAGTATTATCGTAATATTTTGTCAAATACGGAACCTCTACACCGTCATAAGCCAGCTCTCTATATGGCTCATCAGAGATCAGATAAATCACACTGCCGAATTCCTGCTGCTTTTTCTCAAGAATTGCAGCCAGCTTCTTAATGGTTTCTTCGGAATATACAACACCAGTCGGGTTGTGAGGTGTATTTACAATCACTGCCCTTGTCTTTGCCGTAATCTTCTGCTCAAACTCCTCAAGATTCGGCTGGAATGTGGTGGTATCCGGAGAGATTTCCACAAGCCTGCCATCAAAATTACGCACATATGCACCATATTCCAGAAAGTACGGTGCAAAAACGATCACTTCTTCCTCAGGATTCAGAATCGTCTTGAAAATCACATTCAGACCGCTGGCTGCTCCAACTGTCATAATCAGATTCTTCGCCGCAAACTTTGTCCCAAAGCGACGGTTCAGAGATTCTGCAATCGTCTGGCGCACATCCTCAAATCCTGCATTACTCATATAGCCATGAAGCACTGTCGGCTCCACTTCATTCACCAGATCAATAATAGCCTCCTTCACACATTCCGGCGCCGGAACACTGGGATTCCCAAGACTGAAATCATAAACTTTGTCCGCACCGTAAATGGCTCTGAGACGATTTCCCTCCTCAAACATCATACGGATGGCTGAATTATTTTTTACATAAGGTTTCATTTTTTCTGCTATCATAACATATTCGCTCCTGTCCAAATAATCCCGGCAAACCACCGAAATTCAGAATAATATTGCAACTGTCCAATTTCTCTTGCAGTGCATAATTTATCTTTATTTTAACCTTATCATGGTAAAGTGTCAATGTGCGACAATATACTATATTTCATCTTTTTAGCCGAAGTCAAGTAAGTCCCCTGCTTTAATTGCGAAAAGCAATAAGCAGTGGGTGGGAACTTGCTTGTATCAGGAGGAGTGCAAGCTCCTTCTAATAAACTGCGGAGCAGTTATTCAGAAGGAATCTTTGCGCTCCTCCAGTAACAAAATGTCAATAGTTTTTTAATCACTTTTTTCAAAAAAGGCAAAAAGAATAGAACGTATAGTTAATTTCCATACGCTCTATCTCACATTTCATATTAAATTTTTGAATTCTACAAACTGGAATCTGTCTGTTAATTTGAAACAGATGTAGCACTTACTTTCTTGTCGATAACAAAATATGTAACCACCATTAAAATAGAAATTATCAAACCAATATAAAACTCTGGGAATGCAAATCTAATGCTTTTATGGATACTTACTTCGCCCGTTATATTCATTACGTGCCATGTGAAGAACTTATATATCTCAGAAACAACAATACCAATTGTGCCTAATGCACCTAAACTTTTGCCAACAACCTGTTCCTTGAAGGGAAACCATACACCCACAGCAAACAAAATAACAGACACCATTCCAATGGGATTGAGCAAATTTATTAAACCTGTGATTTCCTGTACGCCTTTTAGCCCACCATATTGATTAAGGAACATTGGTAATAAACTGATAATAAATGCTATTGATAGAATAATTTTCTTTTTCATATAATCGCACTCCTATGTCAAATACCGATTGAGATTTCACCTGTTTTAAGCGATTTAATAACTGTTATATTTTGTTATTAAATTCTCTGCAAACCCTTGAAAACGCTGAATTTTACTTTGTAATTATGACCGTTCCTTCAGAATCCAGAAGAGGTGTAATACCAGCCCCGTATCCAGATTTCCAACAAAGATAATTAACTCCAGTCTCCTTATCTACAAGAATTTGTCGAATCCCTTCATCTTTAAGCGAACTTCCATCTCTAAATATAACTTCAAATCTTTCTTCTTTCTTTGCCATGTTTATTCCTCCTAGTTAAGCGTTAAATTCCGATTTCTCAGTTTCAAAAAGCTGGAATTGTTCGAGCTTTTCAAATACTAACATACCTAATTCTGTTCAATAATTGATTTATAGTAGTTACCAAAGTCAGCAAGTGAATTAACAATTGGAAGCATTTTTGTTCCGAGTTCCGTTAAGCCGTATTCAACTCTCGGTGGCTGCTCATGGTAATCGTGGCGATATGCCAGCCCATCACTCATCATTTGTCTTAAACTATCTGTCAAAACCTTTTGTGAAATACCATCTATACTTCGTTGTAGCTCATTGAATCTCCATGGACGCTCTTTCAAGTTACGCAAAATCAGCAGTTTCCATTTTCCTCCGATAAGAGATACTGCTGTTGCAACTGGGCATTCCGGTAATTCTTCTTTTGCTCGCATAATTCTCACCTCCGAGTCTATTGTAACACATTCATTTTTGAGTGTACAGTTACAAAAAGGTGCGTACTTGTTTTTGTATGTGTCTCACACTATACTAATACCAAGCAACCAGAAACTACAAATTAACTATGGAGGTATTATTATGGCAAATTACACAAAAACAACTATTGGAAAGGAAAACCGAATTGAGCTGCATGAAAAGTTGTCTTTAACAGGTGCAGAAATCAGTTTAAACGAACTACCTGCAGGAGCAAATGTCCCATTTGTTCATTCTCATAAAGAAAATGAAGAAATCTATGGAATTCTTTCAGGTAACGGCAAAGCCATAATTGATGGAGAAGAAATTAGCCTTTCAACTGGAGACTGGCTAAAAATCGCACCTGCTGCAAAGCGTCAGTTTTTTGCATCCGATATTTCTGGAATTACTTATATCTGCATTCAGGTAAAAGAAAATTCTCTGGAACATTTTACAGCAGAGGATGCCGTAATCGGCTAATTAAAAGTATTTATTTACAAAAATGCACAGTTCACGATAAGCTAAGAACTGTGCATTTCTTTTTTGTTCAATATTACGTTTTCTCAATTTTTCAAACAAGAAGTTATCAGTGATTATCTTTTAGAAAACAGCCAACTACAGCGACGCCAAATCCAAGAACACCTAGGACATATCCCCAAAAATTATTTGTTGTCACAGCAATTCCTAAAGGTATTATTGCAATCCCCAATAACTCAATCTTAATTCCTTTCATCGCAAATACCTTCGTTACAAACTTGAATTTACCTTCCGCTCATATAAAATATATCAATAGCTTTACTTGCAAACTCTGCTGTGCCAACTCCTCCAACATCATCAATATTTTCCGTAAGTTCTCCTCCACCTGCATACATTCTTCCAAGACCGCATAAAATCTTATCAGAACATGTATAAAAATGATCTGTAATATAATCCTGAAGTTTCCTTACCTGCAACTGCACCTGTTCATCTTCTGGGTCCATTTCTTTCATTTGTCCGAATTCAACAAATAATTGCATAAACTCATTTGCAACAGTAGCTTCATCGTCTTTCGTCCAGTTCTTTGTTTTCTCTTCAAACTCCTTGTACTCAGAGGTTTGTCCCCATTGTTCTTTTGCTCGTTTAGAATACTCATCAATCTTTGTTGTATCAAATACTTTAAAATCCATATATTTCACTCCTATTCCTTTTATTCCTCGAGCGAAACTAATAAGATTTTCAAGATGCTCTTTTTTCATAGTTAGCAATTCAATCTGCTGCTCTAATGCTTTGTTCCTGTCAAAGTTAGGGGCATCAATTATCTTTTTAATCTCCTTAAGCGGAAATTCCAATTCTTTAAACAGTAAAATTTGTTGCAGCCTTTCCAAGGATGTATCGTCATACAACCTATAACCTGACTCTGTATATTCAATAGGTTTTAAGAGACCAATGGTATCATAATACTGCAGAGTGCGTATACTCACTCCTGTTAATTTACTTACCTCATTCACTGTCATCATTGTCATTTCCTCCTCTCGATAAACATATCGTAAACTATTACGTTGCGTAGGAGTCAATAGTTTTTCAAAGAAATTTTCAAAATTAACAGCTTGATAAATTCCGATTTACCAGACTCTTTTTAGTTTTTCTGAATCATCTTAAAATGCTTCAATGCCTGCACAATTGCGCTCTCTTTACCTGTGAAATATACAGATTGGAAACCTTCATGCCGGCATTATGTTCAGACACATACTTCTTTATCTCATCATATGTTGCATTAGTCTATGCAGATGTTATATCCATATCATCAAATTCAATTGTGACATTAATGTAATCATCTGGCTTTTGTTTCAATTGGGACAAAAGAACAACTGTCTCCACATGGCTCGATTGTTCAATAAAAAACCTATACAACTCCTACTGTACAAGGGAATGGTGGAACGCACCTTTTCCCAAAATACCAGTGGTATCGAACCTGCGAAAGGCTTGATTGCACTTTATTCTTCGTACAACATTATACTTCCAAAAGTAGCCATTTATATAAAGATGTCTATACAAGGTGCTTTTATTTTTCTAATGACTTCCATAATTTTGTTGCCTTTTTATATGTAATTGGTTTCTTTATATGATGTGGTATTTCTTGTCTATCTTTATCGTCAAAGTAATAATATACTACTGATTTGACTTTCGGATTTTGACTTAATAGCAGAAATAAATGTTCATCATTATTGGGAGATAATCCTAAGATTTCAACTTGGCCACTGATAGATTTGAATAATTCTTCCTTTTTCCTTGTGTCTGGCTCTATTAACTCTCCATATTTGTCAAGCCATGACCAACTCATAACTGCGTTACTATAAATATGATCCATGCATGGAACTTTTTTAGCAATCAAATTATCACACTCGGCTTTATGATTCGTATAATAGATACTATTAACATTATACTTAGGTGAGAGTTGATTGAATTCACCATGCAAATGGCATACCGAATCGGTTCTTCCAATTATGTTTTCAATATTATAATCATAATTAGTAGTGAAAATCTGAGTAAAACATTCAAAGAATTTTTTTGTGCCAACTGGTGCATTTTTATGTGCATCATTAATTTTTCCGTCATTATATATGCAATCAACCATTATTTGCTGCAAAAAGTTAAACATCACTTTCCTATAAAACTCAGATTTTTCATCGCCATCTTTTTCCTTAAAACTATTATTAAAGGTTTCAAATGCCAAGAAATAGTCTTCAAGGAAAACTGATTCTATTGTACTTCTTTCTGGGTAAGTTCTTTTAATTCTATCTAACTCCATTAACATAAAAAGTCCATCGGCATATTGTTTATAACCTCCAGCTTTAATGCTATCAATAATTTTCACAAATTGTTCTAGCACTTCTAGTTGTTCTTTAGGATTAAGACTATTCTCAGTCAATGCAACATATCTTCCAGAATTAATATTCTTTATGGCTCTACTCATTATTGCTGAATTCGAATAATTTTCATAGCCACCAAATTGTATATTAATACCATTTCCAACCAATAAATATTTCTCCATGCACAACTCTCCTAGCTATTATTTTTTGGAAGTTTTAAGTCTAATTTCCCTCCCAGAACGCCTGCACTAATTCCGGCTACAGTCATCAAAGCAAAGCTGATACCTCCGACAAGTTTCCAATTGAACTCTCTCTTTTCTGAGTCCTTTTTATTTACCTTGTCCTCGATTTCTTTTTCTTGCTGACGAATCTCTGTGTCCTTTTCATTCGCCATTTTAACAAGTTCAGCTTCTCTATTTAAGATCTCCATCATCATTTCAGGTGGAAGATTAGGATTATTAAGAAGTTTACTACAATCAGCTTGTACTTGCTTTACAAATTCATAAAACTGCTTTCTACTATCTGCTGCCTGATCCATCTCTTTATTAGCAACACAATAGTATTCTTTTATACTAGCATCATCACTGCTTACAATGGTATCAAGTATCCCTTTGTATTCTGTTAACGCGGATTTCATTAATCCAACAAACTCTGGGAACTGAGCAAGAACTTCTTTAGCCACTTCAGGACGAAGTTCTCCTATCTTTGATGCGAAACTAATCACATCACCTTTTGATAAATTCTTAAAATCCGTTCTTTGCATCATAGCAAGAACATCTTTTTCCATTGGTGTATATTCCATTCTTTTACCTCCTAGTGGGCATTCTGTATTCCCTTATTTGTATCCAAATCAAAACCGACTTGCCAAAATCCCATATCAATCATCTTCATCTGTGGGTATGGCATACCTTCAACTACCATTTTTTCTCTGATAGGTTCGAGTCGGTCAGCATTTTTCTCGTAAAAGTTGACAAGCTGCATTATAGACCTAATGTTGTAATTTCCAGTTGTCACTTTCTGATTCTTTATTCCTGCAATAAAATATCTATCATATGCCGGAACACAGCCAAGTGTTCCCATAAGTATTTTCGTGATGAGTGTAAAAGATAACTGATTCTTAAGTTCTTGTTCTTTTACTTCGTGTCTGATTTTATCGTAATACTGCTCCAAAAACGAATTTATATCCTGTAGTAACTTTTGGTTGTTTTCGTCTTTGAAACCGATACAGTCAATTCCAGCCAAGGCATCATATTTTTCGCTTAGCAGTTCTTTTACTACTGGAATATGTACTCTATAATCTTTTTGCAATAAAAATGATGAGCCACGGTACATTCCCCAACTTGCTAAATAGAATGCCAGCTGCAGACTCAAATAATCATAATCGACATCATTTCTGCCTCGTGCATTCATAAAATGTGAATAGCAGTGTTCCCATGAACGATATCGACCATTTTCATCAGACTTCAAATCGTTATAAAATTCTGTTGACGATTTAATTATCAAATCCACTGTATCCATGTTTCTCACCACCTATTCGTTACTCGTTTTTATCTGCTCTCCATCCGGGAAGATAAACGACTGCTCAAAGGTTACCCCCATGACATCAGCTATCAGCTTTAATTCTTCCAAGGTCACAGTATCTCGTTTCAGTTTCTTACCAAAGTTCTGTGGAGTCTGACCTATCCGTCTGGCAAGTTCTGAAACGCTTATATTCTTTTTATTACATAATTCTTTAATCATATCGGATGTCTTCATCATAATCCTCCATGTCTAAAACGCACCTCAACTTATTATATTATAAACCATTTGGTTGATGATTTCAATCCTAGCATTGCTTCTCTCTGTAAATTTTCTATGAACGGCAAAAACACCCTGCATCACTGCAAGGTGTCCGTATCTTGTTATTTCTTCGATTATCTCTTTAGCTCAAGCGTCATTCCAGACTTAAATTCAAAGATAAGCTTGTCATCAAAGACCGTAATCTTCTCGATAAGCCTTCTGACCATCTGCTCATCATACTCTGTAACACGGTTTGTCTGCGTCTGCAGGAATTGTCGCATCTCATCGATTCGTTTTCTTAACATTTCCTGTTCAGCATCCCTGGTTACAACTGCTGCCTTCTTTTCCCTTAAGGCATCAATCTCATTTGCAATAACTTCGTACTCGGCATTTTTGTTTACACACATTACCAGTTTTTCCTGCAATTCTGCCATCCTTTGATCTATGTACTCAAGTGTTGCCGTGGAGTCCCCATTCAGTACATCCTCGATATTGTTCTGCAGTTGTACCAGGAACTGTTCTCGTCCGCCAAGGGTCTTATTGATGGCTCTTACCACTGCATTTTGTAGTTCAACTTCGCTGATGGCATCGGCATCGCATCCTTCCTTTGGACCCTTTTCAATTCGGCTAGCACATCTCCATTTGTTGTAGGATGCACCCCTGGCCTTCCAAGCCACTCTTCTAAAAAGATCTCTACATTTGCCACAGTAGACAATGCTCGATAATGCATACTTGCTACTGTAGACTCTCTTGGTCTTTCTTAATAATCTTTCCGGCAATGTGGCTCATGGTGCTGTTACGCTGACCTTCCGGCACCTGCTCAAGGCTTGCATCGAAATCAGCAAATTCGTCCTCTTCCAGATAATCAAGAATGGTCTTGTCACCTTCATAGAACTCCACTTCATCAGAGTCATTGCCATAAAGGAATCTTGCAGAGTCTAAAGCATTGGTATCGTAATAAGGAAAAGTGTCTGCAATCTTTCGTTTCATGGCTGCATACTCTTCTCCATCCGTTACCTTTGGTATAGGGAAGAACACATGAAATCTCGGTCTTGCCGATTTGTCACCCTTTGGAAGGTTGTGATGTCTGCTGTAAGATGCAGCAAACACTGCTCCCGGAATTGAAAGTGCAATATCAAAAGGAGTAAGCCAGTCTTCCGGGTTCTGTGAATGGTCATTGTCGCAGTCAAGAGGAATACAGTCGGAGGATTCAAAGTTATCCTTACTGCGATAGTTTCCTTTATACTTTGCAGTGACATGATCCATTCTGGTTGCTGCGATAAAGGACTCTTTATCCGTTACAACATTCTTATTGGGATACAGACAGTTTCCGCTGTTGCAGACACAGTCTGCTGAATAAACAGTAAAATTAATCATATTCTCCGACCTCCTTCAAATCCTGGGTAAACCATCTGATCTTCATTCTTCTTTTCTTGGCAATACCAATCTCACGAGCCATACCTCGGCTAATCACACCACCGAAGACCCAGACCTCTGTGCATTTGCCGAGAAGTACATAATTGAAATGCATAGCCATCTCTCTTTCAGCCTCATTACCGTCATCCATGAACTGCGGATATAAAAGATGAGGTGTTACCGGGATAGCATTTTCATCAACAGCAAATCTGCTGTATCGTTTTGCATTCTTTACATTGGTTTCAATATCACCTGCATACGGACTGCACACATACACCAAAGGAAGATAGGCAGCCTTTTTATCAGCTGCCATTTCCTCACGGTGGATGTTGGTAAGAGCCTCGTATGTAGTTGGGTCAAAGTACCCTTCGTGATTAAACTTATCAACGCCCATATCTCTTAATCCTCCTGCTCCATAATTGGTAATATTCCATCTATCTTTAAAAGATCATAAATGAACAATCGTCCTTTCTGCGTCCAGTAAGTATGTGATCTTGAATGGGTTGAACCATCAGAACCGCTGTAGGTATGCGTCTTTGTCGAAGTAAGTCCCATTTCTGCATACTCTTTATACAAGAGCCAGATTTTCTTTCCTTGCTTGAACTGAATGCCTTTTTCATGAAGATACTGATTCATATGATTTGCAGTCCAACCATAATCTTTTGCGATAACAGAAATTGCTACTAAATCCTTGCAATTAAGGACCACATCGTAATAACTTGCCTTAGGCTTCATCTCTGCAATCTGCTGATTCTGTACTGCTATTGTTTCAAGAAGTTCCAAGTTCTGTTTCTTCACCAATGAAAGCTGGTTATTAGCAAACTGTAATGCTCTTGCCATTACTGCTTCGGGCGAGTTCCATGCCTCTTCAACTTTGATGAAGTACTGACGAAACTTTCTACCTGCCTCTGAACGCTGAATCATACAGAGTTCCTTTGCCATCGCAATAGTAAGCTGATGATCTGTTGCAGGTCTTCCACCTGTACTTTCGCTCAAAAATGAGCAGAAGTCTGTACCTTCTTCAAATCCGTAATCACACATTCTTGGGAACCAGTCCTTATATGCTGTTTTAACTTCCAATGCTGCGTGTAAATCTCGACCACTCACAGTAGGTCTGTCACTGTCAAAATTGATTCTGATTAATTCGTCCATTCGAATTACCTCCATATAATTTCTTGGAGACCCTTGTCTCCTAATTGGTAGCCTTGGGAGAAGGGTTAAAAGGACGTTTTTGAAAAAACTTTTTTTAATTTGTTAATTGCTCTTCTGTAGCGATGACTTACGTTGTTTGGTTCGTCATCAATTCTCTCTGCATACTCACCAACGGTGTAACCGTCAAGGGCAATAGCAATTACCATATCTGCCTGCGCAGATGTTAAATGTAAACGAATAAAATCACGACAACGCTTGTCTTGATATTCACACTCCATTCGATACTCCAGCTCGTCCAAACCCTTTGTAAAAATGGAATCATCTGCAACTTTTCGAATAAGTGCCTCATCTGTGTTGACTTCAACAACTCCTTCCTTATTTCTAAACATTGCATCCCCAAGATGACGTGTTTCTCTGTGATAAATGTTGTATTCAGGCTTGTTGAATTGCTTGTCCACTTGTTCCTGAACTTGTTTTTCAAATTCTTCCTGACTCTCGCAATCATCAACACTGATGTTTACCCACTTGCCTGCATCAACTGCATCAACTTCTAATTCTTGAAATTTGTCTTCGTATCTCATCTTTATGATCATCTTTGTTCCTCGCTTTCCGCTAATCCTGGTAAGCGTTGCGAGGAACAAAAAATGAGCCGATACTTCAGAGTACCGACTCATGTCACCTAAATTTACGCATAACGAAATAAGGGTACTCCATATGTACCTTCTGCCGACTTATCAGCAGAAGACTCATATTTGTACCTCGCACCGTATTACGTAATTAGGCTTGAGATATTTAATTTGTTTTTAATTACTTCTTTTTTTTCAGAGAGTTGGTAGGTTGATTATCCAATCTCTTCACTACCCACGATTTTATTGACCCATTTTTTTCTTAGGTCTTGTTTGTGACAATGCACTACCGGCAACTGACTTTGAGGTCTTGCTGTAACGACCATCACGCAGAACCTTACTTGCCTTTGAAGCAATCTGACGTGAAGTCTGTTTCGTGTTATTCTTAGCCATAACACCATCTCCTTTCTACAGATTTCAGACACGTTTAAAATTTTATTTCCAATTTTTCCATCACTTTTCAGTAAGAAAATTGGTGTTTACAAATTTTTCATTGTAAATTGCACAAAAAATTGATATAATATACACATAGGTCGTGTCTGATGTAATTAGTATACAAAGTGACCTCCTTCCAAATTGGACACTTTAGGACACTGTAGGACAAATAGGACAAAATCGAGGTGAATCGCAAAGATGTTATTTACTGAACTGATGCATGCAATCCATCCGCATTTAATGAAAGATGCTGATGTACCATCATTCACAAGGAATATCATTCAAATGTTATGCAATATTCCTGAAGACGATTGGTATACAAAAAAAGACCCATCTTCGGAACAAAGTTACAAAGATGAGTCTTTAAGAAAGTTTTACAATAGAGGTCTAACCAAGAAATTGGCAAAATCAATGCTTGCTGTCGGTGTTCTTACAAAAAATAATTTTATAGATTCCATCAATCATCCCGAAAGAGATGATATTGTTCTTGATGGTCTTGTTGATGATGTTCAGCCATTTTGTGATGCTTCAACCAATGTCACTAATCAGAATGTTGCAGAAATCCTATTTGAACTATTCCATAAATCCTTGGAATATATCGTAAATCCAGAACTAGAAAACGATAGAAAGATACGACAAGGTCAAACTATTTCAAATCGTGCCAAAGGATCCTTTGGATCTGGACTTGTTGATGATTGCAAATATACTTGTTCTATGCCCCTTTGTGGCAAACATCTGCAAACAATAACTCCACAAAATCAGACAGCTGCTGATTATGAAATCATCCCTATTGAAGAATCCAAAGGCGTAAAATACGAAAATCTCATAGCTGTTTGCCATGATTGTTTTCAGAAATATACTCTCTCCCATACAAAAGCAGAGGAAAAATCACTTAAAGCGATTAAAAAATTACAGATGGATGCTCGCAGCACCAGACAGACTCTTGATGATATTGCAATCAGCAAGGGAATTGAATTAGTCATTGAAAATCTTTCAAATGCGAAACCATCTGAATTAAAAGATCTTACTTATGACCCTGTGTCAGTATCTGAGAAAATTGATGAGGGCAAAAGTTATTTTTTGGTAAATGACATAAAGAATAACGTTGCCCGATACTACAAATACATAGAAAAGACTATGCGAAATTTATCGATGAAAAATGTCTATAGCGATGATCTTATTCGAGCACAAATGAAAGAGTCATACAAACAATTGGCAAGCAATCCAAAATTGACTCCTGAGCAGATTTTCTCCGAATTATCAAAGAGAATCCAAAGAATCACCAAACAAGACATTCGCTTTTGCTACATTGTTGTGTCGTATTTCGTACAGTCATGTGAGGTATTCAATGCTATTACCAAATAAATTATTTTCCTATAATCAAAGTGTTTTATCCAAGTTACCGGCTTTCTTGACAGCACTTGATAAACCTACAAATCTAAAAGATTTATATCAAAATATACAATGTGCAACCATGAGTCCTATGGAATTTATGGAGGTTCTTGATTGCCTATATGCTCTTAATAAAATAGATATCGATAATGAAGGGAGGTTGTACAGATGTTAAAAGAAATTTACTGTGAATTATTAAAAACAAAAAATCGACCAAGTGGAAAAATCAGCTTTCATAATGGTTTAAATGTTGTGCTTGGTAGTAATGTAGGTACAACTTCCATTGGTAAATCGACTTCATTACTTATTATTGATTTCATATTTGGCGGAGATACCTACGCAAAAAATGATGCTGTAAAGGAACTTGGAAATCACACAATTTTCTTTACCTTTCAATTTGGCGGTAAAGATTATCGCTTTGCCAGGTCAACTGATTCCTCTGCTAACATCGGCATTCTTGATGAATCCGGCAAAATTACTTCAACAAAAACAAAAGAAGCATACATTAATTGGTTAGCACATCAGTATCATCTTGATTATGAAGGTTTGAAATTTAGAAACACTATAAGCCGTTTCTTTCGTATATATGGAAAAAACAACTACAGCGAATTGAGACCTCTTCAGACCCGTGGTGGTACCGAATCACAGAAAGATGCCATCAAAGTTCTCGTGACTCTCTTCAATCGATATGCAGAAATCAAAGCTTTTGAAGAACAAATCCGTGATGCAGATGATAGGATTGCTGCGTTCAGGCAAGCAAGAAAATACGAATTTATTCCTTCTGCCGTTGATGGAACGAAAAAATATGAAGAAAATTTATCGACTATTGCTTCGCTTAAATACGAAAAAGAGAAACTTGAGTCCTCTAACAATAGTGGCATCACATCATCGGATGTTGAACATGCTAATGCCATTAATAATTTAAAATTAATGCTGAGAGATGCTCGTGTTAGATTTCAACAAAAGCAAAGTGATTTACACCTTATAAATTTAAATATTACTCAAGGTGTCTATCCTACTGAGGCTGACTTAAAAAGTTTGGCTGATTTTTTTCCGGAAGCAAACTTAAAAAAATTAATGGATATTGAAAGATTCCATAATAAAATACAAAAAATTCTTGAAGAAGAAATGCTGGAAGCCAAGTTAAAAGCAGAGCAAGAAATCAAGCCTTTGCAAGCACTGGTTGATGAATTACAAAAACAATTAGAAGAAATAAAACCTTCAATGGCTTTTAGTCAAGAATTCTTATATGCATATACACAGCTTGACCGTAAAATTCATAAACTCGAAGATGAAAATGATGCTTTCACTACAAGAAATAGACTACAAAGTGAAAGAAAACTTGCAAACGAGCGACTAAAAGAGCATATGCGAATCATTCTTCATGAGATGGAAATCATGATTCAGGAAAAACTAACCGAGATTAGTGATTATGTTTCTGAAGGCATAGATAATTTCCCTGTAATCAGAATTAACGAAGCTGATAGCTATACATTTGAAACACCACGTAATACTGGTACCGGAACAAATTACAAGGGAATGTTATTCTACGATCTCAGCATTTTGAAACTGACAAATTTACCTGCAATCGCTCATGATTCGCTGCTCTTCCCTTATATTTCAGACAAAAACATTTGTAGATTGTTGCAGCTGTATTCAGAAGAAACAAGTAAACAAATTTTCATTTCATTTGACCATGAGGATAATTATGGTGCTGAAACTAAGGCATTATTACAAAAACACATGGTATTAAAACTTGACGCAGAAGGTGATGCTTTATTTGGTAAGCAATGGGGCAGAAAGGACGCAACGCATGAGAATACAATATAACAAAATGTGGAAAATGATGATTGATAAAAACATGAAAAAATCTGATCTCCGCAGCAAAGCGGGAATCAGTGCAAACTCCGTAGCTAAACTCGGAAAGAATGAACCTGTACGCATGGACATTTTAATGAAGATTGCAGAAGCACTTGATTGTAAGGTTGAAGACTTATTTGAAACCGTACGAGATTCGGAGAAAAAATGAGCAAAACTATTTTCTTAACCTCTGAATCTGAACCTGTTCAATATTTAATTCAAAAAGACAAACGCTTGGCTAAAGTCATTTCTATGATTGGTAATATTAGTTATCAAACCTATGAAGATCCATATTATTTTTTGGTTCACGAAATTATTGAGCAAATGCTTTCTATTAAGGCAGGGCAAAAAATTATTGAACGACTTAATGATATGTGTGGCGGAAGTATTACACCCGAAAAGATTAATGCATTATCAATTGATGAAATCAAGCAAATCGGTACATCCGCTGCTAAGGCTGGATATATTAAGAACCTAACAGAATCTGTTTTGTTTGGAGCCTTAGATTTTGAAGTCCTAAACGAACTATCAGATAAAGACATTATAAAAGAGTTAACAAAATTAAAAGGTATAGGCGAATGGACAGCACATATGTACTTAATATTCGTATTAGATCGTCCAGACGTCTTACCCACTACTGATGTTGCTTTTTTACAGGTATACAAATGGCTATATAAAACAAATGATTGTTCTAAACAATCCGTAATAAAGAAATGCAAAAAATGGACGCCTTACTCTTCTACTGCTGCTAGATACTTTTATCGTATTTTAGATAGTGGTTACACAAAAGAAAAGTTTCACTTATTCAAATAACATATGGGAGGAATATCATAATGGCACAAGATGAAAAACAATGGCATAAACGTTTTCTCAAGTATATGGATAATATTGTTAATAATCCAAACTACGAAGGGTTACCTATTAAGAAAAAGCCCGATGGTTCTTACGCATGGATAGCTACAGCAAAATCAGAAATTGGTCGTGAAAGAATTGATTGGTGTATTCACAAAGCACATGATTTAGATTTAATTGTTAACTACGAACCGTACCCTGGAATGTACGCAGACGTAATGTTGGAAATCCATCCAACCAAATGGAAAGTATGTCAAATTTGTGGTAAGGAAATGTCTTTGTACTATCATTATCCAAATGCTAACTTTGTTGTGATATAATAAATTTGTAACACCTTGTTCGAATAATATATTATAATATTACTCAAACAAGCAGGACGTTACTATGTCAGTACATTACACCGAAGACTTCAAAAAAGAAGTAGTTAAAGCCTATATGGCAGGCGACAAATCAATACCGCAAATTGCTGTTGAATTTAATGTTGCCAAAAGCTCAGTTAGCAAATGGGTTAACGAATACAAGGAAGAATGCCTTTATACCACCAGCACAACCGCAGAATCTAATGAAGCAAAGGAAATCAGAAGATTAAATCAGCTTCTTAATGAAAAAGATAAAGAGATTGCTTTCTTAAAAAAAGCGGCGGCATTCTTCGCGAAGGAAATCGATTAGTGGTATATCGATTCATCGATGACAATAAAAATATATTTGGTTTAAGATGGCTATGCCAGAAGTTTGGCATTAGTCCTAATTGTTATTACAACTACAAAAAGGATGCAAAGCGAAAATATCGTGAACGCTTAGCACATATCTTTGAGCTTATAAAGTATGTTTATTACAACAACAATCATATTATAGGCTATAGGGCTATGCGCATTTTTATCAAACGATATGGCTATGAGTTAAGCAATACCACAATGCATAAATATATGAACAAGGAATTGAATCTTTGTGCAGTAATTATGCATTCTAAGCCAGGTTACAAGACTGGCAAAAAGAATAAAATCTTTGACAATCTCTTAAATCAGAATTTTACTGTCGACTGCAAGAACAAAGTATGGTGCACAGACTTCACATATATGCGCCAGCCAAATGGAAAATTCAGATACAACTGTTCAATTATTGATTTGTATGACAGGTCAGCTGTCGCTTCGTTAAACAGTGATTATATCAACACTGATTTGGCAATAAGCACTCTGAAGACAGCCCTTGAAAAGGAAAACTACCCTAAAGTGATTTTGCATTCAGACCAGGGGGTACAGTTTACTTCATGGGAATTTGTAAATTTTTGCAAAGAGAATAATATAACACAAAGTATGAGTAAGGCTGGCTGTCCTTATGATAATGCTCCCATGGAAAGATTTTATAACACTTTCAAAAGCAACTTTTATAACATAACTTCATTTTCAAATGTAGAGATGATGGATGAACTAACTATTAAATACATAAATTGGTATAACTATGTTCGCCCTCATTCATACAATAATTATTTAACACCAATGGAGGCTCGTTACAGGTAGGTATTTATCGAACAAAGTGTTACAAAAATGCTTGACCAGTACAGTCTCATTTTGTGTATCGTTGTCCAAACTTAGTGTAAACTCTTTTTCTATAATCGGCAACTTAAATTCTATGGATTTCATCCACTGACCATTCTCTTTGCGTTCTTCGTAAATCTGTACATTATCCACTAACTGTGACAGAAACTCTCGTTTCTCAGCTTCGTTCATTTGGGCATACAGCTTATCAAAGAAAATGAGTGCCTTGTAGATATTGTCGCCGGTAATCTTGTCTGCCAGCAGAGCGCGTTTCTTAGTTTTTGCAGATATAAGCAATTCCTCTGATTCATCTATTTTATCATAAGTCTTGTACAAACGGTTCTCTAAATCTGTTTTTCTTCGCTGATAATGTTTATCCTCATAATCCAGAGAATCAATATCTGACAAGATAGTATCTTTATTATGGTATAGCTGTCTTAATTATTTTTCGTAATTTGCTATTTCCTGATCTAATGCACTGGTGTCTACTTCCATATTTATCTTGCTGCGTATTAAATCTGAAAATTTAGGATTGCTAGCCAGTTTACTGATCACCTCTGCAACAGAAGCATCCAGCATCTCCTCATGCACCTGTTTTTTATAATCACACTTATGACCTCTAGTCATATTCCGGTGTTTACAGCCATAATAATAAAAGTCCTTATAATTGCTTCCATCCTTGCGCTTCTTAATGGCCTTGTTGCCATACATTCCGGCAGCACAGACAGGACATTTTAAAATTCCAGATAAAAGATGTATCTTTTCTTTCTTATCACGATTGATCTTTTCGTACTTTTTAGCCTGTGCCGCAACCTTGACCTGTGCCTGCTCCCATACTTCGTCTGATACAAGAGCTTCATGTAAACCATCTACCAACAGATAATCGTCTTTCTTAACCTGCCTGTACTCATTCCTTGTACCATGAACCTTTTCTGTCCGTCTTCTGCCATAGGAGATTTTACCACTATAAACCGGATTCTGTATAATCCTTCTGATAAGAGCATCATCAAATAACGGATTTTTGCCATTCTGTCTGGCTATCTTATGGATTCCATGATTTTCTAAATACTTAGCTATTCCATTCGCTCCCAGATCTGTATTTACATATTGGTCAAATATCGTTCTGATAGCTACTGCCTCTTCCTCATTCACTACCAATTTTCCATCAATGAGAGCATATCCATATGGTGCAAAACCACCATTCCATTTACCTTCCCTGGCTTTCTGCATCCTGCCTTCCATTGTCTGAACACGGATGTTCTCACGTTCAATATCTGCCACTGCTGACAGAATAGATATCATAAGTTTCCCGGTATCTTTAGATGAATCTATTCCATCCTCTACACAAATCAGATTTACACCAAAATCCTGCATCACTTGTAATGTTGCAAGGACATCTGCCGCATTTCTTCCAAATCTGGAAAGCTTAAATACAAGGACATAAGATACTTCATCTTTTCCTGATTTGATATCGTCCATCATCTGATTAAATGCGATTCTTCCCTCTATTGACTTACCGGATTTTCCTGCATCCTCATACTCACCGGCAATTTCATACTCATTATAATCACAAAAGGCTTTCATTTTTGTTTTCTGTGCATCTAGAGAATATCCGTCTATCTGCATTGTTGTGGAAACGCGGGTATATAAATAAACTCTGATTTTTTCTTTCTTCAATTTACATATCACCTCCCGGAAGCGTCGAAACCGCTGATAAATTAATACTGGCTAATGTATCCATCTGCTTAATTGCCAAATTTCTAAGCAATACGAGTCTTTCTGATTGAGATTTTCCCTGTTCAATTAAAATTGCATTATAGCTCTCCATATTTGCCAATACCAATAACTGATTTAAATTTGCATCGTCACGCACATTACCCTTTTTACCTGGATTGTTATTTTTCCATTGCTTTGCAGTTTGTCCAAATAAAGCAACATTTAAAAGATCTGCTTCACTGGCATATGTATAGGCAATCTGTTCCGGTGTTAGTTCGGGTGGAATCAAATTTTCTTTTACTGCATCTGTGTGAATACGATATTTCACCTTTGATAATGCTCTGTTCAAATTCCAATCCAATGACAGGCGACTATTTTCGTCCTGTTTCAGTCTGCGATAGTCTTTCATAATATACAGTTGAAATTCTGGAGAAATCCATGTTGCAAATGCCATAGCAATATCACTATGTGCATAAGTTCCTCCACCATACCTGCCTGCTTTCGACACTATTCCAATAGCATTTGTCTATTCAATCCATTTGGTCGGTGTCATAACAAATCTATTTAATCCCGCCTCACTTCTAACCGCCTCAAATTGCACACGGTTAAAATCCGGATTGTGAAGTTCTTCCCAGACCGCCAAAAACTCAACTGTATTCCTGTTTCGCATCCAGTTCTGAATGACAAATCTGGGATCATTATCATTTCTGTATTTTGCGATATCTGTCAACGAAATATATTCGTTTTCAAAATCCTTGGTGTAAATTCCAATATCGATACCCTTTGCATGAATAATTTCTCTAACTATTTTATTTGCCATCTCTATTCCTCCACAATGCTTTCCATTTGCTCCAGTTTCTGCAATGCTTTCATATATGCCATCAGTCTTTTATACTGATTATCTCCAAGGCTATGAATCTGCTTTAATATCTTAATATCCGACCTGGTAACTTCATAATCCATATCTGCATCTTTATACTCCGGATCAATTCCTTTACCCGTTAAAAGCTGTTCTGGTGTAATATCCAATGCGTCACATATGGATAACAGACAGTCTGCTTTTGGATTTGTCTTTTTCTTTTTCCAGTCACTGATGTTGCTTGTTGCAATCCCGGTTCTTCTCGACAATTCCAGCTGGCTCATGTTCTTTTGCTCCATTATGTAAAAAATTCTTTCACTGATAATCATGTGTGTTCCTCCGTTATATTATATATCCGTATTTATTGATTTTCATTTCCGCTTATACGGTTATTCTATCATGCCGCAACATTTCTTTCAATAGGAATGATAATACTTCTGAATTTCTAAATATTTTCCGTTTTATATAATTCCATGTACAACTGTTTTATTCTCTTCATGCGAAGATAATTATCAGGATCCGGTAATTTGTCCAGTTCCATTGTGTATGCATACTTTGCTACCATTTCTCCAATGAAATTCGCCAAATCACTCCATGCATCTCTTTCTTTTATAACCACTTTATTTTTTACCATAAATGAAATCCTTTCTTTTTTGCTCATTGGCAAGCAGTGCCCCGGTATATACCCGGCGCATTTTTGCTTGTTGAGGAAGTCTCCGTTCCACTCCTGTCCGCGCAGAGCAGACGTCCACCGGACGTCTTGCGCCCCCCAATCCCCTCGAACTGCGGATAAACCGCAGAACCACGCTAACGCTTTTTATCAATTCACTTTCTCTTTTTTGAATCTTCCTAATATAGATGAATAACTGCTTCAAGTGTCTTCTTCAGAAGTTCTGTTTGCTCATTATTCATCTTTTTTATTTCTGCAATATCCTCTTCATATAACTTCCCCGTTTCATTAGCTTTCTTGGCATACTGATTGAGATTATTACTAATCCTTGCATGTAAAGATATTACCCGGTTCAAATCAGGCCATTCAGGGATTATTACATACCCGTTTAACGCCATCTTTCTGATATACGCACTCATATTTTGAACTCCGGCTTCCTTCATCCGATCATACAGTATTTCCACCTCCTCCGATTTAAATTTCACATAAATACCTTTTGAATACTCTTTCACTTCGCATTTTCTCCACTCTTTTTACTTTGTTTTTAGAAATCACTCTATCGTGGCAATTGATGACTTTCTAAAAATAAGCAACAAAAAAAGCAACCGATGTTACTCGATTGTCATGCAACCACTTTTACAAGACTATATACGCTCAAAAATTTGTTAGTATTGTACAAACAGTTTTGTGAATAATTCTGTCCATTTTCCATTACAAAATGATAATTGACTTTTTAGAAATAGTTGTTCTCAGATTTTCTACAAAATTAGAAAAAGCCCAAACCACAAGGGTTTGAGCTCCATTTGTACATTTGTATTTTCTGCTTTTGGGTATAAAATCTCCGCTGTTAAATATAGAATATTTGTTCGTTTGTGTCAAGTCTTACTTGCAATAAAAGCCAAGTTAATACTTATGAATACAAATACTCAGAGCCACAAAATATATGTACACATCTTGTCCATGCCATCTCACCATAAATATATTGTAGTGTAAACTCATATCCCCCATAAAATTTTACAGTTTTTAGAAAAAACTTTTATTTATAAATTACATACTTTCTAAGTACCCTTATAATTGATGGTTATAAATCAAGTATTAAAGGGTTTATACAATTATAATTAGTATTATCAAGGAGGTGATTTGATGGATACAGAATTTAACCCAACCGAAATTCTGTTGATTTTCGGTTCAAACATTAGAAAATCACGTGAAATGCAAGGTTATACCATTTCTGATTTAGCAGCATCCATAGAATATGATCGGGGTTGCCTTTCGGCATTAGAATATGGCGAACAAAATATTGAATATAATACCGCTTTAAAACTCGCCCAAAAACTAAATGTTCCATTTCCTGATTTGTTTTCAAGGAACTATCTTAATAAATTAGCAAAAGCTAAAAATGGTTTTTTGAGGACTTATAAAGAAGATGACTATCTCCTTGTTTTTATTGAAAACTTTAAAAAGGATATACAGTGCAAACAAATTAAACAAATAGAAATATACGGAGCAACCGACATTCAGACTGCAATGATTAGCAGAATCATTAATCGTAAAGCACTTAATCCCACAATTAAAACATTATATGCAATGGCTTACACCGTCAACACCGAAATGTACAGTTTATTTACACGAAACACAAGAGAGGATGAAGAGATATGATTTTTACACCATATTCAGACGAAGCTAATGTAATCAATATGATACGTCGCTATAGAAACGAAGATTATGCATTAATTCGTATGACATATACTATGATTGACAAGAATAACTTAGATGCTAATGGTATTCTAAGAGATCTTTTGTTCAATTGGGGGCTAGTTGATTATGAACAGTTAGATAATGGAGGTAGATTTGGAATATCGTATGATGCATTATTTGTTCAGAATGGCAAAAAAGAGTTAATAAAATTAAAATTTTATAGAGTTGCAAATAATCGAGGTGACAGACGTTTTTCCATTGAAACAATAAAACAAAGAATGGCAAATGGTGAGATTAATGAAGGGGATCTCCTTTATATTTCTATCTTCAGACAAACAAATGGTATTCCACTTATCTATTTAATTAATCTTACACACAATATTCCTTCCGAAAATGATTTGCTTAATGCAGTTGGAGTAGATGCAATTACAGACTTGTTCTATCAAATCAAACCACGCCTTCAAGAAATTGTACATGGTGGTTTTTTTAATAATTCGAAAGGCTACGGTCCAATTGCACCCAAAGATGTTGGTGATACTTTAGAAGCACTTCTTGGAATTAATACAAATAATCGTAACAATGCAGATTACAATGGTTTAATTGAAATAAAATCAAAGGGCGGCAACAGAACATTAGATACTCTTTTTACATTAAGACCACAATTTGACGGAACAAGAGTTGCTGCCTATGAGCCTTCAGATAGAAATCGCGTTTCTGCATTTGCCAGAATTTATGGTTATGATTCAGACGCTCATCCAGGATATAATAGCCTATATATCACCATTGGTTCCATGGAGGCTCCTCAAAACAATCAAGGTTTTTATCTCCTTGTTAATGAGGAAACTAGAATGGTCAATATAGTCTGGCAAGATTCACTCACTTTAAAAAGAGAGATAGCTGCATATTGGTCTTTTGACGCTTTAAGACAGCAGTTATATTTAAAGCATCCATCAACATTATGGGTAAAAGCCGAAAGCAGAGAAGTCAATGGAATGGTTCAATTCAAATATAACGAAATTGAATTTTCCAGAGCACCACAGTTTACAACTTTTCTTTCCCTGATTAAAGCTGGCGTAATTACTTATGATTGGCGTGGATACACCACAAAAGAAGGTCGATATGTAGGAAAGAATCATGGTAATGCATGGCGAATCAAACCATACGCAAAATCTGATTTATTCGGTGAAATCGAAACAGTAGAACTATAAGGATATTCTATGTCACAAAATATCGTAGAATACTTAACAGAACAGGTGATTTGACATTTACTCCATTTCAAACATAAATTTATCATACACTATTTCAAAATATAAGTAATCCAAAAGAGGGCAGTCCTTAATCTACCGACTCCCCTCTTTTCTATAATACTTTTATAATTTCTAAAGCAACTGCTCTTGCTAATAGTGGTGGAACAGCATTTCCAACCTGAGTACACTGTGGTACTTCTGTTCTTCTTTTTAATCCACCAGTTGTTCTTTTACCTAAAAATTCAAATGAATCATCAAATGATTGACATCTTGCCATTTCTCTAACACTTATTGTTCTTGCTTCCCATGGATTAATATAATCATCTGGAAGAGTGACAACTGTTGGCGAAAGATCTTCTGAATTCAATCTCTGTCTGATATTCTTTTTTGTTAAAAGTATATCAATTGCATCATCTGGAGCATCTGTATGCTTAAATAATTCTACAACATCATTTGGTTGCATCTCCAATTTATCACAGCACAACTGAATCAAAGAAACTTTTCCGCTTATATCAATCCCTTGCTCTTTAATCCTTTTTCTTAACATTGATCCTGATTCACCTTGGTTGAACAAATCAAATCTTTCCAAAACGACATCTGTAGAATTTGGTAATTCAAGATTTTGGAGATGGTTTCTATCGCAAGAAATTGGCTTACCAGTAACGAACGATGGTGTTCTTCCATCTCTACTTTCTTTTTGAAATTCAGAAAGTTTTTGGTTGACTTTATTTCTTAAATTTGCATCATATACCAAATCACTAATTGCCTCTTTTAATGTAAGTTGTTTTTCAGGAGCAACTGTAGGTTCTGGATAGGATGGTGCAGGAAGATCTCTTCGGTATCCAATAAAGATTACTCGATTTCTTCTTTGTGGAACGCCATAATCAGCAGCATTCAAAATTCTAGGTTCTAAAGTATCATAGCCAATCCTATTTAACTCAGACCTTAAAATTGTAGGTGTTACTGAACCATCTGGATAAAACTGTCCCTCTTCAACGAATTTTCCATTATTATCATATAAGTCTAACCCCTTATATCCCAAAAACTGCATATCCATAAAACCTTCTACATTTTCTAAAACAATGTATTTAGGTTTTACTTCACTTATAACTCTCACATATTCACCAAATAATAAATTTCTTGGATCCTCTTTATCTCTTCTACCAGCTCTTGAGAATCCCTGACAACTCGGTCCACCAATCATCAAGTCAATTTCAGGTATTCCTTGATTACGGAACATTTCAAGTTCACTGATTTTCTGATTAATAAAGTCTCCATTCAGATTTCTAATATCGGCTCTTTCAAACCATGTATTCTGTCCCTGAATAAGTCCCAACTGTGTATGACGATATTTATATGTCACTTCAACCATATCACTTATATCTGAACTAAACAAAATATGAAATCCTGCTTGAATTAAGCCCTCAGAACAGCCTCCAGCCCCACAAAATAAATCTATTGCATATGGCATATAGCCACCTCCTAATATTTTCTTTTTAGCATATCATAGCATAGCCTTTTAATAAAATTCATGGATAATTATAAGTTACCCCACTCAGGAAATCATTATCTCGTAGGAAAATCATTTTGTAAGTATGATTTTTATTTATTTGTCTTACTCTTTATTCTCCTGATTAGTTGCCATTGCTAACCATGTATTCTCTACATTACCAAATTCTATATTTAAAGCTTCACAATATGCTTTTAATCTCTTCATCGTCGATACATTAGGACTCATTTTACCAGTTTCCCAACGATTAACTGTAGAAAACGATACCCCAATCCGCTCTGCAAATTCCATTTGTGTACAGAATCCTTTTTTCCTTATAAGTATAATCTCATCTGACAAACTCATAGCGTTACACCAACCTTTCATGCGCTTTAATATAGCGTTTTTATAGCATTTTGACAAGTCCTTTATAGAATATTATTTCAAAAAACTGCCCTTCCTCTCAAAATAACAGTTCATACCTGCTTATAACTCAATTTCATGTCGTTCAAATAAGTTATCAAAAAAATCACATACCATTTTTTTTCGCACTATTCTCATCCAAAAACTCATATCCCCCAAATCGATATACTTCATACCCCTTCAATCGCAATGCTCTATCATCTTTGACCATTTCCGCATATAATGTAGGTGATGCTTTTCCATTCTGAGAGTAGTGTTGCTGCCCATCCAATTCAAAAACAATCTGATTTCCTTCTGGTAATAACATCAAAAAATCCATTCTTTGATGAGAATATACTACTTGTCCTTTTCTCTGATATTTACTCCGAGGATCATAATGTAAATATACTTGTGGCACTAATGCTGGAATATCTTTCTTTATCGGATGACGATAGTAGTTATAATATGTCCTAAAAAAGATTTTTTCAACTTCTGAGTCGAGAGATGCTCTTAAACGACCATACAACTCCAATTCTGGATTGCCATCACTCTCTTTGTTGTTCTCCTTCCACCATTCGACCAAAGTATTCCACTGTAATCCATCTGCTCCTATTTCAAAATTATAAAACAAGCAATTGCCAGTATCTCCTATCAAGCGAAGCTTGTTACTAATTGTATTTTCAATAGTAATATCTGGTTTTTGACCGATTGGAGCAAAAATAAGATTTTTTAATTTACCTTCAACAATTCTTCTTTTCCCTATACTATAATGTGGAACTCCAGATTTTTGAGAACTAATATATAACTCATATCCATCTTCCCTAATTATTCCATTTATACCTTGAACATACTTTTTCTGTTCATCTCCTTCTCTTACCTCTGGTTTTACCAAGCACTCTAAAAACTTGACAAAAGTTTCATCCGGTAGATATTCAACCTGTAACCTGTTTGTAAGCAATTCCTTATAGGACATTGTTTTATTATATTTTACTGCGGACATAATTTCTTGTCCTATAGTCATTCCAATAAAAATATCAGCGGTTTCCGTCATATTCCAAATAAATGATAAGAAATCGTCTAATTTCATTTGCCCTTCCATATTGCTTAATGAATCCAAAAAATCTACAATTCGTCTTCTTGTCACAAATGAAAAAGTTAGTTCTGTATCATTCAAATAAGGCGCCATAGTTTTTATCATTTCTACATTATTAAATTCTTTAGCTATTCTTCTTGCCAATTTCCAAATATCATCATCTGGCATCTTATTCAAATCGTTCGATACATATAACCGCTTGCCATTCATTGGTTCCAATCCAGCGTCTGGTTCAATTCCATACTCATTACAGACTCTCCTCAAGTCATAAGCCTTATATTCACAAGCAAATTGATTTGCAATTACCTCTCTTAATCCATCAACTTTTCTCATTGCTGCCCCTTAAGTTAACACCATTATTTTACCAAATCATCGTTTTTACCATCTGCGAAACACCAAGAAAAAAGCCGATGTGGACTCACAACTCCCAATCAGCATCTTTTCTTATGTCTCTTCATTTTTGTATTCAATCTCTGTTTCAACATCCATCAAAGTTCCTGCCTCATCGCTGTATTCTATGAACTTCACTGTACGATAACTCTCCTATAGTTTCTCTCAGCGCAAATACCTTATTACAGTTTCTGCTAATTATGTTGGATGTAAATTAATTACTTTCCATACAATGAAAACAGAAATAAATACCATCCTTTCAAATCCTCAGTAAGAAAAGATGTAGCAAAAAATAGAAAAAAAAGAGTCCTCTATCTTTCTTAAATCATCTTAAAATGCTCAAATGCAACCTCGATGGCTTTTTCTTTCTCCTTAGGGCACTGCGGCTGCCTAGTATCGTCAGACTTTGCTTTGTTATAATTCTCACGCTCTATAATCCCGTACTTAGCCTTAACTTGCGCAATATACAGATTAGATACCTTCATCCCATCATTATGCTCTGCCACATATGACTTGATTTCCTCATAGGTGGCTTTGTTTTCCGCAGAAGTAATATCTAACTCATGCATATCCAGTCTCACATTCACATGGTGCTTCGCCTCATGGAGTTTGGACAACAAGCATACCGTCTCAACGGTATTACCTTTTTCCCACAAGAGCCGCCTTACCTCTTGACCATCCCGATATATTGGGAAATTAAACTCTATTGACTTCAAAGGCTGCTCTGACTCCCCATTTGGATATATCTGAATTTCTTTTATGAGATAAGTAATAAGGCTTTTCTTTTCCTCGTCACTTATTATATCATAGAGCTTTCCAAAATTCAGCATAAGCTTGTAAATATTGTCCAGAGTGATTGTTTCCATTTCGATAGAACTTTTTCTCAGCTTTGCATCTTCAATCCGTTCTTCCAACTCTACAATCGTATCATACAAGGCATCAAGTCTTAAAGTCATGTCGTGGATTTTCCTTTCTCTGAAACGAGCATCAATAGGCAGATTATCAATCTCTCGTTCCAGACGGGCTTTATTCAAATCTACTTCTTTCAGCTTACTCTCGTAATTGGCAAGTTCCTTATCAATAGCTGTTGTATCGTTCTGTACGCCAATACGCTTTTCAATCTCTTTTGCAAAATACTTATCGCTTACCAATTCCTTAACAGCTTCAATTACAAGTGGCTCAATATCTGTTTTTCTTAGCGATGCTTTATAATCACAATGATGTCCTCGCTCCTGCTTATTTCTACCACAAATATAATAGTAAACCTCTTTGTATGTGCCGTCTTTATTTGTCCAAGCGTGTTTGTTCGTATACATTGAACTTCCACAAAGGGGACACTTTAATATCCCCGTCAAAAGGTGTGACCTATCCTTACCGATTTTGGATGGCTGTTTAATTCCTGTTGCCATACGCTTTGCGTGAACCTTTTGCCACAATTCCTCGCTGATAATTCCTTCATGTTGTCCATCTTCCAGAATGTAATCCTCTGCATGAACCTGCTTATATTCATTTTTTGTACCTTTTACCTTTTCTCGTGTTCTTCTGCCATAAGCAATCTTTCCACAATAAACAGGATTGTCTAATATCAACCGTATAAAATGACTGCTCCAAGTTTCCAATGTGCCGTTCTGACGAGGTATCTTCTTTATACCTTGAAGATTAAGATATTTTGCTACTCCGCCAAGTCCTATATCAGAATTAGCAAATTTATCAAATATAATTCTGATTGCTTCAGCTTCCGTTTCTTCTATCAAGAGCTGATTGTCTTTCAGATAATATCCGTATGGTGCAAATCCACCATTCCACCCACCTTGTCGTGCTTTTTCTCTCCGTCCATTCATTGTCTGTTCAATGATATTTTCTCTTTCTATTTCTGCAACCGCAGACAAAACAGAGATTAAAAGTTTTCCACTTGTCTGTGACGAGTCAATTCCTTCTTCAATACAAATAAGATTTATTCCATAAGATTGTACAAACTCTAATGAATTTAGAATATCCGCTGCATTTCTTCCGAAACGGGAAAGTTTATAAACCAGAATATAGTCTATCTCCAATCCGTTTTTTATATCGGAAAGCATTTTCTTAAATGCAGGGCGTCCTTCAATAGATTTTCCTGATTTACCCGCATCCTCATAGATACCGACAATTTCCATTTCTTCTCGGTCAGCAAATCGTTTTAATCCGTTTTTTTGTCCTTCAAGGCTATATCCGTCTACCTGCATTTCGGTACTTACTCTCGGATACAGGACACATTTCTTTCCTTCTCTGTTCATCGTACCACCTCCATAATTTTATAGGGAAATGTGATATGTAAGGCTGCGTAGCTTACGCAGCACAATCCAATTCTTGCAAAACTGTCTTTCCGTATTTTTCAACTATCTGCACCATAACATTGATAAATGAATTAAATACTTCGTTTTCATCTTTCATCTGTTCATTTTGCAATTCTGGATTTTGGATATAGTTTTCATTTCCCATAATGAGTACCTCCGCTATAAAACAAGCGGCTGTACTCTAAATTATAGAAATACAGCCGCATTTTTACCAATGTGCAAATCTATCCCGCATACCTGCTTTACACATTTTTTCATATTTTTTTAAGTGCAACACTAATGGCAAGAGCCTTGTTAACTCTTGCCATTATGTTATTGGGCATCATTCCCATATACTGTTTTAACCTCTGCTTATCAATCGTCCGTATCTGCTCAAGCAGGATAACAGAGTCCTTGTCAAGCCCTTCATAATTACTTACTGCGGTATGTGTGGGCAACTTTGCTTTTGTGTGTACTCGGCTCGTAATTGCTGCAATGATTACCGTCGGGCTGTGCTTGTTTCCTATATCATTGGAAATGATAAGTACAGGTCTTGTGCCGCCTTGTTCTGAGCCGATAACGGGATTAAGCTCCGCATAGTAAATGTCGCCACGCTTAATAATTCTTTCCATTGTGTTTGACCTCCCAATATGATTTAGACAGGTGCTTCCTGCCTATGTAGGCAGCCAAACGCAAGGAAGTATTTAAGGTCGGAAGTATCTTAACAATATCTCTGTTCTTATGACCGCCTTTCGTTTGGCTGATATGATAGAAGCATTTCAACTTGTCCTCGACACCCCGAAATGCTATGGGAAGTCGCCAAACGGTCAGCAGCGAACTGACGCCACGGGAGTTCCACCCCAACTGTCGTTCTGACAGAGCCGCCCTCATTGCCTGCGACGGTTTTTTCACGCTCGGACTGTGACTGGACGGGAGTATCATTATCCTCTTTGTGGGTTATGGCGAAATCGGGAGCTGCCCGATATTTTGAGTCGGTAAAGATAGGCTCACCACCTTTCAATCGCTCGCTGCCGCTCGGCAGGTCGTGGCGTACCGCTGCACACGCTTATGCTCATCGCAATCACAAAGAGAAAGTATTTGGCGAATGGGTATTCGGTTGTCAAGGAGCTATCCCGTTTTCGCCACACAAAGGAAAACAGGGTAAGAGGTTTTTGTCCTCTCACCCTGTAGCCCGTGGGAAAGTGCTTTTTTGGACACTATCCTAAAAGTTTTTTTATTTTTTCTTTGAGCCTGCTCAACCGCTTATAAACGGTGTACTCTTTCATATCGAGCATCAGAGCAATTTCAGCGATAGAAAATCCCTGTAACTGCAACAGAACTGCCTGCAAAGTAAGCCTGTCCACTTTAATCAAAACTTGGTAGAGCTGCTGATTTTCGATGTTATCCAAAAAGTCCTCAACCGTTTTTATTTCGGGTGGTGTTGTATCCTCTGCGACTTCATCAAGGTATGTACCTGCTTCCTGCATACGCTGATAGTACCGTCTGTCAGAATTAAAAATCGCCCAATCATGAACACGGAGCTGTTCTATAGTGTCTTCGCTAACCCCCAAGCTCCGTAACTGCTTTTCCTCGGCTTCTTTCCAGAGCCGCCATTTCTTTTCTTCTCTGGCTTTGTTGTAAGCCATAATGTATACCTCCAATCTGAATTTTTTTGAGAAATTCAGATTGAGGTGGGCTACGGCACCCAATGCCAGAAGCAGGTTTATCCTGTGTTGCGACAAAAAACGACAAACAAAAAGCCGCAAAGGTACTAAGACCTCTACGGCAACACGCATAATTATCTCTATGATATAGATATGTGACTTCTACTCGAAAAGTAGAAAAGTGCCACGAGCAAGCAAGGCTTTTTTTAATAAGTTATCCTCACTTCTACGTGACACTATGTAAATAACTGCTGCTTCTGATAAGCAGCGTGATGGTCGTGCTTGACCAACACATAAAAATCCCTCCAAACTCGAAAACGGGTTTAGAGGGCAGTAAAATTTAGTCTGGGCGTGACAAAGCCGCCCACCAAAGCACCGTTTTTTTTATTCGGCGGGCTTGTCCTACCTATGGTTATATAAAAACAGAGCCGACAAACTGCGATTACTCACTTGTTCATCGGCTCTGCATCTTATGCGTCTGGCTCTTTGATGACGGTTATTTGTAAATTCTTTACATCAATCAATGTTTCCTGTTTACATTTTGGGCAGTAAAGGGGATAGTTTTTCAAAACTGTGTCCTCTCTGATTTTGTTTCGGGTTTTGTTTCCGCAAAGAGGACATAATAGCCATTCTGTCTGCTTCAAGTTACAACCTACCTTTCAAAATTAAATACATTTACTTACTATCATTCTGCGATAAGCTCCAATAACACGATTTCTGGACGGTTATTAAATCGAATAGGGATTATACTATTGCCAAGTCCTCTGCAAACAATCATATTTGTGTCACCTTTCGTATATAAGCCTGCATCATATTTTGGAAACAAGCCTTGATTTGGAGCAACCAAACCGCCAATAAACGGTAAACGAAACTGACCACCATGTGCGTGACCGCTTAAAACTAAATCGACACCACAATTTACATAGGCTTCAAACAATTCTGGGCGATGTGAAAGCAAAATAGTGTAATTGTCTTTATCTCCGATTAGTCCCCGTAATTTCGTATCAACCATAGCAGGAACTTCTCCAAACATATCCCCTTTAAGCGTAAAGCTTGGGTCGGAAAGTCCGATAAGCGTAATGTCATCTCCATTATATTCTAACTGCATTGCTTTATCTTCAAGGACAACTACACCAGTATTTTCAAGTTCTGCTTTAAGCTCATCATACTGTGACAAACTGGCTTCGTGATTGCCTGTTACATAATATGTATCTGCAATTTGAACAGCTTCTTTTGCAAAATCAAGGGCAACATCAATGTCCGTATGTTCAGCATCAACTAAATCACCCGTTATTACTATTATGTTTGGCTCACATTCTGACAGTATTTGTAACAGTTCTGCATTGTCTTCTCCGAACACTGCATTGTGCAGGTCGGATATTTGAGCTATCCGAAAACCATTAAATGCGGCAGGGATACGATTGCTTGAAACAGTCACCGTACTCAACATCAAAGCTGTATTGCTCCACATAGTCCAAATAATCAAAGCAGCAATCAACGTGCATACAGAAATCAAAGTTTTTTTAGATAATCGTTTTTTCATGGTGTTCTCCATCTTTCCTATATTATGATATAGAGCCAACCTTACAATTAGATGAATTTTGACTTACAAAATAGTAAGCTAAAAGAGGCAGACAATTCCGTTCAAGAATTACCTGCCTGCCCCTCTATGAATGCAATAATATTGAGAACTATTGCACACTAATTATATCTACGATAGATGTTTTCTCCAATTTTTTAATGGGGTTTCTTACTGCCAAAATTACTGCAATGGCAACAACAACAATAATGATACCAAGCTGAACCAGAGGAACACTCCATGCATCGCCCCATTTATAGGTTATAAGTTTGCTAAATAAAATCTTGTTACAGACTATTCCTAAAACGCTACCGCAAATAGTACCTGTGATTGCATAGGTAGATGCTTCGGCAATAATCATTTTAGCCAGTTGCCTGTTACTTAATCCAATCGCTCGAAAAACTCCGTATTGTTTCATTTTTGCCACCACACTCATAGCTATGCTATTTATGATATTGAATAGTGTAATCAATGCAATCAATACCAAAAAGCCATAAATGAAAAGCCCAAAACAATAGTAAGCCCCACGGGTGTTACTATTACCCATTCGCTCATCAGAAAATGTATATTGTGAGCCTACTAAGCGGTGTATTTCATTTACATCATTCTCTGTGGCATTTTGAGATAACTGTATATCAATAATACTATAATCCGTTTCACCCGTCAGTTTTCTAAAGGTATCCTCAGAACAAATGAGCTTGCCAACATCTTGACGATTATTAAATGGGCAGTCAGATAACATACCGACAATCTCCATATCAGCTTGGCTGCCATTCAAATTTAAGGTAATGACATTGCCTACCTCAATGTCGTTTTGTGGCTCAAAAACGATAAGTCCTGTATTACTTTCACTTTGTGCTTTTTCCAAGCTGCCGGACAAAACATAGTCCTTTGCCCAGTCAAACTGCATGTCTTCATATGAAATAAGGTCAACAACTTTTTCCTCGCCATTTACGATTACGGGAACATTGTAAGCAAACATTCGCCCATAAACATTTTTTACGGCGGGATTTTGCTGTAATTCCTCAATAAATTCAGCCTTTACCGAGCAGGTATCTTCTGGACTGATAACAGATATATCGGCAGTCCACGGCTGTAAAGGCGTCAATGTGTGATTCATAAAATCAATAGTTACTGAAAATGCAAGAAAAAGAATAATACTGATTGAAAATGAGCTAATCATTAAAATAAAATTCTTTTTGCTTGCTTTAGCATGATGAATACCAAGAGAAGTGTCTATCTTGAAAAACTTGGTATTCGCCGCTTTTTTTACAGGTTGTAAATCATTTGCATTTCCAGATACCGCTGCCAAAGGAGAAACTTTGGATGCTTTCTTAGCAGGAGAACGGGCAGCAAGGAGAACTGTCAACAAACCAACAACAATACCCGCTATAATACTTGGATAGCTTATACTAAAAGCAGGCATTCCACCAAAATATTGTGGACTAAGCTGCCGCAAAATAAAACACAATACCCAAACCAATACCATACCGCCGATAACACCAAGTGGAATTGCAAAGCGACACCAATTCATAACCTCTTTACGTACTAACTGCATAACCTGTTTAGGTGTTGCCCCTATGCAACGAACCATTCCAAAAAACTCTGTTCGCTGTGCCACATTAGTGTTCATACTACTTGCAATCATTAAAACGCCAGCCATCAAAACGAGGAAAAATAGAATTATTGCAACAGTATACACCTGTGCCATGAATGAATCATCACTCTGCCCCATCAAACCAAGCAATGTTATATTTTCGGTTACTTGTTTATCGGACAATCCGTACTGTTCTTTAATCTCAGCTATCTCTTTTGGAATGTTTCCTTTATTATCAAATAGCACGAAAAACATTGTATACTCAGATGGGTTAACATCTGTTTCATTGGAGTAAATTGTTCGAAAGCCATCTGTTGTCAAAAACACACCATAAACATCTTCACGCATAAGGTTTGCGGAATTTTTCATAAAGCCAGAAATAATATATGAGAATTCCGTTCCATTTGGCGTTGTAATTACAATTTGCTCACCAATTTTTAACTTTAGCGTATCCTTCGCATTGATTGATATCATTGCTTCATTCTCAGTTTTAGGAAACGTCCCTTCATCCAACACATTAAAAATTTCTGTAACTATGCTTTCATTTCCACCGCATATACTCACATTTTTTCCATGCAAAGTATATTCTTGTTCTCCTCGAAAATTCAGCGTACCATAATCGGCAACAGTAGCTACCTCTGGTCTGGAAGATATAAGCATTGCATCTTCATCACTAATGTTTTGTATGCCAATATGCCAATTTCCGTTTTCCTGCTGTGCCTGCAAAATCTGCCCTCTGATAAACATATCAGCCATACCGAAAATAGCTGTTACCAGAAAGACAGCCAATACAATGCAAATAATAGACATACGATTTTGCTTTCGATGTACTTTTGCAGAAATAGGAACAAGGTCAAGATAACTTTTCATTCGCATTACCTCCCAAGTCTGTCAGCACACCGTCTGTGACACGCAAGACACGGTCAACCATAGAAGTAAGACCGTTGTTGTGCGTAATCATAAGTATTGTTTGTTGGTAATGTCTGGATGCTTTTGTCAGCAAATCAATAACATCTTGGCTATTCTTGCTATCCAGATTGCCTGTCGGCTCGTCCGCAAGAATCAACTTCGGTTTTGTAATCAATGCCCTGCCAATAGCGACACGCTGCTGCTGACCGCCAGAAAGCTGGCTTGGCAAATGGTTTCTTCGTTCTGTTAAGCCGAGCAATTCTAATATTTCTTCTACATCAGAAGCTTTCGGTTTGCGATAATCCAAAAGAAGCGGAAATGCTATATTCTGTTCCACCGTCAATTCAGATACAAGCTGAAAAGACTGAAAAATAAAGCCGATATTCCTCCTTCTGAAAATCGTGCGTTCTTCTTCTTTCATAGAAAATAAGTTATTCCCATCCATCGTGACTGTGCCAGAAGTAGGAACATCCAATGCACCGATACAATTTAGCAGGGTACTCTTCCCAGAGCCAGACTCTCCAACGACAGCAACGAACTCACCTTTTTCCAGAGAGAACGATACATTTTTCAAAGCATCGACTTTTGCCTCACCAGTTCCGTATGTTTTACACAGATTTTGTACTTTTAAGATTTCCATTTATAAGTACCTCCTTTCTTACAAGGATAGAAGTAACAGCTTACAATCAGATGAATTTAACCTTACGATTCCGTAAGGAAAGACAATGTAAAGGTTGTTCCCTGTAATCGCTCGCTCTGAACAGAAAGAATACCGCCTTGTCCCTCAACAATCGCCTTTGCTAATGGCAATCCAAGTCCAATCCCTTGACTTTCTGAAGTATTTTTGCTTCGATAAAATCTCTTAAATATGTGGTGTATATCCTCTTGGGAAATGCCGTGTCCGTTATCCGTAATAAATATTCTAATCATAGCGGGCGTTTGTTCCCACGATATAGAGATTTTTCCCCCTGTATCTGTATGGTCAAGTGCGTTTTTGATAATGTTGCCAATGGCTTCGCCCGTCCACTCTATATCACAGTAAAGCATCTGTTCCAAATCACCATCTATCACAATTTCCTTTTTTTCATTGTCCGCCCGTGTTGTCAATTCACTAATTGCGTGATTAATAATATTCGGGATACTGTAATTGGATTTTTCAAAATAGATGCTCCCTGCATCTATTCTTGTGATTTTCAACATAGATTGAATAAGCTGTTCCATTCTCTTTAATGCAGTTCCAATCTTTAAGGAAAATTCTTTGACCGTTTCGAAGTTTTCTGGCTCATTCTCAATAATTTCCTGATACATCATAAGTGCCGACAGAGGCGTTTTTAATTGATGTGATATATCAGAAATTGTATTTTTAAGAAACTCTTTTGTCTTTTGTTCTGTATCATTTTTTGCTTGAAGCATAGTAGCCAATTGGTCAACAGAAGATAAGAGCTGGTAAATAGTTCCCTCGTTAGATTGCGGAAGGTGAACAGTATAGTTCCCATCTATGTAGTCCTTAATGATGTTTTCTGATTCCCTATATAGTCTTTC
>ENA-OPTA01000180-OPTA01000180.1-human-gut-metagenome-genome-assembly--contig:-NODE-180-length-42399-cov-4.297870_pt1 | contig 42399 bp, 42 predicted proteins | sample MGYA00241813_ERZ501917 | MGnify/ENA primary metagenome ERZ501917 (study PRJEB25962, sample SAMEA2042408) | human gut metagenome | biome: human gut; feature: human-associated habitat; material: faeces...
CGCTATATCAGCCCTCACTGGGAAGTATCATTATCCTCACACGTTTCATCGCCGACTTTGGTTGCTGTCCAAAGGTCTGAACGTCATGGTTATCGCTCGCTTTTTGAGGTCGTCGCGCATGGTTCATTTGGCTGCCGAGATTTCATACCGACCGTGTGATTAACGTACTTGCAGAGTTGATATTCGGTTGTCAAGCTACTTCGGATTTTTATTCCGCTTGTATAGGGGAAGAAGCAACGCTTTTTGCAACCATTTTTTTTGATTATTTTAAAAGTTTGTAGAGTTTGCACAAAATCCTCTTTCTTTTCTTGCTGACAGCTTGGTGAGTAATACCAAGATATTTTCCGCATTCTTCAATTGTTAAGTTTTTAAAATATATAAGTTCAATTAATTTTCGCTCGTCATCCGATAACAATGCTAAACAACTATGCAGTCTGTCATATTCCGCATGCAGCATAACATTTCGTTCAGTAACATCTTTGTCAGTCACAAATTCGTGAAAGTTCTCAAATGCTCCGTCAATGCCTCCGATAAGGGCTGAGAACTGAATCTCATGTTGATAGAACGACTTGTCATTATCGTCAATATTCCACTGACTTCGATTGTATCCCACTCTGACGTTTTCACTGACTTCAACCTCAACATACTTCTTTGCTATGGTGTCATAGACACGCAATGTATTTTTACTCATTAATATTCCTCCGTTTTGATTTTTGTTTTGAATCAAAACGAAGGCTTACGGATATTTGGATATAATGCACAGCCACTTTGTTGTAAAAATCATATTGTGTCCTTTCTTCTGAGGACACAAAAAACGAGCCTGCATACTTAGTACACAGACTCTGTTTGCCTGAAAAATGGGCGTACTAAAGAAAGGGCACAAAATATGCTGTTTGCATTCTCTGCAAAACGGTCATATTTTGTATCCCCTGCCATAATGCATATCAGGCGTTGAATATTTTATTTATAAATTAAAAAGCACCGACAAGATGGACTCCTTTTGTGTAGGAATCTATCCTGCCGATGCTCTCCAGCGAGCACGAAAAAACGTGACGAGTTCAGTACATCGGATTCAATCTGTTATAAATGTTTCTCGAAAATGGAATCTAAAAGCATTGAAGAAGAACAAAGAATCAGAGTGGGAATAAAAGCCCATAAAATATTGCTTATACAGCTGCATGACATTATAACTATTGTCAACGTGGTTATGATACTTAACATAGTAATAGAAAACAGCATCCAACAGAGAGGTTAATAAGGCTTTTTCATTTCCCTGAAGCTCCTCATTTTCAAGTATTTCCTGAAGTTTTTATTTGCTTATACTTCACGACGTATAAGCAAATAATGCTGTATCATAACGCTCCCTCCATTTTATATCATCATATATTTATGAGAAATAATATCCCCACTGTGCATATGCTTCTTTTGAAAACACATTATCCGGACCCCTCAAAATATCACTTCCTGTGCTATTCACTGAGAATCTGTTTAGTGCTTCAATTATAGCTTTCTTTTTAAAGGGAATGTGTATTGCGTTTGCAGATCCATCATTGACTCTATCTACAAGTACTTTGGGCCATCTGATGCTGTAGTCATCATAATTAATAACATGAGAACAATCCGTGTATGCTATTATTAGAGGAAGTTCATATAAGTCAACTGCTTTCTCTATTTCAAAATTAAGCAATCCTCTATTATAGTTAGTTTCACCAGAAAGTACCAGAAGCATGTTTTTTGAATTGCGCATTCTCTCCATCAGCCGATTTTCAAGCGTTTTTCTCAAGCTTGAATCCAAAACAGCTGCTGTCTTCTTATGACTATCAATAAAATGAAAATCAAAGTTTGAATTCTTATCCCAACTTCTGAGAAGTCCAAGATATTTTAAATCACTTTGTGTCGGATCAGTCTTTCCCTGACCGTCAAATGCAATATATGTACCATTTCTATAAGCCATTCTGATTTCTCCTTTAAATAAGGGGCAACCGACCGTACAACTATGAACAAGGGAGGCGATAACCACTTAGAATATCATAGGGAAATTTAACCCCCACTGACATACGTTCATGTTATAAATCCGTAATCGATATTTCGTTTTTACACTTCTTATCAACGATTATTGTTGTCTTGCATTTTAAATAGTTTTTAGATATTTGGGTTAAAAGAACAATACTCTCCAATGCTTCTTTTTTCGATAACCCTGTTCGTGACATGGCTGTTCCCATAGGGTATAGATAGAGTTCCTTCCCTTGACCATGTTTGTCATAATACTCAAACAATTTTAGAATACAATCAAAGTATTGATGCTTATCACAATGAGCAACACAGTCAACATCAAATTCTGTAAGAGCAAGCAAGAAAAAAGTAACTCCATTCTCGCCTTTTATTCGGGATACTGAACCCATAGGATATCTTTTTCGCTTTCCTTCTCTTTTTTCGTTAAGAGAGATATCCTCATATTCATAGCCAAATGCTTTAAGGGAACTTTCTATTTCAGCATCAAGAGCTTGTCGTTTTTCGTCCGAATAAGCAAATCTTTTTAGAAACTGACCATGCACAGAGCCTTCGTGAATAATGTCATCATTTACAACAGTATCATAACAACAATTAACTGCTATGACGACTATTCTTTCAGTCTGAGGTTTTTTGGGAAATGCTATCTTCATAAGATCATCATATCTTACAATAATTTCAACATCATCCTCAGATAGTATTGTTACCTCTTTTGATGAATGCAGTCCCCAGACAAGTGCTGTAAGGAAACAAATAAACAAAAGCACTGTAAAAGCCTTTATCTTACACTTAACATCATCGTCTTCTATTCCGATTGTATTCCAATCAAAAAATAGTTGAACGATTGAAGCCAATCCAAAAACTGATGATGCGATTATTGTGAATTTCGATAGTATGTATTTTAGGTTGATTTTTATTATTGTCAGCATTCTTCGAATCATCTTTGTCAATCAAATCCTTAATGGGTCAATATTATAGCCCTGCTTTGAAAGTTCTCTTATGAGATTTATTGCAACTTCATCCACCTTCTTGTCAAATGGAATATATATTAAACCATGAATATCAGAAGGCTTTTCAAATTCTATATCTTCTTTAAGCAGAATTGCAACCTTTTCTCTACCCAATTTTGCAAGGAACATTCCAAGTTCAAGAACTACATTTTGCCTTACACGGGATTTGTAACTATCTTCGCTTTTGGATTTTCCTTCGTCATCAGGAGTTGCCAAAACTATTGCATATCCAACCTCTTGACTGTATTCTTCAAGCTTTTCGATTATGGTTTGTCCCCCTGAAGCCTGCTGATCAAGAATAATCGGCTCAAGATCCCAGCGGCGAAGCAATGCTTCAAGCTGTGTACGTGCAATATCATCATGACCGTAAACAACAAATATTTTTCTGTTTCCAAGCTTAGCAGTTTCACCAAGAATAGCTTTAGTTTCATCAGTGTTTCTTCCTTGAACATTATGTTTGCCTGTATTAAAACAGTTTATAATACTTCCGTTTGACAACGTTATACTTTTTCCGTGCTGAATATCTTTTACGGATACAACAGACACTTTAGTGGTTGATCTGATTTTTTCAATTACTTCTTCATATGTCATAATAACATCTCCATTTAAAAAATTTTATTCCGATACTAAGTGTTCCCTATTAAATCATTGACTCTAATTCACTGTGTTTTTTTATGTTCAAAAACGTCATTTATCAAAACCTGCTTAGAAAACAATATTAGAGAACCATATTTTATCTGAACAAAGAATACTATATACTTTTCCATTGTCGTATTATGATATAATATATGTATTGATTTGTATCAGTTTAATCAACCGCTCTCAATACTCTAAAAGCCATTGCATTCTCTCCTCGTAAATAGACAATCCATTAATTTATGTATATTATATACTTTTATGTATAAATGTCAACGAATTTGGCACAAGGTGAAGATATTTAGCACAAAATGCAAAGTTCTGAAAACAGGCATAATATGCTTGACCTTATTGTTTTATTATGGTAAAATAAAAAGAACCCTGATACTAATTCAGAGTTCTGATATTGAATTAATCTTTTGATTTTCCTATCATTTCTATGAAATATGCCAAATGCTCGCGTTCTGTATCGTTCATCTTTGTTATTATTTCTACGGCATCACCTATCGTCATTTTATTTGTTAGCTTTATAGCATAAGTTTCATTAAGATTTGTCTTACTTGCACTTTTTCCAAGAATATAATCTGTAGTAACGTTATAAAACTCGGCAAGTCGATACACAACTTCAGTAGGTGGGACAGTTAAACCTTTTTCATAGTGAGAAATAGTGCTGGAAGACAGATGAAGCTGCTTTGCTATATCTGTTTGTGTTAAGAAATTGAGTTCTCGCAGATTGATCAATGTTTTAGCTATAATGCGTTTTTGCTTTTCGCCAAAAACATTTGAACTTTTTACTTGCTTTTTCATAATATATGCTCCGCCATATATGCTCCGCCTCTCTTTCCGGTTCCAACACTTTTATTATAGTATAAATATAGTCCGAAGTCATAAATCTGTATTATTTATAAAAAATCAGCGAATTTTGTCGTAAAATTATATCACAAATACAATTGTTGTGATTTATACTACATTTTAAGGAGGAAATACATATGCTCAGAGTGGCAATATGTGATGATAATAACGTATTTGTTAATAAAATGTCACAAGCTGTAAAATCTGAATTTACAAGGCAGAATAATGAAGATATTGAGTTAGAGACCTATGTTTCAAGCGAATTAATGTTCCAGCACCACTTAATAAAGCCATTTGATGTGATTTTTCTCGATATTGATATGCCGGAGCTCGACGGATTTCAATTAGCGGCTAAGATTTCCGGTTCAAACGACTGCTACATAATTTTTGTTACCAGTCATCCCGAGCTTGTATACGATAGTCTGTATTTCCGACCACTTAATTTTATTACCAAAAGCAATGATTCTTTTTTCACAGATAAACTGCACAGTGTTGTTAATCAGCTTTACAATGAAATGAAACAAAACACGACTATTGTTCTGGAAAATAAAGAAGTCGGAAGAATTTCACTGCAACTAAAGAATATTTATTATATTGCAAGCAGCAAGCACTACGTTATCTATCATTCTGAGCATAATGAGCCGATAAAAATTCGGGGCAATATCGGTGAACTGGAAACCTGTTATTCAAAATATGATTTTGTCCGGATACATAAAAGCTTTCTGGTTAATCTTCGTCACATTTTTAATATAGATAGAAATAAAGACGAGATAATTTTTAAGCAAGGCTTTAGATTAAATATGAGTAAAAACTACAAACAAACTGTTGATGAGAAATTAACACAGTATTTGAGGAAGACAAAATGAAGAACTTGCTATGGAAATGCTTTGAGCTTGTGATTAATTATTATCAGGGCTTTATTATGACATGGTTTGTGTATAGATTTCTAAATCCTAAATCTCTCAAACAGGCAAAAACATTTCTTTCGATTTTTAGTATCATATTTGGAACAACCATAACCCTGTTAAATCACATCACTTTATATGAGGGATTTACAAGTACTTTATATTTAGTTATATTGTTGGTATATGCCATTATTGCCTTTAACGACAGTATTATTAAAAAACTACTATCAACGATCATTCCCAATATTATTCTGCTGCTTATCACTTCTGTTGAACTTAATTTATTATCATCTCTAAATAGAATAAGCGTCAAGGACTTGATTACAAATGATAATAGCGTAAGATTCATGACTTTGATTGTAATCCAGATTTCTCTTTGGATCTCCTTGAAAATTATAATCAAGCTGTTCAAATTCTCTGACAGTTATACAATATCAGATTGGTCTCCGATTATCACAGTATTAATATCTTCCTTTATTCTAGTATCACTTCTCCATGTACTTTCACTCAATGCGGATGATACGCAAAGAATATACATCAATTTATCATACCTGGTTATCATTATACTGAATTTCCTAATGTTTTACGTTATTTATTCACTCTTCTTCAAGAATGCTCAGATAAAGAATATGAAGGTACTATCCGTAAAAGAACAGTATATGGAACAGTATGTTAATAATGCGGAGACTCAATACGAGCTGATCAGAAAAATAAGGCACGATATAAAGGATCAACTTACCACCGTTTATGAATTGCTCACAAGTGGCAAAACCGAAGATGCTTTGGAATTTATTGAACAATCCAACGGCATTGTTAAAGCTACAATGACATTTGTTCAAACCAATAATCCAGTTGCAAATGCAATAATCAACTCTAAATTGTCTACTGCATCAACTTTAGGAATAAAGGTGTCATGTATTACGGTAAATGACTTTGTAGGTATCAATGAGCTTGATCTATGTGACTTATTGAGCAATACTTTGGAAAATGCGATCACAGCCTGTGAAGCTATGCCGCCAGATTTAAACAAGTTTATCTATTTGGAAATCAGTAAAGAAAACAACATTTATACATTTATAGTGAAAAATTCTCTAGATAAGTCTGTTATTAGCGAAAATCCAAAATTAAAAACCACAAAGAAAGATATCATAAACCATGGACTTGGCACTTCTATTATTAGGGACATAGTAAATAAATACAGTGGAAGATATGATTACTATGAAATTGACAATGCTTTCTGCTGCTCTATAATCTTAGAAACTTAACTCATATGATAGCTCGGCTTATGCCGAGTTATTTTTTTGTGCCTGAAAACTGCACAATATGCCAAAACGCTTGACGAAAGATATTTTATATTGTAAAATTCAAAAAAAGCAAGGTGAAAATTATGAATTACTTGGTATCTCAGATTGTTAATTTTATTACGGAACAAGATGTAATCAGTGATGAATCAGATGTACAAGACTTTTATAGATATGGAATAGAAATAAGTATTTCATCGTTACTTAACATAGTTCTTGTTGTAATAGCAGGTATCCTTATTCATCATATAATCGAAAGTATTGTTTTTCTTTCACTATTTATACTTATCAGATCATTCACCGGAGGCTATCATGCCGACACATACTTTAGGTGCAATCTATTGATGTGTACTACATTCATATTAACCGCTTTAGCCAATAGTATATTTTCTAATAAATTCTCCCTATTGATTATTATTGTTTTAATCTGTGTTACTGAACTGATAGTTTCTATCTTGGGTCCTATAGAGAATAAGAATAAACCAATTGATGATTCGAAAAGAATAAAGCTTAAAATAATAGGGATAGTTATAACTTTAATAATTAATTGTACCGGATTGTTTCTTTCGAGAAGTTATCTAGGTACAATGATTATATTAACAACTTTTTTAATTGCCTTGCTCATGATTGCAGCAAAGATTAAAGAGAGAGGAAGTGATTAATGTGAAAAGTTTAAAAAAACTACTAGCTGAAATGATTCAGAAGATTGCAAAACATACAGCAATTTTGGCTTGTGGAGCAGCTTCGGCATACGGTGGATATCAGACTAAAGAGCCAAAGAACATCTACAAGAGATAAGCATCAAAAAACACAATTCAAAAGATTTGCATATGAGACTATTACGATCTACAGTAGTATAGTTTTGAGCTGAATTAATCATTTTGTGCAGGAAGAAGATTGATTCAAAGGTTTTCAAAGTACTGTAATACTTGTCATAGCAAGTATAGAAATTGTCTTTTACTTTGCTTAAAGATGGCTTTTTTAGAATACAGACTTTAGGTCGGGAGTATTGCGTTTGTCTTATGATGAAAGCAATAAAAAATTTCAAGGAGGTTTTCAATATGAAACTTAAGAAGAAAATTGCGGCTATGGGTGCTGCTGTTATGATAATGGCTTCTATGAGTGCTATAGGTGCTAGTGCGTATCAAGCATCATATGAGGATAGTTATCGAATTATACTTGCATATACGTCTTATACTCCAAGCGAGACAGATTCAGTGGGAACGGTAACGAATCTTTCAACTACAAAAACAAATTACTCTGTACAGTCAACCCTTTATTACAAGACTTCTGCAGCAAAAATCGGTTCTTATACTCCTTCTGGATGGAAAAATGGTACGCTGTCCAAAGGTCAGCTTTTGAAAGCAACAACAACCCATAACCGTAATACTAGTTATAAGTATTCTGCCAGAACTCTAGTCATGAAAGATAATAGAGTTTTTAAGGATATTCAGTCTGATTACTAATATATAACCCTGAGGAGCTAAAGCTCCTGCGGCAAGCTTGCTTCGTCGCAGCCGATGAAAAGCTACGCTTACATCGGGCTTTGCTCCGAATTAAATATGCATTAAAGAAATTTTAATAAAAATCAATTGAACATTTTACAAAGGCAATGCATTAATGGGTTTGAAGGAGGAAAGAATGTACACGCTGAAAAATCTTAGAAATATGATGAAAAATCATATCGGTATGCTGGTTCTACTTGTGATTTCTATGTTTGTTTCATTCGGGGTTTTGTTTTTCGGTGTTGGATTGTACTATCAGTACAGCAAAAATATTGAGGACGGCGAAATTGACAGCTATGCTGTCGGTTTTTCCATAAATGACATTATTACAAAAAAAAATTTTTGTGAGTTTGTGAAGAATATGCCGAATAAGCTTATGGGTGATGTTTCATATATTACCTGTTTTTCGTCCACGCAGGTAAGCGGAATTGATGAGGAAATACCTGTCGCATTCTATCTTCAGTATTCTGAAGGAAAATTTGAATATTCCGATAACGTATTTCAGCCAATGATTGATGACCTTGTAATTAAGGACGGCAGTTTTTTCACGCAGGAGCAATATTCAAACGGAGAAAAAAAGGCTGTTGTAATGGGCAGCGGAAATGTAAATCAGCCGACTTCAGCACCCGAATATACAAATTCGGTTACAGCATTCGGTCAGAGCTATGATGTTATCGGCACAATAAACCCTGCTAACAGCAGCTATTTTTTTTACAGTATCTATGTTCCGTTCAGCTCAGTCCCCGACGATACAATTATGAACGACGGGGTTTATCTTGCACTCAACAATAAAATCACTAAATCTGAATATGATGATTTTACCGCATATATCAGCGAATTTTTCAAAGATAAAATCACTCTTTATGAACCGGCATTCGACTTGGCATCAAACACTTCCTACTACATAACAGTTGTACTGATTTCGGTAATCATTGCCATTCTTTCGGCATTGAACATTTCCATTCTGTATAATTACATCATTATCAGCAGAACAAGACAACTGACCATTATGCGTATCTGCGGAGGGTTAACCTCAAATCTGAGCATATCAACCGCAAATGAGATTATTCTTATTATGCTTCCTGTAAGCATTATTTCAGCTTTGTGCTATGATAAATTTATTCTTACTGTACTTTCAGCTAAATTTCCGCTTATGAAAGCTGCATATAATCCATATGTTTACGCAGAAATAATTTTGATTTACTCTGCAATATCGTATCTTCTTAATCTGTTTTTGCTTCATCATAATCTCGGCAAAAAAATTAAGGAGGGATTGAAATGAGAATTAAGTTATACGGCAGGGTTATCGGTATCTTCCTGAAAAAGCACTCGTTTATCAATGTTTTAATAAGCCTCCAGCTGATTGCTGTTTTTGTTATCGGAATAATTATGACATCGATAATAGACGAAAAGGCTTCCTCATATGAGGCTGTCAAACCGCTGCTTAATGGCGAGGGATTGTATTGTGGTGGATATTTTTTGAAAGATAATGAAAATGGCGGACTTTTGGAAAACACAGATGAAATCAAAACTCAGCTGAAAGATGTTGATTTTATCTCGTCTGTAAACTTTGCGTCCCTGCAAACAGGCGTTGATACACAAACTAACGAGGTTAAGACCGCATATGCACTTGTATATGATGATTATTCTGCAAATCTTTTTCGCCCGACAATAGAAAAAGGTTCGTGGATAACTGATTCCAAGCAATCCGATGATATACCGCAGGCTGTAATTACCCGAAATTATCAAGGCTATAATGTTAATGATATTGCTGAATTTGAAACTGAAAATGGAACGTTGAAGGTCAGAATAATCGGTGTAATTGGTGATAATGAAAAATACCTTGGAGCAAACTCGGAATATGAATCAAATGAACCATCCTATCAGTTAATGCTTTCTACACATTTCAACTGTCTGAATGACCAGCTTAAAAACAAAGGCTTTACAAACGAGGAGATTGCTTTGAAACTCGAATCTCTTGGGTATTCAGCGGACAGCATTGTATATAATGAACCTGTATTGTTTTTTACAGATAAGGAGTGGAATAAAACCGATTTGGATTCAGTAATGTCAGACTCCCTTTTTATAAAGTACAACCGGAATATTTCCGATAATGAAAAGCTTTACAACAGAAAATATATCAACGAGAATCTTTCTGTATTATCATTTGCGATACAGTTTTCTCAGTTGAACAACAACAGTCAGACCATTGTTTATAGAGAGTTGTACACATTGATGCCAATAATGTGTGCAATATACCTGCTTGTACTGATTGCGTCAGTGAGCGTTAATGCGATTAACTGCAAAAATAATATAAGAAACGAAGCCATACTGTATTTGGGTGGTGCAAAAAGAAAACAGTTGCTTACAATCAATGTAATTTACAATGGGCTGATTTGCATTGTGTCTTTGATAATTTCAATAGCAGGATCGTTGATTTTCTACAAGGCAGGATTGTTCAGCAAAACAGTAATTACATTGGGCTGGAAACAGATCACCATTTGCCTGATTGTGTGTGCTGTATATATCTTGGTATCCTGTATCATTTTCTGCATTATCCTCACACCAAAGGCTATAAAAAAAGCAATAATATTATCGGAGGAATAGTAATGGTAAAACTTAATAACATAGTAAAAATATATAATTCAAAGAAAGCCAACGAATTCAAGGCTCTCCACGGTGTTTCGGCAGAAATTCGGGACGGTGAGCTTATTGCGATTATCGGAAAATCGGGTGCAGGAAAATCAACGCTTCTGCATATTTTAGCCTGCATTGACAACTATCAGGAGGGCGAATACTACATTGATGATGTGCTTGTGAAAGACCTTTCCGAAAGTCAGTATGCAAAAATCAGAAACGAGAAAATCGGGATGGTTATGCAGGATTTTGCACTGGTTGAGGATTTCACGGCACTGGAAAACGTGATGATACCGCTGAATTTTTCCAAAAAGAAAGTCAGTGACAAGAAAGAAAAAGCCCTTGCGGCACTGAAATCGGTAGGCATTGAGGAGCTTGCCAAAAAGCTATGCAGCAAACTTTCGGGCGGACAGAAGCAGCGTGTGGCAATTGCCAGAGCGATAGTCAATGAACCGTCAATGATTTTGGCGGACGAACCGACGGGAGCACTGGACACAAAGACTTCCGCTGAGATTATGGAGCTTTTCAAGTCCCTGAACAAACAGGGCAGGACGGTTGTTATAGTTACCCACGACCCGAAGATTGCGGAGCAATGCGGCAGGGTTATTGAGATTAGTGACGGGAATATTGTTACAGCAAAATAAATTGTGGAGTGAAAACAATGAAAATTACCGATTATGTAGATCTGTTCTATCCGTCGGCGGAGGCTGAGGAGTATGCAAAAAAGCGGCAGAAAAAATATGAAAATTATCCGCAGGATTTTATGGTCAATCTTGAAACGGATAACATAGCAAAACTTATTGCACCTATGAATTTTGCTGTCGCAACATCTAAAATGAAAGAGTTTACAGATGACATTGAAACCCTTGATTACAGGCTGGATTGTCTTGAGGACTTTATGAATGTCCCCGAACTTAACGGCAGATTTCGACAGCTGATAAATGAACTCGCAGGAAACAGAATTGACTTTTCAGATGTTGATTGTGTCAACTCGTTTATGCAGATTAAGACCCATATGGACAGCCTTGAAGAATTTCTCGGCTGCATTGAAAACATCAACAGGTTCTTTGCAAAGTATAATCACGCAATTAAGTCGGTAGCGGTAAAAAGGCTTGCACAGTTTTTTGAAAAACTGCCAAAAAGCGAGAACATTTTCGAAATAGCATACAGCATTTCACAGCTGAAAGATACCTTTTCAAAAACCATACGGAGCGTAAAAATCGGTGTTAATTTTGATTCGGCTATGAATCCCGACAGTGCAGGACTGCTTGAAATCGGATATGACAAAATTTATCCCAAGGGAAATATTCTTGAAAAGCTTGTGTTCAAAAGTTTTGCAGGCAGAGAGCAGTTTATTGGCGAGGAGCATTTCAACTCGGCAACAAGGCACACTCCCATTGATATAGACACTGCCCTTTTCCGTGAACTGAGCAAATACACAAAGGAGTTCGCCCTGCGGATTGCCGCAGCACTTAAAAGCTATCGTTCCTCGGTTTTTTCAGACCTTTCGGAGCTGGAATCACAGCTTGACTTCTATGGCGGAGCGGCACAGTTTATATCAAGTGTTAGGGCAAGGGGAATGAAAATGTGCCGACCGAAATTTCTCCCCTCTGAGAAGCGTGTTACAAGGCTGAAAAACGTCTTTGACCTCAACTTCTACAGGCAGCTTGTTACGCAAAATCCGCAGGAAATTCTGACCGAAAAAATTGTTGCAAACGATATTGATATGTCAGATTACGCACGGTTTTATATGGTGACGGGAGCAAACAACGGCGGAAAAACCACTTTCGCAAGAGCGGTGGGAGTATGTCATTTAATGGCACAAATGGGATTGTACGTTCCTGTTGGAAGCTTAAGATTTCCACTTTCATATAAATCATTTACAATGGATTTATCTATGTCAATTCTAACTAATTCTTGACCTGCCCATTTATCGGTCTCTATACCTAGTCCTTCTTCTATAATGCCAATATCACCATTAGCTACAATAAGCAATTGATCCATTTGATTGCTTGGTGCAATAAAGCGTTGCCCTCCCGCACCAAGTAAACTATCTGGATCACTATAATACAAATCATAATCTCTCTTTGTAACTAAAAAAGAAGCTCCATATTCTAAAAAATCATTATTCACTTCACTCATAATACACTCACCCCATAATCTTTTTTTAAGACATTATCTATACGAATTATGTAATCCCATAATCCATTTTTTTTGTTAATCCCCATCCACTCTTTACAATTACGTAGAGATGATTCATTGTTTATCAAGGTACTTTTTAATGTCTTTAAAAGGGTATCATCAATCATTTTAAACGGTGCTGGATATTTAGAATGTTCATTGAAAATTTGATTCCAACAAGCCATATATGCACACCAAACTTGAATAGGTGTACTATTTAGTGTCATAATTGCTTTACGGAATTTCTTGATAATTACTTCATCATTTGTAGTCAAATATAACTCATATATTCCTTTTTCTACAATGCGTCCGAAATCTGTAGGAATATTAATAGGTATATCCCTGTTTCCCATAACTGAATATCCTTTTTCTCCGCAAAGAAATTCAGCAACCTCATCATTCTCAAATGCTTTTCTTGTAAGTTCAAGCAATTCTTCGTTTGTAATCTGTTTTTGCAATTTCATGACATTTCCTTTCTCATCAAGCGACGAATAAAAATTATTTTTTTATATTTCACAAAAACCATCTACGGTATATGTTTCTTCGTCAGATAGTTTTATCATTGTTTCTTCTACTTTTGTCATATCATTGTCTAGTTTTAATATAATCTCAAAACTTGTATCAATATTAATCGACGTTTTATTTTCCTCCAAAATTAAGATCTATAATATTTAGATGCCCATAATTAAAAGAAAGAGTCAGCCACTTTTTATCAATTAAATATAAATATGAGCTAAAGTGACTTGAATCTTCATGATTGTCTGTCGGTTCACCAAACATTTGATTTATTTCTGCTTCTGTACTCTCAAAGGTTATTCCGCCTATTGAAATATTATCAATCGTATCCTGCCTTTTAAAAGCACTCGCAGTAAAGCTTATACAAATAATATCATTATCACTATAATCATTATCGTCTGCTGCACAATGCATTGTGACCGTATCCAGCAATTTACCGTCATATAACAATCCTCAGCTTCTAAGTTCGGTTTTCTCCTCATATATCATGCTTTCATCCCAAAAAGAAAAACCCTCACCCAAATCATCCAGCGAGCATGGAAATGAAAAAGTTTTATCGGCCCTGTGAAAAAATCTCTGTGAATTCAACAACAGTGATAAAAAACGATATTGTGGAGCGGCTTGAAAAACAGCCGCTCATTTTTTTACAGTATACAATAAATACCGTAATTTGTCAAGGTTCTTCAACAGTCAGTCTGCTGGAATGGAGCGTAGCGGAATGGAAGCAGACTGACTGTGCCGGCTCAGCTTAGCCTGTCGAGATACATGATCTCCAGCTCGCCAAGAACTATGCCCCAGTTCCTCAGCGGCATAGTCCATTTTTTCGCTATTTCATGAGTTGCAAGATACAGTGCCTTTAACAGCGCCGTATCGCTGGGAAACACGCTTCTCTGTTTGTTCAGACGACGATAGCCGCTGTTAAGGCTTTCGATCGCATTGGTGGTGTAAATGACCTTTCTCACATCAGCGGAAAACTTGAAGATCGGTGAGATCACATCCCAGTTTTTGTACCAGCTCTTCATGGCGTTTGGATAATCTTTCTCCCACTTCTCCGTCACACGCTCAAGCTGTTCAAGCGCAGCGTCCTCAGACGGCGCCTGGTAAATTGTTTTCAGATCATTAGCAAATTCTTTCTTGCTTTTTTCGCCAACGTATTTCAGCATATTTCGCACCTGATGAACGATACAACGCTGTAATTCTGTCTGCGGAAATGCCGCTGATACGGCGCTTCTTTCATACCCGAAAGGCCATCGGCACATATCACGAGGACGTCCTTTACGCCGCGATTTTTCAGCTCATTCAGGACTCCAAGCCAATATTTTGCACTTTCGTTTTCTCCAATATGTATGGATAAAACTTCCTTGTGACCTGTCAAATTTACTGCGAGAATCACATATGCAGCCAGCTTCCTGATCTGCCCGTTATCACGCACTGAAAAGTGTACTGCATCGATGAAAACGATCGGATACGCCTCATCAAGCGGACGATTCTGCCAATCTTCTATCTGCGGAAGAAGCCTGTCTGTGATGTCAGATACCATTCCGTCGCTGACTTCAAAGCCGTAGATCTCCTCGATGGTATCGCTTATCTGACGAGTTGTCATACCCTTTGCGTACAGAGAGATTATCTCCTGCTCAATGCCGGAGATGTCCTTTTGACGCTTTTTACCACCTTTGGATCAAATGTTCCGTCTCGATCCTGCGGCACTTCGATCTCAGTTTCACCTAAATTTCCACGTATCTTCTTTGTTTTCTTTCCGTTGCGGTAATTGGAGCTGTCCGAGCGTTCATATGAACGATACCCTAAGTGTTCATCCAGTTCTGCCTCAAGCATTTCCTGTGTCGTGCCACCTGAGGGCATCCTCAATATCTTTTGCTGTCCTGATATCATATTCCTCGATCAGTTCTGCGATGATATTCTTCTTTCCCTCACTCATTGGTTCTCTTTTTCTTCTTGCCATAAAAAATCAGCCTCCTGTGTTATTTATATTTTACCATAGTTGACTGCGTTTTTACAGACTTTTTTTTCGCAGGGTCTCGCCAGACGCTCTTTGTGCGGTAATTGCCCTTATATGGTCTTCTATTCCTCAGACCATATTTCAAAATGTATGATATAAGATAATTATTTTTGTATCAAATTCATATAGCTGATTCTTATTTATGGGAACCTCCTTATCATTAATTTCTACTAACACCTCTTCTACAGATCCATCCTTTTTTATCCAGCCTGTCACCAAATCATTGATTTCTCTTTCGTAAATATTTGAAACCCCCATGCTTTCCAGCTCGTCCCCAACTTTTAGTACAAAGAAAAGCACTCCTTCAAAAACGAAAGAGTGCTTTGTACAATTGAGATATACCATCATTTGAATCATGATTAAGACAAACGCTGTTCCATCAATGTACTTTTCATCAAACACAAATCAAATACATTCAGCCTGTCATCTTCGCACAAATCTCCTGCTTTCCAGTCGGTAAGCACTACGTTTGGTACTGCAATCAGCCATTTTTGGAGCAAAACCACATCTGCAACATTGAAAGCACCATCTGCATTCACATCACCAATTACTGCTTTTTTCGGTGCAGCAGGCTCTAAAATAAATTTCTGTCCGTCGCCGCCCCAGTATTCCCACTGGCAGATATTTGCACCATTCTCTACACTGATCTCATAGACATCCGCACAAGATTGCCCGTCAGATACAATGCTTAACAAGGTATATGACCCATCCTGATTGCACTGGATCGTAAACTTCTGAGAATCATCGCCGCTGTAATCTTTAAGGACAATATTTGTACCATTATCAGCCAAGCCGTTTTCAACCGTGAGTGCTTTGCCGTCTGCTGTCTGAACGGTGTAGCTGCCATCATCAAGACGTGTAAATGTCCAGACCGTTTCCGTTCCCTGCACAGCATTTCCGTCATTTTGGGAGAGGAACAGACTGCTGTTGAGATTTCTGACGGTGTATGTTCCGTCGGTGACCATAGGATGAACCGGCTTGATTTCCCACAGCTGACAGTCGCCGCCCCAGTAATTCCACTGGTTGATATTGCCGCCGTTTTCTTTTGACCAATCATACACATCCAGCCCTGCGGTATCTCCGGAGCATTTGGAAACAATTCCATAGCTTGTTCCGTTTTTCACCAGCTTCCACAGCTGATTATCTGTGCCATGATAAGGTTGCAGTTCGACATTTATGCCATCATCAGCAGTGTTTTCTGCTACTGCAATACACATAGATTCGTCTGCCATGGAAGCGATTCTGCAATAGCCATCCTTATCCGCAATGATACGCCATTCCTGATGACTGCCTGCTGTTTTCGTCCACTGCTGAATGTTCGTACCATCGGAAGCATTTCCGCCCGTAAGGTCAATTGCTTTTCCGCTGAATTTATTTGTGATAGAATAAGAAACACCGCTGAGCAAATTTGTATCGCAGAGTTTGACCGTTTCTCCCGTACCCTGTGCGGAATCTGCATGGTATACCAGCTTGCTGGATGTGTCGGTATAGTCGATCAGCGGTATACGTTCTTTTCCGGTATATTCTACAGTTTTTGCACCCCATATGGTTTGATTATTGCTGCCCACTGCTGTAAAGGACATAACATTCTTGCCGTTTTCGTCCTGTGCCGCCAGAAAATAACCGCTGTATTTCTGTCCGTCAATGGTTAGAACCGCTGCTGCACTGTCCTGTGCCTGTGACCATGTTCCGCTGACTGCACCGCTGATTGTGCCATCTGTACTGAGCGTGACAGAACTATAATTGTGTATCTTTGAAGAAGTATCATTTCCGTGGTTGATATATTCATACTCCCCGGCAATATCCGCTGCTTCATAGCCATATTGTGCAATCTGATCTCCGCTGTACTCATAGGGCGAAACCACAGGCCAGCCTTCCTCATTGAAGTACATGGAATGGACTCTGACTTCGTGAAATTCCGTACCATTGTTGAAACGGGTGTGATAGAAAAGATACCATTTTCCATCATCGTCACGGAGAACGGAATTATGTCCGCAAGCCATATATGCCGTATGAAGACTGCTGAACTGATAATTGCCCATGACTTTCAGACCGACAGAATCAAGATTTGTGTTTGTGCCAAGCACCGCTGGATTTCCTGCCGCATCATAGAATGGACCGTCTGGATTTTTAGAACGGAATACTCGCATATTATACCCGCCTGTGGCAGTGAGTCCGCCGTACGTCACCCAGAGATAATAGTACCCAGTATCCGGATTGTACTCCATAAAAGGTCCTTCATCGGATTTGAAATACCCACCGGAAATTTTTGTACCGAAATAGCTGTCCACCATTCTGCTGTCAGATGTTGTACCAGTTTTCGGGTGAATACATCTTCCTGTTGCCGGGTCAATTTCAAGCGTAAAAATTCCTCCTGACCACGAACCATAGCACATATACATTTTGCCGTCTGTATCATAGTAAATCGTCGGGTCAATTGCGTTTGGATAAAGATAATTGTTATAATTGGATTTTCTGAACCAGTTGGAATTGTAGGTAACCGCTCCGGATGCGATCAACTCGTCAATGTTGGTAGAGGTATATTTCCTGTTGACATTTTTGGTGGAGCTTGTTGCATAGCTGTCATTTTCCGTAAATCCGGAGTAAATCAGCGTGTCTACAAAGGTGTAAGGACCCTCCGCTTTCTGTGCTGTTGCAAAGCCAATGACGGAACACATATAGGTGGAAGATGTGCAGAAGTACATCAGATATGCACCCTTTGTACCGTCTGTATTCACATAGTCTGGGTTATAAATAACATCCGGAGCCCAGACCGCATAGCCGCCCTCGCAGTCCTCCAGGTTTTCTCCCGACCATGCAAAGGCTTTCGCGAGATTGGCGGAAAGGTCACCAAATTCTGCATTATTGGGCGTTGTATAGCCATTTGTGAAGCGTGTCCAGTTCTGTAGATCATTTGTTTTTGCTGCCTCGATATGAGAACCAAACACGTAATACGTGCCATCATTATCTTTGAATATTGACGGGTCGTGAACGGAAACACGAGATTTGACAGAAGCAGCGTGAGCATTTTCTACCGCTGTAACTCCGGAAAAACAGCTGCTTATCAAAAGACAGCTTGTCAGAAATAAGGATATTATTTTTTTGATTTTCAAAATGCTCCACTCCTTGTATAATATATTTATGGGTAATTTAAAGAACACCCATATGAATTAAATTTGTAAAGCAGATGCCCTACACTTAGTTTCACATATTATACCATATCCATATACGAAAAGTCAAGAAAGAGCGTGATTTTATGGGGATTTTCAGTAGACTCTTCAAGTCCAGAGATAAGCCTCGAAACAGCTACGACAGTCCCAGCTACAGTTACTTCTTCGGACGTTCCAACAGTGGTAAGCGAGTTAATGACTGGAAATGTGTCAAGTGTGATTGACAATTTCAAAATCGGACAAAAACAGTACAAGAAAGAAGACGATCGTAGTTAGTGCTGTTCTTCTGACTGTATGGTTTCATCTGCTGTAAAAGCGGTACCTCCGATGCCAAAAAATCGTTCAAAGAAACGCTTCAGCTTATCGACAACACTTTGTTTTTTCTTTGCTCTTCCAGTTCCGCCAAAGCGTGAAACAGGAGGAAGAACTTTATCTAACTCAGTACCAGTAGTTTTTACTTCGCCGTCACGGAACGCATTTTCCAAAAACTTTCTTGTTTCCAGATCTTTTAACTTTTCTTCTCGGATGATCTGTTCCAGTTCCTTTTCCCGTTCTTCTGCAACGTATTGATGCCATTCTGTCAGAACATCATCTACATCATTGATTCCGGCTAAAAACGTGTTGATCAAATTTTTCTTACTGCGAAGTTCCGGACTGGCATCGATTGCCTTTTGAATCGTGATCAGTACTTCCTTATCTTCACAGTGTGTATCATGGTATTTTTTCACTAACATCAAGATATAGTCAATGTTGATTTCGATCTGACGGATCAGTTCTACTTCAAATACTACATCATCGCTGATGTCTTCTTTCTCGCCAACCGGTCTTTTTTTCCATTCATCCCGCAAGTCTTGATATTTTCCCAAGTAATCCTGTAGATCACGTTCTGAAATCTTTTCTTTCTCTGCAAAGTCATCAAAAGAAAGCAGCAAGTTTCTCATTCGGAGAATCGCACCAAACAGAGCGATGAAGTCCTTCTGGTTCTGTTCTCCTTGTATCCCTGTTTCATCAACAGGGAACTTTTCGTAAAGTTCTTTTACCAGATCAACGTAACCGGGATGCCGTTTTCCTGCTGCATCTTGATAGCCATTGTAGTAGTCATCAAACTTTCGCAGCAGTACAACTCCGCCAGCACCTTTATCTCCAAAAAGTGAGATCGCAGCATCTACACGCTTTTGCAGATTGCGGAAACAAACGATGTTGCCAAACGTTTTGATGCTGTTTAAGATGCGGTTGGTTCTGCTGAACGCCTGAATCAGCCCGTGCATTTTCAAGTTCTTATCTACCCAAAGTGTATTTAGAGTAGTTGCATCAAAACCGGTTAAAAACATGTTGACTACGATCAGCAGATCCAGTTCCTTATTTTTCATGCGGAGGGAAACATCTTTGTAGTAGTTTTGGAATCGATCACCGTCTGTAGAGTAGTTAGTGTGAAACATCTCGTTGTAGTCTTTGATCGCACTATCCAAAAAATCCCGGCTAGTCTGATCCAGTTGGCTGGTATCCTCACTGTTTTCTTCATCCAGAACGCCGTCCGCTTCTGCTTCATTGGCACCGTAGCTGAAAATCGTTGCGATGCGAAGTTGCTTAGACGGATCTTCTGCCATCTGCCGCTTAAACTCCTGGTAGTACAACTTTGCCATCTGGGTAGAAGCAACACAGAAGATGGCGTTAAAACCGTTTACACGCCGTTCCTGTTTCACCTCACCAACTGTTCCGTTCGCAGCAGAAGCAACCTGTTGGATGTTGGAAAGCACTCGAAACTGATAGCTTTTTTCATTCCGGTATGTCTTTTGGTTAAAGTGTTCCAAGATGTATTTCGTTACCAGAGAGATTCGCTTGGGTGCCATGAACGCCTTCTCTCGATCGATGTCCCAGACTTCTTTATCATCGATGTCCGGATCAGAGTCCATGGTTTTGATGTAATCCACCCGAAACGGCAACACATTCTTGTCGTTGATGGCATCGACGATAGTGTAAGCGTGAAGCTGATCGCCGAACGTTTGTCCTGTGGTACGAAACTGCGGATTTTTCGATGCTCCGGCGTTTGCAGCAAAGATCGGCGTTCCGGTAAAACCAAACAGATGGTACTTCCGAAAACTCTTTACGATTGCGGTGTGCATGTCCCCAAACTGGCTGCGATGGCACTCATCAAAGATGATGACCACGTGCCTTTGGTAAACATCATGCACCGGATTCTTTTTGATGAACGTCGCAAGCTTTTGAATCGTTGTGATGATGATTCTGGCGTTTTCGTCCTCCAGCTGTTTTTTCAGAATCGCTGTGCTGGTGTTGCTATTGGCAGCACCTTTTTCAAAACGGTCGTACTCTTTCATGGTCTGGTAGTCCAGATCTTTTCGGTCTACTACAAACAAAACCTTGTCGATGTACGGCAGGGAAGAAGCAAGGCGTGCTGTTTTAAAAGAGGTCAGCGTTTTTCCGGAGCCAGTCGTATGCCAGATGTATCCGCCGCCTTCGATGCTGCCGTACTTTTTATAGTTATTGGCGATCTCGATGCGGTTCAGGATTCGTTCTGTCGCTGTGATCTGATAAGGACGCATCACCATCAGCAGATTTTCCGAAGTGAAGATGCAGTACTTCGTGAGGATGTTCAGGATGGTATGTCTTGCAAAAAACGTTCTTGTAAAGTCCACCAGATCTGTGATTACCCGGTTGTTGGCATCTGCCCAAAACGAAGTAAACTCAAAACTGTTGCTGGTTTTTGTGCGTTTTCCTTTTCCGGATTCGGCTTCTTGGATGGCGTTAAAACGAGTGCTGTTGGAGTAGTACTTCGTATTGGTGCCGTTGGAGATGACGAAGATCTGCACGTATTCGTACAGTCCGCAGCCTGCCCAAAAGCTATCTCTCTGGTAACGGTCGATCTGGTGGAACGCCTCTCGAATCGGCACGCCACGGCGTTTCAACTCGATGTGTACCAAAGGGAATCCGTTCACCAAAACGGTCACATCGTAACGGTTGTCATGCTTTGCCCCCTCGGCTTGGGAGATCTCGTATTGATGGATGACTTGCAGGAAGTTGTTGTGGATGTTCTTCTTATCGATGAGGGTAATGTTCTTGGAAGAACCATCGTCACGCCGAAGCACCTGTACATTGTCTTCCTGAATCTTTCGGGTTTTCTCTACAATGCCCTCGTTCTGGTTTGCAAGCGTATCTTTGAAAAAGCGTTTCCACTCGTTGTCAGAAAAGGTGAAGTGGTTCAGCTTTTCCAGCTGTGTCCGCAGGTTGGCGACAAGGTCGCTCTCTTTATGGAGTGCCAGACGCTCGTAGCCCTGTTCTGTCAGCATCTGGAGAAAAGCTTCTTCCAGATCATGCTCAGACTGGTAGCTGCCGGACTGCCGCTTTTGCGGTTCGTATTCTGTGACAACGGTGTTTTCTGTGGTCTGTGCCACAAGGTTAAAAAAGGGCATTGTTTTTCCCTCCTATCGGGTAAGCTCCGGGAACGAAAGCAGCCGATCCCGGTAGTATTCGTATTGCTTTTGTCTGGCTTCGATCTCCGCCGGCAGACCAGCGGTCATGTCGTTGCAGAGAGTTTCAAAGCGGTCAAGGATAGAAACAATTTTCTTTCGCTTTTCTTGTTCTGGTAAAGGAATTATAATTGCATTCAAGTTTTTTTGGTTTAATTTTGGTTGTGCTGCTCCTGTAATATATGGGGTTAAATCAATAGAGTTCAAATATATTTCCACATATCGTCTAGTTTCATAATCTTCAAATTGCAACACATGGGCGTGATTATTGACCCATGTTTTTCCAGAAACAGAAAAAGCAATCGGCGTAACTCTAGCGGTTAAATTTGCTCCATCCTCTGACACCAACAGATAGTCTCCGTCAAAAATATAATCCTTAACATGGTCAATAACTCCGGACGCTCCATAGTAGGGGATTGTTCCGGTTTCACGCATTCCACTTGTGATTGGTTTCCTTTGTGAATCGCAATTTATAGCAATGTCTCCCAAACGAGAAAGAGAGTACCCAAAAACGTACTGGCGGAGCTTATTCAGCTCTCTCTCTCTCTCTCTCTCTCTCTCTCTCTACGTTAATAGAATGTGAACAGTCAAAAGAAAGCAAAGCATCTCGATAGTATTCGTATTGTTTTTGTCTTGCTTCAATCTCTGCCGGCAGACCAATGTTTAAATCGGAACAGATTGCGTCAAAGTTGTCGAGGACTTCTGCAATTCGATTTTGTATTGTTATCGGTGGAGTTGGAATCTTAAATTTTGAAATATCTTTCAAACTGATATGCGGTACTGCACCTTCAGTTTTTTTGGAATCAACGTAACTAGAAAAGCTATTTGTAACACAGTGATATACATATCTGCTATTTGCTCCTGTTACTCTTATTCTAGCAACACGCTGAACCAGCAACAGAGGAAGTTGAGATTTTGTTATAACTCCAAAACTTTTCCCAACAAGTGAACCATCCATTGCAATTACAATGTCATTTACATCTAATAAGTATTTTTCCAAGCCATCATAGGATGACCAGTAGCGATTATTCGATTCTGAAAAATCAAGTCTTCCTCTTTTGACATTCATTCCTCGCATTAGTCTTATCCCAGATTCCGTAAACTGCGAACTATCAAACGGAAAACCCGATATAATGTCGGAAACTTCTCCAAGCGTTTTCCATTGGACTTCACTTGTCCCCCCCCGTGGACATCAAACGTCAGGAGTTGGTCTCTGTAGTACTCGTACTGTTTCTGTCTCGCTTGCAGCTCCGCTTGCAATTTTGTTTGTAGTTCTGCTGTAAGCGAGGTAAAGCTGTCCAAAATCCGGACAATTTCACGCTGGATCTCGAGTGGGGGAACGGGGATTTGGATTGTTTCAATAAAAGATCGAGATAAACGTGGAATACTTGCTTTTCTAACTTTTGAATATAGATAATTCTGTTTTGTTAGTAAAAAATGATATAGGTAACGATTGATTAGATTTTCATTGCAAGCAAAATAAAAGCAGTCATCAGCTGCCCAAAAATCAATATTACTAAAACCTATTTCACCAGCTGCACCTGCACAAATTATAAAAGATGTATTAGCTTTAACATTGTATTTATCATAATAACCCATCGGTGTAAGACAATTCTGAAAAACAGGATATATACCATCTGTAGAAAGTTGTTTCTTAACGACTCTTGTTCCTCTTCTCATGTTAGCAACTTTTGAGAGTTGCTCAAACTCCACCCCATTCGGGCAAAGCTCTGCAATCAGTTCCTTCAGCTTGCTCATTCTCCCACCTCGATTTCCTCGATAATTGCATCGATTGCCGCACGAAGTTCTTCTTCCCGCAAAACGATTTCAGCGATCTCAGCGTTTAACTTTTGGATGTCGATTTTTTCCCGTGTGTCCTCTGCCTCAACGTAAGTAGAAACCGAAAGATTGAAGTCGTTTTCTGTGATCTCCGTGATGTCTGCCAAGTGAGAGAAGTGGGCGATCTCTTTTCGCTCTGCAAAGGTGTCCACGATGCGGCTGATATTCTCCGGTGTCAGTTTGTTGTTGTTTGTCACCTTGATGCACTCGCTGGTCGCATCGATGAACAGCGTTGTGCTGTCGCTCTTGTTCTTCTTCATGACCATGATGCAGGTGGCGATGCTTGTTCCAAAAAACAGGTTGCTGGGCAGCTGAATCACGCAGTCAATGAAGTTGTTTTCTACCAGATACTTTCGGATTTTTCGCTCTGCACCGCCTCGGTACATGATACCCGGAAAGCAAACGATCGCTGCCGTGCCGTTCGATGCCAGCCAACTCAAGCTGTGCATGATGAACGCCATGTCAGCCTTGCTTTTCGGTGCCAGTACACCAGCCGGTGCAAAACGTGGATCGTTGATGAGCAGGGGATTTCCGTCGCCCTCCCACTTGATCGAGTACGGCGGATTGGAAACGATCAGTTCAAAAGGCTCGTCGTCCCAGTGCTGCGGATTGATCAGCGTGTCTTCACAGGCGATGTTAAACTTGTCAAACTCGATGTCGTGAAGAAACATGTTGATACGGCACAGGTTATAGGTGGTGATGTTGATTTCCTGCCCAAAAAATCCGTTCCGAACTGCGTCACGGCCAAGCACTTTTTCCGCTTTCAGCAGAAGTGAGCCACTTCCGCAGGCGGGATCTATTGCCGTACCGAAAGTGATACAATTTAACGCATACACGAAAATGCACCCAAGCGGTTGCATTTGTAGATTACTGGGTGCATTTGAGCGAATGATGCACCGATGAACTGTGAAATTTGTTATAAGTATATTATAAACAATTTCGCACATTTTTTCAAGATGTTTTTCTTAAAAAATACGGCAGCACCGTTGTTCAGGTGCCAAGCAAAGAATCAACCCAGTCAAAGCATATTCCTCTTTTCATCACATCGCACGAAAGATTCCTCTCCAAAGAGAAAAAATTATTTAATCTTCTGAAATATATCTCAAAAGCTTGACAAATTTATCTGATAGGTGTATACTGCTGGATAGTTTACATTGTGAACTATATTTTCTGGTAAAAAGGAGGCATGAGGTATGAAAGACATGAGCTGGATAGAAATGATGAAAAAAGCACAGGAAATTCGGCTTTTTACGAGTCTTCAAATAAAGCGTGCCCAAAAAGGCGGCATTACATCTGCGCAGGAACTGGATCTTCTCTCCCGTATTGTATTATCGGACGCAGAACTGACACCCCTTGAATTAACGGTACTGACAGGCTTAAGCAAATCTGCAGTGAGCCGGTTAATCGAACATCTTGAACGAAAAGAACTTTTACAAAAGAAATATAATTCAAATGATAAACGAAGTTATACGCTCCTTTGTACTGCCAAAGGAACAATGGAGCTGGAAAAGACATACCAGTATTATCTGGAGCCTATTTATCGGCTTCGAAAAATTCTCGGAGATGAAAAATTCGAGGCCTTAATAAAATACATTAAAGAAGCTAATGATCTAATGATGAAAAATGGGAGGTAACTTATGAATTTTTATCAGGAACTTCAACTCAACCAGGCAGGTTCAAAATCGTATATTGCAAGCTTTAAGAATCCAAAAGATAAATGTAAGCATATTGCTGTTTATCTATTCAAAATTGCACTGGTTGTTGCTTTTTGTGTTTCCTTTGTCACATTATTTTCTGTACTTTTTGGCAATGAAAACAGCATTGCCGGTGTGGTTGTACTGCTTTGCGTGTTAGCAGTTCGATATTCCGACCTTGGAATCCAGAATTCTCAGGGCACACTTGGAATTCTTTTCATCTATGGTATTCTTGCATTTGGTCCGAAGCTGTCTAATCTCGCTCCCACCGGATTGTCATTCTGCATCAATCTCATCTGCATTTTCGCTCTGGCACTGATAGGATGTCATAACATTACGATGTTCAACCATTCCACTTTTGTGCTTTCCTATCTTCTCCTGTTTGGTTATGATGTAAGCGGAAAAGCATACCAGATGCGTTTGATCAGTCTTTTGATCGGAGCTGTTTTGACCGCCTCTATTCTATATTTTAAGCATCGCAAGGTGGAATATAAACGCAGCTTCATGGACTTATTTAAAGAGATTCATCTTTCTTCTTCCCGTACCAGATGGCAAATCTGTCTTTCTGTGGGCATTTCCAGCGCAATGTTAATCGCTGCACTTCTCAATGTTCCGAGAGTATACTGGATTGGTATTGCCGCAATGTCCGTTCTGATACCATTTCGTAAAGATGTTGAATATCGCACAAAGCACCGTGTTTTAGGCAATATATTAGGCAGTGCAATCTTTTTCATTGCATATTTGATTTTGCCGGAAGAAATTCGTCCTTGCCTTGGAATTATTGGAGGAATCGGAACTGGATTCTCTGCCAGCTATGTATGGCAATCTGCATTTAATGCATTCAGCGCAATTACAGTGGCTGTACCAACTTTTGGTCTTGCCTATGCAGTTTTACTTCGTATTTTTACAAATGTATTTGGCTCAATTTATATGTGGCTGTTTAATCGGGTATTTGATCCATTTCTTCTTTTTATCAATCAGATATTTGAAAGACCAAAACGCATATCCACTACCTCTTAAGGAGTCAAACAAAAAGGGTCTGTTGCAGTACGCAGATACTGCAGCAGACCCTTTATTTTATCATTCCTCTATATCACACTTCCATCTCTGAAAGTAACTGTTTTTTCTCCGTTCTCATAAACCGTGATGTAATCAACCAATGAACCCCAAAGGTCGCTATCGAATTCAGTCACCTGTCCGTTTAAGGATTCCAGCGTTTCCTGAAAGTGACGGAGATTCTGTCCTCGTGTTTCTATTTCTTCAATCCGCATGGCCAATTCGTCATGCTTTTTCTTTGCTGCCTCAAATCGTGCGGAAAGGACATCATTTTTCTGCCGGTATTCCTCCTGATCAAGTGCGATACGAGCATTCTCCAGCATTGCCGCCTGAACCATATCCGCAACAAGGGACATTTCCTCGGCATATTTTTCTTTTTCGGCTTCCAGTTCTGATGTATCAGTCAGCTTATCACAAATCAGCTTTACGTTTTCTATCAGTTCATCCCGATTGGCAAGCAGCTTATTCAGGCTTTTCAGAAACACAGCCTTTACTTCCTCTTCCATGATGTGCGGTGTAGTACAGCGCTCATCGTTATATTTGTTGTTGCAGCGGTAGATAACTTTACGGTACTGGTCGGTGGAGTGCCAGACCTTAGCCCCATACCACCCTCCGCATTCACCGCACTTAATTTTACTTGAAAAGATACTGACACCGCTATAGCGTGATGTTCCTGTCTTTCTGCGTTCCATTTCCTGCTGAACCATATCAAATACTGCAGGATCGATAATGGCTTCATGGTCATCTTCGATATAGTACATCGGTATTTCACCACAGTTTTTCTTTGTCTTTTTGGTCAGAAAGTCCACAGTAAATTCTTTCTGAAGGAGTGCGTCACCTTTGTACTTTTCATTTGTCAGAATACGGCGGATTGTAGTTGCATTCCACTTATCTTTTCCGCCGGGCGTTTTAATGCCTTTCTCTGTTAAATGAATAGCAATCGTATGCGGTGTCATGCCTTCAAGAAACAGACGGTATATCAGCTTTACAATTTCGGCCTGTTCCGGGTTCACAACCATTTTTCCATCAGGGCCTTTGTCATATCCGAGAAACCGGCTGTAGGCAACACTAACCTTACCATCGGCAAAACGCTTTCTGTGTCCCCAGGTTACATTCTCTGAAATAGAACGTGCTTCTTCCTGGCTTATACTCGACATAATGGTAAGAAGCAGTTCTCCTTTGCCGTCGAACGTCCAGATATTCTCTTTTTCAAAATAACACTCCACGTTATTTTCTTTCAGAAGACGAATGGTTGTCAGGCTGTCAACAGTATTTCTTGCAAAACGGCTCACACTTTTTGTTATGATAAGGTCAATTTTTCCTGCCATTGCGTCCGATATCATTCGCTGAAAGCCCTCTCTGCGTTTGGTGGAACAACCGCTGATACCCTCATCAGTGTACACCCCAACAAACTCCCAGTCCTCACGTCCTTTTATGTATTCAGTGTAATAGCTTATCTGAGCAGCGTATGAAGTTAACTGTTCTTCGCTGTCGGTTGACACACGAGCATAGGCAGCAACCTTACGCTTGACAGGTGCATCAATCGGTGCTGATGTGTATCGGCTGATTGATGCAGGTATTTTCGTTATTTTTGGCATTTTTTCCTCCTTGGTATTGGCCAATGATCCGTTACAGAATGACCATCTCGAAAATAGAACTCCAGTCTGTCTTCTTCCACATCGATATGGTCAATTCTCTGTTCAAACTCCTCTTCATTAAATGCATCGATGCTGAGAACCTGTGCTGCCATAGTACGCAGTAAATCATCACGAAGACTTACGGAATTACATCCTTTATGTTCCGAACATCTCCAGTGACTAACTTTGTCGCCATTTGCAGAGGTGCGTGTGCCTTTCCGGAAATTACATCCGCACCTTACGCATTTAATCACTTTTGAGAAACAAGTCATATCCGCCCGATTCGGTCTTTTTCCATTTTTGCGTTTCAAGGAAGTGGCAGCCCTTCGTTCTTCCGTCCAGCAGTCCTGATGGCCTGTGTTTTTACACGCTTCCGTTACAACTGTTCCGTCTTTCAGATGAAACTCTAATGTTTCACGCTTCGGAACATAAATAACATCCACACGTTCAAGAAAAACAGCCTCATCAAATTCCTGCAATCCAAGTACTTTTGCACAGGTTTCCTGTAAGTGCTTATGATTGATACTGCCGCCGACAGTACAGCGACCGCCTTTTATCTTTCTGCTTCCACAAAGCCAGTATTCTGCATAACCTCGGTCTGTTCTGACTTCATGCATATAGCTTTTATGGCAGAAAGGACACTTGATTTTTCCTGTAAAGCAGCAGGTATTCAGTGATTTGTTTGCCAGAGGGCCTAACTTTTTCCTTCTTTCCATTTCCTCCTGCACCCACCTGAAAGTCTCCATATCTATAATGGCTTCATGCGTATTTTCCACATAGTATTTTGGCAGTTCGCCGTTATTCTTCTTTCGGCGTTTGGTAATCGGGTCGGTAATGTATTCCTTTTGCAGAAGCATATTGCCTGTATACGTGATATTGGTCAGAATAACCTTTATATTGGAATCTATCCAGCGATATCCTCTCTTTGTTGTGATACCTTCGGCATTCAGTTCCCGTTCCGTTTCCAGCCTTGATTTTCCGTCAAGGAAGTTTCGGAATATTCTCTTTACAATTTCTGCTTCTTCCGGGACAACGACCAGTTTGTCATCAACCCATTCATAGCCGAGTATTGGATTTCGATTGCATGGATCACCTTTTTCAAAGCGTTTCCGAATGCCCCACTTTACATTTTCAGAAAGACTACGGCTTTCTTCCTGTGCAAAGCTGGCGAGAATGGTCAGCATCAGTTCGCCATCACCCGACAAGGAATTGATGTTCTCTTTTTCAAATCGTACTTCAACACCGATATCTTTCAGATGCCGTATCGTTTCCAGAAGATCCACTGTGTTTCTGGCAAATCGTGATATACTCTTGCAAAGGATAATATCAATGAGTCCTTTTTCACAGTCAGAAATCATTCTCTGAAACTCCTGCCGTTTCTTGGTCTCTGTTCCTGATATAAAATTATCAGCATAAACACCTGCGTACTCCCATTCGGGATTCTTTTGTATCAGTTCGCTATAGTAGCTTATTTGTGCTGACATTGAATGCATAAGGCGTTCACACTCCATTGATACACGAGCATAAGCAGCCACTCGCTTTCGCCTTGGCAATACGGGCTCCGTAGGTTCTATTTTGATGATTTTACGCATAACAGCCCTCCTTTCACTACACATATTACCGCTGTTCAGGCTCTAAGTCAACGAATAATGTGCCGATTTTCGGCTCGTATTTCTCCCTGAACATTGTATCAATCTGACGATATTCATCCTCCGAAATCAAATTTGCATGAAACATCTTCTTTACAATGCTCATCGTCACCTGGTACATGGCTTCCTTCTGAATATCCATCTTTTTCACCTCCAAATCGTGCAAGAATATAGCATCTGTGGCAGCAGTATTTTCTGTGATTATTGCCGTATGCCTGAAAAGGCTTACCACAATTTGAGCAGATAAAATCGTACATGGCTTTCCTGTTAACATCTTTTATATGAGCATTCCACCATTTCATTCTGCATTTATCCGAACAGAACTTTTTCTGACGTACTCTTGGCGGCTGCGTGATTGGCTCGCCGCAGCAAAGGCAGAACTGCCCTTTATGTCTGCTGCAAAAGGATTTTATCGTGTTGACAGACAATCCTACAGTTTCCGCTATCATAGAAAACGACATTCCCTTTGAACGCAATGTGAGTACAGTAGATTTTTGTGCATCTGTCATTGAAATCACCTCCTACTTTACATAGGACGGAAATATGGCTTTTGAGTACCGAAAAACAAAAAATCCCCACGAAATATGAAAAATTCATATCTCGTGGGGATCGTTATCAGATGTCAGCCTTGTTCACCCAACCGGTGACATAGGAACCGGCAGGCGTTTTTCCGCAGTTTGCAGCAGAATTTGTAATACGCATTCTGCCATTTACAACCTGTCCATCATAGAGATAGTACGTTCCGGATTTCTTTGTTCCAGTCTTGACTGTGCTGGAGGAATACAATGTGGTATTGTTCAGCGTAATTTTTGCGCCTTTTGTATATGTCTTTTCGGCAACGGTATATACCACTTTTCCTGAATTATCAAAAACGCTATAGCCAGTCTTGCAGGCTTTCTTTGCATTTTCCAGAGAAGAATATGCACCAATCTGGCTTTTAGCGTCAGACCAGGACTTTCTTACTCTGTAAAGCTGATTTGCAGGTGTAGGATTTGGAGTTGTAGATGTAGAACCAGCACTCAGATAAGATTCGACCTTCTTCTTAAATTCCGCCCAATGAGGCAGAATGTAGGCAGGACAGTTTTTGTAAGAATTCTTCGCCGTATTGAGATAGTCCACAGTACCCGATTTTCCGTCACGGACATTCAGCCAATGGGTATGGGTGTAGAGGTGATTGATGTCCAGGTTGTACTTTTTCAAAAGTGCTGCCGCAAGCCTGGCACAATTATCCTCCGACTTCTTGTCCTTATCGTTGTATGCAGAAGACATAATACACTCAATAGCGATATTTCTGCGGTTGCCGTTTCCACTGCCGTCAGCGGCGTGCCAGCCGGAGAGGCTAAGGGGCAGATTCTGCCAAGCACAGGTGTTGTCTACATAATAATGTACTCTGACGTCTTTCATATTGCCATTGTAAGTTGCTCTGGTGTATTGCTCCGCAGGTGTCGTTCCACTTGCTACCGAAATCCAATCTGTGTTGTGAACAGTAATACCGATAACTTTGCCCTCCATAGAAACGGAGGGCATATCGATGTGGTTTGGATTGTGTTTTGTGAGCAGAAATTCGTTGACGGTTACACCGCAAAGAGTTGTTGTGTTATCAGGTTTCAGAATTGCCATTGTCATTTTCCTCCTTGATTTCTTCTTCCACTCTGCCTACTTTTGTTTGCAGAACATCAATTGCTTTTTTGAATACAGGCGGATAGGGTACGCCCATCAGCGTGGTATTTTCCACAATAGACAGCAGCTCATTCAGACAGAAGCTGATGCAGACCGCATCTCTGATGTAGTTTGTGCCGATGAGAATATCGATTCTCACACCAACCACAACCATGAGCAGAATGCAGAACTTCTTCGCAAGACCAATCCAGCCTGCCTTGCTATTTAGCGCACCGCTTTTGCTATGTTTGGATTTTCCCATGACTGCAGTGACCAGACCTGTTGCAAAATCAATACCCATAAAGACCACAAGTGTTGCAAGTGCAGAATCCCAGCCGCCAAATAGCGTTGCGATAAATCCGCCCACAATGCCTGCGATTGTACAAAGCCATTCCTTCATAAACATCATCCTCCCATAAATTTGATTGATTTTACCATCGGATGTGAATTGTCCGATGTGCCTTTGAAGGCAAGATAATATTCTCCATCCGGTACATTTTCCAATGACTGCATCACGGAAATATATGTATCGGAATAAAGCCATTTGAATTGTAAAGTTACTGCATTTCCTGCCTGAATTTCCCCATAGATATACTGAGCCAGTTCAGCCCCGGTCTTATCAGCTTTCTTCACCAGATAAAATTCAGCGTCCTGTGATGCGCCGACTGTATAGCTGAGAATCAGATTCATGGAAGAAGTGAGAGCAACCGGTGTCAGGCAAAGCACAAATACAGTTCCTGCCCAGCTGAAATCCGACTGATTGAAGTACAAAGCATAGTCATTCTCTGCACAGCAGAAATGGGGATAACTTTCCGCAAAGCCTGCAAGTGAACGGTAACCATCGTTGTAATAAGTGTAGACGCTCTCACCATATTTCTGCAAAGCATCACTGCCGGAAGAAAAGACCGTGATGTATTCAATACCGGAGCGGCTTTCAAGAGCGATAATTCTGGTTTCAAGAGCAAGGATTTCTTCTTCCTTTGTCTGAAAATCAAACTGAACAGAATCTCTTAGCTGCTGAGTGTCGGCATCAAACGAATCGCATCTGCTTGTAAGACCCATGATATAATCCATAGTGCTATCCTGCAAAGACTGTAATTTCTGCTGCAGTTCCTCAAAATCTGCTTTATCCGGATAATCTGATATATCAGGCGTGATGCCGTCTTTTCCGTCATTCCCTGGAGGACCCTGTTCACCATCCTTGCCATCAGAACCTCTCAGGCTTTCAAGCCACTCCGCTTCTGTGCCAATAAAGCCATTTGCAATGGCAATTTCATATGCAGATTTTCCGTCAGTTCCAGGAGCACCGTCAATGCCATCTTTACCGTCCTGTCCATTTGTTCCGTCAACTCCATCTTTTCCGGGCTGTCCGTCGGTACCGTCTTTTCCGTCTTTACCTCTCAGGCTTTCCAGCCACTCAGTTTCTGTACCAATAAAGCCATTCTCTACAGCAATCTCAAATGCCGACTTGCCGTCAGCTCCCTTTTCACTTATCTTTTGAAGCAACTGCTGATAAAGGTCGGGCGTTGGCGGTACATTGCTGCTCTCACCGTCAAAACCAGACGGTCTGATATGCAGCGTTTTCACAACCGTTGTTGCCCTGACAGTTTCCGATGATTCTGCATCATAACCGAAAAGAGACATTTTCACAGCACCAGCAGCGAGTTCTGCCGGCAGCACACAGCTTGTCTCATCAAAGCCAAGAACTCTGTTGTAGGTGAACTCGTCCTGAGTGAACTGTACCACCTTATGCAGCGGTTTCCAGCTGTTATCAAATACAAAGTGTATCTTTACAAAAGCAATCTGGTCAGCTGCAATGACCTCATGCTCCAGAGTTTCGATGTTTTGTCCCTTTACAAGAAATTTTATCATGCCTTCACTTCCTCCCAAGTTTCCGCATCTGCATCATATTCCATATATCCGTCCAGGCACTGAATCCTGACAAGCGGACTATCTACTGTACTGCTTGAATGACCGTCCCAGTTGGTGTTCTTTTTTACTGCACTCCATTCAGCAAGACTGCCCTCATAAGTGATTTGCGTGAGGCTTTCACAGTAGTTGAAACAGCCGCCGATAAGTTCTGTTGTGCTTTTGGTGATCGTGAAATTCTTCAGCTTGATACAGCGTACAAACATTCTGTCACCGATGACCTTACCGCTATATCGAACGGTTTCAAGCTTCTGACATTCTCCAAACGCCTGTTCACCGACTGTTGTCACAGATGCGGGAATGGTAAGGGATTTGATAGCTGTACCTGCAAAGGCAGACTTTGCTATCTCGGTCACTTTAGACGGAATTGTAATTTCAGTCAGTCCATAAAGATTCTGATGCACCAGATATTCATCAATGTGCGGTATGAAACTATTTCGCTTGATGGTTCTGAGCGTTGTCGGAAGAGTGGCTGTTTTCAGATTGTTGCAGTATTGGAAAGCATATTCACCAACCGTTGTGATGCCTTCTGAAACGACAACAGAAGTGATGTTATCATTTTCGCAGAACGGAGATTTGTTTCCGCTTGTTTCATATGCACCCATATAATCATACATTGCTCCCGTGCCTTTGAGAATCAACCTGCCGTCAGAGTAGAGAACGTAGTTGATATCAGCACCGCATTTGCCGACTGAAACCACATCTCCGGTCATTTCATCTACCTTTGTTGTCAGTTCTGACACCTGATTGGTTAGCTGAAGAATGGTTGAATTGTAATCATTTATCTGTGCTGTAATCTCCGAAAGCTGTGACATCATATCCGTGACCTTGCATTTTCCGAGAATACAGCGTACATATCCGCAGTAGGTTGTATTTTCCCTGTAATCCGTTATTTTAATTTCTGCTGCACCGGCATCAATCCTGACGGCACAAAGGGTGAGATATGTTTTGGTTTCTGTATCTTTGAATCTTGGAATTGACGGCGATGTGGCAGGTGTACCGGATAGAATTTCAAACTCTATCTTGCGATAGTTTTCACCTGTATTACAGCAGATACCTACTGATAAATATCTGCCCAGAGATTCATTCACATAGCCTGAAAGGTCGTAAGTATACGGCGTATCAGAAAGAAAGTAATGTCCGTTTATCCAAGCTTTGCCGCTGCCGATAGTCAGTTTTAGCTTGTTTGCTGTCAGCTTGAAACACTGACCGTAATTGTCCTGAATGCCGTTGCAGATGATACTGCCAAGATAGTCACAGAAATTCTCGGCAGTATATGTTCTGTCGAGATTCTTTGCGTTGAAAAATCCATATGAAAATGCCATAGTCATACCTCCTTGAATGTGGGTGTGAGATTTCTGCCGTTCTGGTCGAAGCTCTCAATCATACCGATCAGCTGTATTTTATTCTGCCGCAGACCAAATCTGCGGTGTTCCACTGTCACATAATCTCCCACGAAATAATCTACACCATATCGGAACTGTGCCTGCTGTACCGCAATCTGCGATTCAGAAACCACAAGGGGCTGCACCATGCTCTCCTTGCCTTTTTCCTGTAAAAGATTGATGTATTCATCATCGGGAATTGGTTTGGATGCGCCGTCTTCCTGTTCTTCGTCCGCCATATCCTTTGCGTCCACGTACACCTCATAGCGGTCAAGATGTTCCGGTTCATCGCCGTCACAATATGTGGTACGTTTTCTCTCTTCTCCTTCGCCCTTGCCCAATATGTAGGCATAGTTTCTCTGCACAGAACTATCTGTGGAATAGGAAAATGAAAGCAGATTGTTATATCCGTCTGAGAAAACAATATGTGGGTTATCCTCTTGTAAGATACTTCTATCTGTACCCTCAGACAATTCAAGCAGCATTTCATACTGTTCATCGGTCGTCTTTACCAGTCGTATATTGGCAGTCCCACCGATTTTCTCGCAAATGGTGTATATCCATTTCATAAGGTTATCGTAGCTGATTTGCAGTTTGGTGTTCTGATTCCAGCAAGAGCCGGAAGAATCACCAATCGAAAGCCCCGGAATCTTTCTCGCACCTGTCCTGCAGGCGTTATACTGCACCACATTATTCACGATCTGTGCGTATGAAACTTTCTTTGTAAAGTTGAAAGTGGGATAAATGATTCTTCTCTCCAGCAGACACATTAAAAAGCGACCGCTCACAATGAGATAGTCGCCGTCTTCTGCATCTGTTTCCAGCTGTACCGATTCAATCAGTCCGTAGTGTTCTTTATCATCATCACGCCCCACAATTCTGCCTGTCCGGAAGATTTCAATATTTTTCGGAGATGCGGCAATGTACACTTCAAATACACCGCAGGCATAGTATTCAATATCCCACAGGAGAGAAGAAAAGCTGTCGCACACTGCCTCCAGAGTTATGGAGAGTTTGTCATCAGCCGGAATCATATTGTATATTTCAATCTGCATAAATCACACTCCCAAGTATGCATTGCGGTGTATCAGACGGACTTTCAGGCTTGACAGTCCCTCAGACGCACGGACATAAAACTTATTTTCTCCCTGCTTTAAGGTAAGCCAGGTGGAACCCGAAACAAGCCGATTGATGATATTTGTGGTAACGCCCTCACGCTCCAGTGTAACCGTCTTATTGCCAGTTTTCGTAGTTATGGTGATGATATCGCCGTCTTTGATATCGCCGAGAATCTGCATATATTCGTCCGTCAAAGCGTTGTAAATAGTTGGATTCTTTGCAGGACCTCCGCTGATTTCAAGGGTAAAGCCCACTTCATCACCGTCATTGACAATGGTCATGATGTTTTGTGTACTGTATTGACCGATTGGAAACGGTTCATCGTTATCGGGGAAAATGAAGTGAAAAGCGCCACGGATTTTGGAATATTCGGCAATCTGCGTTTCTGTGGAATACCAGTAAATATCGGGGCAGAGAATAGATATCTGCCCTTTGGTCAGCATTTCAAAGTTCTCCATTTCGCAGGTCTCCACAATACCCTCAGCATACACAGAGATGTTTTTTGTGGAGTAATATATTTTGATGTATCGTGATGGCTTGACCACCTGATACAGCTCATGCCTGCGTTTTTCAACATCAAAGCCACGCATTTCAAAGGGAATGACCACGTTTCGCTTTTCAATGAAAGCATTGTTGAGGTAGCTGCCGTCCATTCCGGCATAGCTTGATGTGCTGACTGTTCCGGCAGGCGGATTCAGCCCTTCAATCTTTGAGAACATGAACCTGTTTGCTGTTTTGGACAAGTCGATTTGCTGACCGGTTTCGTTTTCGAGGGTTAGGGTATAGAACATCTGGAATCACTCCTTTCTGTAAAAACATATTGACAGCCATCAATCTATATGTTATAATGTCATATAGATAATTACCAATATGAAAGAGGCGTACAAATGATGACAGACTGTAAAAATGTAGCTTCGGTTTTTAAAGCACTTGGTGATGAAAATAGGATCCGAATTCTTCAGATGCTTCATGGTGGAGAATTATGCGCCTGCAAGCTGTTGGAAACATTGAATATTACACAGCCTACGCTTTCACATCATATGAAAATACTGTGTGATAACGGAATTGTCAACGTAAGAAAAGAAGGAAAATGGTCCCACTACTCTTATTCAGATAACATTGATATTACTTTGATAAATATGATTTCATCTATTTTCACATCACAGGAGGATAAACAATGAATCAGATAAAAGAAATCTGCTTAAAAGAAAAAAGCAAAAACCCATATATGATATGGCGCAAACTCATAAAATTTTCAAACGTTCCTATGCACGGTCCCATTCATCATATAATAGATGGTGCTGCCTTCATGACCGCAATGTACAATGCGGGTGTAAAATTCAATCTTGACACAGCACTTGATGAACTTGCAAATCGTGGTTCTGATATGCCCGGAGCAACTTGCGGGAAATGGGGAATGTGTGGCTCTGCTTCATCTGTAGGTGCAGCACTTGCGATTATTCATGAAACAGGACCTCTTTCAAGCAATGAATATTACAAGCATAATTTACAACTTGTATCAAATGTTCTTTTGAAGGTTTCTGAAATCGGTGGTCCGAGATGCTGTAAAAGAAACGGATTTCTTGCGATTAAAACTGCTGCTGAGTTTGTTAGTAAAACATACGGCATTGATTTGGAATGTGATAATTTTTCATGTGATTTTTCAAATAAAAATGCTCAGTGTATTAAAACGAGATGCCCGTTTTACAGGAGGACTGAATGAAAAGAGTTGCTTTTATATGTGTTCACAACTCCTGCCGAAGTCAGATAGCAGAAGCTCTCGGTAATCATCTTGCAGGGGATGTTTTTGAAAGCTATTCTGCAGGTACAGAAACAAAACCGAAGATAAATCAAGATGCTGTACGCATTATGAAACAACTCTACGGAATTGATATGGAGAAAACACAATACTCGAAGCTGGTATCTGATATTCCCGAACCTGATATTGCCATATCAATGGGGTGCAATGTAGGTTGTCCGTTTATTGGCAGACCGTTTGATGACAACTGGGGGCTTGATGATCCGACAGGAAAATCTGATTCTGAATTTATTAAAGTCATACAAGAAATTGAAAAAAGAATTTTAGAGCTGAAAAGTGAATTAAACATATTTTAATTACACTTTCACCGCATTCTTCGTCTGTCTGTAAATCTCCAGCCGTGACAGTGCTTTCGGACTATTATTGGTCTGATTCACTGTCCGGCTGTTGTCGTTATTGTAGTAGTTGTTGACCACAGAACTTTCAGTCCCGCCGTTCATGATAGCACCTGTCATGCCGTCAAGTTTGTAGCTAAGGTCGGAATTCAGTGCAATCTTCATCGTGTCCGCCACACCGGATACTGCCTTTGCCACGACCTTTTTGCTTTTGATAATGCCGTCTGCCAAGCCCTGCATAAAGTCCGGCATCCAGCTTTCGTATTCCGTCAGCGGACCTACGTCCGGTACAGAGAAGTGCAGATAGCTTCTGATGGTATCCGCCACATCTGTACAGGCATCAGAAATCCAGTTAATACAGCTTTTGATACCGTCAACAATGCCGCTGATGATATCCGAACCCCAGCTGAATGCATCACTCGCCAGTCCCTTTACAAAATTTACCGCCTTATCAAATCCGCCCTTAATGGTATCGTAAATACCGCCGATTGTACTGGAAATCGCTGATTTTACGCTGTTCCAGATGCTTGTCACCGTAGAACGAATGGTATTCATCACCGATGAAATCGTAGAAGAAATGCTGTTCCAAACGGAAGAAATCGTATTTCTGATTCCATTTACGACACCTGAAATCGCACCGCTGATGGCGTTCCAGATGGAGGAAATTACCGATTTGATGGTGTTCATCACGTTTGAAATAAAGCCTGAAATTGCATTCCATACTGTGGTGATGATATTTGAAATCGTACTCAGCACCGTGGAAATTGCAGTACTGATTGCATTCCATATGGTTTCAAAGAATGACTTAATGCCCTCAAGCAAAGGCGTGATAAACTCCACAATGGCATTCCATATGGTCTGTATATTCTCGGAAATCCAGTCCATCACATTGCTGATAATGATATGTATTGCCTGGAAAATGGTTTCAAACAGATATTTCAAAGCCTCCAAAAGCGGAGAAATGAACTCATATATCGTATTCCATATGCTTGAAATGGTATTGTAGATTGTGGTGCATACCGTAGAAATGACCGTCCATATGGCATTGAAAATCGTGGAGAAGAAATCGTGAATGCTTGTCAGGATTCCTGCGAAAAAGTCATAAACAGCCGTAAAAATAGAAACTGCTGTATCATGAATAGCAGTTACAATACCCGTAAAGAAGGAAGAAATCGCATTCCAGGTGTTTACGAAGAAATCTGCGATTGATTGGAAAAAGGAACAAATACTTTCCCATATACCAATAAAGAAATCCTTGATTGCTGTCCAGACCTCGTCCCATGAAGTACCGAACCAACCAAGGAATACATCTAACACACCGGTCAGCGTGTTCAGAATATTGCTGAGTGAGTTTACAATGAAATCCCATATGCCTGTAAAGAGGTCTTTTATGCCATTCCAGCACTGATCCCAGTTTCCGGTAAACAGACCGATGAAAATGTCGAGAATACTTAAAATGGTGTCGGTGACGAAAGAGAAAATATCTGCAATGTGCTGAAATACGCCCTCAAACAGCGGGGCAAGAACTTCACAAAGTCCATTCCATACAGCTTTTACAAGTTCGCCGAAGTTCTCAAAATCAAAGCCGAGCGCATTGATTCGGTCGACGATACCGGAAGTAAGTCTTTCAAATGTAGATTTTATCTGTTCCCAAATGGAGAGAATGCTGTTTTTGAAATCCTCATTGGTATTCCACAGATTTACAAAAGCAGCGACCAGTACAGCAATGATTGCAATCACAGCCACCACCGGTGCAGAAATACCGCCAATGGCAGCTCCAAGAGTGGAAAATGCTGTCTTTGCACCTGCAATCATAGTCGGAACTTTGCTGATAAAGGTCATCAGACTTCCCACCGAGGATATGACTTTGCCGATTACCACCAATAAAGGACCCATTGCCGCAGCAACGAGAGCAACTTTCACAATCGTCTCCTTTGTGGCAGGGTCCATGGCGTTGAGTTTATCAATAAATTCCTGAATTTTCGTTACGATTGATCTGATGACAGGCATCAGAATTTCTCCAAAAGAAATAGCCAGTTCTTCCAGCTGTGATTTTAAGATAGTCAGCTGACCGCCAAGGTTGTCCTGCATGGTTTCCGCCATAGAAAGTGATGTGCCGTCACAGTTTTCAATCGCAGAGGACAGCTTCTCCACGTCCTGGGGCGCGGCATTCATCAAAGCAAGGAAACCCGACATGGCGTTCTTGCCCACAAGAGCCTGTGCTGCACTTGCTTTTTCAGATTCTGACATCTGGTCAAATGCTACACGGCAGTCCGCAAGAATATCGGAAAGGTCACGCATGGAGCCATCAGCGTTGCTGGTTGCAATCTCCATTTCACCAAAAGAAGAGGAACAGAACTTGACCTCTCCCGACAATGCGGTCATAATAGAACGCATGGAAGTACCGGACTGTGTGGACTTGATGCCTGCGTTTGCCATTAAGCCTAATGTCTCGGCTGTATCTTCACAGGAAAATCCCAAAGCACCTGCAATCGGAGCACAGTACTTGAAGGATTCACCGAGCATAGATACATTGGTATTGGCATTGGAACTTGCGGACGCTAAGACATCGGCAAAATGACCGCTGTCAGCAGCGGATAAGCCAAAGGCAGTTAATGCATCAGTTACAATATCCGATGTGGTTGCCAAATCCTCGCCACTTGCAGCCGCAAGGTTCATGATACCGTCAATACCGGAAAGCATATCGCCGGTTTTCCAGCCTGCCATAGCCATATAGTTCATAGCTTCAGCGGCTTCTGATGCTGAAAACTTTGTTTTAGAACCCATTTCACGAGCCTTGTCACGAAGCTTATCCAGGTCATCACCGGTTGCACCGGATACAGCGGCAACCTTGGACATTGCAGAATCAAAGTCAGAGGCTGTCTTGACTGCTGCAGTACCTGCGGCGGCAAGTGGGGCAGTAACATGAGTGGTTAGTTTTCCTCCCACATCAGAAATCTTGTCCCCGACACTCTGGAGAACCTCTCCGGCTTCACCGATTTGTTTCAAAGAGTCCGATGCTTTTCCGGCTTCGGTTTCGAGATTGCGGAGTTCCTGTTCCGTTTCGATAATCTCACGCTGCAGTGCGTCATACTGTTCCTGAGAGATTTCACCATTGGCAAGCGCGGTATTGGCTTGTTCTGCGGCAGTTTTCAGCGTTGTCAGTTTCTCCTTGGTGGCAGAAATACTGTCAGCAAGCAGCTTTTGTTTCTGAGAAAGCAGCTCTGTATTCTTCGGGTCAAGCTTCAGAAGCTTTTCCACGTCCTTCAGCTGCGTCTGAGTACTTTTGATGTTCTTGTTGACACTTTCCAGAGCCTTACTTAGCTTAGTGGTATCACCGCCGATTTCAACTGTAATGCCTTTGATTCTGTTTGCCATGTGGTTTCACCTCACTTTTTTAAATTTTTTTTGAAGCCTATTGACTTTTTTGCTTTTATGACATATAATATATCCAGAGGGTGTATCTCAGCCCAAAATGAGAGATTTATTAAGTGAGTTTCTCTTGACTCTATACAAGAAAGTTAAAAGTGAGCGTTTCGCAGCTCTGAATGCGACATTTAACAGCGAGGGAAAGTTCAACTTGCCCTCGCTTGTTTTATAGGAGGAGTATGGATAATATAAAATTCTATGAAGTAAATCCAAAGTATATTGATTACTTGCTTCCATATGCACCACATTTGTTTCATAATAAAAAGCCAGGACAACAAAATGAAAGAAAATATATCGGTGTTGTGCTTTCAATAAATGGATTTGATTATTTTGCACCGCTTTCTTCATTCAAAGAAAAGCATAAATCAATGAAGGAAAGCATTGATTTTATTAAAGTTAAAAACTATTGTGTGATAAACATAAATAATATGTTTCCTGTTCCGAATAGTGAGTGTACATATGTAGATATTAATTTGCAGAGAAACCTCAAGTATAAGTCCTTGTTGTTAGCCGAATACAGGGTAATAAAGTCCATACAGGATAAAATTCGCAAAAATGCTAACACACTTTATTTCTTGAAAAAACGTGATGGTAATTCTACGCCTCTTTCAAAGAGATGCAATG
>ENA-OPTA01000190-OPTA01000190.1-human-gut-metagenome-genome-assembly--contig:-NODE-190-length-41733-cov-7.187173_pt1 | contig 41733 bp, 44 predicted proteins | sample MGYA00241813_ERZ501917 | MGnify/ENA primary metagenome ERZ501917 (study PRJEB25962, sample SAMEA2042408) | human gut metagenome | biome: human gut; feature: human-associated habitat; material: faeces...
TACCAAAGCAAATGCGGATGCAAAAACTAATTTCAAGATATTCTTTTTCATTTTACTTTAAATTTTGTTTGTTGACTTTCTTTCGTTTATTCACACATGAAGCAACAACAGACGTGCTCCAACGACAGGTTTCCACACAAGTACGAAATCCCCCTCTCGGAGTTCAGGCGACATGGAGTCACTTGGTATCCGGAAGGAGGCAAACACAAGCACTTGTGCCAGAATCCACAGCAGAAACAGGCATGTACACAAATAAGTAATATATATTATTGTATCAAACCATCTTTTCATAATTTTCTCTATTATTTTTTATAAATCTTCAAGACTATTATATAAATATAAAAGGTTGATTCTTCCTTATAACTTATAAGTTTATAAAACTATACTTAATTTATTTTGATTTATAAAAGATATAGAAATTATAATTGATATAATTTATTGATATGTATTCTTAGAACAGATTATTGCAAATACAAGTATTCCAGCTGAATTTTACCATCTAAACTGTCATCAACCCGCACCCATGTATGGTCATTCTTGTAAAACAAACCATAACCTTTTATCTCATATCCTGCATTCAAATCATTTATCAAAGATTTCGAAGTGGAAACCGTTCTTTTCCTTCTATCGAATAACATCCAGGTAATATCTTTCTGGCTCATATCATCTTGGTGAAATGTATGGAAGCTAAACAAAATAAAATTGTTCGAATAAGTAAAGTGGTGAACAATTGAGCGACCATCTAATTTTTGAGGAGTTAAATCACGTTCTCTCTTCACAGAAAGAGGTATTGCCTGTTTTATATCAAAGGCATACAATAGTTGCAGTGTATCGTTCGTCACAAGAGACAGCTCATCCCAGTTTCTATCGTAATAGTAAGCAGATGAGCCGTTCCAGTTATACATTATCGGGAAATAGTGAAATCTGCAAGATTCTGTCACATGCGAAGATATGCTCTTATTAAAATGTCCCATATTATCCAACCAGACACCTTCAGGCTGTTCATGACCGGCAAAAATAGGGTAAAAACAAACCATACTTTCTTTCCCCAACTTCACCATGTCCAGAAGAAAATATTCCATGGGAAAAGAGGATATATAATTGCCAGCATAATCATACTCCTTTACTTTCATGTCTCCTTTATCAAAGATGCATATGTGTTTCTGAAAGGAATCTAGGCACCACGCACCTATACGCTTTATCTCTTCCGGTCCCTCACCGAACGCATTCAAGTGTGCAAGTTGTTGCCCGCTTTTTTCATCAAAAACAAAAATACCTTCCTGCCCGCTGTCCTTGACAAAAAGTTTACCGTCATCAAAAAACAAACCTGAAACACCGTTGATTGGCAAGCTGTCACTCAACTCCAACGTGACAATCGTTGCTGAATCCACGAAACTTGAATAATTTATCGCACTTTCTGTATTTGTAAGGTCCACCTGTATCGGCCCTGATGAGCTTTTTTTCTGACAAGCAGTCAGAAAAAAAAGAAAACAAAGCAGGTAAAAACAATTCTTCATATTTTTATAATTAATTATTTATTCTACTACTTTTTAGAAGTAAGCACAAATAGTTCTTTGATTATATTTCTATAAAGTTAAAGAACTATTTGTGCTTATCCCGAGGGGGGAATTAATATTTTAACTCGTCCAATTCTAACGTGATGCCAGTGTCTTTATTTACAAAATGAAGAACTCCGGCATTCATCATTCCAGCGACCAGATTCACAACAACCTCCTTTTTCCCAATTGGCATAAGCACCTTTATAAGGTATTCCACTACCTTCTCCTCTAGCTAACGCTTCTACATTAGCCATAGCTAAATCTGACATTTCAATATTTTGCTGTGAATTATATACACTATAGCCGGCTACCAAAGCAAATGCGGATGCAAAAACTAATTTCAAGATATTCTTTTTCATTTTATTCAAAATTTGTTTATTGACTTAATTTGTCTATTCATACATAAAGCGGCAAATCACCGATTTGTATCACTTCAGAATTATTATTACTTTTGTATTTGTTACACCTCCTTTCTTCGATTGGATGGGTTTAACATGGAGTGGAACATGATATTCATTGTTTGCAGACACATGATTCATGTTTCCACTCTTTTCCATATCCTACCCGATTTTATATTATTCTTTTATTGATTCTTCCACAATTTTTTGTCTTCCAATATTTTCTTCACCTCCTGTCTCATTTCCCTTATAGCGGTAGAATTCACCTTAGGTTTAGCATTAAGCACATACTCTGCCTCCCTGACAAGTTTTACCATGTCAAAATACTCGGGTTCAGCATAAAGCTTAACCAGCAGATAGTGGGGATATACACGCTCCGGCAATCTGCGGGTGGAACGTAGCAGATACATCTCCGCTTTCCCATATTCTCCGCTCTCCTGCGCACTGCGTCCCAGAATATTCAATATCATCGGATCTCCGCTCACCGTCATGGCTTTCAAAAGGACCTTTTCTGCCTTGCCGTAACTTCCGGTTTTGTATAATGCCCTTCCGTATTCGAAACAGAAATCTTTATGCCAGGACATTTTATCATAAAGCTTTCCATATTCCTCGGCAACCGCCTTAAATGCCCCGGAATGATACAGAACCCTGACAAGCATCCACTGGCGAACAGCCCGTGTGCGTGCGGAGTACATACCATACCTATTCACCGAAGCTGTTAATCCGGCCACAACAACCGGCAGCAGGATTATCACGGCAACTGATTTGCGTTTTATCATCACCAGACCTTCGCCACAAAGCGCCATTACCGCCAATAGCCATACAGAAACAATAGCCGGGATATGCAGCGGATAGGAAAAGCATGCAAATACCATAAGCGATACAAGGCATCCGCCCATTCCCGCAAGAGATTTACGGCTCCCGGCTATCTTCAACAACACAAGTACTAAAGTTATAAACAATACGGATACCCACACTCCATATTCAACTGCTATCTGCAGATATTCGTTGAAGGCAAAATCGGGTGTTCCGGCAACCCATGCCTCCGACTCCGAATATTCACAATCAGTGAAGTATCTTTCCTGGGCATCACCGTAAATGGCGGAAAAAGTCCTTCCGTTCCCTTCACCCCACGGACTGGCGGCAATGGCCTGGGAAGTTATCTTCCCTATCAGCAAACGGCCGTCTGCCGAATCCCGTTTCATGAAATACGCACCGGAGGCAGACAGCAAGCCGAGTATAAGCACGCCAAATACGGCATATCTGTGTTCCGATACAAACGATTTTACTTTCACACGGTAAACCCTGAGAACCACATATCCGCACGAAATCAGGGAAGCAATCCATGCCGCACGGCTCATGCCCGCCGGAAGCACACAGCATATCAGCAACAGCACACACATCGATAGGTAATACTGCACAACCGAAAGACGGTCTTTCTTCCCGTTCAATATTAACATCCGGTACAGAGCTACCGGAAGAACTGCCGCCAGATAGCCTGAATATGGACCCGGGTTATAGAATGTGCCCGTAAGGACAAAAAGCGAATGGTTTGACGGATATATACCTGCAATCTGCCCCAGGCCATGCAGGGCTTCCACTGCTCCGAATCCCATCAGCACCCATTGCACCGATTCCGACACGATACGGACAGTCCGCTGTGGATTCACAATATATCCGGCAAGCCACAAAGGTAATACAACAGTCATCACGGCAGAAAGCCACATCCACTGCGTTCCCAGAAGGTCGGACGGTAAACTTCCGTCTGTCACCAGCACGGTTCCACCCGCAAGTCCTGCAAGCAGTAGGCCAGCCAGCCACGGTATGACTCTGCATAACCATTTCCTTAGTTCAACACTCATAATATGCATAGCTCGCTCAAAAAAGTTCCATATTCCTTTTTATTCAATCTTCTTCCATACCCTGTCCCAGCAAATATCGCCCGTATAGCTGTCCACGGATTTCCATATCCTTGAAGCCACCCCCACGATATACTCCTCCGGAAGCAGCCCCCAGTAACGGGAATCCTGTGAGTTCTCACCATGGTCTCCCGCTACGAAATAATAGTTCTTACGGAACTGGTAAGAAGTTATCACACTGTCGTTCAGCAGTACTGTATCTCCCTTTACATACATCTTTTTCCCTTGTTCCCATTCAATGAGTTTGCGATACAATACACCACCCGTACGGTCCATCTTCACCACATCCCCCTCTCCGGGAACAAACAGAGGTCCGAACTCCTTTATGTTCCAGTCCAATAGGGAGTCGTACGGGAAGCACCTGTACACGCCCTCAGGAAAATCCTCAGGACGCATCAATCCTATGCGCTTCTGTGAAGCAACATTCCCCAAAGGCATGTCTACACCTTTCACCTTGAACATCCCCTTCCTTATGGAGACCGTATCTCCGGGCAATCCTATACAACGCTTGATATAATACTTCATTATGTGCATCTCTATACGGCTCCAGTCGTTTGGATGTGGGAAATTGAAAACCACCACATCATTGCGCTTTATATTTCTGAATCCCGGTAAGCGGTATATTTCAGTCTGTTCCAGATTGAGCGATTTGTTCAGGTTGAACAACCGTGCCCCAACGACCGGTTTCCACACCAAAACATAATCGCCCTCTCGGAGTTCAGGCGACATGGAATCACTTGGTATCCGGAAGGATGTAAACACAAACACTTGTGCCAGAATCCACAATAGGAACAAGCATATACACACAAAGGCAATCTTCGTTATTATATCAAACCATTTCTTCATAATCTTACAACCATGATTCACTATTGAATACACCATTCACCACCATCACTACTGATGCATTATGCCCCCTGCCGTTGGGACATTCAGCAGTAGAGCTTTCCCTATGAGGAACCGTGCCATACACAGCTTTAGGCTGCACACCCGCAGTATCCCATAACCTTTTCTAGTTCCACGAGGTTTGTCCCCGTCATTTCGAGTGTCTTTTCCATCCACCATTCCTCATTGTCCGAGCAACTGCATGAAACACCCTAAATGCATATAGCCCTCAAAATCATCTTTATGTAAATACACAGTATTGAATCATTCCGATTCCTCTTTATGTAGAAATGATTGTATCTGTTGCACAATCTTTACCATCACAAATCTTTAATCTGCATTCTGGCGGAACGTATGTAATTATAGTCCGATGGATTCTTATACCAGATATAAACCCTACCGTCAATAAGAACCTCATTTTATCAATCCATCCAAATCCAGATATGCAAATTGGATTTCATCATTCAAATTCATATAAAGACGATTAGTCTTGTTATCATACCTCATGCTGCTTATTTTGTACCCTACGTCAAGTGTCTTAATGTATTCACCATCCAATCCAAAGACCAATAGACAGGTAGGATAATATGCATCCGTATTATTGTCACCACCTGAGAATGAAACAATCAGATGATTGTTATTATCAAAAAAACCATCACTATAATAATGGTTACGTTGCGTACTTCCCCATGCTGGCCCGTAAACATTGCATTTTAATTTTCTGTTGAAATCACTTATGGTCAACAAATCATAATTATTATACAATTCTGCAATCAATCCGTATTGTTGTGATGAAGCACAAGTAGTGCGTTTTTTCTTTATATCCGGATGATTATAAGAGATCGATAACATGTTTCCAGTCTGCATGTTCCAGCGAGAAACAGATGGCATATAGTCATTAACGCCTTTAGGAAGTATTGTACGAGCAATACACAAGGTGTCATTGATATATTCATACTCGGAAGGGAAGTTTGTCTTGTCCATAACCAATTTTACACTTGGTGTATAATCCGGATCAGCCAATACACTGTCCATATCATAGCTGAATATCTTATTCTTGCCATGGTCACTCACATAAAACTTACCTCGCTTCTCGTCCACTGCTATAGCTCCCAACACCGTAATTTCAGTCGGCCCCTGACCCAGAGGAGCAGTACTTGCCAGATACCGAAAACTATTTTTATCAAATACATGAATCTGCTTGTCATATCCCCTATGGTCGGCAATCAGCAGATAATTATCCATTATATATATACGGGCATTGTTACCGATAAGAATAGAATCAGTTTCAAATTCTTTAATACAGTCATGAACATTTTCTACATTATTACGGTCAGTCTGATATTTTTCTGTTGATGAATTTCTTGTGCAACTGAAAATTATAAATCCTAATATTATTACTAATAAATTTTTCATAAAACCATTCTTATTTAATTTATGGGATGGAATTGTCTTCCACACCATAAAGGATTTCTTTAATGAATATTATAGTATTCAGTAATTATATACTTCGCGTTTACATGGATACCACAAACCGTTATAACATTCATTTATATTTTTCATCGAGCTTCTCGATAAGTAGGATACCATTGATAACAATAACATCCTGTACCGTTATCAAAACATCCATTAGGACACAAAGGATTTTCTTCATTATTAGCTAATGCTTCTACATTAACTAGAATAAAATCTGACATTGTTTTTCCTTGTTGTGATGTATACAAAGCTAAACCTGCCACAAAAGCAAATGCAGCGACAAAAGTGGCTCTTAAAATTGTTTTTCTCATGTTTTTTCAACTTATAAGTGTCTAAATTTAAATTTCAGATTCTCTACGAAGCTATAAATACCCGATTTGTAGTGCTTCAAAATAATCATTACCTTTGCATTGGTAACACTTCCTTTCTTCGATTGGATGGGTTTAACATGGAGTGGAATATGATGTTCATTGTTTGCAGACACGTGATTCATGTTTCCACTCTTTTCCATATCTCATTTTTTGACTGTTCCCCAAAAGTCCAAAGTAAAGGACTTTTCGGGGATATTGCCATATATCGTTATGGTACGCCAGAAATCACCAGGCTCCTCGGCTTTATATTTCACCGTTAAGTTTCTGTAGAAGATGAACTGCAACCAGCCAATAAAACAGAAGAAAACAGTTCATTTCAGTCGCTACATTTATGTTAGGGATACTATAGGCTAAGAGCATATTTATACAGATATTTATGATTTTCCCCTATGCACCATAACATATTATTATTAATATGTATGGAAATAACACTGTGATTTAAAACATATCGTTTGACTGGCATTCCTTCCCAATTGTAAACTAGTATAATGTTGCCGGTATAGGCTGAACTACCTTTATCCAACAAAGACGAACCTGAATATAATAAATAGACGTATGATGAATCATACGACAATGATAAAAAGCCTACCGCTTCTTCTTTCTTGTGAGCTATAACAGGTCCTTCCTCAGGAATGGCAAATTGAGGGAAATGATAATATCTATGCGCCGAAGGTGATAGATTGTAGGATTCATCAATATTGTAAAAATCTATTAGTCCTTTATATGCGGCAACGAATTTATTTTTATCCGGATGCACCCCTATTAAAGTACCAGCGTACAATGCCGCTTTCTGGTAAGGCTGCAGTGGCTGAATGTCTTTATTGCTTGGATATTCGTCTTCATAAACATAAGTGCTATCAGCAATGTTGTATATCAGAAAGCGTCCTTGTTCAAACATTCCTGTACCTATGATTGAAGTAGAATCAAGCATCGCCAATGAATAAAAACGATTTATAGATTCATTAATCTGTATAATCTCTTTGTACTCATAACTATTCAGGTCCAACTTGAAGATTTTTCCTTTAATTCTATCTGCAAATAGAAATTCACTCATGTTATTGGATACAGGCAAATACTGTATGATTTCGTTAGGTCCGTTACCTATATGAGCAGTATTGATCACCTCGTTGGTTTTTTGATTCCATATAGAAAGACGATCTTTTATGCGAATGTTAGAAAAAATAAAACATGAATCAATATAGGAAACGGAAAAAGGCAGTAACAGTCCCTTTTCTTCCAGATTTATGGAATCTACCGACATGATTACTGAACTCATTGGGAAATCCGTATCAATATCAGACAAACCTTTATCTGTACAGTTTGTGAGACATAGAAAGTACAATAAAATGATAAGATAAGAATGTTTGTTATTCAGTTTAAACATCGTATTAGAATTTCTTTATAATTGAATTTATAGATTTGCCACTAAAGTTTTCATCTTACTATATTAAAGATGGAATGCTTTAGTGGCATTTATAAAATATTCTCTTGATTTTAATTCTTGTTTTAAAATCTTTAATATCCGTAAAGCAACAACTTAGATGTATGGGGTTCCTTCTATTTCTTCGTATGGATCAAAGTAAATACACCAACAGTTTTGGCAAATTTGTGCACATGGAACTCCAACTATAACTTCCCCTTTTGCAATAGCCTCTATATTAGCCAAAGCAAGCTCAGACAATTCAGTTTTTTACTGTGAAGCGTATACACTATAGCCTGCTACCAACGCAAATGCGGATGCGAAAACTAATTTCAAAATATTCTTTTTCATTTTACTTTAAATTTTGTTTGTTGACTTACTTTCATTTATTCACACATGAAGCAACAAATCACCGATTTGTATCACTTCAGAATTATTATTACTTCTGTATTTGTTACACCTCCTTTCTTCGATTGGATGGGTTTGACATGGAGTGGAATGTGGTATTCATTGTTTGCAGACACGTGATTCATGTTTCCACTCTTTTTATCTCTCATTTTTTGACTGTTCCCCAAAAGTCCAAAGTAAAGGACTTCTCAGGGATATTGCCGTATACCGTTATTGTACGCCAGAAATCACCAGGCTCCTCGGCTTTATATTTCACAGTTAGAACAGCGCTTTCACCAGGCAGTATCTCATCCCATCCGTATTCTACAGTCATACAGTCGCAAGAAGTGGTAACTCCTTTTATACGGAACACCTCTTTGCCTGTATTGTGGAGAATAACCTTCTTGCTTTCTTTCTTATTTTTACCAACTGTTCCATAATGATACTCTGTAGAATCAGGATGAACTATGGTAACGGGAAGTGGATTACTTTTCATCCCAGTCAGTTCCTTCAGGTAAAGTTCCTTCACAGAAAGATTATGAATCGGATTACCTATCACTTTTACTCTATTAGCCGAATCCACAAGAAAGGTCTGGAACATCATTTCCCCGGGAAAACGGTTCAGTCTGTAGAAACTGTCTTCCGTGTCCATACACACAGGATGCGAGAAATTATCTCGTTTCAAAATGTATCTCAATTCACTGACATCTTTTGTCTGGAAGAAGAATACAAACGGTACATTTCCGTCACTAAGCGAATCCACCTCGTGCATGAATTCCTTCCATTTCGGCAGCTGAAGCTTACAACTGATACATCCCACAGAGTCTACAAAGACTACTACCTTATAGTCCGACTTAGGAATCCTATAAGGAACCGTATCTGTAACAAAACGCGTGAACACAGGATTATCGGGGAAACGGATTTCCTTGTTGTTCCATTCCTTAACTAAAACTTCAATATCATGTTTTTTATCATCTGAGCAAGAAAAAAGGAATAAAGAAGAAAATAAGATAAAACTAACCTTTCTCATTTTATCGTTTAAAATTATGATTTTAATACAGTTCAGTAATCTAAACTCACACCTTGAACTTTAAATTCGACTTTCATACCATGACAATCAATGTCACCTTCACCATAGCAAAAAAAATTAACCCCTTCATTATTGGCCAATGCTTCTACATTACTTAAAAAAAGTTGATTCATCTCTAATGACTTTAATTCATTGCCTTGGTGTGAATCAAAACAGATACATAACACTACCAAAATTAAAAATAACAACGCTTTCATATCATTTAAAATCTTTTTATTTTTGTGACAAAGGTAAGAAATAAACAACGGGAAAATGCTGAAATTTTTCTGAGGAAAATCATAATAATCTGTTTACTAAATATTTAACTATATAAAATTTCAGTAAAATTTCAGATTTCCTTCAGATTATTTTCAGAAAGGAATACTCAAATTATGAAATGGACTAAAACAAAACGTATCTTTGCATATACCACATACGCATTAATAACAATGATTGTAATCTGCGTAAATTTCAATACAAACAAGATGCATATTACCGAAAGTGCAAAAAATGCTTTCATAAATGCTATCAATAAGGAAAAAGATTTGTATATCTCACAGATTAACGTACAATATCATCAAAAGTATTCTCCAAATAATATAGGAGGTGAAGAAAAGAAAAACTGGAGTGATCAGGCTTATTTTATTGCAAAAGACTCAGTAAGAAATCATTTAGACAGCTTATTCAAGTATGAAATGCATAAGATAAACAAATACACTAATACAGCCATTGGATATACATACAACGGGAAAAGGTATAATTCACGCGATGAAAAGTTTATCAGAAAAGCTACACTCGTACAGGAATACAAATTTAGAATAAACTATAATAAGAAATCTGATATAACATTACAGGCCTATATATATACCCCAACGTATGCACTTTTACTGAATAATATATATACATACATTCTACTTGCTGTTATGCTTATTCCAATAACCTGCTACATTATCTATCGTAGAAATAAAAAAGAAAATCTCTCAAAAGAGATAAATAGTGAGGATGGAAACCTTATAAAACAAAGAAAATACCGATCAACTAAATGGATTGAGATTCATGAAGGATATTATTGGGACAATAATCACAATACTTTAAGATACAACACCACACAAGTTATTCTGAGGGGCAATAATATAAAAATTTTCCGTAAGTTCATTTCAAATGAAGATTTCTTCTTATCACATACTGACATATCCAAACTATATGAAAAAGTAGAAAGTGTAGAAGCAAAAGACCGGGCTTATCACCTGATTAAGTCACTAAAAGAATGTATCGCAATTTTGGGCATCAATGTTGTATCCATTAGAGGAAAAGGTTACAAATTAGTATTTAATAGCGTTTCATCTAATTATAATAATAATTAAAGCCGGGATAAGTCAATCCTACAAACTAAAGAAGAGTTATTTATGCCTTTTATCCACATCTGCAATTTTATGGACATTTATATGAATACAAAGGAATATCTTTATCATTACCTACAGTATAGATGTAACCACTTATAAACTCAAGACCAAAAGCAGAACATTCTGTTGACATTTTTTTCAGTGGATAGCCATCAAGACCGAATACATAAATATTATTACCTCCTGTTGGAAGTTTTCTTCCTGATTGCAACGAATTAATACGGTCGTTGAATGGTGTACCATCAAAAATAGCATATACACATGAGTCTGAAACCACCACATCATTAAAGCCTTTAATACCTTTTGGCATAGCTTCGCTAGCTAAGGTGGAAAATACAGGCTCCCCTTCTGGGCCATAACAGACCTGATACTCTCCGGCCTTTAAATTAAATATCTCTATGACTTCGCCCAACTGGGTAACCATGGCCAGCACACCGTTTTTCGGATTATAATCCACGAAACTGCGCCATGCCTGCGCCAAAGCAGTCTTTCCGGAGTCCTCCATACTTCTTTCGGTGGGTATGGAGCCTATGCTCTCTTTAATCTGCCCGTGTGCATCCAATACATGGTAACGGTAATTACCGGTATAGTCTGTTACCAGAAATCCTTCATCTGTCTTGCAAAAGTCCAGGGTGCGTATAAGGCGCTCATCCAAAAGTATTTCTTCCGCACGTTCGACATTGCTTGACGAAGCGGATATACGCCAACGGGTTATCTGTCTGCGGTTGGAATCAAGCACCCACACAGAATCGGGAGAACAGATTCTGACGCGTTCGGCAGAAAGTACCTCTTCCGGTCCTTCTCCACGTCTGCCGAATGAAGTGATATACCTCCACTCCGGATAGGTGAATGCATGGAGAAAGCAACTGTCAGGATGCAGGTCAAGAATGACCGCAAGACTGTCCTTTATTTCCACCCGGTAAGGATAGCGCAGGTAAACGCTATCACAAGAGATGGCTTTCGCCAGCGACAGAGTTCTCACTTCTGGAAAATCCATATAACGTGGATATACTTCTTTGGACACGAAATGGCAATTATAAAACAATAACAACATTCCGATCACTATAATAATTTTCTTTTTCATAAAAATTAATCACTCATTTTTACAAATTAACTCATTTTCTAAACAAAATACAAAAACAAATTGAATTTCCTTTTGAAAATAAAGACATAAAATATTTTCTAAATTAATCTGGCTTCACAATATTTTTTATAACTTTAGACTCTCGAAAAACACAAAGCGGAATCGTTTGTCTATTTATCGGACCTATTAAATAAACATATTACTGTATTTTTAGCGACAATATAAAAACGTAATTAACTTATATATAAAGTTCAATTTCAATTAAATAATTATGAATACAACAAAAACAACACTCACCCTCTTGTTTTCTATATTCTTTATTTCTTGTATACAACAAGATTCTGCTTATTTTCTAAAGCATGCTCTCAAACAGGCAGAAAATAACCGAAAAGAACTGGAAAAAGTTCTGAACAGATACAATAAAACTCCTGAAGATAGCCTTAAATATAAGGCTGCATGTTTTTTGATAGAAAACATGTCTTCACACTATTTTTTTGAAGGAAAGTTACTCGATCAGTACACAAGTTTCTATACTATTTTAAGAAATACAGAAGGCTCATCCAATCCGGCTCAAATTGCTGATTCTATCCGAAATTTATACCCGCCTTTTAATATAAGAAACCTACAAATAAAATATGATATAAAAACTATAGACTCAGCATTCATTTGCAAAAATATTGATCATGCATTTAAGGTATGGAAAGAACAACCCTGGGGTAAATCTGTATCTTTCAACACTTTCCTTCAATATATTTTACCATATCGCATTGACAATGAAAAGCTGACAGAATGGAGGGAGGTTTATTATAACAAATTCAACCATCTGTTAGATAGTTTACGCTCTTCAAATTCTCAAGATAAAGGAAATCCGATAGCTGCAGCAAAAGTTTTAACAAAATATTTACAAGATAGCACACATACTTATTTTACAACTTATGCACCGGCTTCTCTTCCACATATCGGAGCCTTAGCGGCGCTACAGCAATGCGGAAGTTGTAGAGAAATTTCAGATTTCTTAGTTTACCTGTATCGCTCACTAGGAATTCCATGTGCTGTTGACAATATGCCTATACGTGCAAACGATAATGTCGGACATTCATGGGTAGTATTATGGGACAGTCAAGGCAAAGAATATTGTCAAGAATATATGGACGACATACAACCAATCGAAGAAAATGGGAACAGAATCGCTTCTACAAAAACAAAAGTATACAGAAAGACATTCAGTCTGAACAGGCAAATGGAAAAAAGCATGACTGAACTTGAAAAAGAAATTCATCCGTTCTTTAAGCATCCACATTTTATAGATGTGACATATCAATATGCCCCCAATTATAAACAATATTTCTTCATCCCGGGTTCTTTGCTATATCCCAATCATCCAACTTCCGGTATTGCTTATCTATGCAATGCAGTACAATTATCATGGTCGCCTGTTGCCTGGGGACAAGTTGATGATCAGGGCATAGTCTTTCAATCTATTGAATGTGGAGGATTAGTGCGTGCTGCTACATGGATAAAAGGACAACAAATATTCCTGACTGATCCATTTATGATAAATTCCGACGGAACACTAGATATCTTCAATAAGCATGAAAAGAAATGTACAATAAATCTATATGCCAAATACAATACCCAGGATGAACCTTTTGGAGCATTGATGATAGGAGGAGTATTCCAAGGGAGCAATGATATTCATTTCAACAAGAGCGATACATTATACATCATTAAAGAGGCTCCTGTGCGATTGAACACAGTTGTAAAAGTCCACACCAGCCGCAAGTATCAATACGTCCGTTACTTTGGCCCCCAAAATAGTTACTGCAACATAGCAGAAGCCGTTTTTTTCGGAAAAAGCGCCTCTATACCTTTGAAAGGGAAAATAATAGGAACTCCAGGGTGTAAAGAAAATGATGGAAGTCATGAATATACAAACGTCTTTGATGGGAAAAGCTGGACTTCATTCAATTACAAAAACAGTTCCGGAGGATGGGCTGGTCTTGACCTCGAAGAACCAAAGCAAATAACACACATCTCGTATACTCCACGCAATAGAGATAATTATATCCGTCCGGGAGATGTTTATGAATTGTTATATTGCGATAAAAATTGGATATCTGCCGGTTTACAAACAGCAACATCTGATTCATTAACATACAACAACATACCTCAAAATACATTACTTATCCTAAAAAATCATACTAGAGGACAACAAATAAGACCTTTTGTCTATAAAGAAGGAAAACAAATATGGCTATAAAAAGCAATCACGCTGAAGAGCCGTTTTGTTTTTGTACAAATTCTAATTTTTTTTGTACAAAAAATAAAAAAACGTGCCGACGTTTTATGGGGATTGAAGTGCACCCCAAAAGTTTTCTGTCTAACTTTTGGGGGTCATTTCATCACTTCATCAGTGCTTCATAAAAGGTCTTGGGAAGAATGATGTTCGGCACGTCGAGTGCATCGGCAAACAACGGGGCGATTTCTCTGTCCTTGAATCCTGCTATTCCACAGCCGATCCGGGTTACCCAGAACTTGTATTCCGGATGTACCTTGGCGTATACTATAAAATCTTTTACATAGGGACGGATGGTTTCTATTCCTCCCTGCATGGTAGGTATGGCGTAACATTGTCCGGTCATGCCAACGCCTGTCCCCCACTTCGCACCGAATCGTTCGTAGGCCAGCCGGGCGGCTCCGCCCCCGTGATGTCCTGCCAGATTGGAACCGAAGACAAATATCTCACCAGGCTTCAGCGAGGAAATCCGGTCGGGAGTACATTCTCTGGTTTTCGCCGGAATGTATCCGGCTATATAGTTCGCATAGCATCCGGCATAAGCTCCGTCTGCCAGCTGCTTCAGCAGGCCGAAAAATTCTGCAGGTAGCAGAGAAAGTACCTCGTCTACTATAAACGAGGGAATTTCCTGATAGTATGCTTCAGCCACTGCCCCCGTAATGCAGGCCAGTGTATCGCTGTCGCCTCCTATGGAAACTGCCATGCGGAGGGCACTCTCCATGTCCTTGCTTTCGAGGAAAGCAATCAGTGCCTGCGGAACCGTGCCTTGGCAACTTGAATCCCAACGATAGGTTTGATGCAGGTGTTTCCAGCTTTCATTCAGGTTGTAACCGAACCGTTTTTCAATATATCGCTTGATTTCTGCTTTCCCACTGCCGGTACGTGCCAGATAGATGGCTGCCGCTACTGCCTGCGCACCTTTTATTCCCTCGGGATGATTGTGTGTGATGGAAGCCGAGATGCCGGCAACTTTTTCGGTTTCTTCCAACGTATCGAACAGCCAGCCTATGGATGAAACTCGCATGGCGGAGCCGTTTCCCCAGGAATTGTAAGGACACCGACGTACTGCCGGCTTTCCGGTTCTGTAGTCTGTCAGGCTCTGAGGATAAAAGAGCCACAGACGGAACTTGCCTCCGTAACCGCCCATCGGACAAGGATAGGCGTTGGCTATTTTTACCATACACTCTTCCAGCAACAGATGCGGGTAAGCTTTACCGCCTACCGCCTTGCACTTCATCGCCCAATCGGCAACTGCCATGGTCATGACGGTATCGTCTGTAAAATTACTGGAAGAAGAAAACATCGGAAAATTGTAATCGCGGGTATTGTGGAATTCGTATACGGAGCCCACAACGTCACCAATAACTGCACCTAACATAGCATGATATTTTAAAGATTATACAAATGTAAAGAATTTTTTTCAACTAAACAAACAATGCCCGTAATTTATCATGAGATTCTCCCCCCAAACAGTTCTCCGACTATTTATAATTATTAAAATTTATGTTAATATCACCTTTCAGGTATCTACCCAGACACGATATTGCTTTACTTTGCACCTTGACAAAAGTATACTTGGGTATAATTATGAGATTGAGAAGAATGGACTTAACAAATAAACTCTATAAGGTATTTTTAATTGCCGGAAGTGAGCCGCTGGGTACAGCGGGCATGCAGGCCGACATTAAATCGGTTTCGGCATGTGGAGGATATGCTGCCGGTGCCATCACATGTATCGTCGATGAAGATACGATTAAGGTAAAAAGCATACACACTATTCCTCCGAAAATGGTAACCGATCAGGCGTATTCGTTTCTGGAGGATGTAGGTGCCGACTGTATCAAGACGGGGATGCTGTATTCCAAGGAACTGGTAGTGGCCATCGGAGAGGTGATCAAGAAACAATCCATTCCGGTAGTGATAGATCCGGTCATGGTATCGTCTGCCGGCGACAAGTCGTTGCAGGACGATGCAATTCAGGCTTACAAGGATTGTCTTTTCCCCTATTCTACTATCATCACGCCCAACCGGAGAGAGGCGGATTTGCTACTGGGAAAGAGCCTGACTAAAGATAACATGAAGGAATATATCCCCGAACTGAGCAAGTGGGGCAACTGTGTCATCGTCAAATCCATCGAAGACGGGGATTACTTGATCGATGTGTTCTATAATCCTGCCAGCAAATGTTTCAAGTTGTACAAGAAGGCACGCATACAGACCAAGAACGTGAACGGCACGGGTGATACGTTTGCTTCTTCCATCGCTACTTATCTGGCAAGGGGATACGACATGAATACGGCTGTCGACAAGGCGGAGAATTTTATTTACAATGCGATTCTCTACGGATCGAATGTCAAGTTCGGCTCCGGATATGGTCCTGTCTATCCGTTCTACGAGAATTTAAGTAATTTCCTGAAAGAAGATATCCAGTATGCAGCAGCCATACAGGTAGAACAATATACTATTTAAGCAATTAGAATATCGTTAATTTTTATTTACAATATAACATGAATACCGACAAAGAGTTATTGGAAACGATGTCAGCTACACTGAACGACTTGTGTGTACGGGCTATTCATTACGACGAAGGGGATCCGAAGCGTATACAGCACTTGATAAAGGTGCATTACTTTGCCCGGCTGATCGGGATGTGCGAGCAGGTGGCTCCCGAAGTATTGTTCATTCTTGAAGCGGCTGCCATCGTACACGACATCGGCATCCATGTCTGCGAAAAGAAATATGGTGCCTGCGACGGCAAGCATCAAGAGCTCGAAGGTCCGGCGGTAGCCAAAAAGATTTTGTCGGAAACCGGAGGCTTTACTTCGGAGCAGATGGAACGTGTCTGTTGGCTGGTGGGACATCATCATACGTACCACGACATCAAGGATATGGATCACCAGATACTGGTAGAAGCTGATTTCCTGGTAAACATTTATGAGGATAATCTTCCGGCAGAGGCTGTCAGAAAAGTAAGGCAGACTATCTTCAAGACAAAGGCCGGCATCGATTTGCTGGACAAGATATTTTTACAGACTTATTCACCAGCAGGTGAATAAATAAAAAATAATCCCTCTGCTCCTGACCTTGAATGGCAATAAAGGCAGGAACAGAGGGATGGTCAATTTATCCCCAATATAGTTATTACAAGCCGGTAAATTTCCTGTACATTGCTTTCGTCATTTCAGAAGGACTTCCTTAATTCCTTTTTCCAGTATTTCTTCGGGCAAGGCACCTTGTGATGCCTGAGGCTGTCCATCTACCGGAATGAAGACAAGTGTGGGCAGGCTGGTGATACCGAAGGCTGCGGCCAGTTCGCGTTCCTTGTCGGTATTGACCTTGTATATCACAATCTGGTCTTTGTACTTTGCAGCCAGTTTCTCCAGCACGGGCGACAGTCTGCGGCAAGGTCCGCACCAGTCGGCATAAAAATCGACAATGGCCGGCTTATTTCCTTTATAGACCCACTTATCCGGATTCTTTTCGTAATCATAAATTTTTTCTACAAATTCCGATTTGGTGACATGCACTACATTACCTGTTTCTCCATAAGCAATGCAGCCTATCATGAAAACAGAAACAAATAACAAGAATATCTTTTTCATCTTTATTCAGTCTTTATTGTAACGTACTTTATTTTCCACCCAACAATACAGTCTGGACTGCTTCTACCAGTGTCTTTTTAGGAAGTGCTCCCTGCGCCATCTGCGGTGCTTCGTTCAGCGGTACGAAAAGTAAGGTAGGTACCGTTCTGATTCTGAAAAGGGATGCCAGTTCTTCTTCCTCGTCTACATTCACTTTGTATACATCAATCTGACCGTCGTATTCTTCGGCTACTTCATCCAATATGGGAGCCAGCATCTTGCATGGGCCACACCAGGTAGCATAAAAATCGATGATTGCCGGACGTTCACCCAAGAATTTCCACTCGGGATTTGCTTCATAGTTTGCTACTTTCTTCAAAAAATCTGCCTTTGTAAGATTAACTGCTTTCATATTCAATCAATAATTAAGATTTATACTTCGTTTATTACTCAACTACTTTTTCTTTCTCATTTTCTTGAGAAGAGGTATTTGTTACTGATGCAAAAATACGGGTTGAAAAGTAGGAACACAACAGCTTTTTTCTATCTTTGCATAGATAAAATCTATTGAGCTATGACTTTACAGCAAATGGAATATATAGTGGCACTGGATAAGTATCGTCACTTTGTACTGGCTGCCGAGGCTTGCGGGGTAACTCAGCCTACGCTGAGTGCCATGATTCAGAAGCTGGAAGAGGAACTGGATGTCAAAATTTTCAGCCGAGACCGAAAGAATATCTCGCCTACCCACATTGGAGAAAAGATTATCCGGCAGGCTAAAATCGCGCTGAACGAAACGCAGAGAATCAAGGAGGTAGTAGCCGACGAAAGTACCAGTATGAACGGGAATGTACGTATAGGTATTCTCCCTACCATCGCGCCTTATCTTATTCCCGATTTTATCTACCATTTCAGAAAAGCTTATCCGAATGTGAGCTTGTTTATCGACGAAAAGGAAAACAAGTCACTGATACAGGATCTCCGGTTCGGCAATCTGGACATTGCGATAACGACACCTCCCGAAGCGCACGCCAACATTCTGGAAATTCCGGTGTATGTAGAAAAGTTTGTCGCCTACTTTTCGGAAGATTGCTGTAGTAAGGTCCGGCAAATGATTGTGAACGGCAACTTGCCTCCGGAGCAGATGTGGATCTTGAAAGAGGGGCACTGTATTCCCAACGGCGGCATCAATCTGTGTGAGGACAAGGAGATCGGCAACCATATCTATGAAGCAGGAAGTATTGACACGCTCATCAAAATAGTGGACAGAAACGGTGGGTATACCATTATCCCCGAGTTGCATATCAGTACTTTAAGCGAAAAACAAAAGGGAAATATTCAAGTACTGAATGTGAATCCACCGGCACAGCGAACGGTTTCTATCCTGATAAAGGATGATTTTATCCGGGAACGGATGGTCAATGCCGTGCTCGACACGATGAAAGCGATTATCCCGTCGCACATGATAGATGAACGTTTCAACAGACTGTCCATCAAGCTCCGGTAAGATTTTGATATAGGGAAATTATCTGAAGGTAATCCACTTGTTGCTCATGAAGTTGATTCCTCCGTATACAAACAGTCCGAGGAACTGAGCAAGGTATTCGTTGCATCCGCATACCTCTACAAGAAACAAGAGAAACAGGAACTGTGCAGCGTATGCCACAGCAAAGGCACAGGCGAAAAATAAGATTTCATGCCAGATAGTGTTTTTCTTCCGGTTGGCATCCAACGGGAAAATCCAATATTTGGACCATATAAAGTTATGAATCTGCGCCACTACATAAGCCACAACATTGGCTATCATGTAATGTTCACCCTCTATGTGCATCAACAATCCTACTATCAATGCAGTGATCAGGGCATTCAGCGTTCCCACGATGGCGAAACGCATAATACGAACAGACTCTCTCATTAAAGGTAATTGGGAAAAGGCATAAAAAGATTTCGAGACAAAGCGAGAACTGTCTCCCGACGTTCTTGCTCTGCCCGAAATTATTGTATCTTAAATTGTATCTTTAAAAATATAACGTCAATTATGGGTTTAGTCTTTAATCTCAACTTTCAGGTTAAGCTCGTCGAGCTGCTTCTGGTCGAGGTAACCCGGTGCATCCAGCATGACATCGCGTCCGGAGTTGTTCTTCGGGAAAGCGATACAGTCGCGGATTGAGTCGAGTCCGGCAAACAATGAAACCCAACGGTCAAGACCGTAAGCCAGACCTCCATGAGGGGGTGCACCAAACTTGAAGGCGTTCATCAGGAAGCCAAACTGTTCCTGAGCTTTCTCGGGTGTGAATCCCAGAATCTCGAACATCTTAGCCTGAAGCTGTGAATCGTGGATACGGATAGATCCACCACCTACTTCAACGCCATTGACTACCATATCGTATGCATCGGCACGAACGGCTGCCGGATTGGTATCGAGCAATGGAATATCTTCGTCCTTCGGATGAGTGAACGGATGGTGCATTGCCATCAGTCGGCCTTCTTCTTCGCTCCATTCAAACATCGGGAAGTCTACTACCCACAGGCAAGCAAACTGATTCTTGTCGCGCAGTCCCAGCTGGTTACCCATTTCCAGACGAAGTTCGCACAACTGCTTGCGAGTCTTCATGGCATCATCGCCGCTCAAAATCAGAATCAGGTCACCCGGTTTGGCACCAAACGCTGCTTTCATCTGCTGGAGCACTTCCTGACTGTAGAACTTATCGACGCTTGACTTCACATTTCCGTCGGCTTCTACACGTGCGTAAACCAGTCCCTTTGCACCAATCTGCGGACGTTTCACAAACTCTGTCAGCTGGTCGAGCTGCTTACGTGTGTAGTGTGCTGCACCTTCGGCACAGATACCGCCGATGTATGCTGCATTGTCGAATACAGAGAAGCCATAGCCTTTCAGGATATCCATCAGTTCGACAAACTTCATACCGAAACGCAAATCGGGTTTATCGCTACCATAATACTTCATGGCATCGGCCCACGGCATACGGATAAACGGTTCTGTCAGTTCCACACCGCGCAGTTCCTTGAACAAATGCTTTGCCATACCCTCGAACATCTGAATGATGTCTTCCTGTTCTACGAAACTCATTTCGCAGTCGATCTGGGTAAATTCCGGCTGACGGTCGGCACGCAGGTCTTCGTCGCGGAAACATTTTACAATCTGGAAGTAACGGTCGAAACCAGAAACCATCAGCAACTGCTTCAAGGTCTGAGGTGACTGAGGCAGTGCGTAGAACTGTCCCGGGTTCATACGAGAAGGAACGACAAAGTCGCGTGCGCCTTCCGGAGTAGAACCAATCAGCATCGGTGTTTCTACTTCGAGGAATCCCTTGCTGTCGAGATAACGACGTACTTCCATCGTCATACGATGACGCAGTTCCAGATTCTTGCGAACTGCCGTACGGCGCAGGTCGAGGTAACGGTATTTCATACGGAGGTCATCCCCACCGTCGGTATTGTCTTCGATCGTAAACGGAGGAGTCAGTGCTGTATTCAGGATATTCAGTTCCGAAACGATGATTTCGATATCTCCGGTCGGAAGGTTGCTGTTCTTGCTTGAACGTTCGCTAACCACACCTTTTACCTGTATCACAAACTCACGTCCCAAATGATTGGCACGGTCACACAGTTCGGCGTTCACATCTGTATTGAACACCAACTGAGTAATGCCATAACGGTCGCGGAGATCGACAAATGTCATTCCGCCCATTTTACGTGTACGCTGCACCCATCCGGCAAGTGTCACGTTTTTACCAGCATCGGCAAGTCTCAACTCGCCGCATGTATTCGTTCTGAACATATTTTTTCTATTTATGGACACTTATAATTTGTGACAAAGGTAGTACTTGTTTTTGATTTATGCAATAAATTTGCGTCTGCAAACGACGGAAAGGTTTGACAGACCTTAAAACAACTGATAAAATGAGCTTACACGATACTAAAACAAACGACTTGACCCAAGGTGGCATTACGGGAACGATGTTGCGTTTTGCAATTCCGATGATTTTGGGCAATCTGTTGCAACAATGCTATAACATAGCCGATACATTCATCGTGGGACATTATCTGGGAGCGGATGCGCTGGCTGCCGTAGGATCTGCCTATACGCTCATGGTATTTATTACCTCGGTATTCATCGGACTATGTATGGGTAGTGGTGCGGTCTTTTCACTGCAATACGGAGCAAAGGATTACGAAGGCATGAAACGGAGTCTGGTTTCTTCACTCGTTCTGACGGGAGGTATCACACTGATTCTGAACATTGCCGTGCTGGCAGGCATTCATCCCATCATCCGCCTGTTACAGACGCCTGCTGAAATAGAGGGACTGATGTTCGACTATCTGTTCATTATCTTTTTAGGTATAATAAGTACTTTCATCTACAATTATTATGCCTACCTGCTGCGTGCCTTGGGCAATTCCATAGTTCCGCTTTATTTTCTGGCTGTTTCCGTGGTACTGAATATTGTACTCGATCTGATTTTTATTCTGGTATGTCACTGGGGTGTATCGGGAGCGGCAGCTGCTACCGTCATATCGCAGACCGTAGCAGCCGCTGGACTTTGCCTTTATGCCTTGTATCGTTTCCCGATATTCAGGCTGAAACTGAGTCACATCCGCCTCCATCGGCAGTCGATAAAGGAAATAGCCACCTATTCCTCGCTGACGTGCATGCAGCAGTCGGTGATGAATTTCGGGATTCTGATGGTGCAGGGACTGGTAAACAGTTTCGGAACATGTGTAATGGCGGCTTTTGCCGTTGCTGTAAAAATTGATTCGTTTGCTTACATGCCGGTACAGGATTTCGGAAATGCATTTTCGACATTCGTTGCACAGAATTTCGGAGCCGGACAGCAGAAGCGTATCCGGCAGGGTATTCGTAGTGCCATCGGTGTTACGACCGGATTCTGCCTGCTGATTTCGGCTATCGTATTTATCTTCGCACGTCCGCTGATGCAGCTTTTTATCGACGGAAGTGAAAAAGAGATTATCAGTATCGGTGTAGAATATCTGCGGGTAGAAGGCAGCTTTTATGTGGGGATAGGCTATCTGTTCCTTTTATACGGATTTTACCGGGCTATACGTATGCCCGGTATGTCGGTCGTACTTACTGTTTTCTCCTTAGGAACACGTGTCGTACTGGCATACGCCCTGGCAGCAATACCGGCGATAGGCGTGCATGGCATCTGGTGGTCTATCCCTATCGGCTGGGCACTGGCCGACGCTTATGGCGTATGGTATTACCGAAGAGCGGTCAAGCGCGGTCTTTGGGATTCAAAATATGACTCTGTGCGAAGTACTCGGGAGTAGCGGCATAGATGTACATCACGCTCCCTCCTTTGATGGTATCAATCAGCGGGCGGGAGATTTTCTGCGGAACGGCAGGACATCCGAAACTTCTTCCCAGTCTGCCTCCTGCACGGATGACTGAAGGATCGGCATAGGCAGCTCCGTGTACGACGATGGCACGTTCTCGCGCGCGGTCGTTTATTCCTTTTTCCAGTCCATCCAGAATCAGTGAATAACCGTTCTTGCCCTGATAGGTAGATGCCGTAAGATAAAATCCCAATGAACTTTTATAGGAACCGTATTCGTTGGAAAAAGAGGTGGCATATACTCCCCCGCTGTTCTTGCCATGTGCCACAACCGACGAAAAGAGCATTTTCTTTTCCTTCATATCGAACACGTACAAACGTTTCTCGGTAGAAGGTTTGGAAAAATCGATCAAAGTGAGTATATCTCGTTTACGCTGGGTAATCCGGTAATAACCTGTCACCGCCTGACGGAAAGCCGTATAATTAACCTTCCCTTCCAGTTGCATATCCCGAAACAGTTCGGCACACAAGTCGGGCTTTGCCACATGCTTAACTTCCGACACGGCAGATGCTCCCTCGCCGACTCCGGTAAAGGAATACAAAAAAGATGCAAACAAGAATAACAGGAATAATGATATACGCAGCATAATCTTTCTTAAAAATAACGGCTGCAAAGTTACTCATTTTATCTGTAACTATTTATTATCAGATAGTTAAAAGCAACAAGTTTTATCATTTATTCACTCTATGACAACTATCAGCGTAGCTTCGGTAGGCATGTTATCGAATACGAACTTGGCATGCGAGGTGGCGTTGCGTACACACATGTGCGAACGAGGTGTCGTCCCCAACGACCAACTGTATTCTATCATGGCTGTACGAGGAACATTGACAGGTACCCCGTGTATGTATGCGCCGTTGGTAAATCGCGATGCATAAGGAGCATATCCGCCGGTAGCCGATCCTCCGTCTTTCAGGAAGACCATTTTTGTTTTCTTTTCCTGTAACAGGAACATTCCCAACGGAGTTTCCTGAGCATACGGCGGACGATGTCCCCCCGTTGTGGCAGGATTCATGCTTCGTATAGCCCACTCTCCTTCGGAAAGGCGTTCCAGAGTCGTGATGTTCTGATCACCCCGATCGACAAAAATGACATGGTAGAAAACCACGCTATCGGGCAATATGCGAATATAACGTGGCGGAACAAGATACTCTTCATCTTCTACTACGGGAGTGATGCGCAGGAAGCTACCCTCCTGTCCCCGGAGATAGGCAAGCGAACCGTCACGTCCGTAACGTTCGGGTACAGAAGAATCGGTCGTAAGATAAAGCGGAACCGACTGGTATCGTTCTACGCCAAGTGTATCGGCTACACGCCCGTACGCATTACGTACATAACGTCGGACCAAGGGGGCTTCGCTGTTAAAGTTCTTATAATTGCGCAATACCACCCACCGGGCTGTATCACGATGCATATTTTCCACAAAAGCCAGACACTTCCGGATGGTCTCCCACTTGAAACTGCGTACCGTATCGCCATAAGGATAGGTATCCTCGAGCGTATACTGGTCGTAAAGCAAATCTTTTGTCAGGTGAATATCGGCAGCGACAAGAAGTTTTGGAGCAAGGTCTGTCGTATCCGGAAAGATTAGGGTGTCGGAAGGCAGTTCTGTATATTCCGACAAACGGGGCACATCGGTTTGTTGTTCTTCGCAAGCATACAAAAACAAGCAAGCAGTCAACAGCAATATGGAGAAGCCCTTTTTCATAGCAAGGTGGTTAATATTCATTGTAAAAGTAATAAAAAATTTCTCAAAAAAAGAATCTTTTACCTAATAAACAAACCTCACTAAGAAAATGTTGTAAATATCCCAAAAACAATCCGGAGTAAACGGGGAAAGTCCAATGTTTTCTCCCGTTTACTCCGGATAAGTCAAAGTATTATACACGTATCGTTTATCCCATCTTTCCAGTCAGGTAAGCACGTGTACGTTCATCTGTCGGATTATCGAACATCTTGTCTGTACGGTCGTACTCTATCAGCTCACCCATATACATAAACATCGAATAGTCGGAAATACGCATTGCCTGCGACATGTTGTGGGTAACGATCAAGATAGTAACGTCTTTCTTCAAGCCGTCCATCAGTTCCTCTATATACTTGGTAGCAATAGGGTCCAAAGCCGAAGTCGGCTCATCCATCAACAGTACATCCGGTTTCAAGGCCAGTGAACGGGCAATGCACAAACGCTGCTGCTGACCTCCCGAAAGGAAAGTTCCTCGTTTGGTAAGAGAGTCTTTCACCTCATCCCACAAGGCAACACTACGCAGGTTGCGCTCTACGATTTCATCTTTTTCCGATTTGGAAAGGCGAATACCGTTCAGCAGATAGCCTGCCAGCACGTTATCGTAGATATTCATGGTAGGGAACGGATTCGGACGCTGGAAAACCATGCCAATACGGCGACGTTCTTCCATCGGCTGCATCTGAAGAACATTTTCTCCGTTCAACAGAATTTCGCCTGTGACACGGATGTTTTTATAAAGTTCGTGCATACGGTTTACGGCACGCAGTAACGTACTCTTACCACAACCCGAAGGTCCCATGATAGCCGTAATGGTATTTTTCTGAATGTCTGCCGATACATGCTTCACTGCCATCGTACTGGATGTATACGAAATACAGACATCCTTTATTTGTAAAATCGGTTCTTTTATATTTTCCATTTCTTTGCGATTCGTTTTGCTAATAAATTCAGACATAATACAAAGGTAAGCAGGAACAATGAAGCTCCCCAGATAAGGCTCTGTAAATTGGGATCATTGAAGAACTCCCAGATCAGCAAAGGCACTGCCGACATCGGTTTGGTCATGTTCCAGCTGATAGCAGCGCCACCCAGCGCCGTAAACATCAACGGAGCAGTTTCACCTACCACACGCGAGATTGCCAGCAAGATACCGGTAAAGATACTTCCCAAAGCCGAAGGCAGCATCACCTGCAACATGACACGCCAGTAACTTCCTCCCAGCGCCAGTCCGGCTTCTTTCAATGTCTCGGGAAGAACCTTCATCGTTTCTTCCGTGGAACGGATAATGAGCGGCAGCATCATGATAAACAGTGCTACGCTTCCGGCAATAGCCGAATATCCTTTCATGGGCACCACCACCCAAATATATGTAATAATACCTATGATGATAGAAGGAGTACCCTGTAACAAGTCGGTAAGGTAACTTACAATTGTAGCAAACCAGTTTTTCCGGTATTCAGACAAACAGATACCACAAAATACACCTATCGGAATGGCAACCACCGCAGCCAGCAACAGCATCAGGAAAGTACCTATAATACCGTTGGCAATACCACCGGGGATATCCTGTCCAGCCGAAACAGCCTGCATCGCCTTGTACGCATTCGGAGTCGCTTCAGTTATGAAGGACCAACCTAATTGTTTCCATCCCTTTACGAGTACTTCCCCCAAAATAGCCAGCAAAGGAATTGCCGTAAGTCCCGAAAACACACAGACCAGAATATAAAGCAACCGATTTTTGAATATACGGATTCGAATGTTATTATCACGTACCATTTATACAAATTCTGTTTATAGATTATACATGTCTTGCCTTACGTATCAAAATCTTTCCAATCATATTGATAACGGCTGTTATGAGAAACAACAACAATCCGATGGCAATCAGTGATGAAAGTTTCAGACCGTCGGCTTCTCCAAACTGATTGGCTATGATACTGGCCATCGTATTTCCTGTCGTACGCAAAGTATCGGGCATCTGGTTTGTATTTCCAATCAGCATGGTAACAGTCATGGTTTCACCCAAGGCACGTCCGATAGCCAGAATATAAGCGGAAAAGATACCCGATCCAGCCATCGGGAAAACAACTCGACGAATAACTTCCGCCCGGGTAGCTCCCATGGCATAGGCTCCTTCTTTCAAATCGGAAGGAACCATCTTGATAAATTCCGAACTCAGGGAAGCAGCATAAGGTACAATCATAATGGCAAGCACAAAAGCTGCGGTCAAGATTCCCGAACCTTGCGGAGAGAGATTCAGGTGCATGAAGACATTACGCAATACATAGAATCCCCACAAACCATAGATGATAGAAGGAATACCCGCCAGCAAGTCGGTAACAGTACCCAGTATGGCTGCAATTTTCTTTCCGCGGAAATACTCACCAGTAAACAATGCAACCGGCAAAGAAAACGGGATACACATCAGTAAAGCAAGAATGGTAGTCAGTAATGTTCCGGTAATGAACGGAAGCGCACCGTAACTTTCTTTTCCTGCCGTCGTTACCCAATCGTCTGAAAAGATAAAGTTCCAGAAACCAAAATGTTCAAACGCTCCAGAAGCATCGACAGTGAGGGAATATACAATTCCCCCACCAATGACAGGAATAACAATAGCCGACAGAATAAGTAAAACTTTAAAAATTTTGTCTTGCATAAAACATCAGCTTTGCAATGATTACTTATTACTTCAAAATAGGCTGACCCTGATAAGTCACGGTCTTCAGATTAGCCAGACTCTGTTCTACAGCCTTTTTAGGCAGCGGAGCATAATGTACGGTAGCAGTTGTCTGCTGTACGCTGTCGCTCAACATATACTGCATCAAATCCAATGTTGCTTTTGCCTGAGCTTCCGAACGGTTTGAATAATTCTGCTCCTTATAGATCAGCAACCAAGTGAAACAACTGATAGGGTAAGCTCCGGCTGCATCGGCATTCGTAATAGAACAACGGGTATCCTGAGGAATATCACCGGCAGCAGCCGAAATACTTTCGGTAGACGGAGTAATCAGTTCACCACGCTGGTTCTTTACAGCAGCATAAGGAATCTTCTGGGCAAAAGCATATTCAGAACCAATATATCCCAAAGAATACGGAGTCTGAGCAATGATACCGGCTACTCCCGGATTACCTTTGGCAGCTTGTCCTACAGGGAAATCGACTGTTTTTCCTGAACCGTAAGTGTTTTTCCAGTTTTCACTTACCTTAGAAAGATAATCGGTGAAGACAAAAGTTGTACCACTACCGTCTGAACGATAGGCTAGAATGATTTTCTTAGCCGGCAATTTTACATCCGGATTCAGTTCCTGCAAACGGGCATCGTTCCAGTCTGTAATTTTTCCGGCATAGATGTCTGCTATCACATCACCCGAAAGGTTCAGTTTTACAACATCCGGCAAATTATAAGCCAGCACAACCGCACCCATACAGGTCGGGATATGAACAACCGGATCCATTTCTGACATTTCCTTATCGCTTAAGAAAGCATCACTTCCGGCAAAGTCGACAATACCATCTTTCAGGTTGCGTACACCGCCACCACTACCGATACCACCGTAAGAAACTGTGTTGTTGTGTGTTGCACTATATCCCTCAAAGCTCATGTTATAGAAAGGCAATGGGAATGTTGCTCCCGCACCTGTTAATTCAACGGATTCAGTTGATGACTTCTGCCCACCACATGCAGTAACGGCCAAGGCCATTATACCTGCGACCAAAGACAAATAATTTTTTTTCATTGTTTATTAATTTAATAAATTGATTTTTCTATATTGGATTTTCTCTATATTTACCTTATAGTGAGAAGGATGCATTCAGATAAGCATAATAGGAATTAGGAGTACTTCCTGATTTCGGCGACCATATCCGGAAGTTTGGAGCCAGTTTGATGTATTTCCCAATCCGGAATTCCGCGCCGACCATTCCAGCCATTCCATCGCCTTCTTCATTCCATTTATCTTTCGATGTCAGGTAATCCCAGCGCCCGAAAATTCCTACCTTCTTATTCAAATTGATTGTTGCATATGCAGAAACACCGCTCTGATCGTGTCCATCAGTGTATTTCGTATTTGTCTGATAGTTATATTCCGCAGCTAGTGAAAAAGATTTATTTTTGAAGCCTATGAAAGAAGCCAGATTCGTAATGCCCTTATCTGTTTTTTCGGTAGCTTCGTTGAAAGAACCATATAAACGGATAAACAGATTTTTTATCGGGGTCAGTGTCAGGCCGGCACCATACTGTAGTCCATCTTTTACCTGCACCTGCTTATAACCTTCACCATTCGCAATAATGACGTCGGCCGAAACATAACGATTAAAGTCATAAGATGCAGATATAGCCAGATCGGCACTGCTTCCAAACTTGTACTCATCCTGAAAGGATTTCATGACATAACGTTTGCCCCAAAAACTTTCCTGGAATTTGAACTGGGTAGTAGAAATCAGACCTGCATTCAATGTCCACTTTCCATGTTCCCATGACAGCATTGCATTCTTTACGAAACCGATACGATGATGATCCTCTACATTCTTTGACTGCCCGAAATCGGCAACGACTTTTACTTGTACCTCTTTCGACAAATCGTATTGATAACCTAAATAAGCACGGTCGAGATTGAAACCACGGTCATCGTTTACATGACCAAATCCGGAATGAACATCGGAAAAGATTGTTATAATAGCTTTCCCCTTCGGTGCCTCCTCCTTATGTTTGTCTTCGGCATGAGCCGGAACAATCAAATATCCCAGCAAACCGGCAACAACGGCACATCGTTTCTTTAAATTCTTTTTATTCACTATACATCTGCTTTTTATTTCGAAAGCAAAAGTACAGGCAACAGATAACTTGGTTATGTCATAAATATTACAAAGCTGTTACATCCTCATCGGGGAAACGGAGTGTTTCTACTTTCTCCAAACGGGCATGCAGACGAGGCATCAGCGATTTACGTATACGCAGGCGCATAATACAATCCATATCGTATGACTGTTCTAAGATTTCAGGCGCCTCTTCTTTCACGATACGCATCACATCGTTCATAAAGGGATATTCAAATACGATCTTTACATCCTGATCTACCGTCTTTTCTATGATTGTTGCTTCGGCAATAGCCTGTGCCGCTGCGGTACGGTATGCAACAATCAGACCGCTCGTACCCAACTTAATTCCTCCGAAATAGCGTACAACAATGATCAGGATGTCCGTCAGTTCATTCGAATTGATTTGTCCGAGAATCGGTTTGCCAGCAGTGCCCGAAGGTTCCCCATTGTCGTTGGCACGGAACTCTTTCCGCTCTGCTCCCAACATATAGGCATAACATACATGGCGCGCATCGTAGTATTTTTTCTGATATTCTTCCAGATGAGCTTTCACTTCCGTCAGCGTACGTACGGGTATAGCTATGGCTATAAACTTACTGCGTTTCTCGGTATAAATAGCTTCCGACTGGCCTTCGATAGTTTTATATGTATCTTCCAAAACAATTCGATTTTATCTGGTTTGAAATATTCATTTATTCAGCAATACGCATACCCAGAGGTAAAACGTTCTTCCAAAAACAAAAGTATATCAGTTAAGGCAGCCTTCACTTGATTTATAAAAGTGGCAAGGTCAATAGAAAGATCAAAGCCGTTTCAGCCTTAGATATCCATCGTTCTCGGACGCCAGTACAAAAGTACATAATATTAAGCAAAAAGATTCTCTCACCATAGAAAAAGGTCAGGACATTTTCGCTAAAATCTCCTGACCTCCTACTATATCAGATTCACTACTGCCGGAAAAGAGATCTTCCAATCCGACATACGAACCATATTTCTATATTATTTCATCCACCCACCAGTGGCGTTAATATATGGCTTGAAGAGAAAATCTTACAACAAATAAGAATAGGAATCTAATATAACTATTTTATAAGTATCATTTCAACTTATGAATAACCAATCCCGAACGCAACTTCGGCTCAAACCAGGTTGTTTTCGGAGGCATAATATTACCCGTATCGGCAATATCCATCAACTGTTTCATGGAAACTGGATAAAGCGCCAGCGCCATCTTCATCTCTCCGCTGTCTACCCGTTTCTTCAATTCATTCAGTCCACGGATTCCACCCACAAAATCGATACGTTTGTCCGAACGCAAATCTTTGATGCCGAGAATCTCATCTAATATCAGATTTGAAGAAATCGTCACATCCAGTACCCCTATCGGATCATTATCATCATACGTACCCGGCTTAGCCGTCAGACTGTACCATTTGCCATCCAGGTAAAGAGAAAAGTTATGCAAGGCAGCTGGTTTATAAATATCCGCTCCTTTTTCCTCTACAACAAAATTTTTCTTCAAAGCTTCAAGGAATTGCGCAGGAGTTAAACCATTCAGATCCTTTACCACACGATTATAGTCGATGATGGTCAATTGTTCAGCCGGGAAACACACTGCCATAAAGTAGTTATACTCTTCATCTCCCCGATGATTCGGATTCTGAGCTGCCTTTTCAGCACCTACCAATGCCGCAGCCGCACTGCGATGATGACCATCCGCAATATAAAGCGAAGGCATCTCCTTGAAGGCTTCCGTTACAGCTTCAATATCCGTATCATCATCAATAACCCAAAACTGATGTCCAAAGCCATCATCCGGAGCTACAAAATCGTACACAGGCTTTTGTGCGGTATATTTCGCAACAATAGCATCCAAGACCTTACTTTCCGGATAAGCGAAAAATACCGGCTCGATATTTGCATTATTTACACGAACATGCTTCATACGGTCCTCTTCCTTGTCACGGCGTGTCAGCTCATGCTTTTTGATGACTCCGTTCATGTAGTCAGGTACGTACGCTCCTACCACCAGACCATACTGCGTCTTGCCGTTCATGGTCTGAGCATAAATGTAATAACAAGGCTTTTCGTCCTGCACCAGCCATCCCTTTTTCTGGAACATCTCAAAATTCTCTACTGCTTTGTCATACACACGCGGATCATGTTCGTCCGTACCTTCCGGAAAATCAATTTCCGGCTTGATGATATGATACAACGATTTCTCGTTGCCTTTCGCCTCTTCACGAGCCTCAGCAGAATTCAATACGTCGTAAGGGCGAGAAGCTACCTGTTCCACCAGTTCTTTCGGTGGACGAATCCCTTTAAATGGTTTAACTATTGCCATAATTCCCGAAATTTCGTTTGAAAAACAATACTAACGTCCGAAATGCATAAAGGAAACATACCAGTGCCATACCGCACAGAAACCCCTGCCAGAAATCATCCAAAAACGACCTGCACAAAGCATTTACCAGCAGCAAAGAACTGCCCATTCCCAACGGAATCAGCGAATGCCGTTCGTCACTCGTCAGTTTCATTTATGCGTAAAATAGGAGTTATTTTTTATTTACACGGAATTTCTCGCATCCATCCCTCAAGAAGCCCACTATCTGACGTGCTGCTGCAATACCGGCATTGATATTCGCTTCGGCTGTCTGAGCGCCCATTTTCTTAGGGGTTGAGAAATAGCGTCCCGGAAAATGTTCTACAAACTCAGCATGATGAACCGGCATAATATCGGTTACATATTTCAAATCGGCACGATCATTCATCAGACGAAGCAAGTCGGCTTCATTGATCACCTCCTTACGGGCGGTATTCACCAGCAGACCATTTTTCGGCATACGGTTTACCAAATCGTAATTGATAGAATTTTTTGTTTCGGGAGTAGCCGGAATATGCAGAGAGACCACATTACAAGTAGCATACAACTCTTCAGCAGAATCCACTGGCTTGATGCCATCGGCTACCATCACTTCTTTCGGACAAAACGCATCATAAGCATAGATTTCCATACCAATGCCTTTAGCAATACGAGCCACGTTGCGTCCTACATTGCCATAAGCATGTATACCTAACTTTTTGCCCATCAATTCTGTTCCCGATTTACCATCGTAGAAGTTACGTACAGCCATAATCATCAGTCCAAAAGCCAGCTCTGCTACTGCATTAGAGTTCTGCCCCGGTGTATTCATTACGCAAACACCATGAGCTGTAGCAGCTTCCAGATCAACATTATCATAACCGGCACCTGCACGTACCACGATTTTCAGTTCGGGAGCCGCATCCAGTACTTCCTTATCAATAATATCACTACGAATGATAATAGCATTCGCATCTTTAACAGCCTCAAGCAGCTGAGCCTTTTCTGTATATTTTTCAAGCAAAGCCAGTTCATAACCAGCAGCCTCGATTTCCTTGCGAATACCGTCGACAGCAATTTTTGCAAACGGTTTTTCTGTTGCTACTAAAACTTTCATAACTATCAGATTTAATATAATAAAAATAGCACACAGCCCTGCACACCCTTTATCCGTGCAGGTCTGTGTGCTTTCGTATATACAACTATTTATTAATGCATCTTTTCAAATTCCTGCATGCAGTCAATCAATGCCTGAACGCTTTCGATAGGTAACGCATTATAACAAGAGGCACGGAATCCACCAACAGAACGATGTCCCTTAATACCTACCATACCCTTTTCGGTTGCAAACTTCAAGAAGTCTGCTTCCAGATCTTTATATTCGTCTGCCATCACGAAACAGATGTTCATATACGAGCGGTCTTCCTTAGCAGTAACCGTACCACGGAACAGTTTATTACGATCGATTTCCGCATACAACATATCGGCACGCTGTTTAGCACGACGTTGCATTTCTTCCACTCCGCCCTGGGCTTTCAACCAGCGCAATGTTTGCAAAGCTGCATAGATAGGAACAACAGGAGGAGTATTGAACATAGAACCTTTGTCTACATGAGTCTGATAATTCAGCATGGTAGGAATATAGCGCGAAACCTTACCCAATGCATCGTTCTTTACAATAACGAACGTTACACCTGCAGGAGCCAGATTCTTCTGCGCGCCACCATAAATACAGATATACTTCGAAACATCTACCGGACGAGAGAATATATCAGATGACATATCTGCTACCATCGGAACACTGACATCCGGATCGGCATGAAGTTCGGTTCCATAAATGGTATTATTGGTTGTAATATGGAAATAATCTGCATCAGCTGGTACGGTATAATCCTTCGGAATATATGTATATCCGTCTTTTTCGGACGAAGCCACTTCAACAGTTTCGCCGAAAGCCTTTGCTTCTTTCAAAGCTTTCTTAGCCCATGTACCGGTATTGAGATATGCAGCTTTCTTTTCAAGGAAATTATAGGGAACCATACAGAACTCCATGCTTGCTCCTCCACCCAGGAAAAGTACCGAATACCCTTCCGGAATATTCAGAAGTTCTTTAAACAAGGCAACAGCCTCGTCCACTACCGGCTGAAAGTCTTTAGCGCGGTGACTGATTTCCATCAACGAAAGTCCCGAACCATTGTAGTCAAGAATAGCCTGAGCTGTTTTTTCGATCACTTCGCGAGGCAGTATAGAAGGTCCCGCATTGAAATTATGTTTTTTCATTTGGAAGTTTGTTTTGGTTTAACATTTGTTCGTTCTTACATTTGCGAATATAGCGATTATTTTTAGACTTCCAAAAGCTTTCGTAATATTTTTATAGCAACAAAGGTTATTTCATAACAAATTACACCAAAACAATAGCATTTCATTTACAGATTGACACATAAAGTGAATACTATGACCCTCTACGCGCCTGACAGTCATAGCATTTTGAGATTTTTTCCTATAGAGATAAGTTAGACTGACACAAAGTTATCATTTAGCCAGTTCTATCAAAGCTTTTACCCCCTTAATCTTTTCATTTTGTATAAGTTTTAACACTTGTTTATATTTTAAGCGGGTAACTGCCGCAAAAGCATAATGATCTTTCACATCCACACGACCAATGTCTTCTTTACCCAGATTTCCTTTCTTAGACAAAAAACCTACAATATCAATCTTATTGATTTTATCTTTTTTGCCTTTACCTATATATAAGGTAACAAAATCGGGTAAAGCCGGTTTAGGAGTAACTGCTGGAAGAATATACTCTTCTGGATTTTCTTTAATATAAGGAGGAAGCTGTTCTTCGGGATGCAAAATAATATAGGCACTTCCATCTGCATCCCAACGAGCCGTACGTCCGTTACGATGAACAAACCCATCTTCTGCTACAGGAAGGTGATAATGAACGACATTCTTTATATCTGGAATATCCAGTCCGCGAGCTGCCAAATCGGTTGAAATGAAAATATGGCAACTACCATTTCGGAATTTGTATAACGCCCGTTCGCGATCGTCTTGCTCCATTCCTCCATGGAATGTTTCACAATAGACCTTCATCGAATGCAAATAATTGCCTACTCGGTCAACACTTTCCCGATGATTGCAGAAGACCAATGTAGACTGATTGCCCAAACAACATAGCAAACGATAAAGAGTTTCCAACTTATCCTTTATCGGGGCCATGACTTTATACAAATGTAAACGTTCGGAAACTCCTCCATCCGGATTCAGGAAATTCAACTTAACGGTACGATTCAGCCCTGTAAAACGAGGTATTTCTTCAGCATCCGTAGCCGAAAGCAGGAACCGACGACGCAACTTCGGCAATTTACCTATAACATCTGCCATTTCTTCCTGAAAGCCAAATTCCAGACATTTATCGAACTCATCGATAACCAGCAGACTTACAACAGAAGCATCAAAGTTCTGCTTTTCAAGGTGATCATTCATTCGTCCCGGAGTCCCAACTATTACTGACGGACGAATGCCCTTCATGGTACGATGTTCCTCCATGGCAGGTCGTCCTCCATAACAGCTCATAATGGTAAATCCGGTATTCATAGACTTAAATACTTGCTCTATCTGCAATGCCAATTCACGGGAAGGAACCAATATAACAGCCTGTACGCCCTCTACTCCAGGCTTTAACAAGGTTACGAGAGGTAATAAATAAGCCAAGGTCTTACCGGAACCTGTAGGTGATAAAAGAATCAGGTCACCTCCTTCACGATAAGCATCGATAGCTGCTTGCTGCATGGCATTCAACTGTTCTATTTTGAGATTCGCAAGTATAGTCTGTATGTTCATAAGATCTGATTTTAATTAAGTATTACGCAAATATAAACAGAACTCATGATATTCCCTGCATTCAGGTAAAGAAATAAAGCAGGAACAGACGGCAAGATGATGTAAAACGTTTATCCTTGATACTGAAAAAATATCCGTCTGTCCTGCTTCTGTTTAAAGAGAGTGATTATGAACGAATTTACAGAATTTCTCTAAACCTTCCTTCAACAACGTTTGGGGACAAGCAATATTCCAACGCATAAAGCCCTCTCCTTCTTCGCCATACATTGTACCAGCATTTAACCATAGCCCAGCTTCTACTTTCAAATCATGCTCTAAATCTTCAGAGAACATTGATAATTTACGGCAATCCATCCAGACCAAGTAGGTACCTTCCAGTTGCGCAATCGGGAATTCCGGCAGATTTTTCTCGCAAAAGGCCTTCATATACAAATAATTTCCTTGCAAATAATCAATCAACTGTCTTAACCACTCTTCTCCCTCATTGTATGCTGCTATAGTGGCAAGCACCCCAAAAGGATTAACATCGCAAACTTCATTCACATTGATAGCCTTATCAATTCTGTGCAGCAGTTCTTCATCCGCACAAACGATATTGGCTATCTGCAATCCTGCAATATTAAAAGCCTTGCTGGGAGAAATACACGTCACCGATTGAGCTAAGCATTCTTCCGAAAGGGAGGCAAAAGGAGTATAGACATGACCAGGCATGATCAGTTCACAATGTATCTCGTCGGAAACGATTCGCACTTCATGACGAAAACAGATTTCTCCGATATGCAACAATTCTTCTCGACTCCATACCCTGCCTGCCGGATTATGTGGATTACAAAGTAACATCACTTTCACCTCCGGATCAGATACCTTACGCTCCAAATCATCAAAATCGATTGAAAACGTTGTCCCGTTCCACAACAAAGGATTACAGACAATCTCACAACCATTGTTGCGAATGGAAGAGAAAAAACAATTATACACCGGTGTCTGAACCAATACCTTATTTCCCGGAACCGTCAGAGCTTTTATAACCGCAGAAATAGCCGGCACCACTCCCGAGGTATAGATCATCCAATCCCGTTCTATCCGCCATTGATGCTTACGACCAAACCAGTCAATCACAGCATCATAATATTCATCGGGCACACGTGTATATCCGAAGATACCATGCCGCACACGCTGCTCCAAAGCATCAATAATGGCAGGAGCAGTCCGGAAATCCATATCCGCCACCCACATAGGCAACACATCCGGATCAGCCGCACTATCCCATTTATAAGAATTTGTATGGCGGCGAGGAATCACCTCATCAAAATCGTATTTCATATCCAACCTTTCAATCTGAAAAGCAAGTCTGCTCATCCCACAACCTCAACTTACAATCTCCCGGAGCCTTGATATTTTCGTCGAGTATAATTTGTCCGAAGCTTTCAGCCGTAATAGATCCTGTACGCGGATTCTTCACGCTGTGTATCGGTCCGTTAATGGTAGCTTGTACCGAAGAATATTCAAAGGCCAGATCACAGTCGTCTGCCATCGTACAATTTTCCATTACCAGTTCATGTGCATAACAAAGAGGCTGAGTTCCTGAGATCTTACAATTCACCAGACGCAAATTCTTCGAATGCCATCCTAAATATTCTCCGTTAATTTCAGAATCGTATACCGTCACATTTTCCGTGTTCCAGAAAGCATCTTTCGAATTGATGACAGCATGATGAATCTCTACATCCCGACAATACTGAAAAGAATAGTTGCCATTCTGTACATAGTCCTCTATCACAATATCTTTACTATGCATAAAAAGGTAGTCTGCATGATCAACCCGTACATTCTTCAGGTTAACATTACGACAATGCCATAAGGTTTCCTGAGCATCTGGAATTTGCACATTCACCAAATTAATTCCATCCATCTCACGAAACATCTTCGGTGCCTCCACTCGGGTATCGGTCATGACTAAATCTTGGGAATACCATAAAGCCGCACGTGCGCCTTCGGTAAATAAACAATTCTTAATAACAAAACCATTTACATGCCAGAACGGGTATTTCCCCTCGAAACGGCAGTCGACCGCTTCAATATTGCTACATTCTTTCAAAGCCGATTCACCGGCATGAATCGTTACATTCTCTATGCGTAAATCATGAGAAGCGAACAACGGACGTTCGCCACCAAATTCCGTATTCTTAATTTCTTGCATCATTTATCGTATTTTAATTAGTTCTTATATACTCAATAAATTACTATCGCCATTTCACCGTTTGATTTTTATCCATTTACCTTTTTCTAACCTTATAAGAAATATCATTCCTCTGAAACAAAGTTCGATGCACATGGCAAGCCAAACACCTTTTAAGCCCATAGATGGGGCAAGCCATGCAGCCAGTGTAAGGCGTACGGCCCATATACTACCAAAGTTCATTACACTAGGCACCAACGTATCTCCTGTACCGACAAAAACTCCATAAGCCACAATAGCCGCCGCAAACATAGGCTCAGCAAAAGCCTCTATACGCAAAGCCATTACTCCCAATGAAAGGATTTCGGCGTCAGGTGTCATAATCCCAATGATTAAAGGAGCAGCTATATACATCACAGCCCCCATGACCCCCATTACGGCCATACCCAAGAACACAGTAATCCGAGCAAAACGACGAGTCAATTCACGTTTTCCTGCTCCCAGACTCTGCCCTACAAGAGTAGTTGCCGCATCAGCGATTCCATAACCAGGCATGTAACAAAGACTTTCAGCTGTAATGGCAAAGGAATTGGCAGCAATGGCAAAAACGCCTAAGGGTGCAACAATAACAGTTGTCAGTATCTGAGCCCCACAAAGTACCACATGCTCCAGGCACATCGGGAATCCTATTTTAAAAGATTTCTGTAAAATCCTTTTTGTCGGCCAAAACCGTCCACGTTCTCCTATTAAAGACAACTCCCTCGAACGCACACAGAGAAACCACGTCATCAATCCAGCTGTAACCAGTTCCGCCAGTCCGGTACCTAAGGCAGCTCCTTCTACACCTAATCCAGCTCCTGGAATAGGAACTTCCATTCCCCCTATACTCCATATCCGTGAAGGATATATCAAGAAAAAATTAAAAACTACATCCATCACACACATCAGAACATTCAGCATACTAGGAATACGCATGTTACCACTGCATCTCAACATGCCTCCTGCCAAAAAATTGAGTTGCAGAACCGGAAGGAACAGTACAAAAATCATAAAATAAAGAGAAGCATCCCGATGAATGGCTTCACTACCTCCCAACCATATAGGTAAAGGCTTACTTATTAATATGCCCCCAACAGTCAGAAGCACACTAAATATTGTAGTAGCCACAAAAGCCTGACGAAGAACGGAACGAGCCTGACGAAACCTTTTTGCACCGATGTGGTGAGCAACCTGGACGGAAAATCCGGTAGCAGAGGCAACACATACTCCCCAAAACAACCATGTGGAAGTAGAAACCAAACCAATAGAAGCAGAGGCCTCTGCTCCCAGACTACCTACCATAGATGCATCAATATACTGCATGACAATATAGGATAGCTGGGCTACGATAGCAGGTATACTGAGCCGCATCGTAAGTTCCAACTGTTGCTTGAAAGACATTACTCCTTCCCCACGAATAAAAGAGAGCAAATATTCCGTCTGGCTCATCCGTTTTTCAATCATAAGCGACTCTCTATCAATTCAAATATCTTTAATGTTATTTTAAATATTGACGAAAAAACTGCTCAATCTTATCATAAGGAATAACCCCTGCCTGATTATCGTACAAATCGACATGACTTGCTCCAGGAATAATCATCAACTCCTTGTTATCGCCTTTTAATTTTTTGAAAGCATCCTCACTAAAATATCTTGAATGCGCTTTTTCTCCGTGAATCATCAATACCGCACTACGAATCTCACTGCTATAAGTCAGTAAAGGAGTATTTATAAACGAAAGTGCCGAAGTGACATTCCAGCCGCCGTTCGAATTGAGAGAACGTTTGTGATATCCCCGTTTGGTCTTGTAATAATCGTAATAATCCTTCACGAACTGAGGAGCATCAGCCGGCAATGGATCAACTACACCGCCAGCAAGTGCATACGAACCGTTTCGTGCATCGATAGTACGTTGTGCATTCAATTTCTTACGCAACTCATAACGTGCATTCTCATCCATTGCATCAAAATAACCATTAGCATTCACCCGGCTCATATCATACATGGTTACCGTTACAGTCGCCTTGATACGGGTATCGATAGCAGCAGCATTCAGTGCCATTCCACCCCATCCGCAAATTCCTATAATACCAATCCGTTCCGGATCAACATCTTCACGGATAGAAAGAAAATCGACGGCAGCGGAAAAATCTTCTGTATTAATATCTGGAGAAGCCACATATCGCGGTTCACCACTACTTTCTCCTGTATAAGAAGGATCGAAAGCAATAGCCAGAAATCCCCGTTCGGCCATCGTCTGCGCATAAAGACCGGAGGACTGCTCTTTTACGGCACCAAACGGACCACCGACAGCTATTGCCGGAAGTTTTCCTTCAGCCCGTTTAGGCTTATACAAATCGGCAGCTAAAGTAATGCCAAAACGATTCTTAAAACGAACACTTTCCACCGTTACCTTATCGCTTGGGGGAAAAGTTTTTTCATTCTCCTGTGCATAAAGTGTATTCATAATCACCGAAATTAAAAATGTAATAACTAATTTTTCTTTTCTCATAATAACTTCTTATTTGTTCTGGTACTTCGTAATCCTATCCTTAGAATATACACTATCGACAATGCAAATTTCTAAAGAAAAGGAGAACTGTTCTGTAGATAAATTACAGATGTTATAACCCTAATTACGGAATCATAATATACTCACTTCAAGCGTCCTTCACCAGGCATGAGAATCAGTAACATCGGTTAAATTATCTGTAATCAGGGTAGTAATGATATCTGGAGTTCGTTCTATCTTTGTAATAAATAAAATCGGCTTATGGACAAAATACTTTATTTAAACAGCGTAGACTTATATAACCAATTGTATGGACTTGAAACATTAAATCCATTAATAAGCGTTATCGACTTAAACAAAGCAACCCGTAAAATGACCTATACTCATTGGAACTATGGCATTTATGCCCTCTATCTGAAACTAGAAAAAGTATGTGACATTAAATACGGACGACAAACTTACGACTATCAAGAAGGAACCGTTGTTTGCTTTGCTCCTGGCCAGACCACAGAAACGACATTGAATACAGACCGTACACAACTAAATGTACTCGGCATTCTTTTCCACCCAGACCTCCTCAGGGGAACATCACTAGGGAAAAACATCCAAAAATATACTTTCTTTTCGTATGAAGTAAACGAAGCCTTGCATCTTTCTCCTGAAGAAAGATGTATTATAGAAGATTCCTTGAAAATAATCCAAAAAGAACTGGAACATGGTATCGATAGACATAGCAGAACATTACTTGTCAATCATATTGAACTCCTACTAAATTACTGCATGAGATTCTACGAAAGGCAATTCACCACCAGAAGTAAGGTCAACAGTGATGTACTGACACGCTTCGAAAATCTCCTCAACAGATATTTTGAAGAATCACTTGCTGAACAAAACGGACTGCCTACTGTGAAATATTTTGCAGACAAGCTCTGTTTTTCTCCCAATTATTTCGGCGACATGCTGAAAAAAGAGACAGGAAAAAGTCCCCAAGAATATATTCAGG
>ENA-OPTA01000202-OPTA01000202.1-human-gut-metagenome-genome-assembly--contig:-NODE-202-length-41204-cov-3.584680_pt1 | contig 41204 bp, 37 predicted proteins | sample MGYA00241813_ERZ501917 | MGnify/ENA primary metagenome ERZ501917 (study PRJEB25962, sample SAMEA2042408) | human gut metagenome | biome: human gut; feature: human-associated habitat; material: faeces...
CTGCCTCATCATAATAAGTACCCTCAACAACACCTGCTTTGATTTCAAGAGCAGGAGCTGTTTTAGCGAACTTAGCTAAAACTCTTGCCGGAGCTGTTGCATCCTCAGTAGAGATAGCGAAAGCATTCGGTCCTTCAAGAACGTCTCTTAAGCTTTCGAACTGAGTACCTTCTACTGCACGGCTTACTAAAGTATTTTTGTATACTTTGTAAGTAACACCAGCTTCTCTTAATGCTTTACGTAACTGAGTATCTTCTGCAACGGTAAGTCCACGGTAGTCAACGACTACTACTGACTGTGCATCTTTAATCTGCTCAGAAATTTCCTGTACGATAGGCTGTTTAAGTTCTACTTTTGCCACGAATCGTGCACCTCCTTCTTTATTTTTCATCTTGCGAAAGACAGGTACATTACCTTAAAAAATCCTCTCTGTGGAAGACAGAGAGGATTTGAAATCTCATTTACAAATACATAAGTATCTGCATTTCCTCGGTAGGTTCTCTACGGTTACGCCTTACGGCACCTACTGTCTTCGGCAATATGCTTTGCTATTATAGCAATTAATATCTTGGATGTCAATAACAAAAACTAAACAAGCTTCAGTGGGTTGATTTTTACACCCGGTCCCATGGTAGGAGCTACAGAAACGCTCTTCATGTACTGACCTTTTAATGTAGCCGGTTTTGCTTTGTTTACGGCATCAATAAGAGTCTGGAAGTTGTCCGCTAATTGTTCTTCACTAAAGGATGCTTTTCCAATTGGCACATGGATAATATTTGCTTTGTCTAATCTATACTCGATTTTTCCGGCTTTGATATCGTTTACTGCCTTGGTAACGTCCATAGTAACAGTTCCAGCTTTTGGGTTTGGCATTAAGCCCTTCGGTCCAAGTACACGACCAAGACGTCCAACAACACCCATCATATCAGGAGTTGCAACAACAACGTCGAAGTCAAGCCATCCTTCGTTCTGGATCTTCGGAATCAATTCCTCTCCACCAACGAAATCAGCACCTGCTGCCTGAGCCTCGTCTAATTTGGTTCCCTTTGCGAATACTAATACTTTTACAGCTTTACCAGTTCCGTGTGGTAATACAACTGCACCACGGATCTGCTGATCTGCGTGACGTCCGTCACATCCTGTTTTGATATGAGCTTCGATTGTTTCGTCAAATTTTGCAACAGCAACTTTCTTTACTAAAGAAATTGCTTCTGGAATATCATAGAGAGTTGCACGATCAACTGCTTTCGCAGCCTCTACGTATTTCTTTCCTCGTTTCATATTAAATAACCTCCTGGTGGTGTTTGCGGGAATATCCCTCCCACGTTTTTTCGTTTTCGTTTACGGAACTGCAAGCTTATTGTGAAGCCTGTATGAAATGAATTAGTCTTCTACAGTGATACCCATAGAACGAGCTGTACCAGCGATCATGCTCATAGCTGCTTCTACAGATGCTGCGTTCAAATCCGGCATTTTCATTTCAGCGATCTCTCTTACTTTATCTTTAGAGATTGTAGCAACTTTGGTCTTGTTCGGAACACCGGAACCAGATTTGATGTTGCATGCTTTTTTCAGCAGTACTGCTGCCGGCGGAGTCTTTGTTACGAAGCTGAAGCTTCTGTCTGCGTATACTGTGATAACAACAGGGATGATCAGATCACCTTTATCTGCTGTTCTTGCGTTGAACTCCTTTGTAAACTGAACGATGTTAACACCATGCTGACCAAGTGCCGGACCAACTGGTGGAGCCGGTGTTGCCTTTCCAGCAGGAATCTGTAATTTAATATAACCTGTTACTTTCTTTGCCATTGTGGCACCTCCTAAATATAATGTGGTTTATGGCGGCTTTAAAGCCTCCCACTTCTTGTAAGACCTAAATCTTACAGTAATTTCACGTCTGTGAAATCAATCTCGACCGGTGTTTCACGACCGAACATCTCAACATTAATTGTAACACACTGCTTGCCTTCATTAATGCTGACAATTTCTCCTACTGTATCCTCCCAGGCACCTGAAAGAATCTTGATTTGATCACCTACCTTACCAGCAAACTCAACTACTGGCTTAGCTTCTTCATCATCAGAGCTGATTCCGAATGATCTTATCTCAGCTGGAGATAATGGTACTGGTTTAGATCCAGGACCAACAAACCCTGTTACGCCCCTGGTGTTTCTGACAACATACCAGCTGTCGTCATTCATCACCATCTTTACAAAGACATATCCAGGAAACGTCTTCCTCTGAACCGTCTTCTTCTTGCCGTCCTTAACTTCCACTACTGTTTCAAGCGGAACAAGAACTTCAAAAATCTGGTCCTGAAGATTTCTGTTTTCAACAGTTTTCTCGATATTAGCCTTAACCTTATTCTCATATCCTGAATAAGTATGGGCAACATACCATTTTGCTTCGTCCATCTGATCACCTTTTCCTTACTTTACAATGAATTCAATTCCAAAGCGAACAATCAAGTCCACAACTGAAATAATTACACCTAATAATACGGATACAACCAATACAGCGATGGTTTCCTTTGTAAGTGACTTCTGGTCTGGCCAAATAATCTTAGAGAACTCTGCCTTTAAGCCCTTGAACCAGCTCTTTTTCTGTTTTTTTGTCTTAACAGCTTCACTCATCTTAATACCTCACTGATACCAATTACTTTGTTTCCTTGTGTAATGTGTGTGACTTACAGAACTTGCAATATTTCTTTGTTTCCATTCTGTCCGGATGAGCTTTCTTTTCCTTAGTCATGTTGTAATTGCGCTGTTTACACTCAGTACATGCCAATGTTATCTTTACTCGCACAACTTCCACCTCCAATTATTATTTTTGTAGGTGTTAAAACACCAATTGGTTTCTTTGCCCGCCTAATCAATGTTGGGTTGTTGAAATTCAGGCACGCAAAAAAGACCGCTTCCATAGCCGTTCTAATATAGCACAGTACATTCCAACTCGTCAACAACTTTTTTAAAGAAAATATAGTGACAAAAAATGAACTTCATATTATAATATTTGTACAAAAACATACGATATATATAAGGAAATGGATTTCCTTACATTTTCTACCGATTATTACAGACAAGGAGGTGACTGTTATGATTAGCAGCGTGTACAGCTATTATCTTGCCCAGTATGGACATAAGACTAACTCAAAGTACGATACACACACTAAAGCACAATTAAAGAATACATATGGCAGAGTTCTGAAATCTAACAGTCAGACTCCTACATATAAGGCAGATATGTCAGAGGCTGCGCAGAAATATGCAATCGACCTTAAAGAGAATGCCAGAGAATTAAGTAACATTGCCAATGAGCTTTCAGGAAGCGACGGTCACGGCATGGTATTTAAGAAATCAGCAGTGTCAGACAATCCTGATGCGGTAACAGCCACATTTATAGGCGACAGCTCATCTGCCGATGATACAAGCCTTGATATAGAAGTCCGCCAGCTTGCAACAAGCCAGATTAATACCGGACATTACCTGCAGCCTAACAGCCGCACAGTTAAGCCAGGAGATTATTCATTTGATTTGAACATCAATAATCTGACCTATGAATTCCAGTTTAATGTAGATGAGGAAGAGAGCAATTCTGACATACAGAACAAGCTTGCCAGACTTATTAACCGTTCCAATATCGGACTTAATGCTTCTGTAAGTGAAGACAGCCTCGGCAATACTGCGCTGAACATTGAATCAGACATGACAGGTGTAAGTGTAATCAAGCCTACAATATTTAACATCAGGCCTAATAACGATATTCAGACAGACAATCCTGATTTCGTGGAAGGTTTTGATGAGCCTACTATGGAGAAGAACACTAACTTCATCGAAACATATGGTCTTGACCGTGTAACACAGTATCCTAGCAATGCAATCTTTTCTGTCAATGGAGAAGAACGCTCATCTGCTTCGAATGACATAACAATTAACAAAACATTTGCAATATCATTTCATAATACAACTGACAAGCCGGCAACCATCAGTCTTAAAGATGATGCTGATTCAATCACAGAAAGCATTACAGAACTTGTTTCCGGCTACAACAGACTTGTTTCCATCGCCGCAGATAAAGAGAACGATAAGTTTGAGGGCAATGCCAAGTTAAAGAAAGAATTTTCAAGAATAATGAAGGCTTACCAGCCACAGCTTGAACGCAATGGACTTACAGTAAGTGATGAGGGTTCGCTTGAAGTTAATAAGGTGGTTATTCAGAAAGCTGCTTCTGACGGCACACTTTCCGATGTATTTAACGCTTTGGATTCATTCAAGAAATCAATCCAAAGAAAGGCTGATGATATCTCCATCAACCCTATGAACTATGTAAACAATAAGATTGTCGCTTATAAGAATCCACATAAGCCTGTGAATGACCCTTATAATCTTTCTGCCTACTCAGGCATGATGTTTAATGGCTATATCTAACTACCATAATATAAAATAAGGCATCCGTCTGGTTCATGTAATACATAAACCGGCGGATGCCTTTATGTTTCTTATTATTCATTAATCAGTCTGCTTCCTGCATCATGTAACTGCTTAACAAATGTACTAAGCCTTACAAGTGCTTTAGAAACATCCACATCATCATCAGCCTTTACAGCCTCTGAAAGCTCCTTAACACCAGAATTAGCTTCTGCCTCGTCAACTGCCCCAGCCTCAATAATATCCTTAGTTCCATTATATACTTCAAAAAGCCAGTTAAGCCCTTCAATAATAACATTCACCGCATCATGAGTCTCTGGAAAAGGAACTCCTGAAAGTTCTTCTGAGACTTTCTCTATTGCTCCAATAAGCTTCTCGCTGTAAGGAACAGCTTCCTTAAGTACATCTATCTGCTGCTGTCTGTAATCATCCATGATTCTAATCACCTTTCTTTATGAACTTATAGAATATATATCGGCTGGATTGGTGGAAAGTTAATATTAATCACATGTGAAAATGCTACACTCTTAACCTTCCACTGGCAACTTCTTCACAAAATTCATCAACACTGCCTTTAAAACCAACTCTTCTAATCTGCTTAATCAATTCCTGCTCCATGTGACCGTAAAATGGATACGTATGATCCGCTGTGCCTTTTACTGGAATCATATAATCGCCAAACTCAGCCTTAAGCACTTCATCATAATTTTTTGGTGCTTTAACCACAAAATTCTCAAACGGCATTTCTATTACATCATCAAAGCACTCTTTACGCATCTTATAACTGTCATTATCAATCCATAAAGCCATGCTGCTTACATAGTCAGCTTCATCTCTGTAACATAACGAAGATACTTTATCTATCAGTTTCCATATATAATTCTTAGTATCTTCTCTTAATTCAATATTAACATTACATAATTGACCAAACTCAGAAACAAATTTATCTAAAGAACCCTCTCTATTTAATTCATTCCATTTCCCTAAAATTTCCATTCCAAGCTTTATAATCTGCTTCTGCATGTCTGCAAATTCTTTGTCTTTAGAAATATAATCCAACGGAAAAATATCTATCCCAGCCCTCTGATATGGAAATCCATGAAAATACTTCATATAATCATTAAAATTCCATAATTCTTCATCTGCAATAACTCTTAACTGTGGAACAAATGCTGCATTTTGCAAACGCTCACAATCAGCATACATGCCTGCAACTACAAAGCCGTATGGCAGTTCCCCAGGAAGAATCCTGATAAGTTCATTGTATTCATCTCTCATAAGGCTGATGTCAATATCATCATCCCATGGAATCATTCCCTTATGTCTCACAGCCCCAAGCAATGTACCAAAGTCTGCAAAATACCTTATTCCATTTCTGTTACATATATCAGATACAACCTGAAATACTTCCATCTGCGCAGCCCATGCTCTCTTCATCATAGAAGATATTTCAAAACCCTCTCTTACTTCTGTATTAAAAAAATCATTATCAAACTTCAAACCAGCACCGCCTCGTTTAATCAATCACCAATAAACTCACATACAGCTTCCTCATCAACCGTGCCATCAGACTTTCTTGGCAAAGGTTCTTTTCTTAACACAATCTTCTGAATTTCCCAGCGGTAACCTTTTTTCTCGTTATACTTGTCAATACGTCTCTTGAATATATCCTCAGTTGCACTCTTATCAATAGGCACAATAACCGCCGTAAGCCTGTTATTGTAAAATATTATAAAGCCTTCTGCAACTCCATTAATAGCTGTAATCTGTTCATTAGTTCTTACACGGCTTATCTTCTCACCCGTAGGCAACAGAATAATATCCGGATTACGCTGCAACAGAACAAGTCTGCCGGCATTGTTAATCCTTCCGTAATCACCTGTATGATATACTCCATCCTTTAATACATTTTCAGTAGACTCCACGTCATTATAATAGCCTTTCATGACACATGGTCCACTTACAATAATCTCTCCATCATCAGCAATAGATACTGCATTATTATCAAAAAGAGTATACGAACCATCGTAAAGCTCATTAACCCCTACACAACCCGAAGTCTCTGTCATTCCATATATATTATAAACCTTCAAATCACTGTCACAGAGATTCTCAAAAAGTCTGAACGGGCAGCTTGCACCACCTATGATAATAGTATTGAGTTCTTTATTAAACCCACTTATAGCTCGCTGATAGTCAATCATAGAAGGAGTACCTATAAGAATAGTTGGATTATAATAATAAGTATCTGCATCAACATGTCTTAAGCCTCTGCCTATACACACCATAGCACCATTATACAGAGGCCATATGAGGCTGTATATAAATCCAAATTCATTATGAAGCGAAATCTGTGCAAGCACAATATCATCACTTGTACATTCAACCCTGCTGTTTATCGCCATAACCGCATTAAGAATATTATCAACAGACAGAACAACCGGCTTATCACATTCATTAGCTGTAGCCGTAAACATGATAATATCGCCCTCCTGCGTATTCTCATCATATATAAGTCCGTCAACATTATCCTTCTCAGCACTTGATATGATAATAGAATTCTCATCAGAGAGAATATACTGGTTAGTAGATGTCAGTGTATAATTAACTTCCGTCTTCTTAAGAAGGTCAACCCTCGAATCATGAGGAAGGAAGAAATCAACAAGTGCAAGCTCCTTTCCCGCAACAATCGTTCCGAACATATTAACAATCCATCTATATGAAGCCGGCCCGAATATTGCAATCCTCTTTCCTTCAAATTTCTGAAAATGTAATGCCTTCTTAGTTACATCATCAAAAAGCTTCGCATAAGTAACCTTCATCGTATCATAAACGACAGCCACAGCGTCTGGCTGGCTCTCGGCATTACTCTTTAACATATTATAAAATGTATTCTTATCTGTCATGATTTTCTCCGTTCTTCTATCGTCAATTGTTATGCTACACAATAACTGTTATAATGTATTATATTATCATTTTTAAATTTAATTGCCAACTAAATTAGTATATAATAAGAACTATAAAACACATGTCAATGAAAGGAAATATATGAATAATATCTCTGTTATAATGATTGCGCACAACAAAAAAGAAATCATTAAATCTCAGATTGAACAATTATCTTCAATTCACAACATCAGTATGGATTCAATAACAATAGTTGATAACCACTCTTCTGATAATTTATGCGATTTTCTTGTTTCTCAATCACGCTTAAACTACATAATATGTGATGATAAAATTGAAAATTATTCTTTAATTCTCAACACATGCATTTCAGAATTTGTTAATACTCAAAATGATATACTCATATTAGACCCTGACAGCTTTCTTCTTCCTGAAACATTAAAAAAACTTTCGTCAGCATTAAACCCAGATAATGGTATATATGCTGTATGCCCGCAAAATATATTAGATATCAGCAATGATATACACTCTTTTTCTGCGGCATTAAACTACGTAAATAACACCGATGTATCTAAAATAAATTTATTCAAAATTATTAAACCTGAAATCAACACTATTTTATTGAGCCATAAATTATTATCTGAACATACATTATTTGATTCACAAATTATATCAGATGAGTTATGTTTGACAGACTTCTGTATAAATAACATTTTAAATGATCAATTTACTTATATGGCAGATAATGTATATCAATATTATATTGGCAATCATAATTCCTATTATTCCCCCACTAACCGTAATTGTGATTTAGCATATATCAGACAAAAATGGCACATGAATTACATTAACACTATACCAAGCAGTAATCTTATCAGCATGATTAACGAACCAATTGATAAAGAACTTAATGTTCTTGAAATTGGTTGCGATTGTGGCGCAACTTTACTGGCTATACAAGCACTTTATCCAAACTCAACACTATATGGTATAGAAATTAACCCTATTTCTGCGAAAATTGCTTCGCACATTGCTTCAGTAAAAACAGCTAATATAGAAGAATCTGTTGATCTCTGGAATGACATTAAATTTGATTATATATTATTTGGAGATGTATTAGAACATCTTCGTAATCCATCAAAAGTCATACACAACTGCCGCCACATTCTAAAGAAAAAAGGTAAAATAATCAGCAGTATACCTAACCTTATGCATTTTACGGTATTACATGAACTTATCAATGGTAACTTTCATTATACAGACACAGGTCTATTAGACAAAACACATATCCACTTCTTTACATACAATGAAATTGTAAAAATGTATGAAGAAAATGATTTTAATGTTATCAACACGGTTGCATCTAACTTAACGCCTTTGTTATCTAAAAAAGACTCTGATTTCATAGACGCATTAACTAAACTATCATCACATAAAAATGATATGCTATTCAAAGCCTTTCAATATATTACACTTGCAGAAATAAAAGATACTTAAAACAATTAAACATTTTATTATTAAACCACCTCAATAATGTTAATGAAAATATATTTTTACAGATATAACAATATATGTGAACCTGCTATAATCGGCACATTTAAAAGACTTGGTTTACATGGCTGGGAATACTTATCTATCACTTATACTCTTTCAGGAAAATATCACGAAACTCATCATATCTTGATAAATTAAGAAATCCATCATCATGGATACACCACGGTTTATCCATATATGGCACTACAACTTTATAACCATTTCTTCTGAATTCTTCTCCCTGCGACACATCATAAAAATCCCAGCCTGTGAATAAATCTTCTCTCCATATGATATCATACTGTGTAGCTATAAATAGTCCATCAACTGCTTCCACTTCCATATATGGCCTTTCATTCATGTCAGATGCAATAAACTCTTTCGCTGTTAAGACATTACTTGAATATACTCTTCCAACTCTAGGACCATTCCACATACAGCCATTCTCAGGCATGTTCGGTGTTCCTACCACCCCAAGCATTCCAACATTTTTATCTTCGAATATTTTAAGAATATCTTCCAGCAAATTAATATTAACTATAAAAACATCCTGATGCATATATATTTTATACTTTGCATCAGTCTCATTCATTGCAGCATTATAGCCAGAAGTCATTGAGTCAGCATTCTTTACCGTTAAAACATCTAATAAATATCCATCTGGTACAGTCAATCTGTTTATATAATGTAAACATTCGCTAATATATTTATCATCGTTATAACATATAATAAAACATATTTTTTTATCATTCATAATATTATCTGTTAATATCCTTTCCATATTTCAACATTTGAAATGCTTTATCTTCTTTATTCAGTCTTATGTAACACTCACACAATTTTAATAAAACATTCTTTTTATCAAAGCATGCTGTTCTTATAATATACTCCACGGCTATCACTGACAGTTTCTCTTCTTCTATCCTGTTTACCGCCTGCATCAGTGCCTTTGATTCTGTCTGAAACTCAATTCTCCACAAAAGAAATTTAATATCACATATTAAATCACATATTTCTCCCAGACTATCCACATTCATCAAAATATTTTCTTCAATATGTGCAGCTTTTTCTTCCCGGTATATACATATTGCTATATACATATACCCCATCCTTGTATCTTCTAACATATCATTCTTTCTGAATTCTTCATCGGCAAATAAATCTGATAACTCTTGCTTTGACTGTTCTGTGTTCTCATTCAGAAGACTATTAATATACCGCACATAATCTTTTTTAGCCATGTATCCTCCCTTTAATTAAACACCCTATTAAATATCTCTTCAAATCTGACATCATATGTATGTTTTTCTTCAATTTTGCCAAATCCATTCTGTGCAATCTGCCTTCTTTCCGCATCATGTGACAGATAATATTTACATTTATTCATTAAATCGTCAATTGAATCATATATAACCATATCTTCACCTGGAACGAATACATCATATAAATCCGCCTGATAATTAGACAGTAGAAATCCGCCTGCTCCACATATATCCATGCATCTTAATGGAATTCCACTTTTAATGCTTCTGAGTGTAATATTGAGATTAATTCTGGAATTTCTGAATACATATGGCATTTCATTATAATAATCTACAGTTCCTTTGTTATTTACATTTATGAATCTTACGGATGCATCCGGTGTATAGAGATTAATTTTATTTTCCCTGCCTAATTCCCTGCCAACCCGAGACAATATATCTGTTCTTTCATCAGTCGCCATTCTTCTTGCAAGGAAATAATTAGCATACACATACTGTACAGTTTCTACCCCATCCTCATTAGGCTTAACCGGACACACTCGCATCATTTCATCAAGTACATCACCTTTCAGCATATCTTCTAAAAAGAAATACCCATATATGCTCCTCTGTACTTTCATTATTGCGTCCAGATATCCTTTCGTATAATCATTAACTCCACATAATCTATCATAAAGATTATGTTTTTCATTGTACATAGAGCCTATAAATGATATATCTCCAGCATATAACTCATTTTTTACCTCATATTCATCATTAAACATCCTCTTTAATCTGTCTGTATTAACAGCCAGAGGGCAATAATATACTGTTTCTATACCTTCATTACTAAGTTCCATATATTGTGTTTTATCAAATATAAACACATAGTTACACGGATTAATAATAGTATATGAATACAATAATATTTGCGGGCTATCATAAACAATTGATATGTATGGGACATTCCTTTTATTACAGTTATTAGATATAACTGGGCTATAATTAAAAGTAAATACGCAGTCAAATGCCCGTCCATCTACACCTTCATCAAATTCCTTTTCAAATATATCATCAAGTTCTGTACATTTTCTCTGGTTCAATTGTTCTGACCATACCACTTTGAACCTATATTCCTTTTTTTCGAAACATTCTTTAACATCTTCAATGCCAAAATTATAGTTATAAAAAATCAATACATTCACTTTCAACACCTCATCCGTTCTATTGATGCTATTATACTAAAAAAAGCTGGAACTTAGCAAATATACCTGCTAAATTCCAGCCTTTAATTAAAGTTCTATTGTATATTACTGTAAGAGTGAAAGCACACCCTGTGTCTGCTGATTAGCCTGTGTAAGCATAGACTGTCCAGCCTGTGAAAGAATGTTATTCTTGCTGTACTGTACCATCTCATCAGCCATATCTGTATCACGGATACGTGATTCAGCAGCCTGTGTATTCTCAGCGTTAGTATCAAGATTATTGATTGTGTGCTCAAGTCTGTTCTGGATAGCACCAAGCTTTGATCTCTGCTTAGATACTGATTCAATAGCATCCTGAATAGACTGCATTGCAGCACCTGCCTTAGCATTAGTACTTACCTCTACAGCGCTAACATTTAAGCCCTTTGCTGATACTGCAAGACTAATCTTAACATCCATTGTCTGTCCTTCAAGAGCACCAACCTGAAGCTTTCCTGAGAATCCACCTGTTAATAAGTCCTGCTTATTGAACTGTGTTGTTGATGAAATTCTGTCAAGCTCTTCATTCAACTGTTTAATCTCATCTTTGATAGACTGTCTATCAACTGATGTGTTAGTATCATTAGCAGCCTGTGTTGCCAATTCATTCATTCTCTGTAATATAGAATGTGTCTCATTAAGAGCACCTTCAGCTACCTGAATAAGTGAGATACCATCCTGTGCATTATCAGATGCCTTATTAAGACCTCTGATCTGGCTTCTCATCTTCTCTGAGATTGAAAGACCTGCTGCATCATCTGCTGCTCTGTTAATCTTATATCCTGATGATAACTTCTCTGTAGACTTCTGAAGAGCATTTGTTACAACTCCCATCTGTCTGTTTGTGTTGATTGCTGATAAATTGTGCTGTACTACCATAATTAAATTCCTCCTTGAAATAAAAACTTCCTATAATTAAACTATATGTTTATTATCATTTCTGATTTATGTTTTATATATCGGAGGAATTTTTCAATACTTAACCCCTGAATTAAAATTTATTCATAATTATTTTCATTCATCCATTCTACAAGTTCTATTACCCTTTTATTATCAGGTGCATACATATTCATTTTATCTAATATATTAAGCCACAATATATCGCCTGAATTCAACAAATTATAGAATACTCCATCTGAACATAATGCAGCATCTACATCAAACTTTCTTTCTATATCTTCGCTCCACCCTCTTCTATCTTTATTAAAAAAGTCTGGTTCATCATAATATCGTTTTGCATCTTTTTCAAATATTATTCTTTTTATCTGGTCAAATGTTTCCCTATAAAATTCTTTTTCAAAATGTGCTCCATTAAGATTATCCCAACAATTTCTGTCTCCCATAAAATATTTAGACAAATCTATAACCCATGGATTATATTTTTCTATAAAGTATTTCTCTAAATCATATGCATTCTGATTGTATTTAGGATTGGGCTGTATCGCCATTCTAAAACCGTCTGGAATGTATTTAACTTTGCCATCCAAATCAAGATAATATGAATTACATCTGAATCTATTAAGAATTATATGGTCACTATCATATTTAGTCATTATTTTCTCCATGAATAAATCAACATATGTATACCATATCCATATTGGCAATTCGTATAAATTCCATTTATACATTTTGTCCTGATACTTTCTAAATAAATTTGTACGACAAAACTCATTAGCTTGAGTTGCCATACATGTATTTTTATACGACAAAAACATTATGCCCATGTCATAGAAATCCATAACAAGATAATCTGCATCCGATTCTAATAATAAATTTAAAGTTTCTTTGTTAAGTGTTTGTTTTAAAGATTGCAGCCTCGATTTATCATAGAGTTCATCTACTGTAATTGCTTGCACCTCTTCCTTTGTAAAGGCAGGTGGCATCATAGCTGCAACAATATTTTGTTTGTCTAGAAAATAGCCGAGTTCTAATCTATCATCTGCTATTCCATGTTCTGATTGAACTCCATCGAGTAAAGATACTCTTGATATACAACTTCCCAAAACATTTATTTTTATCTTTTGCTTCATTTCTGTGATATACCCCCTATTTGTCTTTTACTGGTTTTATCAACACTTTGAGTGGAAAAAGAACAATATTCTTTTCCCACTTTTGTAGTTCATCAATTATTTATCCTGTTTTCAATAGCTTTCTTTAGCTTAGTAGAGCTTGTACTCTGCGTATACGGAAAGAATACCATAGTAGAACCATTTTTCTCCAGGAATTCTTTCTCAGCAAGCCATTCCGGATCATGTTCATAATCACTTCCTGAGAACTGTACATCAAAATGATAGACATTAAATATATCTTTTGTTCCACAAAGATTTAATGGCAATTTAATAGCCTCATCAACATATTTACATGAACGGACCATCTCTATTCTTTCATCAAAAAGCACAAAAGGCTCAGCTTGCTTATTAAGTCTTACCCCTTCATCAGATACCACACCTACTATCAAATACCTGCACTGCTCCTTAGCCCGCTTAAACATATTAAGATGTCCTATATGAAACAGATCAAACACCCCTGCTATATATCCCACATTGTACGGTTTATCTATGTCTGATTTATTCAATCCTGCCACAGAATTATTTTCCTGTACTGCTGCCAGTCTTTGTGCCACCTGTTCTTTTCTCTTATTTGGATAATCATTTCCCGGATCATATATATGATAATCCATTATTCCCATATCTTTTAACTGATTAACAACACCATTATATCCCTTAATACATATAATGATATGTCTCTCTCTTTCCGGAATATCCTTTAATATGTCAGGTGAATTAATCGGCACTCCCTGCATTGTTGTTCCCCATTTTGCACTGTTATTATCAATAATAGAGTAAATGTCATAATCATCTGCAAATTGAAACAAAAACTTCTCTGTGAATCTGCCTGAGCCAAAAAGAATCAACTTTTTGGAATCATCAAATCCTTCAAAAATATCAACAAAAATTTCCTGATATTGCTTTGCACTGTAGTTAATCTTTTCCCTGTTAGTATAAAGAATTCTATCATCTACTCTCTTATTCTCATAATATGGTCTTAAAGGCTTCTGATTCCTTAAAACATCTGTAAATCTTGATGACATACGCTGCCACATATCCTCACATTCAGATAATCCATATCGGTCAAATAATTCCCTTCTTGGAACAATCCTCTCAAATTCCTTATCTGTGCCATCATATATAATTGTTATTGAACGATACATTACAGCCTTCGCCGGGCAATTCTCCCAATAAAATTCCTGGTCATAATATATGAATCTGCTCTTAGCATCCTTAGCCGATTCATCATAAAAACAATTGAGTGGAACCATATCAATATATCCTCTCGCAAGTACAGGTCCAACATCTCTTCCATCCGCACTGTTCCTATCTTTTTCAGATAATACCCCTGTATGCTCTGATGAATTAAGGATTAATTCATACATATCATCCATTGCCTTTAAAAATGCATTTTTATCCTTTTTAGCAATAGCCTTTAATTCATTCATCGCAACCGGAGCATCAACATAAGGCATTACAAATGTATTATTCTCAACAGATGAATCAACTACATTTATTCCTCTTACATGCAAATCATTAAGATTATCCTGCATCTCTTTAAGTTTATGTATTCCTTCTTTGTAAACAGCCTTCTTAAGTACATTTCTGACTCCACCATGTTCACATATACTGGTTACAAGCGCATTATCATGTCCTCTGTCAAGTGATATTGTTGCATGAATGGTATTATCAAACTGTCCGTCCATGCTGCATTCTATAATGTAAGCATTAGCCATCTTATGAAACATGCCATTCTTTATTAAATCAGTGTACAGGTACTGCTCTTCAAGAAACACACTATCCGGATAGTTATAAAGAGGGAAATACCGCATAGCCAGTTCTTCAACCGGTTCATACCCTTCTGCATATACAAGCTGTGTTTCCTGCAAAGATGGCATTACTGAATAAAATTTATCATTCACAAATCCAGCCTGCAAAAACATCGATTTTAACTCTGCCATAGAATAACATCTTCCTGCTATAGAATCCCGGTCTGCATCCGACAATCTCCTGTAATTCTCAATCCCATCAAAATTGTGATTAGTATATGGGTCTCTGTCTCCACATATATACTTAATCGCATATCGGTTTTCTGTTCCAATAACAAGCCTTCCTTCTGGCTTTAACAATCCATGACATATATTTAATAACTTTTGTGGATATCTACTCTCTTCAATAACATCAATTCCAACTATATAATCATATGCATTACCCGCAATCTGATTATTTAAAAGCTGTTCTACACTGCAATCATCCACTTTCCCCTTGCTTTCAAGCAGTTCAAGTACTGCTTCATCTGCCTGTCTGGAATATATATATAGTATGCTGCTGTCTTGTCTGAAATTGTACCAGACTAATGCACCTTTTGAAAAATCCCTAATTATTGATTCACAATCCTGTCCATCAATATCTACCATCATAGTCCTCCAAAACTAATTGTTTTTTATATATGCCACTCTATTCTGTGCGTTTTCATAATCACCACACCGCTCATAATATTCAAGAGCTTTATCATTATATCCCAGACACTCATATATAACTCCAATATTATAGTATGCCTGATATGAATTCACGCCTTCAACCTTACAGCTTTCATAAAGTACAGCCTTTTTAAATTCTTTAACAGCATTATCAAACAAGCCATTTTTCATATATATAAGACCCATGAGAAATTTAAAATCCGCACTATCTCCAAATTCATCATATATATTTACAAACGACATTGCTTCTTTTTCCGCTCCAGAATTCAGCATTGCATATCCATATGTTTCAACCATATCGATAACATATTCCAACTTTGTATCTAAATCATATGAAAGTCCCTTAGAAAAATAATCGCACGCTTTTACATATTCTTTCTCCATATAGTAACTTTTACCAAGCTGATATAAAATATATGGAATTTCTTGTTCTTCAGATTCTTGTGACATAGTCTTTAGCTCATCAAGTCTGTTAACAAGCAGTTTTATATTTCGTTCAGCCTTAACTTTTCTTTCATCATCATTAAGACAATAACCCATATGATTTATAACTATTCCTGATAAAAATGTTTCTACTGCCTCTCCTGAATTAGATATAATCTGCTCATGTATTTTCCCATATATAGTACAGAATTTGCGATTAAAAGCTCTGCTTATCCACTCCCAGCTTTTATCCTGTTTAATATTATTCATATTAAGAATATTAATACATTTAATTCTTCCCACTTTATAAGGATATTTGTTTAACATATCACACAGCTCGATAAGCACAGACTCTTCACCCTGCAGATATTCATCACAATCCAATATTAATATATTGTCATTATCCGCCTTTGATACAGCAAATTGCTTTGCTGCACCAAAATCATCATTCCACTGATAATCATATACACAACTTGTATATTTTAATGCAATATTCTTTGTATCATCTTGTGAACCAGTATCTACCACTATTATCTGTACATGCTTATCCACAAGAGAACGTAAACAATTCTCAATATGTTTTTCTTCATCTTTAGCTATAATACACACTGATAAATTCATATTTTCTCCTATCACTTTTCTAACAGTGACTTCATAATATATTCATGTACTTTCACGCCACAACTTCCAGGATTAGCAACCACATCCTTAAGACTCTCCTTCTGTCTGTGTACAACTGTATCTAACTCCCCTGCACTTAACTGTGACAAGAACTGTTTTACGCTAAAATACATGCTCTCTCTTCTACAGAAATAATCCGCTCTGCCCATCTTTTCAAATCCATCTGAATTATGTAATTTATATTTTAATAATTCGTCTGACACTTCCATATAACATTGAGAAGATGTCTTATCCATTATATTAATAACAGCTAATTTTCTGTCATATGTACGCTGTATTAATATATTATCGTCAACTGCAGTTGCGAACCTAATAGAATCAAAATATTGTGGATTATATCCATTGCACTGTTTTGCCGATTCTGACAGAAAGTCTTTATTAATAACCTCCTGTGCATATGTATATTTATTTACGCTAATAATTGTATCAGAAAAAGCTGGAATCAAAATAATATAATCACCAACAATTATAAATGTTTTAAATTCTCTTTTCATTCCTGCTATATTTTCCCATGAATTATTGATAATTGCAGTATTAATCTTTATTTTTGCAATATTATCAACATCAATCTCATTTTCCCAAAAAGGTATTTTAATTAATTCATTTTTGCAAAAATCCGCCAACCATATATTATCAGAGTCTTCACTTATAGCATTGAATTTATAATCATCATTCAAGATGTTAAATATCTTATAATCATTTGTATATGGTTCATATTTTAATAAAGAATTAGAGCAGCCTGTAATTATCCACATATAATCTCTAGCATACACTGCATTATAATCCAACATTCCATAAGACAGATTATTAATTTTCTTTGCAAGCACAGCTAATGTATATCTATCAATTATCCACTCTTCAGACTTTATGTTATATTTCCATATTGTAAATCCATCGTATGGAAGAAACATGAGCATGTCACGGAACTTATACATTTTTCCTAATGGTCTTGCATCATATTTATCTGTACATGTAATTGTATAACTGTCTTTATTCTGTCCAGCCTGCGAATCAATATTGCATTTGCAAAAAGATATATAATCACCATATAAAGGACTAATATATGTTCCACTTTCATCATTACAGATGTAAGCATATGGCTGCTGCCATATATGACTTTCACACCCTCTTATATCTCCCATATACACACATGATATATTCTCATCTTGTGTTTTCACAGCATCGCATACATTTTCAGCTTTAAACATTCCTGGAAAAATATCTGACACAAAATATATATCTTTGCCATTAATATACGCTCCAATTATATTTAACCTATGTTGCTGTTGATATGAACATTCATCAACTAAAAAGTTATTAAATATAAAACATGGTCTTCCTGCTACACCAAACATATTAATAACTGAACTTCCATCTGAACCAACATATGCATCGCTTATTGCTATAGTATCCGAAATATCATTAGTCTCATCATATATTCCAATATTATTATTTATAAAATATGTTTTGAGTTCGATATATCCCTCATAGAGTTCTTCTCGCATCGACTTATAGGTTGCCTCTGTAAGCGGATGCGGACGCCATATTAAAGCAATATCTTTCATATCTTTGACAAGTTCAAAAAAATGTCTGAGTTTCACTAATAAAATTTCTCTTGAATTCAGTATATCTCCAAGCGTTGTATTAAGCATAACTACTTTTTTACCTGCAAGAATCTTTTTCCACTGTTCTGAAACATTATTCTTCATCTCACATTTATATATAACATTATCTATTTTAGGTGAACCCAATGGAAGCATTTTATCATACACAGTCGTACCCCTGCACGACTCCTTAAAATATTCAGACTGTGCAATATAATAATCTATGTTCTTATAAACAGGAAAATGCTTATGATTATCTGAAATAGCACCTGCTGTAACATAATATGGTATGTATATCAGTTTATTACTATAACTTTTTATTTTGTCCGAATAATAATTAGGATGTATAGTTGTAACTTTATTAGAATCATCATAAGGGTAATGTATATACGCTGCATCCGGTCTTATATTTTTAAGAACATAATTATCATAATTAACAACTTGTACATAATCTGGAAATCTGTTCCCATCATATGCTGATTTCCATTGCTTATCCCGCTTATCAAATTCAAAATATGGAATAACAACAACATCACATCTGCATCTCTTGTCCTTACTTGCCGCTTTCCAGACACTCTCTAAGGAATCCCACATCTCAACTTTATATGGAAAAAATGCTATTGTATATTGTGTTTCCATATTAGATATTTGAGTATATACATCTTTTAACAGCGCTACTGATTTCTTTTCTATCTCATAAAAATTATTATATAACGACATATTATACACACATTCGCAATATTCCTCTAACATATGAACAACTTCCAGACCATCGTTATTCTGTTCTAATATTGTTCCTACATTTATCGCATATTCTTGACATTGCGCCAATATCTCTATACCATCATCTGATGATATAGGGTTAATCTGTTCATGCAAACCAATCAATATATTCAGTTTATTTATAAGTTCATTTTTCATTGTGGTATTCATGCTGTTATATACCTTTCATGCATTATTCACTTCTAAGTTTTTTCCAATCACTTTTACATAATTTTTGTAACCATATATTACCATTTAATTAATATTTATTAAAAGCCTTTAGAGAATATTGCATCTCCAAAGGCTTTTAATCTACATTAAACCGTACTCCTTCAATAACTGTATCTGATATTCTTTATCTGAAGCAGATCTCTTTAAATCTTCTGTTCTTCCATCTGATAAAAGCAACGTAATCAACTTATTCACCAATTGCTGACCTTCTTGTATTCCTTCCAGTTTTCCCTCTTCGCGACCTTCTTCGTGACCCTCTTTACGTCCTTCTTCACGCCCTTCTTTGCGTCCTTCTTTACGTCCCTCTTCAAGTCCTTCTTCTCTTGCATCTTCCCGCTCAAGTTCTAACTGCCTGTCAAATGTATAATCAAGTTTCATATTCTTTGTCACCTCATTTCTTCGAGATATCAAGAATTCCTTTAATATATTGTGTTCGATACAGTAATCTATAGCCATCTCAATATCAATAACCAAATCCTCGTCCGTTCTGCCACAATGAAATTCTCTGACCTTATTAACAAAAATCATATATTCATCAAGCCACTTACAAGATTCTCTTATATGGGGATTCTTACCATTATTAATATTATATACCATACAGGTAAGCTCCAGCTTTGGATCATCTGTATGCTTTTCATATGAATCTGAAAGCTTAAGTTCCTGAACATCCGGCTGATTCTCTTCGCCATTATAAAACACTATAAAATGTGGTACCGGAATCTTTATGAGCTTTCGTCCATACAAATTGCGCCCAAGCTTCTTCTCCTTGCCATCTCCGCCTCTTCCACTTAACATATCTGACAAAATTGCTGTGAAATAAATCAGACTTCTAATTGGCATATTCGGACACACCGTTGACTGATGCTCATATATACTAAGGCTTGCATCCACAACAAATGCTGAATCATTCCTTATAGATAAAGAAATTCCTCCATCAAGTGTCTTAATCTCCACATCATCCGGATTTCCATACGACGAACCATTCATTACATTATAAAGTTGTAATGCTCTGTTCTTGTCCTCCATCAACATACTAAACACATCACTCTTGTACTCTCTGTTACCATTCATAATTCCTTCTCCTTATCTGATTACCGATAAAGCAGGAAATACAAATAGACCATATATTCACTATGATTATATCATACAATCCTGCTTTATACCCTATTAAAAGCAAGATTTTCATAATGAAATACAGACATAACCGAGATAAACAGACCCTGTACCGCCCATTGCTATATAAAATGAATATAACAACCGCACAGGTAATATAGAAAAGCTGCTTTTGTTAACAATGTTGTATCGTATATAAAGTATATTAATAAGATTTGCGATAAATGTCAATATTTTTAAATATAAAAAATGAACATTAAATTTTCCCATATAAATATTTATTTCTCTATCTCTCAGCTCTCATTGGATTATTGAGGAAATCCTCATATGATAATCTTATTCCTTCTTCTAATTCTGTCTTATATTTCCAGCCAAGCTTCTCTGCCTTAGATACACCAAGAAGCTTTCTTGGTGTACCATTAGGCTTTGTTGTATCCCAAAGAATCTTACCATCGTATCCAATAACCTTAGCAACAAGTTCTGTAAGCTCCTTGATAGTAAGTTCTTTACCTGTACCTGCATTAACAGTTTCATCACCACTATAATTATTCATAAGGAATACACACAGATTAGCAAAATCATCAACATATAAGAATTCTCTTATTCTCAAAGGCTATAGTAAATTTATAATTTCTAATAAAATTAATCTTCCCCTTTTCCCAGTTAGAATCATATCCAGAAACAAAGTCCACTGGTTTCATATTATTCATAACTAAACCCGGACAGTCAATGTGCTTATATTGGTAAGCGCAACATAACCCACCGTAGTGTAATCCTTCAAATTTAGGCGTAAGATTGGGACAGTTGGAGTATTATACTCTAAATCCTGATCAGGATTGCAAAAGTTGTAGCATTTCACTTCAAACTATTATCAGACTTTTGCATCATTTTACTCCAAATAAATTTTCGGAGGATTACACTACAGTGGGTTATGTTGCGCTTAATTATATTGCATTAACATTTCACAAAATTTTTTCTCAACAGCGTGCCATTACCTGCTGTTCCATTTGAGTATATAAAATCACAAAATTTTCTGTTTTTTAATTGATCCCTTTTTAAAATGCTGCGATTTAAAATATCTTTTGTCATTTTCATTTCGCATAATGGCAACCTTAAATATCGATCTTCAAATTCTATATAATCGAATCCTATTCCATAATCACATTCTTCAAAATTAGGGGTTACCGGTTCGCCTGTGTAAAAAATTTTCACACAATTATTAAACTTTTTATGCTCATTACCAAAAACAGAATATATTAAAAAATCCGGCTTATCAGAATATTCCAATTCATAATTTTCTTCCAGAATATCTGTCAAAAAATTTCTCTTATCTCCTCCAAAATCAACAACATTTATTTTAATCTTTTTCACTTTAATCCCTGCCTTATATCATCTGTAATCACCATTGTTCTTTGTAGCAATTCTTGACACATATTACATAATATATCCATTTGAGACTTTCCGCTTACTGCTAAAATTATCATCTCATTCTCTTTTATTGTAACATGATTAATATTATAGATTTCTAATCCATATAAACTTTTTTCATTTGTAATGCTTGAAGTAATAAAACCTTTTATTTTCCATACAAATTCATTATTTTTTAAATACTTATATATTTCACCCCCAACAACGCCTGCTCCATATATATAAATAGAATTATATAATCTTATTGTATTTTTAAATCCATCTATATCATATGAATTATTAATAACTGGTAATCTCTTTAATTTTTCATTAATAAGTACTTTAGATGTTCTTTCAAAATACATATCATGGTCAAATGTAATTTCTTGCAATTCATTCCATTCATTATCCATCCAGTATTTCTTATCTATCTTTTCCATAATATCTTTGAATTCATTATTAATCTGAATAAGAAAACAATATTGATAAGCCCCAGATAATCTATTATAATTCCAGATATAGTCTTGAAATTTAACATGCTGATATACATTCCACATAATATTATTATTTTCTTGTTCAACATCCTCTTTAATACTATTAAATTCGTCACATATACAATATATTTTTTTAGGGTTTTTAACAGATGCGTCTGGATTATCAAATCTATAATTTATAACTGCATCTTTTAAGCATATCATACTCTTAGCTTTCATAAGAACCCTAAATGTAAATGACACATCCTGATATGAAGCTCCCGGCGTAGTATTAAATTTTATATTATTATCCTTTAAAAATTTTTTTCTATATATAGCGCTCCATACACTTGCTGGCACTTCAAAAATATTAACATTTTCCATCGGAATAAAATTTTCATTATATTTAGCTTGTCTTAATATTTCATTATATTGAAAATGTGGCATACTATTTTCTCTATAAAAGTTATAATTTGCTTTTACAATATCTATTGTCTCGCTATTAGTGGCCATATATAATTTTTCAAACATATCCGGTTCTACAAAATCATCACTTTCTACAATTCCCACATATGTTCCCTTTGCTGCTTCTATTCCGCAATTAACTGTATCTCCATATCCAGTATTCTTTTTATCAATAACTTTAAACCTGTCATCAATTTCAACAAATTGATTAATAATATCCAATGAATTATCTGTAGAGCCATCATTTACACAAATAACTTCTATTTGTCTTAGTGTCTGTTTCCTTATACTTTCTAAACATTTATACAAATATTTTTCAACATTGTACACTGGAACTACAATTGTAATTAAAGTTTTTTTATCTGCAATATTCATATCTTTGTCCTTTTATTCATTTATATAATATTTACAGTTACTTGGAGTAATCCACAAAATCTTTTCACTATCCACTTTCATATCTATCAAGTCCATTTTTATCTGTTCATAAGCTTCTTTTCTTGCAACAGCAATAACTATAATATCATATTCCAAACTTTTAATAATTGCCGGATTATAAATATCTATATTGGGATAATTTATCTTATCAGCTTTTTTATCAAGCCATGCAACTACATTGCAATTAGAAAACCTTCTTAGCTGGGAATAATAATCCCGTCCAACTTTTCCAGCCCCATAAATTATAATATTTTTATTCTTCAATAATGCGATATCACTAAAATAATATTGCTGAAAAGCAAAAGGATCCGAACTGATATTAGACATATGCTTTACAATCTGATTTCCAAAATAAAATTCCAGTTCTTTTTCGTAATAATTATCAACTTTATATTTTATTAAAACACTTTGAATATTATTATATAATTTTATTTCCTTGCTTATGCCTCCTAATCCCATACCATGTGATAAAGATTCATTCCTTACCCTATAATGATAATAGGCACTGTTTAAAATATATATTCTATCTGAATTGATTATTGCTGATATCAGACAAACCAAGTCTTCCCCATAAGAACATTCATCATTAACATCATAATATGATTTAACTATAAGAGAACGCTTAAATAATTTTGACCATATACTGTGCTCAATATTGGTATGTTGTACTAATATATTTCTTAAAAGCAAGCTTTTATCTTCAGTACATTCTATAATACCCGTATCAAAGTTAGTATTACTATAGGTAGTATTTGCTACTTCATACCAATATCCTGTATGTACCATATCAACATCTTTCTTTAATATATAACCCAATAAGGACTCAAACATGTTTTTATCAATATAATCGTCCCCATCTACAAATCCTATATATTCCCCTTTTGCCTTTTGTAAACCAATTTTTCTTGCTGTTACTAGTCCACCATTTTTCTTATGAATAACTTCAATTCTATCATCAATGCTTGCATATTCATCACATATTAATCCTGATGTATCTGTCGACCCATCATCAACTAAGATAATCTGTATATTTTTGTAAGTCTGATTAATTATACTTTCTATACATTGTCTTACATATTTTTCAACATTATATATTGGGACAATTATGCTTATTTGAAATTTTTCCATATATATTCTTACCTTCCTAAGATAAACTAATAAAATATATCATGCCACTGTGATATTAAGTTATCCCAAGAATGATACTTCCATATAATTTCTTTATTACTCATACATTTTTTTCTATATTCTTCTATATTTTGAACTACATATTCTAATTTATACACGGCATCATTAATTGTATCCGCATCCAAAAAATACAGTTTTCTTTCATGAAGTGACTTATATGGCAGCCATGAACCTGCTATTATAACACTGCCCGTATACATCTCTTCAAGCATGGTAGAACTCAATGTATCTGTGGTCTGCACATGTATCATGATGTCAGATATTATGTCGTATTGAGCCATTAACTTAAAATCCATAAAATTTGTAATAATCCGATATGACAAATTACACTTTTCTAATCTATCTCTAACACTTTTTATGTATTCCTCTCTACCTGATGGATATGTCATTGGAAATACAAAAATAACTTTGTCTTTTACATTTTGAGAAAGCTCTTTCAAACTTTCTATTAATTTTAAATGTTGATGAGCCTGATTTGCATTATGTCCACAAGTAACAATTAATTTATCATCTGGAATGTTAAATTTTGTTTTAATACTATCCTTTGATTCGTGATTTTCATTGATCCAATTAATAACCTCTAGTCCATATGGTATAATTTTTATTTTATTTCTATCAATATTATAATACTCAACAAATTCATCACATACTTGCGGAGTTTCTATACTAATATGATCAGCAACACTAATTATTTTTCTTTTAAATTCCAAATCATATTTAGAAGCTCTATAAAAATCACTTCCTCCAACAAATAAATTTAATTTATAAAATTTTTGCCTAATTTCCTCTGTACAATATGCCCAAATTTCTTCTATCCAAAGTAATTGTGCAACATCATATTGAGGAAGTTTGTGCAAAATATCGATTAATTCATGCATAGACTCAAAATAATAAATGTGAGCAATACTTTTATTATCTATCATATCCTTAGTTTCTTTTGCTCCTGTCAATATGCTCAATTCGATATCATTATATCTCTTATACAAATTTTCAACTAATTGTTTTGTATATACAGAATAAAATTTAGCAAAAATTAATACTTTCCTTTTATTATATTTTTCGTTTCTTTTTAGAAAATCATATGATAATAAAGGCTTACCATCATCATGATATTCAATTTTATTTATTGGATATACATCCATGGAATAACCATCTCCAGAATGTGTGCAAAGCAACGAAAACACTTTATTTTTGTTTATTCCAATTTGTTCAAGCTGATTCATTATTTCATATGTATGATTTTCAGCTATAATAATTACATTACCATCATAACATTTCAATGAGTCAATGGCTTTTATTTCATACTCGCCAATATAGCGTCCAATTTTTTCTTTATTATTATCAACATACCATAAAATATTAAATTTTTGTTTCAAAAAATTAATTGAACGTGTTGCATTCAATCCAGCTCCAAAAACTACCACATCCATTATAGCACCTCCGTATATGGTCTTACATATTTTTCTTCTTTGCAATTATTATTATGTCATCTTATATAAGTAATTCAGATTATTTAGAATTCTCAATATTTCTTTGGCAAAATATTCATAATTTTTATCTACCCATACTAAAATTTTTTCTTTCATATGACTATATATATCTTTTAACTCCACTTTCCCCGCCATATATTTACCATTTGCAACTCATAAGTCATTCTTGTAACCTTCCACTCTATCAATCACATAAATTTACAAATCACAATCTCCACCAATATATATTGCTCTTCTTCAAAAATTCTATATCATATATTCCCTTCACATCAATAAGAACTTTCTTATGCTCTTGATCTTCTCCAAACATATTTTCTATATTTTCTATTCTATTTTCAACAAACTGCCTATGTGCAACAGCAACAATAATGCAGTCTGCATTTTTAATATCATTTATAGAATATAATTTCACTCCATATTCTATATACGCATCCTCTCTATCAGCCCAAGGATCAACTATCATAGGTTCTATTCCATATGTTCGTAGCTGTTTAATTATATCATATACTTTACTATTTCTTATATCTGAACAATTTTCTTTAAATGTCAATCCCAAAATAACAACATTAGCAGTTTTAGGCGCTAATCCTGCTTCAACCATTTTTTTCACTGCTTTATCTGCAATGTACATTCCCATACTATCATTTACTATTCTTCCATTTAAAACTATCTGACTATGGTATCCTAATCTTTCTGCTTCATATGTAAAATAATATGGATCAACACCTATACAATGTCCTCCGACTAATCCTGGTCTAAAACCGAGCGCATTCCATTTTGTATTCATGCCATTTACAACTTCATTAGTATCAATCCCCATATGATCAAATGCCATTGCAAGTTCATTCATAAATGCTATATTAATATCTCTTTGACTATTTTCAACTAATTTAATTGCTTCTGCTGTTTTTATTGAAGAAACTGGATAAGTTCCTGCTTCTATCACAATATCATATACTGACTTGATGGCAGACAATGCAACATAATTACAACCTGAAACTATTTTTTTTATATTTTCAAGACGATGCACTTTATCTCCAGGGTTAATTCTTTCTGGAGAATATCCAACCTCAAATTCTATATTAAATTTCAGTTTTGATTCTCTCTCAAGTATTGGTATACATACATTTTCTGTACAACCAGGATAAACCGTTGATTCATATACTACAATTGAATCTTTCATCATATTTCTTCCAACTATTTCTGATGCAGAAATAACCGGTTCAAGATTAGGCGTATGATCGTTATTGACCGGAGTCGGCACGGCAATTATAAAAAAGCTGGCTTCCTGTAATTTGGATTGGTCATTTGTAAATTCTACTTTTGTATTTTTTATTTCATCATTTCCCACTTCATTGGTAGGATCCTGTCCCATTTTGTATAGGTTAATTTTTGCTTTACTAATATCATATCCAATTACATCAATCCCCTTTTTTGCAAAAGCTACTGCAATTGGCATTCCTACATATCCCAATCCAATAACAGCAAGTTTTTTTTTCTTATTTAACAAATCATCATATATAGACATATTTGATATTCTCCTCATATCAACAATTATAATTTTAAAAAACTGTCTCTTACTTCATCTGGTAATAAATCCGATGTAATACTATTTTTTTTAATAAAAAGTATCTTCTTCTCATCAATGTTCAATCTTTTTAGTAAATCTATAACAGACAATACTATTGCAGCACTAAAAATAGCAATCACAATATAATCATATTTATTAGCATCTATATTTTTTAATTTTTCAGCATCATTCGAATCAACAATTTCAACAATATTGCAATAATTGCTCATTCTAATATTTTCTATAAACCTATTTGCAAATACACCTTTTCCATATATAACGACATTATTATTCTTTTTTATTTCTGGATATATATTGCATTGTTCATTTTGAAATAACTCATCGGGTATATCCATCATCATATGATGAACTAACTTATACAGTAAAAATTCTTTTGAACATACACCCATTTTATTGTATCTTTTATATGCATCTATTAAATTTAATGCTAACATTTTATATCTGATATCATCACCTTTTTTTGTTTGCCACAGAATTGAGGTATTTCTTACGCAATAATGATACCAACACCTAGAATCTATATAAATATTTTTCATATCTAAAAGCATTGGAAAAATCACTGCATCATCTACATTTTTTTTAAGTACCTCGTCACAATTAATTTGATGTTTTTTAAACAATTCTGTTTTTACAACTTTATCACACTGCGACATACAAATCGGCTGTTCATAAAAAGGATTCTCCGATACTTTATTACAAAATTCAGTCCAAAATTCATTTTTGTTATATTGACCTTCTGCTAATTGTATCGGTTGATCAGCAACGAATCCATTAAATTCCTTTTTCATACCATAAGCAACAATGTCTGGATGTCTCTCTTCTATAATTTTTACAACTTGTTCGTATGCAGTAGCTTCTATCCAATCATCAGGATCTAAATTAACAGCATAATCCCCATTTGCATGATTTATACCAGTTTTTCTGGCACTTACAATTCCACCATTTTGCTTATGTATAACAGTTATCCGTTCATCTATATTTGCATATTCATCACATATAAATCCACTATTATCTGTAGAACCATCATCGACTAATATAATTTCCAAATTTTTATAGGTCTGATTAATTACACTTTCTATAGCTTTTTTTATATATTTTTCAACATTATATACAGGAATAATTACCGAAATTTTTACACTGTTCATAATATTTTTCCTTTTCTATTTAGATACATATATATTCACAACTCTCTGTCGTGTCATAATTTCAAATTGATTAGTTAAAACAAATCTTCCTGTTTTTTCTATAACTTCGTGATATTTTGGCAATATATTTATAATCCATATCTTACGTGGATACCTATTATAACTTTCACATATATTATTAATTACTTTTTCAAATACATCTCTGCCAAATGGATCAAACAAATAAAACCAATTATACCCATCCAGTTCCTCTTTTACTAATGCCGCATCTCCGTGATAGCAATTCATTTTTTTATCATTTAATTCATTACACAATTTTTCAGCATTTGATGTAAGTATTTCATAAACATTATCTGCATACTCTATACCGCCAACTTGACTAAAACCATAATCCAAGAAAGAAAAAAGTGCCGAGCCTTTCCCACATCCAAAATCAAATATTGCATCGTTCTTTTGTGGAATGCAATGACATTTATCCAGAATTGGAAAAATTTCTTTTGGCGATAAGTTAACACATGGACGCATCCCATCCATCGAATTTGTAAAATCTTTTACTTGTATTGGTTCGACTATATCATATCCATGTGTTTCAAGACATGTTCTTATCTCTTCTGTTTCCGCTGTACATAACCATACAACAGAATTTTTAACATCCTTATAATCAAATTCAAATAATGAACTTCTAAATAAAGGATATTCATATGGTATAATGCTGCTATTTTCTTCTGTAATCAGATATTTGGGTTTTATGCTATGATAGTAGTCTGCATACCATGCAACAAATCTTCCAGAATATCCATACCCATAAATAACAATCGTCTTGTCCATACATGAACACATTAAATCATCCAGCTTATCTCTAAATTCTTTTAATTCTTCTAACATCTGCGCTCCTATCTTAATGCCCTTTTCAGCTGATAAATTACTCTTTCCATAATATCCTTAGGTCCAATTGTAATTCTTAATCTGAGTGCATCTTTATCATTAAACAATCTAATAAGTAACCCATTTTCTTCCATGTAGGCACGAACCCTATTTGCATCTGCATTCTCAAGTTTTATAAATACAAAATTTGATTCTGATTTATACGCTTTCACCCCTGAAATCTTATTCAATTCTGATGAAAACCACTCTCGAACAGCATTTGTTTCTGCTTTCATTTTTCGATAATATTCTTTATCTTTTATCGCTGCCACCGCTATTTTTCTACTTATCCCACATGCACGAAACAATGGTAAGTCCAGACATATCGTACGTCTTAATGGGTAACTACATAATCCATAACCAATACGTATGTCAGCAAGTCCATAGAATTTTGAAAAGGTTCTTGTTATTACTACATTACTATATTGGGTAATGATTTTTTTTTCAAACTTATTATCATCATTTCCATATCCCCAATATGCTTCATCTAATAAAATAATCGAATTGATATTTTCTTTTATCACTTTTTCAATATCATTGTATGATATTCCACATCCAGTCGGCATCTGTGGGGATGTAATAATAATTACCTTAGGATTATTTTCTTTAGCCTTTTGAAGAAGATCATCTATATTATACTCATATGTATCTTCTTTTTCACATACCTCATATGTAATGCATTTTGCAAATTTGGCATCTGCAACACTCTTATAATAACTCCAGCCTGGTGATGGAACTAAAACTATATCATTCTCATTAAGCAATATACTTCCTATTGATTTAATAACTTCTGCTGAACCATTATGTATAAAAATATTATTAGATGAAATTCCTAATGATGAGGATAATGTCTCAACTAATTCATCATTTCGTCCCAAATCATATAAATACAAATCTTCCATTGTAATATTTTTCAATACTTCCAGACATTTAGGAGATGGCTTGAATAAATTCTCATTTAAATGAAGTCTTCCACTCTTCTGCACTGTTGGTACTGAATGATATGATTTAACTTCCGAGTATTTCGAAAACACTTTGATAACTTCATTAGACTGATCAAGATTTTCATTCATAAACTCTTCAAAGGAACTATCGAACTGCTTGAATTCTTCTAATGTGTCAAATTCCAGGACCTTGTTTTTTTCACGTTCAACTTTTTTTAATTTCAGTTCATCAATGTGTTGAATATGGAAATCATCCATTAACATATTCCTTGTATTCATATCATTCCATTCTTCATTCATATATTTCACAAATGTATCAGAAAACTCTCTATCAAAAAAGCAATCACCTATTGTATACCACGCTTTTTCTCCACCTCGTTTAATACTAGTTATATAGCCATCTTTATCTTCTTTTAATACGCAATACTCATCGCAGTATTCTTCTGAATACACACATGAATAATATGGTGAATAGACATACTTATGAAATACATTATCTGCATAGTAATTATCAGAACATAAAATATAAGAATTTTTCATGTAATTCTGTGCTTTGTATAGTGACGCTATATTATTATATTTATCATAATCATCATTGTGAATTAAAATAACCCCATATTTCTCTCTCAAATATTGAAATTTTTCCTGCATAAATCCAGTTACAACTATAATTTCCTTAATTCCGGCCTCCTGTAACTGTCGTATTTCTCTTTCAATAAGTATCTCGCCTTTAACACGAAACAACCCTTTAGGAAGAATATTAGATAAAGGCATGCATCTTGCACTATAACCAGCAGCCATAATAATTGCATTATCAACCTTGTATGGTTTCAATGTATTTAATTCTTCTTCAGTAAGTAAATTTCTATTTTCTACCTTGTGTTGTAATTTTTTAAATTCTTCGTAAGTCATAACTACTCCTCTCCAAATTCAATCAATGTTGCCAGATGCTGTGGTTTTCTTTTATCTGCAGGGGTGGGCGTGAAACTCACCCGTCAGCATGCAGGCGGTGGTGTCATATAATCATCGCCATACATGTATCTTAGAAAACCATCTGTATCCTTTGGTGCAAAAGATACCATATCTTCAAATTTTATTTCTTCATATTCTGTAAGCCATGAGCGAAGATATCCTTTACTTTCTTGTTTCCAATGCCAGCCTGTTGTCCTAACATATTTTGTTTCTATTCCAGCATACTTTTGCGATAATTTATCATACTCTTTGGCAACAAGTCTCATTGGAATTAATGCAAGCAGTTTATATGCTATTTTTTTTAATATATTTTTTTCATATCTGGCACCAACAACAGAATAACCTATTTTTCTTGCTATAAAACTTCTAAGATTAAATATCAACTTTGAAAGTCCTTTTTCCGGCATATTATCGCATGGAAAAATATCTAAAAATATGCCATTCTTGCTTTTTATCATCTCATGATCACTTCTAAAAAACTTTGTGTTATTTTTTAGAACTCTGCCATACTCCCATCGATATCCTGGATCGGTATGATATGTCTGCCAAAAATATTTCTCTCCAAATTCATTCTGACACACATCACAAAACTTATCATAATCTTTTCTTAACATTCTGATATCTATATCATCATCCCATGGAATAAAGCCTCCATATCTGTCTGCCCCTAGCAATGTTCCGCCATCTAATTCATAGATTATGTCATATTTTCTACATATTCTATCAACTTCTTTAAGCATTTCTAATTCTACATTCTGTATCTTTTTAAAAGTTTCATCATTATATTCAAAGCTCATATTTTACCTCAACTACATACTATTTATTTTGAGATTATTACAATATTCATTTATATACATCATCATTAATTTTTTCACTCATACCATTCTATATTTTTTCTTAGCACTCTTATAGGATTTCCCGCACATGTACTATTATTAGATATTTTACTATTTATCAATGAAGAAGCGCCAATTATGCTTCCCGTTCCCACATCACATCCAGGCAGCGCTGTGACTCCCATTCCACACCAAACATGATTTTCTATATTTATAGTAGATGTATTTGTAATATCTTCTTTTGTTTCTTTATCAATGATTCTATGTGAACCTGTATTCATTTTTATATAATGTGAAAACATACAATCATTTCCAACCAATATCTGCGCATTTTTTTCACTCAACATAAACAAATTACTTTGAATTTACGTTCTATCTCCTATTATAATATTTCCAGTATCATTTCCTCCTATAACACACATATCACCAACACTACATTTTTGCTTTAATAGTACTTGTGAATTTCTAATTGAATTTATTTTTCCATTTACTCCAAAATAGTTTTCTTTCTCTAAACATATATGCGAATAGAAGTTAGATACTATATGATTATTATTTCCAATGACACTACGTTGTCCAATTATAACCTGTGAATTGCTATCTGCCCTTATAATATTATCTCTACCTATACAACTTTGTTCTCCAATATGAACAGTAGAGTTATCTGTTGCTATAATAACGCTTCCGTTACTTATTACAACATTATCATCAATAATAACATTAGAAGTTTCATCCGTAATAATTTGAACATTCTCAGCAATACTTGCCTTTTTTGATACTTTACTTTTTTCTGAAATAATTCTAATAGCAGATTTTTTAAAATCATCATTCATTAACGGATTTATCAATATTAACTTGCCTATATCGTATTGCAATAATTCATCTCTTACTTTCCATAATAAAACACCATTTACAGACACAACCATACACTCATAATGTTTTTTTCATTTTCTATTCTGTAAACTTTTTTCCATATAATGTGTTTGGATTATTATATCTATTTGACACAACATATCCATTTATTTTTCCCCCCCCCCTAATTTCCAAATACTTATATGTCCTTAATGCAACTTACTTAGCTCCATATATATATACGCCCTTCCCCTTTGCTTCTTCATATAACTGTTCTACACTACCAACCATCACTTCGTCCATTTAAGTCACCCCTATATTGAAAACCTTAAAAAGCCCTGCATACAAATGCAGGGCTTTACACATCAATCGTAATTCTATCCATATTACCGATATTATATCAATTAAAGCGACTCCATTCGCACGTTGATAATAATTCCTGTATCTTAATTGAATTATCATCTATAATTCCTAATTATAAATAATATATCGGTTAATTAGTGATACTTCTTAACCTTTCATAGCTGACTTGTTCATCAGTCAACGTATTTTTATCCTTTAAATATATTGTCTATTTTTTCTGCACTATCAATAGCTGTCATGTCATTTGAAATTTATACAATTCATTTATCCTTACTCACTCTAAATACGCAATCCCAGACTATTAATAATAACTTTATCAAAATCATACATTCTGTTATTAACCAGGAATCCAAAATCGCACCATATAAGAAAACGATTTACTGAATATCTTAAACCAGCATCTTTTACCATTTTCACTGATTCATCAAATCTTTTTTATAATCCTCTACATCTGTGTAATCAACATGTTCCTTATAATATGACATGAACATATCTCGCACTCTCAACTCTCCCCTTAATATACTCTCCAACCTCATGTATAGTCCGAAGCACCTCTTCTTTTGTTCCATATGGGAAGCTGTTTACACAAGGAAATGTCTCAAAGCTTAAAGTCCCATCAAATCCAATCTCAGCAAGTGCCTTGGCAAAACTCTCCCAGTCAGTACCGCATGAAGGACTGCTGCCAAATGTATAAGGCATCTGATGAAGGTCTCCATATGCATCATTTTCATGCATATGCAAAAGTTTCAGACGACTTCCAACCTTCCTGATATAATCTGCAGGCTGTCTGTGTACAAGCTGTATATGTCCTGTATCAAGACATATGCCAAACCTTTCCTCGCCTGCCATCATATTTAACATATCAACATAAAATATAGCATCGTCCGGGTCCGCACATGTACCTTCTGTTATTCGCCCTCCAACACTTTCATAGAGATTCTCAACACATATTCTGACATTGTGCTTCTTAAGCTCCGGTATAAGAGATGAGAAAAACTGTACATTCATTGCCTGTTCAGCCTCAAGTCCGTACTTATACTGCATCTTGAACGGATGCATGACTACCCATGGAATCTCAAGAAAACCGGCAATCTGAATGCTCTTTGGTATTACAACATTCTGCATATACTGGCTTATATCATCACGTCCCAGCACATACATAGGATAAGGGGCATGCATCTGTGACGGCTTAATTCCATATTTATTAAACATCTTCTTATACTCGCCAAAGTACGCAAGAATATCTTCAATATCCGCATCAAAAAATTTATTAATCTTTCCACCATAGACATCTGAATTCTTTAAAAATGTATCAAGATTAAAATCAACCATCTCAAATCCTGCCCGTGCAATTATTGCAACGCCATCCTCAATTCCCATCTCTGGCAGAATTCCTTTAGTCTGTACACCTACTTTTACCATTTCCATTCCTCCAAATGTCTATACAAAATATCTGTCCTGAAACTCGCTGTGTTCAACACCCATAGCCTTAAGCTGCGCTGATATCGCATCATAATACATGCAGCATATAACAACATTACGTTCTTGTGCCGGAACATCAAGTATTGCTGACGGAGCCTTTACATCAACCCCATACACCTTAGTTCCCCATCGCATCTTTCCATTGTCAACTGCAAAATATGGAGGAAACTTATCCCCAAGCGTATCCATATAATCCCATAACATCTGTCCTGCACCGAACAGAATAAGCTTTTTATCAGGCTTATTTAACACTCTTTCAACAAATGTAAACTGTCCCTGCCATTCTTTAACAATTGCATGTAACATTCGCATATATTGTGTCTGCAATACCTCTGGGACTCTTGCAAATGTTCCGCTATTATCGAATATCATCCATCCTGAGAATTCAATCTTAATAAGTGCCCCAATAATATGATACCAGTCTGTAATAAGATTTCCTCTTCCTCTTGTAAATGTAAAAGGCATCTGTTTTTCATTGTACACACCGCCATTATCATTAGCATGTATCATGCAAAGATATTCACTGCACTGGTCAATCTGGCTTCTCACATTCTTGGCAAGCAGATTACTATATCCAACATTTATAGATATACCAACTATAGCCGTATCACACAGCCTGTTACAGTATTCAGCAATTGATTTCAATGAAGATATATCAGAATATGCGCTATTAAGATATCCGGTTTCATCACTTCCATTGCAGCCATTCTCTATGAATACCGGAATCCTGTAATCTGTCATCATCATAGAACACTCTTCCACAACATTTTCAAGAATTCCTGCTTCACAATTCATTGTATCAAGTACTATATAATTTCCCTGATATTTTCTGCAATTTTCCAGAAGCTCATACATCTTATCTGGAGTCAGCTTTGCAAGAGGATAGGAAAATCCCGAAAGCTTAAGTACCCGCGAATCTCCCTCTTTCTTCTTATATGTCGGGAGTTCATTTTTTTCTATAATCTCATAAGGTATTTCTGCATATGAAAATCCGCCATCTGCAATTGCTTCAAGCTTTAATCCGTCATTTAACTGTACGCCTGCTAACATAATTATCTCCTGTTCTCACAATATCTCTCCGGCACATTAGTAAATATATCCGTTGCACCAAGTCTGTAGTATTCTCTTAAATCTGTATCCGGCAATGTTCTGCACTGACCATACAATGGCTCACTTCCATTCCACATACGCACACAAAGTCCGGCATTTCTTATAGTCTCTACATCACCTTTGTTGACAGGCATTCCCCACTGTGCTGGGTGGATTGTCATACCACCGTATTTTCTGATACCGTCCATACACCTGTGATAATCACCTGCCTGATATGCCACATCTGCGTCCGCTTTTATCTGCTTAACAAGCCCTATTGAATCATGATTAAATGATGAGTACACAACATAGTCTTCCAGATTAAACTCTGAAACCATATCAATAACCTTCTGCTCCATGCCTTCATATCTTATTTCACTATTCTTAAGCTCAATATTAAGACGAAGGCCTTTGCCCTTACAATATGGTGCAAGCAATTCAAACGTTTCCCTTAATGTAGGAATTCTATGAATTTCATCATCACCGGCTATAAATAACTGTTTCAGTTCATTTAATGTATATTCCTGTACATAGCCGGTTCCATCTGTGGTTCTGTCAACTCTTTCATCATGTATTACCACAATTTCATTATCTTTTGTAAGCTGCACATCAAATTCAATTCCGGTAATGCCTTCTAATTCCGCCGCTTTTTTAAACGCAAGAAGTGTATTCTCCGGATTCATCATGCTGCATCCTCTGTGTGCCCATATACCAACTCTCTTTAAGGCTTCTGTATCCACAGTCTGCTTAACCTCTCCGCGGTTTGCAAGAAATTGCTCCATCATACCAGAAAGCCATATACTTTCTTCATCAGTTATCTTCTTTACAGTTCCCGGATTGTTAATACATTTTACAAATGCTTCTATTTCATAACGCAATCCTCCACCAGCGAATTCTTCATCATACACTTCAACCTGATTAGGATTCTCATGATGAACTTCTATTCTCTTAGTAAGCCACCATGGTGATGAAACTCTTATATAACCATCATCCCCCGCCACAATAAGTTCGCCCTCCGTCTTAACCCCAAGACCGGTCTTTATCGTAGCAACACCATCATCATAAGTCATCATCATCTTAGTGTACGAATCTGTTCCAAGCGGGCTTTCTACCGAATATGTATAAACATCTTTTACATCTGTACCAAGCAGCTTCATAACTGGGAAAAGACAATAACTTGCAAGCTCAGTAAAGCTTCCTCCTGACGCTCCCCACATTTCTCTTCCTGCTGCCGCACCTATCTTAGAAAATGCAGCTTCAACATCTCTTACTTTTCCTATCGTGCCACTCTTAACAATATCAAGTATTCGTTCAAATCCTGCACAATATGCTGTTTTTATTGCCTCCATGCATACCAGATTATTATCATTGGCAATGGCAAGCATTCCTTTTATGTCCGATTTATTCAATCCCATTGGTTTTTCACACAGCACATGCTTTTCTCTTCTAAGAGCCGTACTGATATACTCTGTATGTGTCTCATGTGGTGTTGCTATATACACCGCATCAACTGAATCAAAGAACACCTCGATATCATCTGTGAGAATCATCGGACCATCTATATCAATCTTATTATTCTTTGCAAACCATAACACACTCTCAAGGTGTGGATTATATATAGCCGATACATTTATACCACTGACATAACTACTCTCCTCAAGAAATCTGGCTGCTATCCGACCTGTTCCTATTATTCCGATGTTAATATGATTATCCTGTATATTTATATTAATCATAACATTTCCTCTGCCCTGCTTATCTTTTCTGCTCCATATAAGTTTCCGTAACTTTTGCCATCGCAATTGCTTCCTCGGCAGTAAGCTTATATCCATTCTTATCTATTCCATTAATCTTAGATACAAAATCACTTATCTCATATCTGAAGCCATCTCCCTGAAATATTGGCTCATACACCTCAACTCTTGATGAGTCTTCGTAATGTACTTCAAATCTTCTTGTAAGCCACCATGGTGATGGTGCAAGAATATATCCTTTCGTACCTGCAATAACAAGCTGGCCTTCTGACTTGACAGCTACTCCGTTCTTCGACAATGCCATGGCATTATCATATGACATATACACCTTGGTATACAGGTCAACACCATTCTCGTCATATATTGTATCAAAATGTATGTCCCTATAGTCTGTTCCAAGAAGCTTAATTATTGGAAGCAGTGTATAACTTCCGAATTCAAGAAATGCTCCGCCATATGCTGCATCTGTTCTCTCTCTTGAATCAATATTGGCAAGTCTTGTAAAGCATGCTTCAACATCACATACTTTTCCTATCTTGCCTGACTGCACCATATTGATAAGCTGACCGAAACCCGGACAATAAGCGGTCTTAACAGCCTCCATAAGTACAAGTCTATTATCCATTGCATACTGATAAAGGCTTTGTGCTTCAGCTTTGGTAAACGCTGCCGGTTTTTCACATAATACATGTTTACCATTTTCCAATGCCTTCCTGGCATAATCATAATGAGTTTCATTCGGTGAAGCTATATACACAGCATCTACCTGTTCAAGAAATTTCTCATACTCTCCACTATAATTAGGAATATCATGTCTGTTACTGAATGCCTGCGCCTTCTGATTTTCAGGATTGTATGTACATGCTATATTAATACCACTTACATACTTGGCTTCTGATATGAATCTCGGGGCAATTCTGCCTGTTCCAACAATTCCAACATTAACAATTTTAAACTTATTCTTTCTCTCCAAAGTTGATGATATATCTGGTGTTCTTTCTAGATATACAACCTCACAGAACTGTTTAAGATAATCAAATGTTCCAATCCAGTCTGAACCAACGGTAAATATATCAACACCATAGCGCTGGATATCCTCTATCTTCTGCCCATCATGGTCCTCAACAATAATTTCATCTGCAAACCCTGTTTTCCTGACATTCTCGATTCTGTCCATTATAGAATCAACTACATTAACCTTACCTCGTGCCTCATCAAAATGTTCTGTAGTAACACCTACTATAAGGTAATCTCCTAATGCCTTCGCTCTCTGTAAAAGCTTGTAATGTCCTTCATGAAATAAATCATATGTCCCATAGGTTATTACCTTCTTCATAAGTTAAATTCCTCCAATATCTTCCGCTTCTATCTTATCTTCCCATTCATCCTCTGATTCTTCTCCAAAAAAGTCTGTAAGTTTTTTAATATACAGCTTTCTTATTTCTTCTGACTGTACTATAACTTTATCTGCGTATACAACTCCTGGCATTGTTACATACGCATCCATGTTAGTATATGCTCTCATATCATTCTCATCTATTTCATCTGTTCTGAAATATGGAATATATATAAGTTTCTGTGTATGTGATGCAAGATTATATGAATAAAACACCGGATCTGTTGTTCCCGCTGAATTATAATTATCATACGGATACTGGAATACAATTACATCCGGATTCTCATTCACATAATTGTAATCTTCTATTGGTGTAATTGTAACATATTCCGGATACATTCCGCCATCTATATATTTCTCAAAAGTCCCATCAATATTTTTATAATAATATGGAACGCACTGAACTATAACTTTAATATCCTTTTCTTGACAATATTTCTTATATATATTGTCCATCGTATTCCAGTTCTCTGCTTTATATGATAAAAAGAGCACTGTCTTATGAGTATCTCCATTAAAATCTTTAATTATCTTTTTTGCTTTCCTCATTGCACTGTTTTGCTCTTTATACTGTATATAATCATTATATGTATCTTTATAATCATTAAATTGAGTGCCTTCATCTATACAGTGTTTTTTCTGTTTAACAAAAAAAGGATATTCATGTGTATCCCAGTTATGAACTGGTATCATATAATCACCGTATTTTATCTTTAATATGGCATCATATTCAACAGGCACTGGTATCTCTGTATTTTCGAATGGTACTCTTATCTCTTTTCTGTAATATTCTTTAGGAAACTTATAATTCTTATTTCCAAGCCACACATGCATAAGCGTAATATAGTCAGCTTCCTTTTCCGTATATAACCCGCTCAGCTTATCAACCAATATAAGAAGCTGCTGTGCTATACTCTTATTTCTATCTACTGTTACTCCGCACAACTCTTCCACCTGACTTAAGCGCAATTCCAATTCTGCCGGAGCTTTTTCCAAATTAATTTCATTACATTTATTTTCAATATTTCTCGCCAGTTTTTCGACTGTCCATACTATATCTATTAAATCACACTGAAACTTATCATCTTCTTCATCTGCAGCTATATAATCAAGTGGAAATATATCTATTCCTGCAACATATGGAAATCCATGAAATTTTTCAAGGTGAATCCCGTCACAATTAATATTTCGTCCGTTAATAATTCTCGCTATCGCATTATCATTATCTGCATCCGTATTCATGTCGAATATCTCATAGCCCTCTGGCATAATATCCTTTGCAACTTTTAAGTATCTGTTATAGTCTGGCCTTCTCATACATATATCCATATCGTCATCCCATGGTATGAATCCATGATGTCTTATAGCGCCAAGAAGCGTTCCCCATTCTGCAAAATACTGTATTCCATTCTCTCTGCATGCCTTATCTACATCACTAAGCACCTCAAGCTGTGCAGCCCATGCATGCTTTATATCCGAAGTTACATAAAATCCTTCTCTTACTTCAGCTTCAAAATAGTTCTTGTCAAACTCCATAAGTATATTCTCCTAGCAGTATATTGTTTCATACGGCTATAAACAAAAAGAGCTGGTGCAAGCACCAGCTCTTCTGCTTATAGTAGTAATAATTATTAACCGAGAAGTGAAAGTACACCCTGTGTCTGCTGATTAGCCTGTGCAAGCATAGACTGTCCAGCCTGTGAA